>Ga0181525_10001465_pt1 | contig 20086 bp, 15 predicted proteins | sample PEATcosm2014_Bin_48_FD_121100 | JGI IMG/M metagenome (GOLD analysis project Ga0181525, IMG submission 121100) | Peatland microbial communities from MTU Mesocosm Facility, Houghton, MI, USA - PEATcosm2014_Bin06_10_metaG | ecosystem: Environmental > Terrestrial > Soil > Wetlands > Peat | place...
GAGCGCGACGAGTTCGTGTACCAGGAAATGCTGACGCATGTGCCGCTGCTGGCGCATGGCGCGGCGAAGAACGTGCTCATCATCGGCGCCGGCGACGGCGGCGTGCTCAAGCATGTGCTGATGCACAAAGGCGTTGAACGCGCCGTGATGGTAGAGATTGACGGCGAGGTGATCCGCCTCTCCAAAGAGTTTCTGCCCGGCATCGGCGGCGGCGCCTGGACCGACCCGCGCGCGGACGTCATCGTCGGCGACGGCATCGACTACGTGAAGAAAGCAGCTGATGGGGCCTTCGACGTTATCATTGTCGATTCGACCGACCCGATCGGTGTGGGCGAAGTGCTGTTCACCGATGAGTTCTACAAAAACGCGGCGCGCATCCTCTCTCCGCGCGGGCTGATTGTGAACCAGTGCGGCGTGCCGTTCATGCAGGCCGATGAGCTGCGTGAAACTTCCCTGCGCCGGGCTCAGTTTTTCCCGCATGTGACGGCGTATGTCGCGGCGGTGCCGACCTATGTGGGTGGCTATATGACCCTGGGCTGGGCCGCCAAGGACGCCACGCTGACCTCGCTTTCCGCCGAGGTGATTGCCGAGCGCGCGGAAGCCGCCGGGATTACCGGCAAGAGTGAGTATTGGTCGCCGCAGGTGCATATCGCATCGTTCTGGCTGCCGCCCTATATCGCGCGGCACCTGCCTTAAATTCTGAGATAATCCGCCGTATCGAGGATCTGTTGGTCTAGGTTGTGCAAGGGCACGCCTAGGCTTTCAGCGCGTCGGGTGAACTGCGCGGGATCTCCGAGATAGCGGTCTTCCGGCGCGTCCTGCCAGGCAGGGCGGATGATTTCAATGGTTTTCCCGGTGAGCAGCCGTCCTGCGCGCAAGGCCAGATCGCCGACTTCGATGGCCTCGCCAGCGCTGTCGAAGATCGCGGCGGGTGCTTGGGTGAGCAGACTGCCGAGGCCGATATTCAATACGTCCTGCACATGCGCGTAGCCGCGCCAGACGGGGTGCGATGCTCGTAAGGTGACTGGGCGCGCGTTAAGGATGTCCGACAGGATGCACGCCAGAGCGTATGAGTTCAGTTTGTTGATGAAGGGACCGGAAAGGTTGAACACCCGCATGATTGCCGCCGGGAAGCCTTGCTGGGTGGCAAGGCGGAGAAAAATCTCTTCATCCTCGCGCTTGAGCACGCCGTAAGGGTTCTTGCTCATTTCTGAGCCCGCATAGACCGCGCCGGAGGAGGGTAGAAAAACGCCGGAAGTGCCGCAGCGTGCGATGAAGTCTTGGATGAGGCACGAGATTTTTTGATTGCCTGAGATGTAGTCGGAAAGCGGCATGGCGCTCGCGTGCTCGCGCGTGAGGAAGGCGAAGTGGAAGATGATGGCGCCGGGCAGCGTGAGTGTGGCGATCTCCTCCAACGGACGCACGTTGATTTTATGGCCGGAGCGCAGGGTTGTGTCGCGCGCGCTGGCGCCGAAGGCTATGATTCGGGTGGAGTCGCCCAGCATCTCCAGTGCGGCCTGGCCCAGCCAGCCGCCTGCGCCGGTGACGATGACGGGGGCCGCCCTCGCCTCGAGCGCCTCGGAAAACTCCAGCTTGAATTCAAGTGTTTTCATGAATGAATTGGGCAAAGGCGGCGATGACATAGTCCAGATGCGCGAAAGTCAGGGCGGGGTAGAGACCGATCCAAAAGGTGGAATTCATAACCAGATCGGCATTGGGCGTTCCACCCGAGACACGAAAATTTTGCCCCTGCATGTAGGGTTGATGGATAAGGTTGCCGCCGAACAGAAAACGCGTGGCGACGCGTGCGCTGTTGAGATGCGCCACCAGCGTTTCCCGCGTAAAGGGTGCGCCGGGCCGCACGGTGAGCGGGAAGCCAAACCAGGAGGGCTCAGAGTTTGCCGTGGCTTCCGGCAGGATTAGAAACTCTTCAAATTTTTTCAGGCCGTTGTAGAGATATGCGAAGTTGGCGCGGCGCGTGGCGACAAAGCCATCGAGGCGGTCGAGCTGGGCGACGCCGATGGCCGCCTGCATATCGGTCATCTTCAGATTATAACCGAGATGGCTGTAAATATATTTATGGTCGTAGGCCTCTGGGAGCGAGCCCAACTGCCAGCCGAAGCGCTTTTTGCACGTATTGTCATGGCCCGGCGGGCACCAGCAATCGCGGCCCCAGTCGCGCAGAGATTCTAAAATTCGCTTGAACTGGCTGGACTTTGTAAAAACGGCACCCCCTTCGCCGGTGGTGATATGATGCGCCGGGTAAAAGCTGAGCGTGGAAATTTCACCAAAACCGCCGACGGCCTTGCCATCGTAACGCGCGCCGAGGGCGTCGCAGCAATCTTCAACAACATGCAGATGGTGTTTCTTGGCGATGGCCATGATGCTGGAAAGATCGAACGGATTGCCCAGTGTATGCGCAAGGACGATGGCACGTGTGCGTTTGGTCATCGCCGCCTCAATCGCCTCAACAGCAATATTGTAGGTAGGGAGCGAGACATCGACGAAGACGGGAACCAGATTGTTTTGCAGAATGGGGTTTACGGTGGTGGGAAAGCCGGTGGCGCAGGTGATGACTTCATCGCCGGGCTTAAGCGCGGCCTTACCCAGCATGTGGCTGGTGAGCGCCGTTACCGCCAGCAAATTCGCGGAAGAACCGGAGTTGACCGTGAGCACATAGCGGCTCTCCAGCGCGGCCGCGAGTTTGGCCTCGAATTCATCGTTGAAGCGGCCTGTGGTGAGCCAAAATTCCAGTGCGGAATCCACTAAACTTACCATTTCCGGGCTGCCATAGACCTTGCCGGACACCGGAACAGAGGAAGTCCGCGCATCAAAGGCTTTCGGCCCGTGCGCCACTTCGGCGTAGCGTGCAACGAGGTCTAGAATCTCGCGGCGTAAAGTTTCCGCATCCTTCGTCATGATTCGCAATACGCCTTTATTTGTGATGCGGTGAATTTTGCCATGTCGTGGCCTTCACGAAAATGCCGGAACCAATCGACCGTGGCGCCGAGGGATTGTTCGAGATTCCATCCGGAACGCCAGCTCAACTCGCGGCGGGCCTTGTCTGAGTTGAGGCGCAGGACGGGAGCTTCGTGCGGTGCGCCATCCTGAGGCTCGACGTGGCAGGCGGCGTTGTCTCCCCATAATAGGCAGATTTTTTCAGCAAGTTCGGCAACGGTTACTTCGCTCTGCGCATCGGGACCAAAATTCCAGGCATCGCGGGATTCAACCGGGCGTGACCACAAATATTCCGCCGCCACGAGATAGCCGCACAGCGGATCGAGCACATGTTGCCAGGGGCGAATGGCGTGTGGGTTGCGAATTTTTAAAACTTCGCCGGCGAAAATACTGCGGAAAAAATCGGGCAGAAGCCGGTCTTCGGCCCAGTCGCCCCCACCGATGACGTTGCCGCTGCGCACGGACGCAATCTTTTGCGAGGCCGGCATTGGGAATGAGGCCGTCACCAACTCGGCGCAGGCCTTGCTGGCGCTGTAAGGATCGCGTCCCCCCAGACGCCCGGATTCCAGATGCCGCTCTGAGCTGCTCTCGGCATAAACCTTGTCGCTGGTTACGATAATGGCCAGCTTCACGCTAGGTGTTTTTCGAGTAGCGTCGAGAAGGTTTGCCGTGCCCATGATGTTGGTGGCAAAAGTCTCAACCGGAAACACGTAAGAAGCTCGAACCAGTGGCTGCGCTGCAAGATGGAGCACGATGTCCGGTTGAAAGGCGCCCATGGCGGCGGTGAGTGCCGCGAGATCGCGCACATCGCCGATCTGGTGCTGCAAAACACTGCCGACATTACAGACGGAGAAGATATCCGGCGTAGTCTCAGGCGCCAGCGCATAACCGGCGGAAATCGCGCCAAGTTCGTGAAGCCATAGGCTCAGCCAGCCACCTTTAAAACCCGTGTGGCCAGTCAGGAAGACGCGTTTGCCAGCCCAAAATTCGGCGCGGGGTAGTGCTCTTGGGCTTAGCGCAACCATGTCATCCAGGGCGCGTTATCAGTTTGGCAGAGTTGGTCGAGCAGCATGCGGTCGCGCAGCGTGTCCATCGGCTGCCAGAAGCCGGGGTGGCGATACGCCATTAACTCACCCGCTGCCGCCAGCTTTTCCATCGGCTCACGTTCCCAAAGCATTGCGTCATTTTCAATAAGATCGAGAACTTTCGGCGAGAGAATAAAGAAGCCGCCGCTAATCAGGCCGGCTTCCTCAGCGGGCTTTTCCTCAAAACGGTCAACCAGATTTCCGTCCAAATGCAACGCACCGAAACGCGCCAGCGGGCGCACGGCGGTAACGGTGGCCAGCTTGCCGTGGCTGCGATGAAAACTCAGTGCGGCGCCGATGTCGATGTCGGCAACAGCATCGCCATAGGTCATGCAAAAAAGCGTGTCATCACCAAGGTATTTACGAATCCGTGCGAGGCGGCCACCGGTTTGTGTCTCCAGGCCGGTTTCCACCAGGGTAACACGCCAGTCTTCGGCCTCACTCTGATGGATGGTCACACCGGAGCGCAAATCGACGGTGAGGTCACTGGAGTGTAGGTTATAATTATAGAAATACTCTTTGATGCGAGCGCCCTTATAGCCGAGGCAGATGATGAAATCCTCAATGCCGTACTGCGCATAAATCTTCATGATGTGCCACAGGATAGGGCGCTCGCCGATTTCCACCATCGGCTTCGGCTTGGAATCCGTTTCCTCAGAAAGCCGTGAGCCTCGTCCGCCGGCCAGGATAACAACCTTTACGCCTCGCAAAGGCAGGGAATCAGTGTTTAGGGGCATTGTTCCATATATTTTCAGCGAGTTCTTCGCGCGGGAGGAAGGGCGCCATGTCATGCAGCGGCGAGGAAACCATGCGGCCATCATCGAGTTTGCGCGATGATAGTTTGGGTGCGAAGATCTGCGCGGGGTCAATCAGGACTTCGCAAAATTGCGGGCCGGCTTCTTCCAGTGTCTCGCTCAGCAAACTACGCAGGCTGTCATGGTTTACGATGCGCCTTACGGGAAAGCCAAAGGCAGCGGCGATGCGGGTGAAGTCGGGGAAGGTTACGCCGCTTGCCGCATCGCAGCCGAAGATATTGTCGGAGAAATAGGCAGTTTGCGTCTGGCGGATTGAACTGTAGCCGGAGTTGTTCAGGAGGAATATTTTTATGTTCAGGTTTTGCGCAATGATACTCTGCAACTCCTGCAAGTTCATCATAATACTGCCGTCACCGGCGAGGCAGATGATGCGCCGGTCTGGCTCCGCATAGGCGGCACCGATGGCGGCGGGGAGATCATATCCCATCGAGGCGGAGCCGGAGTTTGAAAATAACCGTTGGTCTTCTTGCAGTTTTGCGGCCTGGAAAGTTGTCACACAGGCGGTGGCGTTGGCGGTGACGACGACGTCGCGCTTGCCCATTGCCGCGAACAATGCGTCAGCAAAGATATAGGCATTTACGGCATCGGTCATCTGCGTATATTCAGGGAGCACAACCGGATAACGCTGACGGCGGGCTATGCACCAGGCAAGGTAGTCGCGTTGTGATGAGGTTGGGATGTAGCCTGCCATTGCTTCAACCAGCATGGGGAGAAACAATTTCAGGTCGGTGTGCACGGGCACGTCAATTTTCAATGTCGGCTTGGCAAGCTCTGCGGCATCGACATCAACCATGATTTTGGTCGCGTCGGGCGCGAAGGATTCCCAATTATAGCTGATCTGGCGGATGTTCAGCCGGCAGCCGAGGACGAGCACGCAGTCGGCATTCTGCACGGCAAAATTGCCGGCGCGATCCCCAACTGTGCCCGGACGGCCAACGTAGGAGGGGTGGTCATCGGCGAGAACATCGTGCGCATTAAAGGCGGTGGCGACGGGGAATTTTGTCAGATTGACCAGGGCAAGAAAGTCCGCATGGGCGCCGGAAATACGCACCCCAGTGCCGGGCATAATGACGGGGCGCTTTGCATCGGCCAAAATCCGTGCAATTTCCTGTATCTTTTCCAGAAGCGCCGCGCCTTGCAGAAACCCTTCTTGCTCCGGCGTAAAGCCACGCAGGGTCGTGGGGTCGATGTTGGCGCCTTGAATATCCATCGGCACGTCCACCCAAACCGGACCGGGCCGGCCGGAACTAGCGAGATACAAGGCTTTTTCCATCACGTAGCGCACGTCTTCAGCCACGCGCAGCACCGTCGCGAATTTGGTAATCCCTTGCACCATGCTGATAATATCAACTTCCTGGTCGCCCAGTTGGCGCAGCGGCAGGCCGTAGCTGCCCACCATCGTCTCACGCTTCACCTGGCCGGAGATGACCACCATGCCGATGGAATCCGTATAAGCGCCATGCACGCCATTCAGCGCATTAATGCCGCCAGGGCCGGTGGTGACGTTCACGGCGGCAAGGCGCCCACTCAAGCGGCAATAGGCTTCCGCCGCCATGCCACAGGCTTGTTCGTGATGCAGGCAGACGGGATGCAAAGCCTTGTTGCGTGAGAATGCATCGTTAAGATGCATCGCCCCGCCGCCGGTGACGGTGAAGACATGTTTGATGCCGTGCGTAACAAGACACTCGGCGATATAATCAGCAACGCGCAAGCGACTACACCAGCCGCGGCACGGTGCGGGACGGCTCCTCAGGCGTTGGATCGATCCCGCGCTGTTCGATCATTTTCGCCAGCTGGGAGTCGGCGCCGTAGGGGCTGTCGATATTGGTGAAGGCAATTGCGCCATCTTTACTGACAGCGTTCATAAGTACTTCACCACTCATCATCTCGCGGCAAGAGATTTGGCCTTTTTGCAGCGGCACCGCGAGGTAAACGGAATCATCGGTGAGAATATGCCCTGCCGGCAGGTCACGCTTGGCATACACGCCGCGCACCAACGCATCGAGATAGTTGACTTCCTTTTCCGGTGGCACGCGCTTGGCATTACCGGCGGCGCCGCACATTTCCTCAGCTTTGGCGAAGGCCTTGAACCAGGTATCCACCTGTTCGGGCAGTGAGCAGTAAGGCGAGACGGGGATACCGTCGGCCTCAATATCAACATGGCGCTCAAACGTGCGCGCGCCTTTGGCATAGGCGATCAGGGTTGAATCATGCCAATCGCGATACTCATGCGTGGAGTAGCCGATGACGTTATCTGGATAGCGGGCCTTCAAAAAATCAATCTGGTTGAGTTCCAGCTCATAATCCTCGCTGGGGTAAATCGAGACGCAATGGTTGATGGCAAGCGGGATGTTGCGTTTGGCGAAGAAGGACACGATATCATCAAGGTCGCGCAGCGAAGAACCGCCGGTGGAGATGATAACCGGCTTTTTGGTCGAGGCAATCTTCTCGATCAAAAACCAGTCTTTAATGTCGGAGCTGGCGATTTTGATAATCTGGATGCCAAGCTCAACGCATTTTTCAACGGAGGTTTCATCAAACGGGGTCGCCATGGAGATCATGCTGGCATTGCGCACGGCCGTGACCATCTTCTGGTAATCGGCCCAGGTGAGTTGGGTATCGAGGGTTTTTTTGATGTAGCGGATGTCCGTGCGGTTACGGAAATCTTTATGAATAAAGCTATCAACGTCACGAAACTGAAATTTTAACGCGGCACGAACGTTATTATAACGCACCACCTTGCCGTAATCGGCGATGATTTTCATGCCGCGCTCGACATTTCCCCAATGGTTGTTTGCCATCTCCAGGACGAATAGGTTGTCGAAAACAGAGGCGCGCATGTCGGGGGCTCCAGTCGGGAAAACGTGGACTAAATTTAAGGGGTTAGCGCAGTTTCGTCAATTTTTTGCGAGCGGCCGGGGGTGGTTTCACGGATGAGCCTTGAGTATTCCCCGGTCACAAATGCGAGAACGAGGCCGGCTAGCTGAATAATAACCCACCACCAGAGACATTCCCGGAACAACCAGAAGGCGATCTGGAGGACAAAGGTGGCGTCATTTGGCGATATTTTCGCCAACTCGGTTAAAATATCGCGCGGCAGAGTCTCCCAGAGCAGGATGAGTAGGGCGGCCAAGAGCAGCCTCGCCCGGCGCATCTGCCCACTTGCCAGGCTCCATAGGCCGGGCAAGGTGAAAAGCAGGAAAACGGCGCGGTAATAGACGTTTTGTGCGAGAAAAAAGCAAAAAATGACGACGCTTGCTCCGGCGACAAGGAAAGCCAGGCGCGCGGTGGGAAGTGATTTGAGCGGTTTGACATAATGCCGGGCGGTGAAAACAGCAGCGGTGAGGGCGCCAAGACTCATGAGATACGAGGTTGCCACAGCGACAGATTGACCGGTGGCAAAGACGTCATGGCCGAGCAGGTGGTTAACCCGCGTGGCGGTGAGCAGGTGAAGCAGGTTGAGCCCCATGGCGAGGTCAATCCGCCCGAAGGTCGCGCGGAACGGCGCACTTCCCGGAATAATTTTGATCGCGGTTGCGGCGTCGTGGGCGAAAAAGCCGAGAAATACCACGCCAGCGACTGCGGAAAGTAAAACGATGCTTAAGAACTTGGCCGCCCGTTCCCGGAGGATCAGAAGCAGGAAAGCAACGGGGTAGAACTTCATGGCGGCGGCGATGACAAAAATGGCGTAGCCCCACAGGCCGTATTTCCCGGCTTTCAGGGTCATAAAAACGCCTAACGCGGCGAGCGAGAAAATGACGATATCGAAATTCCCTTGCTCCAGCGCGTAAACCACAGTGGTGGAAAAGGTGCAGACGAGAACGTACAAAAACTCGGCTTTTGACTTCGGACTGGGGAGCCAGGACAGCGCATAGAAGAATGTCAGGCAGAGCAAAAACCCGCCGGTCACAGTGTCACGCGGGCCGATCGGCAGGTAAGCGGCGCGGAGCAGAAAGGGCGAGTAGTTGAACACGCCGCCCTCAAGGCAGGCACTTGGCGCATAGACATTCACACCGTGCCGCCAGCATGCACCGGCCAGCAGAATATCATGCAAATCGACAAACGGCGTTGGTTTTTTCAGGCCGTTTGGAATCGAGATGAGGAAATAATAGAGCGGAAAATCAAGATGCTTGATCAGGAGAATAGTGACGAAGGCGGCAGTGGCCAGGAGGCTGATGCCGTAACGCGAGAAAAAATTTCGCGAAAATCCCTTTTTAACCATCAGAAATCGAGCAAGCCATTAAAACCCAACCCGCTCTTTCTCAATCACGTAAGGCCGCTTCTGCACATGAGTGTGAATGGCGCCGACATACTCGCCGATAATCCCCAGCGAGACCAACTGCACCGAGCCGAGGAAGAACAGGCCGATGACCAGCGGCGCAATGCCGACATTGAAGTTCGACCAGAAAACCAGCTTGTAGAGCAAATAACCCAGCCCGGTGAGGAAGGAAACGCAAGCCGAGGCGAAGCCCAGCGCCGTTACGAGACGCAGCGGCACTTTCGAGAGATTGATAATGCCGAGCATCGCAATATCGTACAGCGCGTAAAAATTATTCTTGGTAATCCCGCGCTTGCGCACTGGCTGGTCGTACGGAATGGTGCACATGCTGAGCCCAATCTCCGCGATCATGCCGCGGAAATACGGGTACGGGTCAGCAAACGCGCGCACTGCTTCAACAACTTTCCGGTCATACAGCCCAAAGCCGGTAAAATTCTGCACCGTGGTGATGGAGGAAAGCCGCTCCACCACCGCGTAATATGTTTTACGCAGCAGAAACATCAGCGGGTCTTCCGCCGAAGACCGCTTCACGCACAGCACGGTGGCAAAGCCTTGCTGCCAGCGTGCCACCAGCTCGGGGATCAGCTCCGGCGGGTCCTGCAAATCGGCAACAATGCTGATGACGGCATCGCCTTTGGCTTCCAGCAGCGCGTGCATCGGCGAGCGGATATGGCCGAAATTGCGCGCATTCACAATCACCTTCACGCGAGCATCGCCAGCGGCAATCTGCTTGAGCAGGGCCACCGTATTATCGGTGGAGGCGTTGTCGATGAAGATATGTTCGTAGTCGCAGTCAGCAATCTTCGCCATCGCATCGCGCACGCGGGCGTGCAGCTCGGTCACGTTGGCGTCTTCGTTGTAGCAGGGAGTAATCACGCTCAAAAACGGCATAGCTCAACTTTCGCGAGATCGGTTTTCTAGCCCGGCACGCCCTTGCTGGTAGAGTATTCAAAGTGCAGCGCCACATCCGGGTACACAATCGGGTGAATAGCGTGCGCCGCCATCGCGGCTTCGGCAAAGCCCTGCAGAATGAGCTTCAGCTTGCCGGGATAGGAGACAATGTCGCCGACTCCGAAAATGCCGGGAACGGAGGTTTCCATCGTCGCGGGCGTCACGGTGATGCGGTGCTGCGCCAGTTCCAGCCCCCATTGCGCAATCGGCCCCAGCTCTGTCGCCAGACCAAAGAACGGCAGCAGAATATCCGCCTTGAGATGCCGCGTCACGCCGTCCAAATCCGCCACCTCCACTGATTCCAGCTTGCCATGCGACCCATGCAGCGCGTGCAGCTGATAGGGGATGACCATGTCGATCTCGCCCCGCTCGGCGGCGGCGTCCAGCTTGGCCGCACTCTCAGGTGCTGCGCGGAACTTCGCCCGGCGATGGACCACATGGATGCTCTTGGCGATGCCGTTCAGCGCCAGCGCCCAGTCCACGGCGGAGTCCCCGCCACCGGCGATGACCACATGCTTGCCGCGCAGCGCTTCCCGGCGCTTCACATAATACTGTACCGCGCCGCTGGCTTCATAAGCGGGCAGGCCTTCCAGCGGCGGCCGGTTGGGGCCGAACGCGCCGGCGCCTGCCGCGATGATCACGGCTTTGGCGGTAATTTTATCCCCCACATCGGTGGTGAGGTGAAACGCCCCGCGCGACCCGGTGCAGGCTTCCACCCGCCGCCCCAGCAGCTTGGGCGAGGCGAAGGGGGCGATCTGCGCCTCCAACTGCGCGATCAGCTCGCCCGCCTCAATGCCGGGATGTCCCGGAATGTCGTAGATCGGCTTCTCCGGGTACAGCGCGGCGCATTGGCCGCCGAGGTCGCCCAGGGAGTCGATAAGCACGCAGGACATTTTCAGCATCCCGCACTCGAAGACGGCGAACATCCCCGAGGGGCCGGCGCCGATAATGGCTACATCAGTTGTCAGCTTTTCCATGTTTCTGGCTTTGCCGTACTGCTCTTCCACAATCAAGCGCTTGGCCGTTAAAACAGCTTATGCGATTCTTTCTCCCCGACGAAACGGCCACCGAGGCATTCGCCCGCAATCTGGCCGCGCGCGCCCGCCCCGGCGATGTCGTGCTGCTCTCCGGCCCGCTGGGTGCGGGCAAAACCAGCTTCGCCCGCGCCTTCATCCGCGCTTTGGCGGGCGACGCCGCGCTGGTGGTGCCCAGCCCCACCTTCACCCTGGTGCAGCAATACGAGACGCCGGACACCACCCTCTGGCACTACGACCTCTGGCGCTTACAGGGACCAGACGCGCTGGAGGAGCTGGGCTGGGACGAGGCGCAGAGCGGCATCGTGCTGGTGGAATGGCCGGACCGGCTGGGGACGATGAAGCCCGAACACGCGTTGCGCCTGACCATCTCGCATCACGGCGCTGGGCGTGAGATAGACTGTGAAGGTGAGAAAAGGTGGTTTGATGCATCCTGATACAGCGGTTGTTTTGGCGGCGGGGCTGGGCACGCGGATGCGCCCGCTCAGCGCCACCACGCCCAAATGCCTGCTCACGGTCGCCGGGCAGCCGATTCTGGCGCATGCGCTGGACCATCTGCGCGCCGCCGGGGTGAAGAAAATCCTCATCAACGCGCATCATCTGGCCGACCAGGTGGAAGCGTTTTGCGCCGGGGCCGCGGACGTCACCGTGGTGCGTGAGAAAAAACTGCTGGAAACCGGCGGCGCGATCACCGCCATGCAGGCCAAAGCCCTCCTGCCGGACGCGCCGTTCTACGTGGTCAACGGCGACGCCTACTGGGTGGACGGCCCCAGCGACACGCTCTCGCGCCTGGCTCGCGCCTTCCGCCCCGACTCGATGGACGCGCTGCTGCTCCTGGCCCGCACCGCCGGAACCCAGGCCGAAGCCGGACGTGGCGACTTCCTCTGGCCGCGCGACGGCGCCCTGCAACGGCGCGGCGAGCGCGACGTGGCACCTTATATCTTCGCCGGCGTGCAGATCGTCGCCCCCACCTTATTTAAGGATGCGCCAAAACCCCCGTTCAGCATGAACCTCCTATGGGACAAGGCCCTCGCCGCCAGCCGCCTGGGCGGCATTGTGCATGACGGCGTGTGGTTCCACCTCTCCACCCCGGACGATCTGGCCCGCGCCGACGCAGTGCTGGACGCCCTGGAAGTCGGCAACAGCACGTGACCGCGCGCGGGGAGGGTGGGGCGGCCGCGCGCAAAATAAGGCTCGGCGCCTTCCCGGCAGAGGCGTCCTTCCTTCCCGCCCTGGCCCGGCTGTGGCTGGCGGGGGAAAATTCCAGTGACGGCCTGATCATCCTGCCCAGCCGCCGCGCCGCGCAGGCCCTGGCCGGGGCATTTCTGGAGCAAAACGAGGGCCGCGCCCTGCTGTTGCCGCGCATCATCGCGCTGGGCGCCATCGACGAAGCGGGCCTCGCCCTCAGCGCCGGGCTGGAACTCCCCCCCGCCATCCCCGCCATGCCGCGTCAGGCCTTGCTGGCCAAGCTGATCCTCCAGCTGAACGGGCGCAGCGGCGCACCCACCCAGCTGCACGCCGCCTGGGCGCTCGCCTCGGACCTCGCCGCCCTGCTCGACGAAGCCGACTACGCCGAGATCAACCTCGCCGAAACCCTGCCCGGCGTGGTGGGCGAGGAGCTGGCCAGCCACTGGCAGGTCACGCTGGAATTTTTAAAAATCGTCACCCATGCCTGGCCGGCCATTCTGGCCGACATGGGCGCCATGAACCCCGCAAGCCGTCTGGTATCGCTCATCGGCGCGCAGGGTCAGGCCTGGGTGGAAGCCCCGCCCGCGCACCGCGTCTGGATGGTCACGCGCGGCGGCAACCCGGCGCTGTGCCGCATGGCGGGCATCGTCGCCGGCCTGCCGCGGGGCTTGGTGCTGCTGCCAGGCTACGACGCCGCCCTCCTGGACGAAGCCTGGGACGCGGTGGGCGACAGCCACGCCCAAGGCGGCATCGCCCGCCTGCTCGGCGCCATCGGCGCCCGCCGCGCCGAAGTTCAACACCTGCCCGCCCCCGCGCCCAACGTCCCGGAAGGCCGCGCTCAAACCCTCTCCCGCGCACTCCTCCCCGCCGCCGCTCTGGCCGATTGGCGCACCCCCGCCGCGCTGAACACGGCGGGCCTAAGCCGCCTCGCGGCCCAGGACGAAGCCGAAAACGCCACCGCCATCGCCATGATCCTGCGCGACGCGCTGGAAATCCCCGGCCGCACCGCCGCCCTCATCACCCCGGACCGCGCGCTGGCCCAGCGCGTGGCGGCATCGCTCAAACGCTTCGGCATCACCGCCGATGACAGCGCGGGCGAGCCGCTTGAGCAAACGCCCCCGGCTGTCTTCCTGCGCCTCCTGGCCCGCGCGGTGGGCGCGGAGTTCGCCCCGCTCCCGCTGCTGGCCCTGCTGAAACACCCGCTCACCGCCTCCGGCCTGCCGCCCGAACGCTGCCGTGACCACGCCCGCGCTTTGGAGCGTCTGGCGTTACGCGGCCCCCGGCCGTCACCGGGCCTGGACGGCATCAAATACCGCCTGACCGGCCACGAGCCAGAACGCGTCTTCCTGGAACACCTGGAACGCCTGCTCCGCCCCGCCATCCTGGCCGAACGCACCCCGCCCGCCGCCGCCTTGCGCGGCCTGCTGCAAGCCGCCGAAGCCCTCGCGCAAACGCCCGACGAGTCCGGCGCCGCCCGCCTCTGGGCAGGCGAGGCGGGCACCACCCTCTCCGAACGCCTCCTGGAAGCCCTCGCCGCCCTCGAATCCCTCCCCGACATCGCCCCCGCTGAACTCGCCGACGTGCTGGACGCGCTCATCTCCGGCGCCGTCGTCCGCCGCCCGCGCACCAAGGACGGCCATCCCCGCGTCGCCATCTGGGGCGTACAGGAAGCCGCGTTGCAGGCGGTGGACGTCGCCGTGCTCGGCGGCCTGGTGGAAGGCGTCTGGCCCGCCCAAGCCGAACCCGGCCCTTGGCTCAGCCGCCCCATGCGCAAAGCCGCGGGCCTGCCCTCGCCGGAGGAGAAAATCGGCGAGGCGGCGCACGACTTCTTCTCCCTGGCCGCGGCCTGCTCCCGCGTCATCCTCGCCGCCCCCCTGCGCCGCGAGCGTGCCCCTTGCGTCCCCGCCCGCTGGCTCACCCGCCTGGAAGCCATGCTCCAGGGTGCCGGCCAACACCTCGCCCCGCACGACGCCGCCTCCTGGGCCGCGCAGCTCGACCAGCCCTTGGCCCGCATCCCCCGCCCCAAACCACAGCCCAAACCGCCCGCAGCCGCCCGCCCCACCTCTTTAAGCATCTCCGACTTCGCCACGCTGATGGCCAACCCCTACGCCATCTACGCCGGCAAAATCCTGCAAATCCGGGAACTCGACCGCCTCGACGAAGAGAGCGACCCCATCGCTTTCGGCGAAATCGCCCATGCCGGTCTGGCCGCCTTCTTCGGCACGCCGCAAAACTTCAACGCCCCCGACGCCGCCCAAAAACTCACCCTGTCCCTGCAAACCGCCATGCGCGAAGCCCGCCCCCGCGCCGCGCTGGAGCATTGGTGGGAAGCCCGGCTGGAGCGCATCGCGGTCTGGATTCTCCAGGCCGAGGGCGACCGCCGCGCCGAGAACGGCGCCCCAAAAGCCGTGGCGCTGGAACTCCCCGCCCAGCTCGCCCTCCCCGGCGGCTTCACCCTCACCGGCCGCGCCGACCGCATCGAAAAACGCGCCGATGGCGGCGTCTTCATCGTCGACTACAAATCCGGCGCCGCCCCCTCCAACGCCAAGGTCGAAGAAGGCAGCGCCCCGCAGCTCCCCTTGGAGGCGGTGATGGCGCAGGCCGGCGGCTTCGGCGAAACCTTCCTGGGCGAAGTCGTGGAACTTGCCTACTGGCGCATCTCCGGCCGCCACAAAGCCGGTGAAATCCGCCAGGTCACGCCCAAAAAACCGCGTCTGCTGGAAGATTTAATCGCCGAAGCCGCGCGCGCTTTGCCCGAAACCTTCGCCAAATTCGCCCGCGCCGAGACGCCCTACCTCGCCACGCCGCACCCCAAACGCGCCGGGGTGGTGGACGTCTATGCCGGAATATCACGCCGAGCCGAGTGGGCGGGAGACGACGATGACAGTGATTGATACCGCCAACGCCGAGCAGCGCCGCGCCTCGGACCCGCGCGTCTCCGCCTTCGTCGCGGCTTCCGCGGGCAGCGGCAAAACCAAGCTGCTGACCGACCGCCTGCTGCGCCTGATGTTCTCCGGCGCCGCGCCCGAGCGCATCCTCTGCCTCACCTACACCAAGGCCGCCGCCGCCGAGATGACGCTGCGCCTGAACCGCAAGCTCGGCGCCTGGGTGGTCATGGACGAAGCCGCCCTCACCACCGAACTGCGCGCGCTGGACGTGCCGGTAAACGCCAACACCCTGTCCCTGGCCCGCAAACTCTTCGCCGACGTGCTGGACCTGCCGGGCGGCATGCGCATCGGCACCATCCACGCCTTCTGCCAGTCCCTCCTGCGCCGCTTCCCGCTGGAAGCCGGATTATCCCCGCATTTCGAAGTTGCCGACGACGAAGCCGAGGCGCTCCGCCTGCGCGAAGCCCGCGAGGCCGTGCTGGCAAACCCCACCCAGCGCGACGCCGTGTTCGCCCTGGCGGCGGAGACCGACGAACAAAGCTTCGCCGAACTCAGCGGCGCCTTCGCCAAACACCAAAGCGAACTCCTGCGCCGCCATCCCCCCGCCCAGGTCGCCGCCATGCAGCGTGCGGCACTCGGCGCGGAGGACGACAGCGAAGTCTCGCTCTTCGCCCAGGCGGTTTCCCTGCCGCGCGAGGCGGCGCTGCGCGAGGCGCTCTACCGCCTGGCCGACAAAGGCAATGCCAGCGGCCAAAAATGGGCCTATCGCGCGCTGGACTGGCTGGCCCAACCGCCGCGGGACCGCGCCGATACCTGGGAAGAATGGCTAGGCGTCCACTTCACCACCGGCGGCACGCCGCGCACCCTCAGCGGCTTTTTCGGCAAAAAACTGGCGGCGGAAGAACCCGCCCTGCGCGACGAAATCGCCCGGGAATCCCTGCGCGCCGACGCCATCCAGGAATCCCTCCGCGCCGCCAAGCTCGCGGCCCTGAACGCCCATCTCACCGCCCTCATCTCCCCCATCCTCGGCCAGGAGCGTGCCGAGAAAACCCTCGCCGCCCATCTCAGCTACGGCGATCTCGTCAGCTTCACCGGGCGCTTACTCGTGGACCCCGGTGCCGCCTGGATTCTCTACAAGCTGGACGGCGGCATCGACCACCTGCTCCTCGACGAAGTCCAGGACACCGCCCCGGAGCAATGGGAAATCGCCAGCGCCATCGCCGACGAATTTTTCGCAGGCGAGGGCGCGCGCGAACACCCCCGCACCGTCTTCGCCGTCGGCGACGCCAAACAATCCATCTTCTCCTTCCAAGGCGCGGACTTAAAGAGCTTTGAGCACTACCGCGCCAAATTCCGCGACAAGGTGCAATCCGCCGGCAAACCCTGGCTCGACGGCGAACTCTCCGTCTCCTTCCGCTCCACCGCCCCGGTGCTGGAGCTGGTGGACGCCGTCTTCGCCTCCGGCCCGGCCCGCGCGGGCGTGTGCCGGGAGGGCGAGACCATCGCGCACAAAGTCAGCCGGGCAGGGCAGGCGGGCTCGGTCACGCTCTGGCCGCTCACCCAGGACGCCGAAGCCGCCGCGCTCGAAAACTGGGCCGTGCCGGAGCGCTACGAGAGCGCCGAATCCGCCAAATCCATCCTGGCGCGAGACATCGCCGCGTACATCCAACAGCGCCTGAGCGCCCCCCTCCCCAGCCGCGCCCGTGCCGCCACCCCCGGCGACTTCCTCATCCTCGTCCGCCGCCGCGACGCCCTGGTCAGCGCCATCACCAGCGCCCTGAAAGCCGCCAAAATCCCGGTCGCCGGGCTGGACCGCATGGTCCTCACCGAACAGCTCGCCGTGAGCGACCTCCTGGCCCTCTGCGACGCCCTGCTCCTCCCGGAAGACGACCTCGCCTTCGCCCAGTTCCTGGCCTCCCCGCTGGGCGGCCTGTCCGATGACAGCCTCATGGCCCTGGCCCTGCACCGCCGTGGCCGCCTGGTCGGCGCGCTCTACACCCGCGCCGCCGAACGCCCGGAATGGTCCGCCGCCAAAGCCTATTTCGACGCTCTGCGTACCAAAGTGGACTTCCTCGCCCCCTTCGCCCTGCTCAGCGAAGCCCTCGGCCCGCTCGGCGGCCGCGCCCGCCTGCTCCGCCGCCTCGGCGCGCAAGCCGCCGAACCCATCGACGAATTCCTCGCCGAAGCCCTCAAATTCACCCAAAGCGAACCCGGCGCCCTCCAGCTTTTCGTCCACCAGCTCCGCCAGTCCGGCGCCTCCATCAAGCGCGAGGCCGAAGCCGGCGGCGACGTCGTGCGCATCATGACCGTCCACGGCGCCAAGGGCCTGCAAGCCCCCATCGTCATCCTGCCGGACACCACCGCTTTGCCCAAGGCGGAGCAGAAACTCTTCTGGCTCCCCGTCCCGCAGCAGCCAGACGCCCTGGTCCCCGTCTTCTGCCCCCGCGCCGAACTGCGCAGCCAGGCGATCACGGCGGCAGCCGCAGAAGCCGCCGCCGCGCAGGAGCAAGAATACAACCGCCTGCTTTACGTCGCCCTGACCCGCGCCGAGGACGAACTCCTCATCTGCGGCGCCCAAGGCGGCCAGAAACTCCCCGAAGCCTGCTGGTACGAATCCATCCGCGCCGGTTTCGCCTGCCTCCCGGACGCGCAGCATCACGCCACCCCCCAAACCGCGCCGCCCGACCGCGTCTCCACCCGCATGCAACCCGCCATCGCCCCCCTCCCCATCTGGGCAGGCGCCGCACCGGACTGGACCGCCACCCCGCCCGGCCATGAGACCACCCGCCCCGAACGCCTCGTCCCCAGCCGTGGCGTGGAAGACGAAGCCAAACGCGCCATCGCCGCCAGCCCGCTCGGCGAGGCCCTGGCCCAGTCCCGAGACGCCCGCGCCGCCGCCATGAGCCGTGGCCGCGCCATCCACGCCCTGCTCCAACATCTCCCCGAATTCTATGACCGCCCCGCGCGGCGCAAGGCGGCGGAGCAATATCTCCACGCCCAGCCCGAACTCGCCGGTGAGGAAGAAAAAATCGCCACCCAGGTCCTCGCCATCCTCGACGACCCCGCCCTCGCGCCCCTCTTCGCCCCCGGCAGCCGCGCCGAAATCCCCCTGGCCGGCGTGGTGGGCGACGTTGAGATCGGCGGCCTGGTCGACCGTCTCGCCGTCACGGACACCAAAATCTGGATCGCCGACTACAAAACCGACCGCACGCCCCCGGCCCAGGCCTCGGACATCCCCGAATCCTACCTGCGCCAGCTCGCCGCCTACCGCGCCATCCTCGCGCAGATCTACCCCGCCCACGAGATCACCTGCCTGCTGATCTGGACCGAACGCGCGTCAGCCATGCCCGTCCCCCCTGCATTGCTGGCCGCACACGCCCCGGCTTGATCGCAGCCGCTTTCACCGCCATGTTCACCCCTGAAGCTTAAAGGATTCGATGATGAGCAAAGCCGTAACCGACGAAACATTTGAAGTGGACGTCCTGAAGTCCAGCACCCCCGTCCTGGTGGATTTCTGGGCCGAATGGTGCGGCCCCTGCCGTGCCATCGCCCCCTCGCTGGAGGATTTGAGCACCGAATTCGCCGGGAAACTGGACGTGGTGAAGGTGAACATCGACGAAAACCCGATGACCCCCTCGCAATTCGGCGTGCGCGGCATCCCGACCCTGCTGATCTTCAAAGACGGCAAAGCCGTCGCCACCCAGGTCGGCGCCGCACCAAAATCCGTGCTGAAAGCCTTCATCGAGAAGAATATCTGACCGTGACGCAAGAACTCCCGGCGGAACTCCCGCCGGAAGGGATCCCGATGATCCGCCAAATCGCCATGCCGGCGGACTCCAACGCCAATGGCGATATCTTCGGCGGCTGGCTGATGAGCCAGATGGATCTCGCCGCCGGCAACCTCGCCTCGCGCACCGCGCGCGGCCGCTGCGCCACCGTGTCCGCTGACGCCATGACCTTCCTCCGCCCGGTGAAAATCGGCGACGAAGTCAGCGTCTACTGCGAACTGCTCTCCACCGGCCGCACCTCGATGAAAATCGCCGTGGAAGCCTGGCGCCGCGCCCGCATCTCCGGTGAAGAATACCGCGTCACCAAAGCCGTCTTCACCTTCGTCGCGATCGACGCCGAAGGTAAATCCCGTCCGATTAATGAGCCAGGCTAAGTAAAAAGCAGTTCTTTTTGAACCATTTTGCGCGGCCCGTTTCAGACCTCGCTGCGCTCAGTCATCGGGGCGCGGCGAACCAAAAAACTTCTATGAATCTGGGGCATGGGCTGTAACCGCGCCAAAGCCCACGTCCCAGATTAACAAGAGTTTTTTGCGCGCTTTTTTGCAAAAAAGCGCTGCTTCCTTGCTAATCTGCGAGAAAAATCGTCGCCTCGCTCGGCGCGGCGGACGGTATCCCCGTCCCCAGAATATACCCCAGCACATCGTCATTCGGCGTCGCCCGTTCCAGGTCGCGCGAGATGAGGTGATAATCCGGCGGATAATAAGCCAGGATAACCGGCGCATCCTGCGGAATCGCCTCCCAGCAGCGGCGCATTGCCTCGGGCGGGATCAGCTGGTCGTGCCCGCCATACAGGATCAGCGCCGGAGCCCGGAACCGCGCGCAAGCCGCCTGCGCCTGGCCCATCAGGGTAACGAGCCCCGCGACATTATCCACCCGGGGCGCATGAATGGTCAGCGGGTCGTCGCCATAGGCGATCAGCGCGGGCATATTGTCGCTGGCCTTCACCCGCACGCTCTGCCCGGTCAGCCGCTTGGCGGGGACCACCGCCGCCGCCGCGTCCAGCGCCGCGTGATAAACCGGGTTCATTGCCGCCCCACCCCACACGGCAGGTGCGGAGAGAATATACCCATCCACCGGCGGCGGATTCGGGCGCGTGCCCA
>Ga0181525_10001466_pt1 | contig 20086 bp, 19 predicted proteins | sample PEATcosm2014_Bin_48_FD_121100 | JGI IMG/M metagenome (GOLD analysis project Ga0181525, IMG submission 121100) | Peatland microbial communities from MTU Mesocosm Facility, Houghton, MI, USA - PEATcosm2014_Bin06_10_metaG | ecosystem: Environmental > Terrestrial > Soil > Wetlands > Peat | place...
CGCACCAGATTGCGGAAATGCTCAACCCGCGTAGTAGTATTGAGCTCCTCGGCCACAATCAGCGGCTTGGGATCGAGATCGAGAGGCACCATGGTGTATGCGCTCGAGGCCGCCGCCAGATACTTGACCTCGCGTTTTGCTGGCTCAATGCCTGCAACGGCATCCACAACGGCCTTGAGATGTTCGGGCGTTGTGCCGCAACAACCGCCTACGATGCGGACGCCATATTCTTCAACAAAGCGCTTATGGTATCGCGCCAGCTCTTCCGGTTTCAGCTTATAAACCGCATGCCCACCCTCGTTCTGCGGCAGGCCCGCATTGGGCAAAACAGAAATCAGTTTTGTGGAATTGATGCCCAAATAGCGGACAGCATCGTTCATTTCCGCCGGGCCCGTGGCGCAATTCAGCCCGATGGCATCAATCTCGAGCGGTTCGAGCGCGGTGAGAGCGGCCCCAATCTCCGTGCCCAGAAGCATCGTTCCTGATTCCTGCAACGTAACCTGAACCTGCACAGGCAGCCGTTTGCCGGCCCGTTTCATCGCCTCGATCACGCCGATGGCGGCAATTTTGGCTTGTAACAAATCCTGCGCCGTTTCGATGAGCAGAATATCCACGCCGCCTTCAATGAGCGCCAGAGCCTGTTCTTCGTAGGACGCCAGCATCTCGTCAAAGCCCACATGACCGAGCGACGGCAGCTTGGTTGTAGGCCCTATCGATCCCGCAACAAACCGGGGATGGTCTGGCGTGGAGAGCTGCTGCGCGCTCTCCCGTGCGAGTTTAACCGCGGCCAGGTTAATCTCTTTCACTTTGTCTTCAAGATCGAACTCGCGCAGAACAAGGCGCGTGCCGCCAAAAGTGTTGGTTTCGACCACATCGCAACCGACCCGGAAAAAATCTGCGTGAATATCGCGAATAATATCTGGACGGCTTAGCGAAAGAACTTCGCTGCAATTCTCTTTTCCCCAATAATCGTCGAGCGTGGGATTGCGCTTTTGGATATTCGTTCCCATGGCGCCGTCGTAGACCACGACGCGCTCTTTCGCGAGTTGGAGAAACGTTTTCATGAACTTTTAGTCACAGGCAGATACACGAAAGCCGGTCCATGTCTTCAGGACCGGCGTCAATTTCTAATCCCCTCGTTGAAGCTAAACTCCCTGCACCGGGACCGCCGGAGCTCCCTCATTGACTTCGGCCTGATTGAATACCGCATTTGCTCCCATGTGTGCTGGCATGGGGGCCAGCATCTGCTCTTTGCGGTAAACCAGGTTGCTGGCGTTGAATGTCGCGAGCTCAAATCCATGACCGTGTGTAATCGCATCGGTCGGGCACGCTTCTACGCAATATCCGCAGAAAATGCAGCGGTTGTAGTCAATGTTGTAAACCTTGGCATAGCGCTCGGCGCCACTGACTCGATTTTCTGCCGTGTTCTCTGCCGCTTCGATGTAGATGCAATTCGAAGGGCAATTGGCCGCGCACAGAAAACAGGCCACGCATTTTTCCAGGCCATTTTCGTCACGCTGCAGCACATGTACGCCACGGAAACGCTCCTGGAACTTTGCGCCGCGCAGCGGGCCCTTGCCGTCGGGATAATTCTCCACCTGCGTGGGCTGAAACATCTCCATGAAGGTTATGCTCATGCCCTTGGCAATAGCGCCGATGTTCTTAAGGATTGCCATATTTATAAGTATATACTGCGGCGTTTATTCGCAGACAGCGAGTGGCTGTGATAGGACACGGAACAGGCGATTCCAGCAGCCGATGCGGATTAACCCGAAGTGCGAGCCAGCATTTCTTCTTCTTGCAGAAATACGATTCCCGGATGAAAGAGAGTACCCGCAACCCGTGTCGCGATACAAATCAGGTCCTTCTGTCCCCGAAAGACCTTCACTCTCTTCGCGCGCGAGAGTTCGGGCAGATTTACCGTGCGTCCGCAGCGAATATGGCTGACGGCTTCTTCCGTTACCGATATCGAGGGCATCTCCGGCAGCAATTTTCTGGGATGAATAAACATATCCTCGCCCCATCTGCCTTCGCCGCAGCCTTGTACTTCATCCAGCGAATGCGCCTCGGCGAGCGTGAACTCCTTGACGCACGTCCGCCGCAGCGAGGCGAGATGCGCCCCACACCCCAGCATTTCACCCATATCGTGTGCTATCGATCGAATGTACGTTCCCGAAGCGACGTGGGCGCGAAAAAAGGCGCAGTCATCTTCGAGAGCAACAATTTCGAATTCTTGGACCTCAACCTGAACTGGCTGAAGTACAACTTCCTGTTTTTTCCTGGCTTTCTTGTAGGCCGGGACGCCATCAATCTTCTTGGCTGAAAACGGTGGCGGCGTCTGCTCGATATTTCCAACGAATCTCAGCGCGCACTCCCGCACCTCAGCCAGCGTTGGCCTGATTTCGCTCCGTGAGCTGCTCGCTTGTCCTTCTGCGTCATAAGTGTCGGTCGAAAAACCGAAGCGAATGCCACCCTCATAGGTTTTTTCTGACTTCAAATAGAATTGCGCCAGCCGCGTCCAATTGCCTACGACGAGGGGTAAAACGCCCGTTGCCATCGGGTCGAGCGTTCCCAGGTGCCCTACGGATCGTTCTCCAAGGATGCGCCGTACGCGATTGACCACGTCGTGCGAGGTCATTCCGGCGGGCTTGTCAATGATCAGGACACCGTTCATGGCAGAATAAAACTCGGCAATTTGATAATTTAAGAAGTCACGCTCTACGTTATCAGAATAGACGTTCCGGCGGCCTACCCGCATGATTCCCATTCGCGACGAGACACCGCGGTACAGCACGCCTTATGTAACCTACTTTCTCATCGCCCTGAACGTGTTGGTTTTTTTCTTTGAACTAATGGCGGGCAGTTCAGGCCAGCTCGACGCCCTCGTGCGGCAATTCGGGGTGGCGCCACAGCGCTTTGCTTTCGATCTCGCTCCGGGTCATTTCGACCCAATCGGCGCCTTCGTTCCCATCCTGACGGCCATGTTTCTGCACGCTTCCTGGCTTCACATCATCGGGAATATGTGGGTCCTTTGGATCTTCGGGGACAATATTGAAGATTATTTGGGCCACTTCCCTTACCTCATGTTTTACCTCACGTCGGGCGTTGTTGCTTTTTTGACGCATATTGCACTGAATCCCGGCTCGCGCGTGCCGGCGCTGGGTGCGAGCGGCGCGATTGCGGGCGTCATGGGCGCATATTTCCTCCTCTATCCAAAGGCGCGCGTTCTAGTTTGGTTTCCTCCCATTTTCTTCTTCCATCTGCCGGCATGGCTCGTCCTCGGCTATTGGTTCCTCATTCAATTTCTCAGCGGAACGGCCACTTCCATTGGCAATACTGGCGCGACCGGAGGCGTTGCCGTATGGGCTCACGTTGGGGGATTTCTCGCAGGAATGGCTTTGATCAAGTTACTGCCAGAGCGTGCTCGCCGTCGTTATGGGACGTGGTGAAGGGTGCCCCGCCCGTTACCACTCCCCGGCGTAATCGCGGGCTAATCTTGCCTTCGCGCGGAAAGCTGGGACATTTCTCCACTGCTCCCTGCAGCAAGCGGAGGCTCTACGCGATTTCGGCCCAGGCGCTTGGCTTCATAGAGAGCTTTGTCAGCGGCCTGAAGCAGAGACTCCGCTTCGGCGCCGGCCTGACTCGCCACGATTCCCAGGCTCAAAGTAACCCTGTGATCACCGGCCATGGGGATCTCGCTGCAAGATCCAATCGCATTGCGTATGCGCTCGGCCAATTCAAAGGTCTCGGCGGCGCTACAGCCGGGCGCAACGATGAGAAACTCTTCCCCGCCGTATCGTCCGGCGGAATCATACGGCCGGATGGTGCCGGTCAGTTGCGCTGCAATCACCCGCAAGGCCCGATCCCCCGCTGCATGGCCGTTCGAATCATTTACCAGCTTAAAGTGGTCGGCATCCGCTAGGATCACGCCCACAGGAGCCTTGCTTCGCTCGGCGCGCTGCAATTCGCGCAATAGTATTTCCAGAATGGCTGAGCGGTTCCAAAGGCCGGTAAGACCGTCGTGCGACGCCTCACGCCGCAAGGCATCCTGCGTCTTGAGAAGGCGCAAGTGCGTCACCAGCAACCTCGCGCTCGAACACAGAAATGACGCCAGCACGATGGACGAAGCCAGCGTTAGATTTAGCTTGGCGACACGTTCGAACATCCCCAGTATCAGCAAAGGAAACAAGAGCGGAAACAGCTGCGTGGTCACGACGCCGCGCCCGGTGACGGTTGTTGTGCCCGGCTCGGCGGGCATTTTCCAGGTTGCCGCGTGCGCAATGGGAATCAACAACACAGCGCTCCACAGAATGTCGAACCATGCGCCGGGTTTGAGTCCCCGTCCCGGACCGTAATAGTAAAGGCAGTCAGCAACTCCTGAAACCGCGAGAAATGCTCCCATCGGGCCGAACAAACGGCGCACCACAACGGAATGGGTCAGCAGGGCCCGCAAAAGAAATGCGCCCGTAATGATCCCGTACCCCGTGAAATAAGGCGCCCATACCGAATAGGAAAGATCCGTCGCGGGATCGATTTTGTGCGGCATGTAAAAAAAGAAAAAATATGCCGCCACGCAGAAAATGATGCTTTGCGCAAAGTCGAGGATAAGCAGCAAATCCACGCGGCCTTCGCTGTCAGGATCGAGAAACAACGCCATCGCCAACGGCACCGACCAGAAACAAAACAGCAGATTAATGGCCCAGTGAACGAAATTCGATACGGGAAAGATGTCGGCGTAAGTACCCGCAGCCTGGGCGACGACCCAGATGGAAAAGGCCAGGCCGGTAAGAAACCAGAAATTGCGAGCCAGATTCTGCGAGTTTTTGCCAGCCCTCCAGCACAGGCCCAGGAGCATAATACCGAGCAAAAGCTGCACCGTATCCGACGTAAAAGAGCCCCATTTGCTGTCCCCGAGCGTGGCCAGTGACAGTGCATGCACACATACGAGGGTGAAGGCGGAAATCAGCGTTTTTCGTGTCAGCCCCATAGCTCGACCGGTGCAATCAGTGTCTCCTAAATCCTGCAAATGCACCAGATTACGCCTTGGTTACGGGCGTGGAGTTACGACACGCAAGAGCTAGCCAGCAAGTGCCACTCTGCAACAGGATGACCCGGATCACTTGTGGAGCAAATCGGGCACTTATAATGGGTTCATGGGTATACCGGTAGTACAAGTCGCATCCGCAGACTTTCCCACCCGTTGGGGCCACTTTCGGATATTTGGTTTTAGAGGCGTTTTCGGCGAAAACGGCCACCAGCGTACCGAGGAGGCGGTGGCTTTAGTAACGGGCGATATTCATTCCGCACCACCTTTGGTGCGAATTCACTCCCAGTGCCTGACGGGTGACGTTTTCGGTTCGCTGCGCTGCGACTGCCGCGAGCAGCTTGAAATGGCGCTGAAAATGATCGCCGAGGCCGGCGCCGGAATACTGATTTACGAGCAGCAGGAAGGCCGCGGCATCGGCCTGATGCCGAAATTGCAGGCGTACGCCTTGCAGGATGAGGGCTTGGATACCGTCCAAGCGAACGAGCGTCTGGGCTTCAAGGCCGATGAGCGAGGGTTCGATATGCCGGCTGGAGTTCTCAAGGATTTAGGCGTGAGCGAAGTGCGCTTGCTTTCGAATAATCCGGAGAAAGTTGCCGCTCTGGAGCGGGGCGGAGTAAAAGTGGTCGAACGTGTGCCCTGCGAAGTGGCGCCAACACTTCATGCCGAAGAATATCTAAAGACAAAGAAAGAAAAGATGGGGCACTTGCTGAACGAGAGGTAGAGGCTACGCGGGCCAGATGGTCAGCGCGGTGTGACTCAGAATTTGCTTCTCGATAGTTTCACCGAGCTCTAAAGCGCGAAAATCATCCAGATTTTTCTTGATGTCGGGCACCCCCGGCCCAGGCCAATCCGTGCCGAAAAGTGTTTTATGGGCAATCTCGCCCAGGCGCGGGAAATATTTGAGCAAACTCCTTGGCGGAATGCCGCTTATGTCCAAATACATGTTGTGATGCCGCCGGAGCAGGAAGAAAGCAGTCTCCATCCACAAAGGCCGACCGCCGTGGGCCATCAGAATCTTCAGCTTGGGGAAATCGACGGCAACGTCGTCGAGATACATGGGATCGCCATATTTATTTCGCGCACCGGGGAATATGGACGTGCCGGTATGAAACATCACTGGAATTCCATTGGCTTCGGCCGCGCGATAGATGATTTCCAGCTCTTTGACGCCCTTCAGATAATCATTCGGATAAAGAAGCTGATGCGGCGGATGGATCTTTATCATGCGGATGCCGAGTCGAAGAAGCTGCTCTACATCCGCCATTACATTGGTCGTGTGCTTAGGATGAAGGCTGCCACAAGAAAGCAATCGTGTGGGATCTTCTTTGCAGTAATCCGCGATGAACTGGTTTACCGCCGGGGTAAATCCCATGACTTCGGGTGCCACGTAGTTGATGAGCACCGCCCGGTCCACGCCTGAAGCGTCGAGATGCTTAAGGAAAAGCTTGGGCGAGCGGCAATACTCTGCGATCAGGTCGTAATTCGGACGGCGCGCCTTCATCATTTCAAGCGCGGCCGGCTTGACCATCTCCATCGGCTGAATGTGAACGTGGCAGTCGGTTATCACGCTGTCAGTATAGCGGGACTTTTGGGTCAATCTGTCGCGACCAGGCGTCAATTCCACCGCGCATGGGTTGAACTTTGTCGAATCCCTGCTGGCGCAACCAATTGGTCACGCTTAATGAACGCACGCCGTGATGGCAAACAACGACGATATGCTCGTCGGGATCGAGCTCCTGATGGGCGCGGCTGGGAATATCTCCCATGGGAATATGCTTCGAACCTTCTATTTGTGCGGTCTGAAACTCCCACGGCTCGCGGACGTCGAGAAGAATGAATGTGCCGAGAGAAAGATTCTTGACCGACGTGGCATCAATTTCGTAATCCATTACTTGCCCTTCCACGATGGCTGACGCTTCTCCAGGAACGCGCTGATTCCCTCTCGCGCATCATGCGTTTTCATCAACTCTTCCAGATATATCTTTTCCGCACGCGCCAAGCCTTTATCAAAGTGCGCCGCATTCCAGTGATAGATGGCCTGCTTGGTCAATGACAATGCGGCTGGGCTTAATTTCGCAAAACAATTAATTTTTTCTTTTAGAGCAGCATCGACTTCGTCATCTGGCACTGCACGAGTAGCTAATCCGATTCGCGCGGCTTCTTTGCCGTCAATGGTTCGGCCGGTGAGAATTAAGTCGGCTGCCTGCTTGTGCCCGATGAGCGATGCCAGCGCCGTGACCGCGACCGGTGGATAGCACGCTAACTTAATCTCCGGAAATCCCCAGATTGCTATTTCTGACGTAATGACCATATCGCAGACCATTGCTAGCTCCGCGCCCCCGCCGAGACAATGGCCATGCACCGCTGCGAGCGTCACTTTGCGGCTGGTAACGAGGGTGCTCACAATGGCATGGAATTTGGTGAGCATTTCCTGAATTTTCTCCGGCGTGTGTGCCCCTACGTCCACACCTGCGGAGAATGCTGCGCTCGAGCCCTGCAGGGCAACAATAGACAGATCTGCGCGCACCTCGATTGCCGCCAGCGCGGACGACAACTCATCCATCAGGGGAATGTCAATGACGTTTAGGGGCGGATGGTGCAGGGTAATGTACGCGGCGGGTGGGCGAATATCGAGCGCGATACGCTTGGTTTCAGTAGCGGCAAGCTGCGTCACCGTAACCCCTCCAACCACCTTGTCATTCCGAATCCGCTTAAGCGGTGAGGAATCTGCTCTTGATTCCAGTTACAGATTAATCGCCGACTTCCTGACTTCGCCGATGCTGGAAAGCGGATCGCGTGCGCCTTCTTTCGGAGCAATCCATTTCTTTTCCGTTCCGATGATGTCGAGCAGCAGCTTTTTGTCGGCCTCGCTGGGCATGTATTCTTTCAAATGCTCATCGTAGGCTTTGTCATCGAGGGGTTCTCCAGTCTGGGCATGGAACTTCTGCCCGGCCCACTTGCCGATGTTGCGGTTAAATTTGATGTCCGGAGCGTACAGTTTTGGCTCGCCTTCGCGTAAAACACTATTCAGCCGGTTGACGAGGCCAGCAACTTCGTCGCGATAAAGCAAGCGATTGTAATCATTCAGATCGTCGAGCGAAGCCTCTGTGTCGTTCTTTGGCTCGTCGTAGCGGCCCTTGATGCCCCAAACGTAGGCCCAGTGAGCCGATGAAGAATGGTCGGTCCCGAATAGATCGTAAGAACTTGAAATCCACTTGTTGAGATATTTCTGAATCAGCCACGCCGGAATTACTCCTGCCTGCACAATGCGTCGCAGTCCGTCATTGCCGGTGCCCATGTGGAACGCTTCCTCGCGAAGCATATAGGACATCGAACGGCCCAGCGGAGCAAACGCCGAATACTTCAGCATCTGCAACTGGAACTTGCCGTCGCGGTCAACGAAGTCGGTATAAGTGAAGAAGTCCATCCAGTTGTCCACGTCTACGTTGAACGCGCCCAGCAAGCGCTTGTTCTCGAACGCCCTGCGTTCGAGCATCTTCTGCGCTTCTACTTTGCCGGAGTAGCCAAAGTGCTCGACCAACAAGGCGCACATCTGCCAGCCGTGGCGCATTTCTTCGATCATGACGCGGGTAAGCGCGCGACGGTCGTAATCAGTCGGGGCCATCAGGAAGAGATTCCGCTGTTGTTCGCAGCTGGCAAATTCGGTGTCGCCCTGATAAACAATCATATTCATTAGCGCGTCGCGCATCTGCTGCGTCGGCATCTGGCGCAGGTTCTCCCATTTGGGGCGGCCCTTGTAATGGCCGAATTCAATCTCGTTGGTGTCGATTGCGCCGAAGAGCGTATCGAATTTAAAGCTGGCGATGTCGTCATGATTCACGCCAATTTCCTTGCGCCAATCGTCAAACAAGCCAACCCAGTCGCTGAATGTTCCGATCTTTGCTACTTTTCCCGGCATAAATAATTCCTCTTGATCTCGATTCAGATCCCTCGTTGCGCTCGGGATGGCGGCGCGCAGTTCCCGCTTCGCTCACACCGCGCAAACGCTGTCACTTTGCCTTGAATTCCGCCGGCCGCTTCTCCACGTAAGCCGCCAGGCCTTCTTTGGCGTCTTCGCTCTGGAAAAGAATCTGCTGGTTTTCGCGTTCCACTGCCAATGCAGACTCCATCGGGATCTCCCAACCTGTTTGCACGGCACGCTTGATGCGTCCCACAGCCTTCGCCGCTTTATTGGGCGGGCAGAACTGGCGAGCGTATTCCATGACGTTTTCCATGAAGTTCTCGCGCTCGAAGATGTCATTGATAATGCCCATTTCTTTCGCTTCTTCGAAAGAGAACGTATTGCCGACGACCATCAGCTCAATGGCTTTGCTTTTGCCGACCATGCGCGAAAGACGTTGCGTGCCGCCGGTGCCGGGAAGCACGCCGAGATTCACTTCGGGTAAGCCGATTTTTCCCGAGTCTTTGCGCGCAATGCGAATGTCAGCCGCCATGGCGATTTCCAGCCCGCCGCCTACGCAATGGCCATTGATGGCAGCTATCACCAATTTCGGGGTGTGCTCAAGCCGCAGAAGCATTTCGTTGGCATGAAGGCAGAAGTAATACTTGAAAGTCGGATCCACGCTCGAAAGCATTTTGATGTTCGCGCCCGCGGAGAAGAACTTGTCGCCGGCTCCGGTCAGCAGCAGAACGTAAACGTCATTGTCCATGCGCGCTTTGAGGATGGCTTCATCCAGCTGGCGGTTCATTTCGTAGGTATAGGTATTGGCCGGGGGATCGAACATCTCAATCACGGCGACGCCGCGATCGGTGCGATAGTTCACCAGCGTCTTGGTTCCAGCTTCGGGTTGCATTGTGGTTGCCATCTTTGAAACTCCTTTTTCGTATGTCGAAATTCGCTATTCGTTCAAAATTATTCGAATCAGTTCGAAATCGTTTTCTGTTTTCGCGGCTGCCTGTACTGGCCGCTGATGCCGCTCAGGAACATATCGCCCATTTCGCGAGACAGGCGGACGGCTCCGGGATCGTGCCGCGTGCTGTGCCAGGTGTAAACCCAATTGATCATGCCGAACAAACTCAGCACGGCGGTGCGGCTATTAAATTGTAGTCGTTTGGCGCGCTTATAGTCGTCAAGCAGGGCAAGGCAGATCTTGTAATACTCCCGTTTAAGTGCGGCGATTTCAGTGACGAACTCGTCATCGCGGAGCGCCTCATCTTCATGGGACAACACAGTCATGGCTTTACGGTTGGCCAGGAAATAGCCGAGATGGTTGAAGATGAAAGCGCGAATGCGCAACTCGGGATCCTTGATCGTCTTGAGGCGGCGTTGCAAGCGTTCGATGACCGTCGTGAACGTATCTTTCTGCAACAGGTAGAGCAAGCGCTCTTTGGAGTGGAAATAGTGGTACATTCCGGCGAGCGAAATGCCGCTAGCGCGCGAAAGGTCGCGCATCGACGCGCCGTCGTAGCCTTTCTGGTAAAAGACTTCGGTCGCGTGTTCAAGAATTTGAGCGAGGCGGCGATCGAAACGGGTTTCAGATGGCGCTATTTCGGCGTCGTGCCCTGGAGAAATCGAGTCGCCTGACGGGATGGAATAAGTGGCCACAATAGTTGAACGTTCGTTCTAATTCTACCACCGATTCGATGTCCGTCTAGTTCGAACGTTCGTTCTAATATTTACGTTCTGAAACCGCCATCACTCTCTGTAGAGAAGATGTTAATTGCGAATATCGGCCATCAGGCTTTCGACCTCGGCTTTGACCTCGGCGGTAATGGGCAGGAGTGGCAAACGCGCAGGACCGCCGTAGTATCCGTTTAGGTCCATGGCATATTTCAAGGCAGCAATGCCCAATTCGCCGACGATGCGCTGAGCGGCTTTTGCAATGCGCTGCTGCTTAAGCTTCGCCAGTTCGTCGTCGCCCTCTTTCCATGCCGCATAAATCTCGTAGCACGCGGTTGGAGCAGGGTCGGCGAAGGCAAGGACAGCTCCAGAGGCTCCGGCTTGAAGGGATGGGTGCAAAGTTTGTGCGGAGCCGACTAGAACCTGAAAGCCGACTTCTTTTTGCCGCGTCTTCAACTTGCCGACGACGCTCACGGCAGAAGAAGATGGCTTAGAAGCTCCGCCGATGGTGACTAACTCCCCGCCCTCGTTTTTATCGGTAGATTTTTCGCTTGCCGAAAGCATTCTCGGCGTCACTGCCGCAAAGGTTTCGGTCACCGTCGCTGCGCGTTTGATGTGTCTCGTTTTCTCGACCATCTCACGAATTTTCTGGACATTGCCGCTCGATTCTTTGATCCCAATGATGTTGGGGTGGTCGGCCAGTGCCACGATCAATTCGGCGGGCATGTCATATGCCGTGAAGGGCGGAACGCTATAGATAAGAATCGGCAAAGGCGAGCGGTCTGCGACCGTCCGGTAAAATGCCAGCATGTTGGCGGGCTGCATTTGCTTCTTGTAATAAAACGGCGTGCGAACGAGGGCAACGTCGTAGCCCAATTCAGCGGCGCATTCGGTGAGGCTTAGCGTCTCAACCACGGATTCAGCGCCGGTTCCGGCGATCAGCACTTTCTCAGGCGCGGTGACCGCGCGCACCGACTTCAGCACGTCGCGCTGCTCCTGGCTGGACAGCATGACAGCTTCGCCGGTCGAGCCGAGAGCTACGATTCCCGCAACTGGTGTCTTGGAGTAGTGATCGACATTGGCTTCGATCTTCTTGAAATAGACCTTGCCATCGGGATAGAACGGCGTCGTGATGGGAGGGAAAATACCTTGAAGAAGCATCTGCGCCTACCGTCGGACCTGCGTGGCTCGTTCCGCGTGCAGCTTCTGCAGTGCGTTTACGTTGACCTTGCCAACTTGCAGCGCGGCGATACCTTCCGCAGCGGCACGAGCGGCGGACAATGTTGTAATCGAAGCGATGCGCGCATTCACTGCGGCACGGCGAATGGCTTTTTCGTCGAACCAAGGCTCAAGTCCCGTGGGCGTGTTGATGATGAGCTGGACACCTCCGCCCTTAATTAGATCGACTACGTTCGGACGGCCTTCTTTAACTTTGTAAACGCGATCCACGTCCATGCCGCCGTTTTCGATTACATCGGCGGTTCCGGTCGTGGCGACGAGCTTAAAGCCCATGTCGACAAACTTGCGCGCGAGGGCCACGATCTGCGGCTTGTCGTGATCGGTGACGCTGATGAATACCGTCCCGCTCGTCGGCAGCTTCTGTCCCGCCGCGATTTGTGCTTTGGCGAAGGCTTCACCGAAAGTCTCAGCCACGCCCATGACTTCGCCGGTAGATTTCATCTCCGGTCCCAGGACTGTGTCCACGCCGGGGAATTTGTTCCACGGAAAGACCGGGGATTTGACGTAAAAGAAGCGGCCAGTATCGAGGTCAGATTTATTCTTGATGTTCTCCGGCAAAAATTCGCGGAGCTTGCGTCCGGTCATCAATCGCGCGGCAATCTTCGCCATGGGCACGCCAGTCGCTTTGGAAACATAGGGCACGGTGCGCGAAGCACGAGGATTCACTTCGAGAACGTAGACTTTATCTCCTCCGCCGGTAGCGCTGGCGCGAGGGATGGCGAATTGAATATTCATCAGGCCAATCACATTCAGGGCGCGCGCCAGCCGGAAGGTGTAATCGCGCATCTGGTCGAGAAGATGCTTTGGGATATCCACCGCCGGCAGAACGCAAGACGAATCACCGGAGTGAATGCCCGCTTCTTCGATGTGCTGCATGATGCCGCCGATAACAACGTCTTCGCCGTCGGAGAGCGCGTCCACGTCGACTTCGATAGCATCTTCAAGAAAGTGATCGATCAAGATGGGGCGATCGTGGGAATACTGCTGCGCCTCTTTCATGTACTTCACAACGGTCTCTTCGTCGTAAGCGATGACCATGGCGCGTCCACCGAGCACGTAAGAAGGCCGCACCAGCACCGGATAGTGAACGTTGCGTGCGCCCGCAATCGCCTCTTCAACCGAACCCACCATTACGCCCGGCGCCTGCGGAATTTCAAGGTCTTCAAGCAACTTGTTAAACCTCTTGCGGTCTTCGGCGAGGTCGATCGATTCGGGCGAAGTGCCAATAATCTTCACGCCGCTGGCTTTAAGAGGTAACGAAAGATTCAGCGGTGTTTGCCCGCCAAATTGCACGATCACGCCCACATCGGCGCCGCCCGAGGCTTCGTGCTCGCAAACCTCAATGACGTCCTCGTACGTCAGAGGCTCAAAGTAGAGACGGTCGCTGGTGTCGTAGTCGGTCGAGACGGTTTCGGGATTGCAGTTGACCATGATCGTCTCGTAGCCATCGTCGCGCAAGGCGAAGGCAGCATGGCAGCAGCAATAATCGAACTCAATTCCCTGCCCGATGCGGTTTGGCCCGCTTCCCAGAATGATGACTTTCTTCTTGTCGGTCGGCTTGGCCTCGTCTTCGTCCTCGTACGTCGAATACAGGTAGGGCGTGAAGCTTTCGAATTCGGCGGCGCAGGTGTCTACGCGTTTGTAAACCGGCATCACACCATGTTTTTTGCGGAGGTGGCGAACCTGCTCGTGCGCACCCTTGCCATCCAATCGCCACACGCCCGCCAGCCGCCCGTCAGAAATGCCCATGCGTTTGGCGTCGCGCAAGACTTCCGTCGGGATTGAGCTCATCGGGTGCTTCTCCAACTCAAGCTGCATGTCGTTGACTTCCTTGAGTTGATAGAGGAACCACGGGTCCATGGAGGTCATTTTGGCGACTTGCTTAACGGTGTGCCCCTGACGCAGGGCATAACGAACGTAGGAAAGCCGCTCGGGATGCGGCGTGACCAGGCGCTGGGTGAGGATTTTCGGTTCGATTTTTTCTGAGCCGGTCTTCTTGCCGGTGTCCAGGGCGCGGACGCCTTTGAGCAGCGCTTCTTTAAAGGTGCGTCCGATTGCCATGACCTCGCCGACGGACTTCATTTGCGGACCCAAGTTCTCATCGGCGCCGGGGAATTTCTCGAATTGCCACTTCGGAATTTTTACCACGACGTAGTCGAGCGTCGGCTCGAAACATGCTGGAGTTTTCTTGGTGATGTCGTTGGGAATTTCGTCGAGCGTGTAGCCCACTGCAAGCTTCGCGGCAATTTTTGCGATGGGGAATCCCGTGGCTTTCGAGGCGAGCGCGGAAGACCGTGACACGCGCGGGTTCGTTTCGATGACGACCATGCGACCGTTGACGGGATCGATGCCAAATTGAATATTCGATCCACCAGTTTCGACGCCGATCTCGCGAATGATGGCGAGCGAGGCGTCGCGCATCATCTGATACTCGCGATCGGTCAGAGTTTGCGCCGGCGCAACTGTAATGGAGTCGCCCGTATGCACGCCCATCGGATCGAAATTTTCAATGGAGCAGATGATGATGACGTTGTCTTTCGTGTCGCGCATCACTTCCAATTCGTACTCTTTCCAGCCAAGTACGGATTCTTCAATAAGCGCTTCATGCACAGGCGAGAAATCGAGGCCACGGGAGAGCACTTCGCTCATTTCTTCGCGGTTGTAGGCGATGCCTCCGCCGCTGCCGCCGAGAGTGAATGACGGCCTAATGATCACGGGAAATCCGATTTTACCCGCGAACTCAAGCCCGTCTTTCAAGTTGCCCACCAGCGCAGACTTGGGAACATCGAGGCCGATCTTCTGCATTGCATCTTTGAAAAAGAGGCGATCTTCGGCCTTCTTAATCGCGCTGATTTGCGCCCCGATCAACTGCACGTTGTATTTTTCGAGAATGCCGGAGTCCGCGAGATCGATGGCAAGATTCAAGGCTGTCTGTCCACCGACGGTTGGGAGAATGGCGAAGCCGGAGCTGGGAGACATTTCGCGCTCAACGCGAATAATTTCTTCGAGATAGTCCGGCGTCAACGGCTCGATATAAGTCCGGTCGGCGCTCTCAGGATCGGTCATGATCGTGGCGGGGTTCGAGTTCGCCAGAATCACTTCATAGCCTTCCTGCTTGAGAGCCTTGCAGGCTTGCGTCCCGGAGTAGTCGAACTCCGCCGACTGGCCGATGATGATGGGGCCAGAGCCGAGAATCAGAATCTTTTGTATGTCAGTTCGTTTAGGCATTGAATTTTTTAGCGATCGCCTTCCCATTCGGTTGCTGGAGGATCGTGTTCAGGCGTTAATGAAACCTGAAAACCCGGCCACCCGTCGGACCCAAGATGAAAGGCCACAGTGCGTGTTTTGAAGCCCTGGTAATCAAAAGTGGCCATATAGTCGCCTTTTTCCAAAAGCCGAATAAACTGCCCCTTACTATCTGCCTGAAACTCCCACAGGTAGTTGTCCGATAGATAATTAGTCAGACCCAGTCGAAAGACCCTAACAATCACGCGTGGCATCGGCATGTTCGTACCATCGACGACCATCCCGCTAAATTGCTTGAGTGCAAGATAATTCGGCTCCTCCTCCGGCTCTGTCGTCGACATAATCGCGGCAGACGACTGTAGTTTCAAAGTGCAGGTTGTCGGTGTGCCTTCGAATTCGCCAACTATCAGCCTCATATTTCCAGAATGTTCGCCCTGGCCTGCGAAGATTCTGTAAGTGCCCGATGTTAGTGCTGAAGGTTTTGCCACGCCGTCCGGTCCAGTCAGGCCCGACCAAGAAACTCGCTCACCATTGGGGATCACGCGATATACGTCGACACGTACACCGCCGGCAACTTTACCCGAATCCATTATCGTCAGAATCAAGTTGGGAGATGACGAACAAGCCGGAATCCCGCGTCCCGCCACGTACGTGTTTGCACTTGCCACAATTGCAGTTGCGCAAACGAAAATAAAGATCTTTTTCACCCCTTCCACTCCTCCATCATCTTCACGAAATCCTTGAAGAGATAATGCGAGTCGTGGGGGCCGGGCGCGGCTTCCGGGTGATATTGCACGCTGAACAGCGGCAAGTTCCTGTGCCGCAGGCCTTCGAGCGTGTTGTCATTCAAATCAATGTGGGTCAACTCGACTTCACTTTGCGGGAGCGAGTCGGGATCTACGGCGAAGTTGTGGTTATGAGCCGTGATTTCAATTTTGCCGGTGTTCATCTGCTTCACCGGATGATTTCCGCCATGGTGGCCAAACTTGAGCTTGTAGGTCTTACCGCCAAGGGCGATTCCGGTGAGTTGATGGCCGAGGCAGATGCCGAAAATGGGGACGCGCCCCATCAAGCGCCGTATGCTATCCACCGCATAGGTGCAAGGCTCGGGATCGCCGGGTCCGTTCGAAAGGAAGACTCCTTGCGGCTTCATCGCCAACACATCTTCGGGCTTGGTCTCCGCTGGAACTACGGTGACTTTGCATCCCTCAGCGCGGAGTTTGCGCATGATGTTGTGCTTGATGCCGAAGTCGTAAGCGACCACATGAAACCGCGGTGGTTGATCTTTGACCCCAACGACTTCGTCGGGCAGGTGCGAACGCTCGCCGGTTTCCCAAACGTAAGTATGTTTCGTGCTGACGACTTTGGCGAGATCGATGCCATCCATTTTGGGGAATGACCGCGATTTGGCAACCAGTTTTTCGGCATCGGTCTCAATGGTCGAGATAACGCCGCGCATGACGCCGTTGTCGCGCAGGTGGCGAACGAGGGCGCGCGTGTCAATGTCAGCGAGAACGGGAATATTGAACTTCTCGAGAAATTCTTCGGCAACTTCCTGGGAGCGCCAGTTGGAACTTACGCGCGAAAATTCGCGCACGATGAGGCCTTCGATATAGGGGCGGTTCGACTCGTTGTCCTCAGGGGTGGTGCCGTAGTTTCCGATTTCAGGATTGGTGAGAACTACGATTTGCCCGGTGTAGGAAGGATCGGTAAAGATTTCCTGATAGCCGGTGATGGAAGTATTAAAAACTACTTCCCCTTTACATTCGCCCTTTGCTCCGTAGCCTTTGCCTCGGAAGATTTTTCCGTCTTCCAGCGCAAGGATTGCTTGCATTGTGACTCCGGGGAGTGGATTTTATAGATTTTAACAGGGATGTGGCCCGCGGCCAATACTTACTTCCGCTTGTAAGACGATTTTCTCTAGCGGAGCTAGCGAACCCGGCCGAGTTTATCCACCGGCCAGTAGCCAAAAACGGCTTTTCCATAGATATATTGGGCCCCAACCGGGCCGAAATCGCGGCTGTCGTTCGAGAGGCTGCGGTGATCTCCCAGCACGTAGTAGCTATGGGGAGGCACAATGATTTCCTGATAGGAACGCAGGTCTTCGTATTCCTGCGGCACGTAATCCTCTTCAAGAGGCGCTTCATTCACGTAAACGCGCCCGTGAATAATGCGCACCCGGTCGCCTCCGACGGCAATCACCCGCTTTATAAAGCTTTTCGATGTATCGCGGGGATAGCGAAAGACGACGATATCGCCGCGCTCAATCGGCTCCCAGCGATAGACGAATTTATTGACGAAAATGCGCTCCTGGTCATCCAGCGACGGCATCATGCTGGTGCCTTCGACCTTTACCGGTTGGTAGAGGAAAATGATGATGAAGCAGGAGATGGCCAGCGAAATGATCAAGTCGCGAAGCCATGCGGCCAAGAGCGAGGAGCGCGAGCGATTTACAACTGGTTTGCCGGCCTCGGCGGAGTGGGGCGCCGGAGCGGGACTAGAGGGTTCCAATTCTCCAGAGTTTACGGGATCAGACATCATAGCGATTCTATACTTTCACGCATGCTCGCGCAGGTGTCTGCCGGTGCCGCAGTGGAGCCATCCCGCTATTTCAGGTTACAATGAGAAAGCCTGTTCAGTAATCATTTGATGCGCAAACACCGCTTAAAACTCGTCTTACTCGCATTGGTCACGCTGGCCGTATCCGCACCTTGGGCCACGTCACAAGACGACGCGCGTGTGCCCGCCTACAATCCGGGCCCTCCCGCAAAAGGGGAAAAATTGCCCCCTATTTTGGGCAAAGAAGACTTGTGGGGTGGTAATGCAGAATATGCGTTTCAGACGCATGCCTATGAGCTGGCGGCAAAGATTCCGGCGGTGCTGCATCAGGAGCCCTGTTACTGCTATTGCGACCGCGGCATGGGTCACAATAGCCTGCACAGCTGCTTTGAAGGCATGCATGGCGCCCAATGCTCCACTTGTCTGAAGGAGTTGTATTACACCTACACCCAATATAAGAAAGGCAAGAGCGCGGCGCAGATACGGCAAGGCATCATCAAGGGTGAATGGAAACAGATAGATTTGCAGACAGCGACTTCCATCAATTAGGTACGCAGCTTTTGATCGAAGAAGGAGAGCTTACGAAGAGCACAGGAAGAATTTTACAAATGGCACAGAAGACAACACCTAAGAAGGCACACGTTGAAGACCCCCGGTACACGCAAGCGGTGCAGAACTATGAAGCCGGCCTGCGCGCCATGCAGGAACACAAGTTTGACAAGGCGAAAACGCACCTGCAAAAAGTGTTGACCGGGCCCAGCCGCGAACTGGCTGATCGGGCATCCGTGCATCTGAACGCCTGCAACCTACAGGTGGAGCGGACGGTTGTGCAGTTCAAGAGTACCGAAGAGCATTATGACTATGCAGTCTCACTGATTAACGTTGGAGACTATGTGAGCGCACGCGAGCACATGGAAAAACTCGCCAAGCAGGCACCCACAGCCGATTACGTCGCGTATGGACTGGCCGCGCTGGATTGCCTGACCGGCCGTGTTGAAGATTCGCTGCGCCACTTGCAAGAGGCCATTGGCTTCAATCCCGCGCTGCGTTTTCAAGCGCGGAACGATTCAGACTTCCAGAATCTTGCGGAAGATCCACGCTTCACCGAGCTTCTGTATCCCGACCCAGGCTCGGATTTCAAGGACTCGCGAGATCTGGACAACTAGATTTCCATGCCCGATTCTTTGCGACCGGCAATGCCCTCGCTTGCACCCGGTACCGTTGACGAATTGCGTGTGGTTGCGATTGGCGGAGGAACCGGCCTCTCCACCTTGCTCAAAGGCTTGAAGAAATATGTCGCCTCTGCGAGTAAGGGCTCTCCTTTTTCCGAGTTTCAGGCAGATTCGTGGCCCACGGCCCAGCCAGATTGCGCGCCCCGCATTAGCGAATTAAGCGCGGTCGTAACGGTCAGCGACGACGGCGGCTCTAGCGGGCGCCTGCGAAAAGATCTCAACATGCTACCGCCGGGCGACATACGCAATTGCATCGTCGCATTGTCCGAAGACGATGCCATGCTCTCCCGGCTCTTTCAGCACCGTTTTGAGAGAGGTTCAGGTCTGGAGGGACATAGTTTTGGCAATCTTTTTCTGGCCGCCCTAACATCCGTGACTGGCGATTTCAGCGAGGCTGTGCGTCTGTCGTCGGAAATTCTGGCGACTCGCGGGCGAATTTATCCCGCAACGGCTTCGAATGTCGAACTCGAAGCGCTTATGGACGATGGCACGCGGGTGCGGGGCGAATCACAGATTACGGCGAGCAAAGGACGGATTCGTGAACTTTGCCTCATTCCCAAAAACGTGGATCCTTTGCCGGAGACCCTCGAAGCCATAGCCCGCGCAGACTTGATCACGATCGGGCCCGGGTCGCTTTTCACCAGCTTGATTCCGAACTTGCTGGTTCGAGGCATTGCCGAAGCCATCGCCAAATCGCCAGCCCGGAAAGTCTACATCTGCAATCTGATGACGCAAGCGAATGAGAGTCTTGGCCGCACTGCCGCAGACCACATACGGGCTCTGAATGATCACGCGCAACAGAAGATTTTTGATTATGCATTGATTAACCGGACACCCGCCTCGGACGAACTCAAAAAGCGATATGCGCGAGAAGGGGCAACGGAGATTGTCGCCGACCTTGAGGCCGTGAAAGCGCTGGGCGTAGAACCAATCCTCGGGGATTATCTGGTTGAAGGTGAAGTGGCACGCCACGCCACGGATTGCGTTGCCGCAGATTTGCTGCGTTTAGCGCGATGAAATCAAATGCCCGAAATGCATCTCGGCGCGACCCCGCCACTCCGACACTGTCTGTAAAGTGTAGCTTCGGGGCGCGGATCCGCATGAGCGAACATGATAAAATTTGGTTACGTCTTGCCTTGAAACATTCTTCAACAGGAATTCCTAAGATTAAGACTATGGCCA
>Ga0181525_10001467_pt1 | contig 20082 bp, 13 predicted proteins | sample PEATcosm2014_Bin_48_FD_121100 | JGI IMG/M metagenome (GOLD analysis project Ga0181525, IMG submission 121100) | Peatland microbial communities from MTU Mesocosm Facility, Houghton, MI, USA - PEATcosm2014_Bin06_10_metaG | ecosystem: Environmental > Terrestrial > Soil > Wetlands > Peat | place...
ATTGATGTCACCATAATCAGACGTGAGCGTCACTGAATCGTAGGCGCTAATCTGGTTGTTCCCGTCACCGTATTCACCATAGTTGTAATAGTCGTATCCAAGATACAGCGTGTCGTAGCTCTCGATGTTCACCCCGCCGCCGGCGCTGATGGAGGTGTTCTCCAGATCCGCATAGTTATTATCGGCATAAACGTCCACATCGCCGCCGGCGCTGATCGCGGCGTAATCAAGATCCACGCTACCATAATAAGACTCAACGTCCACGGTCCCACCGGCGCTGATCCCGTAGTTGTAATAGCTGTAAATGCTGATATCACCGGGTGCCTGAATCGTCACGTCATTCCCGGCACTGATATCGGCGTAATACAGAGAAACCGACTCGCCACCATCATCGTAATAGCCTGCCTGGATGTCCACATTGCCACCCGCGCTGATCTGGGTGGCGTAATCCAAATACACGCTGCTATAGTAGCCTTTCAGGTTCACATCCCCCGTGTCCGCCGTCAGGCTCGATTCATATGTGTAGAGCTGCCCATTCCATGTGTCCAAATCCAGCTCGTCATACGCCTCGGCGCTGGTATATTCCACGGTCGCGCCGGTTTCACCCCACAGCGAGATGTTCGCGCCGGCATAAATGGAAACATTGTCATCCGGCCCAATGTTCAGGTAAGCGTCGTCCGCCGAAATGTTCACGTTGTCGCCGGCGCTGATGCTCGTCTGGTCAATGTTGACGTTCCCGTAATAGGACTCAATGTTCACGGTCCCACCGGTGGCGCTGATGCCATATTCGTAGTCGCCGGAAATGGTGATGTTGCCGGGGGCGTCCAGCGTCACGTCATTGCCGGCGCTGATGTCGTCGTAATACAATGAGAGCGCTTCCGAACCGTCATCATCGTAGCCGGCCTCGATGTCCACGTTCCCGCCGGCGCTGACTGTGGTGTCTTCCACGTCCACGCTGCCGTAGTCCGCATAAATGTCCACGTCGCTGTCAATGGAGTTGATGGTGGAATCGTAAATGTCAACATCACCGCCACCGGACTCGAACTCGGCGTAATCGCCGGACTGGACATTCCAGTAGTCCAGCTCAAAGCCGTTGTCGTTGTAAAAATCGAAGTGACCGAATGCGCTAACGTTAACATCGCCATTATCGGAGTAGATGGAACTGTCATATATATCCACATCGGCATTGTCGGAGGTAAGGGAAACATTGCCATCGTATGCTTCAATATCGGCGTAATCCGTAATTGTCAGCGTGCCGCCGCTTTCGATATTGACGCTGCCATCGGCATAGAGGTAATCGTAGTCAAAATATGCCGTGCCACCTGCGGTGATGTCCAAGTTGCCGCCGTAGGCGTAGATGCCATAGTAGTCGCCATCGCCATAGTCCGTCAAGGAACCGCCAGCGCTGATGGTCACGTTGCCGCCATACGAATCGTAGCCCGACTCGATGTTGTTATATTCCAGATACATGTCACCGCTGGAGATGATGTTGACGGTGCTGTAATCGGAGTAAATATCGCTGTAGTAAATGCCCACATAGGCACCCGCTATGTAAATGTTTCCGCCCGGCGACACCACACCGTCCTCGGAGATTGTAGCGGAGGCTTCGAGGGTGGAATCGTCAATATAGATGTCGCCGCCGGCGGTGAGGTTGATGTCTCCATCGCCTGCATATATATAACTGCCGTTCACGATTTGCGCCTGGTTTAGAGCGATGATGTCCACGCCACCGCCTTCGGCATACACTTCAGTGTCATTCGCGGCGAAATCACCCCCCAAAGCGGACAATGTCACCGAGCCGCCGGCCAAAATCGCAACATTATGCCCGTCGTCCAGAAGGCTATCAGAATAGTTGTTTCCCAGAAACAGGGAGCCTTTCTCACTCACGATGCCGACGCTGCCACCTGCATAAACCGTGTAATCCGAATTCATGCCCACAATGGACAAATCCGATTCCGACAGAATATCCACGTCGCCGACGTCATTATATATGCTGACATCGAGAAGCTCGTTCGGGTAGCCGGTGTCCGGCAGACCGGTCGTCGTGTCCAGGACGCCAAAGCTGCCCGCCGCCAGTCCAAAAATTCCCGTATCCGCCTCAAGGGTGGAACCCGGAGCGATCATCATCTCGCCGCCCGCGAGCAACCCGACGGTGCCGGGCAACGGCGGCAAAGCATCCGCGGTTGGCGCCGGACCTGACGGGGCGGTGGTGATGAAATCCAGCGACTGCCAGATTCTCATGTCATCCTGCGCCATGATTTCAAAATCCGATTTGCCCGTAAACTGGGTCAGGTCAATCTGCGCGGTGTCTATGTCAACGTTGTTCCCGACAAAACCGGCGGCGGGATCGCCGTCAACACCCATGAATGGCAACCCGTCCGAAAAACTGGCAACGCCGACCGGCGGTGCGAAACTGGTCAGTTGGGTCTGGTTGTTGTCGAGAGGCGGATAATTTACCGTGTCCGGATCGGTGGGCACTTTATCGCTTCCGATAATCTGCGCGTCACTGGCGAACGGGTTGGGCTGGCTGTTGTTGATGTCGTTCACCACCTGCACCGTGTCCGGTGTCGCGTTATTGCCGACGAGATAGGTCGTGCCTTCCAGGTTGTTGTTCAAAACCTGGAGAAGCTGCTGGGTGACCTCGGCGTTGATCAATCCCTGCGACGGAAGCGGGTTGACGAAACCGCTGACGAGCGAACTTCCCTTGGTCTCGGAGTCCAGCCGGAAAATGATCACCGGCGATGTGCCGCCGCTCGGCAAAATGAACGTCATCTGTCCCGGCTCGAGCGTCTGGGAAAGTCCGTTCAGGAATTTGATCTCCGCCTGTCCCTCGAGGTCGAGCAGTTTGAAACCGCCGTTGGGTGTGCAGGTGACGATGATGGTGGTGCCGAGAACGGACGCCGTGGCCGAGCCGGTGCGGATGGTGCCGCCGCCCTTGCCGTGAGGCGAATGGAAGAGGATGCTGCCCTGCTGCAAATCAATCGTGCGGTTCGCGGGGTCGAAGGAGAAAATGGTATTCGCGCCGACGCGGGTGATGGTGTCGTCCGCCGCCACGAGTTCGGCGCGCGAGCCGGGGCCGGTGCGCAGGATGTCCGGCATATTGAACATGTCGTTCACCGCGGCATGGTGAAGGGACTTGTCCGTCGCTGAAATGACCTCCACGTTGTTGACGACCTGCGTGAACTTCGATTGCTTCAGGTCAATGGCAAATATGTTGGCAGGCAACGCGAAGGCACCCAAGAGAAACACGGCACACAGTTTTTTCATATCGCTGATTTTGTTCTGAACAACTTCCCCTGTCTCTGTCCCAAACGACTTTCCGTTGAGACGTTACGAGCATGAATATAATCGATTACCGGAAACCGTCAATTATTATTTGAGCCGATAATCGGGGTCATTAACGCCTCTTCCGACCCTCCGGCCAGCGGCCAAACCGCCCCTGTCCCGTCATTTTTCAGTGAGCGTGATGGAGCCGTCCCAGCCTTCCGGCGGCGGCTGGCGCAGGTTTTCCGCGCACAATTCCAGATACATTCCGCACAGGAAATCCATGTCTTTACCGCCGATTTCCGCGCCGGCCTCCCGGAACAGCGCGTCCGCCTTCTCGAACTGGCGGCTGCGGAACAGCTTGATCGCGCCGTGATACGCCGCCAGCCACCCGGGCGCGGGCTGCGACCGGTCGCCCAGCAGCGTGAAAACCTCGATGGGTTTCGTCTTGCCCTTGAACGCCACCGCCCCGACGTTCCGGTAAATAAAATGTTCGCGCGTCAGGTTCTCCGTCCCCTCGCCGATGAGGATGTCCGTGTGAAACTGCTTGGTCGCGCTTTCCAGCCGCGCCGCCAGATTCACGCCGTCACCGAGCACGGTCAGCTCCATGCGCTGCTGGGCGCCAATGTTTCCATAGACGACTTCGCCGTGGTTCACCCCGATGCCCGTGGCCAGGATCCTGCGGTCGGGATTATTTTTCCAGCCGCCATTTAATTTCACCAGGGCCGAGCGCATCTGCAGCGCGGCGGCGACCGCCCGGCGGGCGTCCACGTCAACCCCGAAGCTGTGGGTGTCGCCCCACGCCGCCATGATGGCGTCGCCGATAAATTTCTGGAGCGTGCCGCTGTTTTTTTCCTGGATGACATCCACCATCTCGCCGAAGTATTCGTTGAGCTGCGCCACCAGCTTGTCCGCGTCCGTTGACTCGGTCATGGAGGTGAACCCGCGGATGTCGCTGAACAAAATCGTGACGGGTTTTTTCTGGCCGCGCATGGAATCTTCCAGCGACCGTTTGTCCTCGAGGATGACCTTGGCGACGTTTGCCGAAACGTAACGCGACAGCACGTTGCGGTAACGCATCCGCTCGAACTGCTCGAGCGCGTATTGGAAGGCCACACCGAACGTGCCGGGGACGATGAGGCAGAATAACGGCGCCGTCATCGGCAGCACTAGTTTGAAGTGGGTGAAGATGATCTGACTCGCCACAAAAAAAACGACGACCGACGCCACGAGCGTGAAAACTTTCCACAGCGCGTTGCCAATGCCCAGGCAAATTCCCAGCGCGAGCGACATCAGCACGAGCGAGATCGCCAGGTTCGTCTGCGGTGAAGTTTCCAGCAGCCAGGAGTTCTGCAACAGCGCCGACAGGATTTGCGCCTGAACTTCCGGGCCGGGCGTGTCGCCGAACGGCGTGACGTGGTCGTCATGAAAAATTTCCGCCATCGGGCCGACGACGACAATCTTGTTGCTGAAGGCCAGACCGTTTTGATAATTCGTCCGCCAGATATTATCCACGAACAAATTTTCGACCGGCTGCGGGCGGTAAGTTCCAGCCTGTCCCTGGAAATCAATAAACTTCAACCGGGTGGGTGCGGGCGGAACGATGTCGCCCTTGAATTTTTCCGCAGCCAGCAATGTGCAATGTGTCAGGTCATCCGGGGCTTCGCCATCGGCCACCATTTTTTTCAGCATCTCGACCATCCTGGGATCGTAGCCGGCGGGTTGTTCCAAGATTTCCCGTTCAGACGAAGTGTGGTATCGGGCGCGGCGCACCACATCGTCCGGATCCGTCCAGATGTTGACCAGCCCCACGATGGATTCCGTGCCGGGCAGCAGCAGACGGCTGTTGGGCGCGGTCAGCTTTTTGGTTTTACTGTCAGCACCCTCCTCGTCGGAGAGCATCTGGCCGATGACGACGTGATCCTTGTATTTCTGAAGCTCCTGGGCGAATTCGTCGTCGCCGTCCGTTTCGCTGGCAAAAACAAAGTCGAACATCACCACCTTCGCGCCCCCGCTCATCAGCTTGTCCAATACCGCCGCATAAACCCGGCGATCCCACGGCCACGGCTGTTGCATCAATTGCAACGTGGGCGAGGCGGCTATTTCATTCGTGGAAAGCGCGTCGAGCTGGAACGCGGTCGAGCCAAGGCCCACCAGTTCGATGTCGGGATCGGGTGGCCGCTCGCCGCGCATCAAATACCGGCGGTCAATCAGCGCTCCTTCGGTCTTCTGCCAATACGGCTCGTTCGTCAGCCATTGCGTCTGCGCCAGCCCGAAGATCAGAAGACCAAACGCGACAATGATCCACTTGGAATATTGGCTTAAGAATTTGACCATGAAAAACGTGTTGCTTCGATTCCGCCTCCCCGTTATTCGCAAGCCGCGCCGCGCAACTCAAGGAAATAATTCCTCAAAGAAGGCCGTTGACAGCACCGCCGTCACCAGCCAGTTTTTGAACAGCCGAGGCACATATATATATGGCAGCCGACACCAACACGATGCTCGACACCCTGGCGGGCGTGGTTCAGGCCATCGCCCAGGACCGGAAATTGCGGCAGTGGTTCTCCAGCCTGGCCAAAAAATCCATCGTCGAGCGGCGCAACGAGATTTATGCGATGACCCTCCGAATGACACAACAGGGCGAGGACGCCAGAATCATCACTTCCTTGCATCTGCTTGCCGACGCGAAAATTTTTGACGCCGCGTGCCAGTCGCTTCGCGAACTTGGACAGTTTGGGGAATGACACGCAGCTTAATATAATTCCACCGGCACCGCGCCGGTTCAGGACTGCGAATCTGAAACAGTGGTGCCCCGGCAAGGACTCGAACCTTGGACCAATTGATTAAGAGTCAACTGCTCTACCAACTGAGCTACCGAGGCAACAACTGGGACGCGTAGATTCTCATATCCGCGCCGTTTGTCAATCACCGTGAATCCGTCTTGCGCTTGGCCGCGCTTCGGCAAAACTTCCCGCGTGACCGAAACCTTTCAACCGCACGACGTTCAAAGATTTGAAGCCGCCCTCCGCCGCTTCGACGCGGAAAATTCCCGCGACCCGAATTCCGAAAATTCCCAGCCGCGCGAGCTGCTTTACGCCAAACGCCTCACAGACTGGGTCTTGCGACTTTGCCCGGATGCGTCCGAGTCATTGCGCCTCGCCGCGCGCTGCCAGCATATCTGTCGCTGGGAAATACCGCGCGGTTCGTATCCGATGACCCGGCCCGGCTATTTGAAATGGCGCGCCGACCTGAAAAAGTTCCACGCCCAAAAGGCCGGCGAAATTCTCCGTGAAGTCGGCTACGACGAAACCGTCATTCGCCGCGTGCAGGATTTGAACCTCAAGAAGAATTTTCCCGACGATCCCGAAACGCGCGTGCTCGAAGACGCGCTTTGCCTCGTGTTCCTCCAATATCAACTCGCCGACCTCGCCGCCAAAACCGCCGATGACAAAACCGTCAACGCGCTGCAAAAGTCCTGGGCCAAAATGAGCGAGGCCGGACGCGCCGAGGCGTTGAAGCTGGATTACGGCCCGCGCGAAAAAATCTTGCTCCAACGCGCGCTCAACGGCTAAACATCTGCCTGGTGGGGCGAGACTCCGTCGAGCCGTGAATTAAAATTATGCCGCCTTCCGAAATGCCGGCCAAAAATCAAATCCCGCTCGTCGTGGATTTGGACGGCACGCTCATCAAGACCGACCTCCTCTGGGAATCGCTCGCGCGGCTGCTCCGGCGGAATCCATTCCAGCTTTTTCAGGTTTTGTTCTGGTGGTCGCGCGGGCGCGCGCTGCTGAAACAAAAGCTCGCCGCGCGCGTCCAGATTGATCCCGCCACCCTGCCCTACCACGAACCATTCCTGAAATTTCTCCGCGAACAAAAAGCCGCCGGGCGGAAAATCATTCTTGCCACCGCATCCGATTTGCAGATGGCGAAACCGGTCGCCGACTACACCGGCCTTTTCGACGAAGTTCTCGGCAGCGACGGCAAGACCAATCTCCGCAGCGGGAACAAGCTCAAGGCGCTTGTGGAAAAATTCGGCGCGCACGGCTTTGATTACGCCGGGAATTCCACCGCTGACCTCGCCGTCTGGCGCGGCGCGCGCGAAGCCATCGTCGTCAACGCAAGCCGCGCGCTGCTGGACCAGGCCGCCGATTGCACCAAGCTTGGCCCGACGTTCGTGGAGAATTATTCACCGGTGTTTCAGGCAAAGAGTTTTCTCAACGAGTTATTCATCCGCAGCCGCTATCTCGCCGCCATTGGCACCGGACTTCTGCTCGCAAGCGCGTTCACCAAGCCCGCCATCGCCGGAAGCGCGTGGATTGCGCCCGCGCTCATGCTCGCCTGCGCTTACGATAAAAATAGCGGCGACAGCTTTCGCATCGGCTGCGTCGCGGGACTTTCCTTCTGGCTCGCGTCACTTTACTGGCTGCTGCACATGCCCGTGGCAGGCTATCCCATCCTCGGATGGGTCGCGCTCTCCGCCTATCTCGCGCTTTATCCCGGCGTCTGGGTCTGGCTTCTCGCCGGCAAAATCGGCCAAGGCGATTGGGCGCGGCGGAATCTCTGGTCGCTGCTCGGCGCGGCGGTCTGGGTCGCGCTCGAAATGATTCGCGCCCGCCTGTTCGGCGGCTTTCCGTGGAACTTCCTCGGTGCCTCCCAATACCAGATGGTTCCGCTCATCCAGATTGCATCCGTCACCGGCGTCTATGGCATCTCATTTCTTGTCGTGTGGGCTTCGCTATCGCTCTATTCCGCCGTGCGCATGATTTTTTACCGGCCCGCGACACGCCTCGTCTGGCAGGCGGAGATATTTCTGCCGCTCACTGTCGTCATCCTCCTGTTCACTTTCAGCTTCGCGCAAATGGGCGTGGAAAATCCACAGGCTTCAACCCTCCGTGTCACCATGATTCAGCCCAGCGTCCCGCAAACCCTGATCTGGGATGAAACCGAAAACACCAACCGCTTCCGCCAACTGCTCCAATTAAGTGAAGCGGCCTTGGCCGGACAAATTAACAATCCCCTCACCCGTCCTGCGGACACCCTCTCCCCGCCCAGCGGGGAGAGGGACGGGGTGAGGGGCGCAACTGGCAGTGATCTCCTCATCTGGCCGGAATCCGCCGTGCCGGAATTTGACGACGCCAGCTACATCGCCATCACGAACCTCATCCGCGCGCATCACGTCCCGGTGATTTTCAACGCCGACGACGCCGTGCCGCGCCCGGACGCCACCAACGAATACGACAATGACGTTTTCAACGCCGCGTTCCTGTTTAATTCCGAAGGCAGTTGGGCCGCGACTTATCACAAGCAAAAGCTTGTCATCTTCGGCGAGTATATCCCGCTCGTGCGCTGGCTGCCATTCGTAAAATGGTTCACGCCCATCACCGGCGGATTCGCGGCGGGAAACGAACCGGTGCAGTTTGAAATCAACCGGTGGGGCGAGCGTCCCCGCGAGCCAATCATAGAATTGAACGGCGGCTCGTCAGGAGCCTCGCCCCACCAGATGGTGAACTCGTCCCCGCTCATCTGTTACGAGGACATGTTCCCGCAGGTCGCCCGCGGGGCCGTGCGGGACGACACCGATTTTCTGGTGAACCTGACCAACGACGGCTGGTTCGGCCAGAGCGCCGAGCAATGGCAGCACATGGCTGGCGCGGTCTTCCGCGCCGTGGAGAACGGCGTGCCGCTCGTCCGCTGCTGCAACAACGGCGTCACCTGCTGGATAGACGTCCATGGCCGCGTCCGTGAAATCTTCCGTGACAGCAGCGGGAGCGTTTATGGCACGGGTGCGCTGACGATTGATCTGCCGCTGCAATCTCACGCGCCGACATTTTACAATGCCCACGGCGACTGGTTCGGTTGGGGTTGTGTTGGCTTTGCGATGATTGCGCTGGGGCTGAAAAAGCTTCGGCGATAATCCTTGATGGAACTTCGCAAATCCGCTTTCAAAAATCCATGCTAACAAAAGTATGAAAACATCACGCGCATTTGCTCTCGCAGCGGCGGCACTCGCCGTCGGATTCTTCGCGGCTCGTTGGTGTGTCGCGCAGCCATCAGCCCAGCAACCGGCAAAAGAACCGAGTTATGACTTCGGCGCACTCCAGCAGTTGGAGTCTTTCGTCACTTACCTGCAAGACACCAAGCAGACGAACATTCTTCAGCGGTTCAATAATTACTCGAATTCTTCCCTTGCATCACAGCAATACGCAGAGCTAGGCGTGACTTTGGCCATTTTGCAGAGGTTGAGAGACGGACGCACCAATCAGGCATACCAGTTGTTGGAGGGACAGTTGGATGCAGACATCGTTGGGTTCGCAACAAGTTACCGCCAGCTTCCTGTTTCGCTTCGTGACGAGACGAGCTTGAAGGTTCTTGGTTGGGCGAGAGACTACCGCGCCAAGAATCCGTCGTCGCACCATTCCCAGATTGTGGACGACGCCGTGTCAGGCGCATTTAAGATTTTAGATGAGAAGTGACATGAGGGTTAACATCAGGATAGGCTGCAATGCCATTCAGTTCCGAGAGCGGCAGGCTACTTTAGCAGCGCCTCGGCATGTTTGCGTGCGGCGTCGCTCTGGCCGCCGAGCATCCGCGCCAGTTCGGTCACGCGCTCCTTTTTGCCGAGCAGTTCAATCTCCGAAATCGTCCGGCCGTTCCTCACTTGCTTGGTGACGACGTAATGCGCGTCCGCCGGCGCGGCCACCTGCGGCAGATGCGTGATGCACAGCACCTGCCGTTTGGAGGCAATCTGCCTCATCTTCTCGCCGACGGCGTTGGCCGTCTCGCCGCCCACGTTGGCATCCACTTCGTCGAAGATGAGCACGGGGATTTCGTCCTCGGCGGCGAGCACGGTCTTGAGAGCCAGCATCACGCGCGCCATTTCGCCGGAGGACGCGATGGCGCGGAGCGGCTTGGCCGGCTCGCCGGGATTCGGCGCGAATTGAAATTCAATCTCGTCGAAGCCGGTTGAATTGGTGGGGCGAGCGTCCCCGCGAGCCGGCTCGTCAGGAGCCTCGCCCCACCGGATTGTCGAAATCGCCACGTCAAACTTGCTCTGCTTGAATCCCAGATCTTCGAGCTGCTTGCCGACGGCTTTGGCAAGTTGCGGTATCACTTTCTTGCGCGCGGCGGAAAGTTTTTTGCCGGCGCTCAACAGTTCCGCGTCGAGCTTTCCCAGCGCGGTGTTGATGCGCGCGAGTTCGGCATCGCGCGATTCAAGTTGCGCGAGCTTCTGCCTCGCCTCGTCGCCGAACGCGATGACTTCCGCCAGCGTCGCGCCGTATTTTCGCTTGAGCGAGTGGATGAGATTCAGCCGCTCCTCCAGTTCCGCCAGCCGGGCCGGATCCACGTCCACTTTCTCCGCGTAGCGCGAAAGTTCCGACTGCAATTCGCGCAAGGCACCGGCGGCTTGCGAGTGTATCTCGGCGAGGTTCGCCGACCCGGAATCCACGCGCTGCAATTCCTGCAACGTCCGGCCAATCGCGCCCGCCTGCGTGAGCAGCGAATTGTCGTTCTCACTCAGGGCATCGAGCGCGGCCTGGCTCAATTGCAGCAGCTTCGCCGCGTTGCTGGCGCGGTTGAATTCCTCCTCCACGGATTTCTCCTCGTCCGGCCGCAGATTCGCCCCGGTGATTTCCTTCACCTGAAACCGCAACAGGTCGAGTTGCTGCGTGTAGGTTTTCTCGTCCACGATAAGCGTGGATTTTTCAGTCTCCAACGCGGCGCGGCGGCGGACAAGTTCGCCGAAGACTTCACGCTCCTTTTCCAATCCGCCGAACGCGTCGAGAATCGCCAGTTGTTTCGCCGGATGCAGCAGCGACTGGTGGTCGTGCGGGCCGTGGATGTCCACCAGCCATTCGCCAATGGCAGCGAGCGTGGCCAGCGTGGTCGGCGAGCCATTGACAAACTGGCGGTTCGTCCCGGCGCTGGTGAACGCGCGCTTGAGGACGAGCTGGTTTTCTTCGCATGGTTCGAGGCCGTTCGCTTCCAGAAACTTTTTCAACGGCGCCTTCAGCTTCGCCACGTCAAACACCGCCTCGACGGAGCAGCTCTCCTCGCCGCTTCGGATGAGCGAGCGGTCGGCGCGTTCGCCGAGGACGAGGTTGAGCGCGCCGATGATGATGGACTTGCCCGCGCCGGTCTCGCCGGTGATGACGTTGCAGCCGGATTGAAGCTCCAGCGTGAGGTCAGCCACCAGGGCGAAGTTTTTGATGCGCAGCGTTGTCAACATTTCCAACCACAGATAAACACAGATGGACAAAGATGCAAAAACGAAATGCACGGCCACATCCGCAATTATTTATTTGTGTCAATCTGTGTCCATCTGCGGCTCGTAACAAAAAGCAAAAAAGCCGCCGCGCTTTCGCGCAGCGGCCTGAAACCAAAATGCGGAATGATCAGTTGGCTGGAGCTGCACCGCCGCCGCCTCCCCCACCACCGCCACCACCGCCGCCGCCACCGCCACGGCGACCACCGCCGCCACCGAAGCCGCCGCCAAACAACATCCCGTATGTCGGTCCCGGCCGGGCGTCAATCTGGGTTTTTTGATCATCCGTGACCGAAGGCGCAACCGCCTTCACTGCTTTGCTGTAATGCAGCATGGCGATCTCCGTCTGGATTTTGGCCACCGCTTCCACTTTCGCGCGCACGGCGTCATCCGTCGCGTCCTTGGACAACGCGGTATCCAGCGCGTCCTTTTGGGCAGCCGTCAGTTGTGTGGTCAACGCAGTCAAATCCGCCGAGTCTGCCGGCAAGGCATCGCGCACCTGCTGCATCTGGTCCTGTGTCAAAACAGGCCGGAATCCGCCGCGTCCACCGCCACCGCCACCGCCACCACCACCGCCGCCAGCCGGTTGGGCGGAAGCTTGGAAGGTAGTTGCGCAGAGCAAGCCTGCGGCCACCGTGAAGCATTTGAGAATAGTTCCCATTTTCATATGTTTTTTGTTTGGTTAATTTGATGTTTATCCGTCAACGCCCTCTTGGAACCCTCCAAGCCCATTAAGCCAGAGCAAATCCGACGCCCGAAGGTTACAAGGCAAATTCAACCGGCCGGGATTGTTCCGTTCACAAACTATCAGAAAATGTCCGGTAATCGCCACCGTGCCTCCTTTGCTGTCGTCCTAAAAAGACTTTTTGAACCCGAAGCAGGCGTTGCTCCCCTTCCAAGAACTCTTTTTGGACCCGCAGCAACGGTTGCTGTGCTCTCCCAAGCTCCATTTTGGGGAGGAGCAGGCGTTGCTGCCCTCCTAAAAACTCTTTTTTGATGGGGAGCAAGCGTTGCTGCTCTCTTCCAAGCTCCTGTTAATGGAGCAGCAACGCTTGCTTGGACTTTTTTGGGAGGCCAAAAATGGGTAATTATCCCTTGACAGCAAGTAACTGTTGTGGTAGATTTTAGGCATGAAAGAGAAATTAACGAAATACACGATTAACGAGTTCAACGCGCAGTTTCCCGATGACCGCGCCTGTTTGGATTTCATTTTCAAGGCGCGTTGGCCGGACGGCGGCAAGTGCAAATGTGGCAAGTCCGATTGCTTTTACGCCGTTGAAGGTCGCCGCTCCTATGCCTGCTCTTGGTGCGGTGTTCAAATCTCGCCTACCGCTGGCACGATTTTCCACAAATCCGAAACGTCTTTGAAGAAATGGTTTTTTGCCATGTTCCTGATGGCCAGTTCCAAAAACGGCGTGGCGGCAAAGGAGCTTGAACGCCAGATTGGTGTCACCTACAAAACCGCGCACCGCATGGGTCACAAGATTCGCCAACTGATGCAAAACGGCGGCGATATGATGACCGGCATTGTCGAGGCTGATGAAACTTTTATTGGTGGCAAAGTGTCGAATATGGTGAAAAGCAAACGCCCTGTGAAGCGTGTTGGTCTTAACGACAAAACGGCGGTCATCGGCGTCTTGGAGCGCGGCGGGAATGTCCAAGCAAAGGTTGTCGGCAAAGTGAAACGCAATCAACTTTTGGCCAACATCGCGGCAAACGTGCAAAAGGGTGCAACGGTTTGCACCGATGAGTTCAACGTCTATAAAAATCTTCCCGACATGGGCTTTGAACACAAGCACGTCAAACACGCGCTGTATCAGTTTGTCAAAGGCAATGCTCACACCAATTCGATTGAAGGGTTTTGGTCGCAATTGAAACGCTCCATTAACGGGACTTTCCACCACGTTTCACGCCAGCATTTGCAGAGCTATGTGAATGAGTTTGTGTATCGCTATAATCTGCGACGGTCTGCGCTTCCGATATTTGCTGACTTGTCGGGTCGGGTGTCACAGCCGCACGCTTAAGCGTGGTGAAAAATGTTGCTTTGTCAGTTGAAGTGATTTTCTGCTTTTTCTTCATTGTTTATCAGGTGTTGGTGAGTTTTTTGAAAGCCAATCTGCTTCCGCTTTTTGACGCCAAGAAGCAAGGTCATCACAGTTTAATACGTCCAAAATTTTGCTTGCTGGCGTGACTATTGCAACTCCGACATTTATCCCTGCTTTTGTTCCGGCGTCTTGTATGGTGTAATCAATGATTGTTTCTGGATGAATATACCAATGCCCATGAATCAATCCCATAAGATGGATTTTGCTATCCAGCGGGTCAATTTCCTCTACTACAAAAACCGGAGAGCCGCTTATGCCGCCAGTTGACCGAAGTTCAATTAAATAAGCCTCCATCTGCCCATAATCTTTTGTTAGAACTCGCTCCTCGGAAATCATAGCGACATTCCCCATTCTCACTATTGGAATGTTCTTTGCGTTTCCCTTATGATGAGCAAAAAGACCAGTGATAAAAACCTCGTTCCCAATGCCGATTCCCTTTGCTTTTCGATTTTCTTCAGTCAAAAACATTGAAATTGGAAGCCCTAAAAAATCAACCTTGTCTGGTGGAGTTAACCGGCAAACAGCAACATCAGCCGCCGCATCATTTGGATGGAAAAACCATTGCACGGCATCCTTTGGTGCTTTGAGATTGAATGATCCGCCGTCCTTTAGATTGACCCTAATGAAAAAATCTCTGCCCTTAAATTTAATCGCAACATGGTGAGCTGTTACTAAATACCCGAATGTCGCTTGTGGGATTTTTTCACTTGGCATCCCAACAAGAAAACCAGTTCCGCCCCAAATTATTTTTGTGGTATCTCCATCGGGAATTTCAATGCCCAAATAGACAACGCATTTTCGGATTGAATCGGGAACTCGCATATTAAAATCCGCTGGCGGAATTAAATACCAAGTCTCCGTGTTGGCCAAGCGCGTATCGCAAAAAAAATCGGTGGCGAATGGATTTTCAGGGTTCACAATTCACCTCCTGACACAAACGCTTGATTTTCCGGCTCTTTCCGGTTGCATCCGCATATTTCCGGCTTACTTGCTGTGAAGGGACAATTACCGACATTTGACGCCGGACGGGGTTTCCCGGCTCCTTTGGGGAAGAGCGGCGGAGGGCCGCCGCAGTCCAAGACCTGGCGGATGTTCGGAACGGCCCAGGCGAACGCGAAGCGTCCTAGAGTGCGCCAAGGATGCGACGAAGGTTCGTTTGCTCACGGGCGCGGGTTTGATTGACGCCAAGGTGGTGCAGGTGGATGCGGCCAATGATCTGGCTTTGCTCAAAGCGGATGGGAAATTTTCTTCATTGCCCATTCCACACGAGCCGGAGCAATGCCCTATCGCGCATCCCTGCCATTGAATTTCCCGAAATCGGTTTTCATTCGCCGAATTTCCCGGATGTGATAGCCTTGCAAAATAATTGAGCATGGCTTTTTCATTCATTTTTCTGGGCAGCGGCACGTCGCAGGGCGTGCCGGTGATCGGCAAGGAGTATCCGCCGGAGTTTTTGGCCAACCCGAAGAACTGGCGCACGCGCCCCTCGATCTACATTGAGACGGGCAAAATCAAGTTCGTGGTGGACACCACGCCGGAGTTCCGCGTGCAGTGCCTGCGCGAAAAGATAAGCTGGCTGGACGCGGTGGTGTTCACGCACGAGCACGCGGACCACATCATGGGGCTGGATGATTGCCGCCGGTTCTGCGATTTGCGCGGCGGGCCGCTGCCGGTCTATGCAAACGCGGCGACGATGGCCGCGCTCAAGAGGGTTTATGTCTATGCCTTCGACGGACGCCCGGTATTGCGGGGATATTTCCATCCCGAACCGCACATCGTTGACGGGCCGTTCGCGCTGGGCGACCTGGAGATCATTCCCCTGCCCCTCCCGCACGGCTCGATGACGACGAACGGCTATCTGTTTTTGCAGGACGGCAGGAAGCGGCTGGCGTATTTGAGCGATTGCAAGGAAATCCCGCCGGACGCGATGGAGAAGGTGCGCGGCGTGGAAGTGGCCGTGCTGGACGCGCTCCGGCCCAAGCCGCATCACTCGCACATGAACCTGGACGAGGCGCTGACGGCGGCGCGGCGCATCGGCGCGGCGCGGACTTACTTCACGCACCTGACGCACGATTACGACCACGACAAGGCGCAGGCGGAATTGCCGGCGGGCGTGTGGTTCGCTTGGGACGGGCTGAAGGTGACGAGTGACGGGTGACAAGTGGCGTGAAAAAAATCCTTGCCATTTTCGGCGCGGCAATCGTTGAATGCTGCCGGCTTCACGCGCAATCCGCCGACGCCACTTTCAAGCCGTCGAATCCCCAAGAAATGCAACGGCTGACTGACCGCAATTCGCCCGCGTATCAAGCGGCGAAACTATTTATGCACGGCGTCAACCTGGGCAATTATCTCGAAGCGCCGCCCGGGCAGAACTGGGGCGTGACGGTCTCGGCGGGCGAATTCGCCATCATGCGCGCGGAGGGTTTCGACCATGTGCGCGTGCCGGTGGGCTGGCAGCATTACGCCGGGCCGGCGCCGGACTTCGCGCTGTCGCCGGAGATTTTTGCGCGGGCGGATTTTGTCGCGACCAACGCGCTGGCGAACCATCTCGCGGTGATGATCAACATCCATCATTTCGACGAAATGGACCGCGACCCGGCGGCGGCAACGGATGAGTTCCTGAAAATCTGGCGGCAGGTCGCGGCACATTACCGGGATTTTCCGGCACAGTTCGCGTTCGAACTGGACAACGAACCGCATGACAACGCAAAGACGGCCTTGATGAATCCGATTTACGCGCAGGCCATCGCGGAAATCCGCGCGACGAATCCGCGCCGCACCATCTTTGTGGAACCGGGCAACTGGGGCAACGTGGATGAACTGAAGAACCTCATGCTGCCGCCGGATGACAACGTGATCGTGTCCGTTCATTGCTACGAGCCGTTTTATTTCACGCACCAGGGGGCGACCTGGGCCGGCCCGGACACAAAAGTGACCGGCATCCGATTCCCCGGCCCGCCCGCCACGCCGCTTGCGCCGGATCCGTCGCTCAACTTGAACCGCTGGGTGACGAATTGGATCCAGCGTTACAACACCCTGCCCGCGCAAAATAATCCGAGCGGGCCGGTTGCGTTCGAGGGAACAATCAAGCTGGCGCGGGCGTGGTCGGATTACTATGGTCGCCCGGTGCATTTCGGGGAGTTCGGCTGTTTCACGAAGGCCGACCCCGTATCGCGCGCGAATTTTTACGCGGCGCTCCGCCGGGCGCTTGATGAACAGAAAATCGGCTGGGCGATTTGGGACTGGAGCGCGACCTTCCGGTATTGGGACAAGAAAGCTAATCAGCCCATGCCAGGGATGCGCGCGGCGCTGTTCGGAAAATAGAAACAAAAGCGCGACCTTTTTCATCGCGCAGGAACTGGGAAATCATGGAACATCCCACACGGTTGAAAGTCAAATGACAGCATGAAGAAATTTCCGACAATAGGTGTGGTCTTGATTCTTGCGCTCGCGCCGCTGCTGGCGCTCGCGGGCGGCGACGAAGTTGTCGTGATTTACAATTCGCGCCTGCCGGAGTCCAAGGCGGTAGCCGAATATTACGCCCAGGCGCGGCAGGTTCCAGAAAATCAAATCTTCGGCTTCGCGCTGACGACGAACGAGGAAATGTCACGGGCCGACTTCCGCGACACGCTGCAATTGCCGCTGGCGAAAAAACTGGAGGCAACCGGCCTGTGGGCGTTTGGCGAAACAACTTTTCCCGCGACGAACGGCCAGCCGGAGTGCGCGGTTTCACACGTCGTCGCCTCCAAAATCCGCTACGCGGTCTTGTGCTATGGCGTGCCGCTGAAAATCGCGGACGATCCAAATGACCGGGAAACCATTCCCCGCCACCCGCCCGCGCTTTTTGGAGGTGACACCAATTTCCTCAACATGTGGAACGCCTTGCTCGCGCCCAATCCTCCTGATTTGTTTCGCGGCAGCGAAGCCGCGGTGGATTCCGAATTGACCCTGCTGCCGGACTACCAAATGGATGTTCCGCTGGCCGGTCCTTTTCCCAACCCATTTTATAACACGCCCAATTCCGCGTCGCTGAACCCGACCAACGGCATCCTGCTGGTCGCGCGTCTTGACGGCCCGACCGCCGACATCGCGCGCGGACTTGTGGACAAGGCGCTCCAGGCGGAGTGCGACGGCTTGTGGGGGCGCGCTTATTTCGACGCGCGCGGCCTGACCCGGTCCGATACGAATTACTTTCTGGGCGACGAGTGGATTCTCGGCGCGGCGCAGATTTCCCGCGCCCTGGGATTTGATACCGTTGTGGACGACAAGCCGGAAACTTTTCCCGCGAGCTTTCCCATGAGCCAGATCGCCCTTTACGCCGGCTGGTATACCGGCGACGCGGACGGCCCGTTTGCGCTGCCCAAGGTCGAGTTCATGCCCGGTGCGTTTGCGTATCATCTGCATTCCAGCAGCGCGACAACCATCCGAAGTGTCAACCAATGGTGGGTCGGCCCGTTGCTGGCCAAGGGCGCGACCTGCACGATGGGCTGCGTGTATGAGCCGTCATTGCAATTCACCCCGAACGTTGCGCTCTTTTTGGAACGGTTCACCATCGGCCAGTTCACCTTTGGCGAGGCCGCATGGGCGGCACAACCGGCGCTCTCGTGGCAAACCACCGTCATCGGTGATCCACTTTACCGCCCGTTCGGCAAACCGCCGATGCAATTGCATCAGGAATTGACGGAACGCCACAGCCCGCTCGTCGAATGGTCTTTTCTACGCCTCATCAACGTGGACCTCGCGCGGGGTGTGTCCGCCGCCTATCTCGCAAACATGATTGAAACCACCGGCGTCGCCACCAACAGCGCCGTGCTGACCGAAAAACTTGCCGGCCTTTACGCGATGCAGGGCAAACCGTCCTCCGCCATTGACGCCTGTGAACGCGCGCTGACGTTGAACCCTTCGCCCGAACAACGCATCCGGCTCCGGCTTACGCTCGGCGAATTATTGCAGGCGCAGGATTTCAATGCCGCCGCCGCCCGGCGCGATTATCAAAAACTCCTCGAAGAAGCGCCGGATTACCCCGGACGCGGAGCCATCGAGGAAAAAATAAACGCGCTCGGACAAAAGCTCCCGAACACCAATGCGCCTGCGGGCCAATGATGATTTGAATTGCGGCAATCCGAAAACCGTAAATCATAAACCGAAAATGTTTTACGACACACATGCGCATCTCGATTATCCCGATTATAAGGATGATTTTGCCGAGGTCATCGCGCGCGCCCAGGCCGCCGGCATCACCAAAATGATTTCCATCGGCACCAGTCTCGACAGCAACGAACGGGCCATCCGCCTTGCCGAAAAATTCCCGGCCATTTACGCCGCCATCGGCTGGCATCCGTCCGACGCCATGAAAGCGCCATCCGACCTCCGCCCCGCCCTGCGCGAAATGTGCAAACATCCGAAAGTCGTCGCCATCGGCGAGATCGGCTTGGATTATCACCGCCTGCCCAGCCAGAAACCTGAATCCACTGCCGATGACGACGCGCGTTACAAACAAAAGCAGGCCGACATCTTCCAGCAACAACTCGAAGTCGCCGCCGAGGCCAGACTGAATTGCGTCATCCACCAGCGCGACGCCTTCGACGACACGCTCGCCCAGCTCAAGCCGTTCGCGGGGAAGGTGCGCGGCGTGTTCCATTGTTTTGGCGAGAACGCCGGGCGGATGAGACAGGTTTTGGAAATCGGTTCGCTCGTCAGCTTCACCGGCATCGTCACGTTCAAGAACGGCCAGAACGTCCGCGACACCGCTGCCGCCACGCCGCTGGATAAATTCATGCTGGAAACCGACTGCCCGTATCTCGCGCCCGTGCCCTACCGAGGCAAACGCTGCGAACCGGCCTATGTGAAGGAGATTTCCGAGACCGTCGCACAGGTGAAGAATTGTTCGCTCGAAGAATTGAGCGCGGCGACGTGCAACACGGCGCACGAGTTTTTCCCCAGACTTAACGGGTAAAACTCAAGCTCCGCTTCCGCAGCAAGATGTCACTGTTTTAATATCGCCTGTGCTGATTTTCGGACGGCTTCGGCCAATTCGCGCGGCTTCAATACTCTTGCGTCGCCGCCCCAGCTCAACACCCAGCGTTCAATCTCGGCGAGGCTCGACAGCTTCAACGTCAATTCCGCTCCCCCGCCCTTCAGTTCGCGCAACTGCTGCGACGGGTGCCATTTCTTTTCACGGACGTAATCGGCGGCGCGGGCATTGAACCGGATGACGACCGCATATTCGCCTTCGCCGGAGTGGACGCCGAAGCTGTCGCGCAACCGTTTCTCCAGCGAGAATTTTTGCGGACGCTCGAAGGTTTTGCCAGTCGGCCTGACTGATTGGATTCTCGCCGGGACAAACGTGCGGATGTCCTTGCGCGCGTGGTCGTGGGCGAACAGGAACCATTCGCCGTTGATGTTCGCCAGATGATACGGGTCAACGAGCCGGGCTTCGGTCTTTGCCTG
>Ga0181525_10001468_pt1 | contig 20081 bp, 17 predicted proteins | sample PEATcosm2014_Bin_48_FD_121100 | JGI IMG/M metagenome (GOLD analysis project Ga0181525, IMG submission 121100) | Peatland microbial communities from MTU Mesocosm Facility, Houghton, MI, USA - PEATcosm2014_Bin06_10_metaG | ecosystem: Environmental > Terrestrial > Soil > Wetlands > Peat | place...
TCGTCGACCTGCCGCTTCACGTCGGTATCGATACCGGCAATGACGTCGTCGCTGATGCCGAATTGCTTGAGCCGCTCGCGATAGATTTTGATCGGATCGCGCTCTTTCCACTTCTCCAATTCGCCTTCGGGCCGGTATTTGGCCGGATCGGCGCGCGAATGGCCGCTATAACGGTAGGTCATGCATTCGATCAGCGAAGGTCCGTCGCCGGCTCGTGCTTTTTTGTAAGCTTCCAGGGCGGCGCGATAGACTTCGTCGGCGTCGTTGCCGTCGATGACGATGCGTGGCAGCCCATAACTCGCCGCCCGGTCGGCAGCCGGGTGCGCCACCGCCGTGACATCGCCGATCGGCGTATATTCCATATACAAATTGTTCTCGCAGACGAAGATCACCGGAAGCTTCCAGACCGCGGCGAAATTCAAGGCCTCGTGAAAGGCGCCGATGTTGGTGGTGCCGTCGCCGAAGAAGCAGACCGACACGTCGTTCTGGCCTTTGTACTGGGCGCGCCAGGCCGCTCCGCAGGCGATCGGCAGATGCGCGCCGATGATCGCGTAGGATCCCATGACGCCATGCTCGACCGAGGTCAGATGCATCGAGCCACCCTTGCCGCGCATCAACCCGTTGTCGCGCTGCATCAGTTCGCCAAGCACCTTTTCAATCGGTACGCCGCGCGCCAGCGTGTGGGCGTGGCCGCGATAGGTGCAGAACGAAAGATCGCCCGGCTTCATGGCGGTGGCAAAGCCGGTGGCAACCGCCTCCTGGCCGAGCGAAAGATGGCTCGTGCCCTTGACCAGGTTCTGCAGGAATAAATCGAAGGCGCGCTGCTCGGCCTCGCGCAGCACGACTTGCATGCGATACATACGCAGCCGTGTGGCCTCGCCGATATCGTCGTTGAGGCTCGCACTCGCCGCGAGGGCACGGTCCTCGACATTAGCCATGAAAAATCCTCGAAATGCCGAAAATCCAGGAGGGGGCCCGGGCCGGGCGGTGCAACTTAGCGCCAGTTGTGAAGCCGAGGCAACGTCATCCGCCGCGCCGCAGCGGTCGGTATAGCCCATGGCCGCTTGCGCCGGGCCTCACAAGCCCCTAACTGACGCGATTGGGAGATTTTGATGACCCAAGAATCCTTAGAATCCAGCAAACCCCAAAAGCCCGTGCAAGAACCGGTTCAGCGATTTTTTGGCGGTCCGCCGCTGGCTGTGGTCGGCCGGCTGATCCTGTTGTCTATCCTCGTGGGCGTGATCCTCGCCGCGATCGGGCTCGATCCCTGGAATATCCTTCAGTCGGTGGAACGGCTGATCCAGCATATCTGGGACATGGGCTTCGATGCCGTGCGCTGGCTATGGCGCTATTTCCTGCTCGGCGGCGTGATCGTCGTGCCGATCTGGCTCCTGGTGCGTTTGGCCAAGGCGCCGCGCGGCCTGTAAACGCCGAGCGAAAGACCGGCCGGTGCAGCGGATCGATTTTAGTCCTCGATCGGGGCCGGACCGGACGGCGGCGGAGCCTCATTGTCGCCGGGTGAGGAATGGTCCATGCCGTGGTCGCGCGGACCGCGATGACGCCGGCGCCGCCGATGCAGCGGAAAACGATCCGGCGAGCCGTCATAGCCGTTCTGACCATTGGGGCCGTTTTGACCCTGCGGGCCATTGGTGGCTTGGCCCTGCTGCGGCGGCTGTTGATGCTGCGGTTGGCCGCCGGTGATGAAGGACGGCAACCGCTCGACGTCCGGTCCGTTGGCCGGCGCCACGTGCTGCGGGCGCGGCTGAAACTGTTGCGGATGCGGTTGATGCGACGGCTGATGCTGCTGCGGCTGGTACTGTTGCGGCTGATGGTGTTGCTGCGGCTGGTGCTGCTGCGGCTCGCGCGGATAGAACGCCTGCGGCTCACGCGGCGCGAACGGCTCGCCGCCGATGTGAGGTTGTTCGTCATCGCCGTCGTCATAGCCGTCATCGGGAATGTTGCCGCGGGTGTCGCCCGGCTGCTGTTGGAACGAGGGTTGATTCTGGCGCAGCTGTTCCTGCGCGGCGGCGATCAGGCGAAAATAATGTTCGGCGTGCTGATAATAATTTTCCGAGGCGATGGTATCTCCGGAACTCTGGGCGTCACGGGCGAGCTGGAGATATTTTTCGGCGATATGGGATGCGGTTCCCCGTATTTTTACATCCTGTCCGTTGGACTCGTACATTCGCGACAACGGGTTTTGGTAATGGCCACCCTTGCGGTTATTATTATTACGACCGCGCATGCGTTTGTTCTGACCGTTTCTCATGACTTGCTGTTCCGCCAACCCCTTGATGTGCCGCGGCACCGATGCCGCCGCTTCTTCTCTTCACCGAACGTCATTCAAATTTCGCAAATTTCGCCGCCTCGGCTGCGAGCCGCTCGAAAACGCCGCCATTTGAACGTAACGAATCCTCAGCAAAGCGGCCCTCACCGGCGATACCGCCCGCGGTGCCACGATCCTCTCGTCATGCGCGCGAGTATTGCGATCAATGCGCGCCGAACCGATGAAACTTCACGGTTAACATTCCCGGTTTAACATTCACGGTCTGGCATTCACGTTCTGCTGGCATTCACGTTATGAACGTCGGCGATCCCGTCTGCCGTCCAATCCGGCTTTCGCTATCCACCTGGCCTGCGCTGCCAACCTCTGGGACCCAACCTCGGGGAGCTCTGCTCCCGGGTTCAGGGCGACGCGGCGCCCTCATCTCGGGCCGATTCCGTGGCGGCAAGCTAGTCGGTTCCGGCCAATATTCCAAGTGATTTTTTGCCGGGGTCCAAATGCTCAGGACTCATGCCCTTTTTGCAACGAGGGCGCGCGGCACACCCCTAAGATCGGGTTGAGGCGGCACGGTTGCAAGCCCCGCGGCTGCGAATAATGCCGCCACCGCTTTACTCTGGCCGGCTCCGACTTCGACAACGCAAAGGCCATCCGGTGCCAAAAGAGCGGGGATGGCTGCGGCCAGCGCCCGATAGGAATCAAGCCCGTCGGATCCGCCGTCAAGGGCGGCATGCGGGTCGAACAGGCGCACTTCGGGCGCCAGCTTGGCGATGTCGCCCGACGCGACATAGGGCGGGTTAGAGACGATCACGTCGAACGGTCCGCGCAACGCCGCCGCCATGTCACAGGCCAGGAAGGCCGCGCGGCCCAAGCCTAAACGCCGGGCGTTTTCGCGCGCCACCGACAGCGCGCGGCAGCTGGTATCGCTGCCAACCCCGAAGGCGTGAGGCAGTTCGCTCAAGAGTGCCAAAACGATAGCCCCGCAGCCGGTGCCGAGGTCGGCGACGCGCAACGGCCGCGACCGCCATCCCTGGCGGTCGATAGCGGCGAGGGCGGCCTCAACGACCGTTTCGGTCTCCGGCCGCGGCACCAGCGTCGCCGCATTGACGTGTAGCGCGAGGCTCCAAAACTCCTTGATCCCGAGGATGCGCGCGACCGGTTCGTGCGCCAGACGCCGCTGGCCCAATGCGGCGATCGCGCGTTCTTCGTCGGAGCCAAGCCGGCGCGGGCCGGCGGCCGCAAGCGCCGCGTGGTCAAGGGCGAGCGCATGACCGACCAGGAGCCGAGCGTCGAGTTCAGGCGACGCGATGCCGCTGGCGCCGAATTTTGCGGCCCAGGCGCGCCGCGCGGCAGCCACGGTGAGCGCAGCCACACCACCAAGGTCCGCAAAGCCAGTGCCGGCTTCGGCGCTTGCCGTCATGACACGGTTTCCTCAGCGGCGAGCTGTGCGGCCTGATACTCGGCGACAAGCGAATCGACGATTTCGCCGAGCGCCTCGCCCTCCAGGATTTGCGGCAGCTTGTGCAGCGTGAGATTGATGCGGTGATCCGACACCCGGCCTTGCGGAAAATTGTAGGTACGGATGCGTTCGGAGCGGTCGCCGGTGCCGACCTGGCCGCGGCGCGCCGCGGCGCGCGCGGCATCTTGCTTGCGCCGTTCTAGATCGTAGAGCCGCGTCCGCAGCACGGCCATCGCCTTGGCGCGGTTGCGATGCTGCGAGCGGTCCTCCTGCATCATCACGACAATGCCGGACGGAATATGCGTCACCCGGATCGCCGATTCGGTCTTATTGACGTGCTGGCCGCCGGCGCCGCCGGAGCGCAGCGTGTCGATCCGCAGATCGGAATCGTTGATGGCGACATCGACGTCCTGCGCTTCGGGCAGCACGGCCACGGTCGCGGTCGAGGTATGAATGCGGCCGGAGGCTTCGGTGTCGGGGACGCGCTGAACGCGGTGCACGCCGGATTCATGTTTGAGCTTTGCGAACGCGCCGCGGCCGCGGATTTCGGCGATGATCTCCTTGTAACCCCCCATCGAACCTTCGCTCGCGGTCACCATTTCGACCTTCCAGCCCTGATGTGCGGCGTAGCGCTCATACATGCGAAACAGATCGCCCGCGAACAACGCCGCTTCGTCGCCGCCGGTGCCGGCACGGATTTCGAGAATGACGTTGCGGTCGTCCATCGCGTCCTTGGGCAAGAGTGCCACCCGCAATTGCTGTTCGAGTGTCGCGCGCCGCGCCTCGAGCTCGTGCCGTTCGGCGTCGGCAATCGAGCGCATTTCGGCGTCGGTCGACGGGTCCGCGATCAGGCTTGTGATCCCGTCGAGCTCGCGCTGTGCCGCGCGATACGCATTCACCGCCTCGACCACGGGAGCCAGTTCGGCGAATTCGCGCGACAGCTTCACATAGGTGTCCGGCGGCAATACCGTGCCGAGCTCGCGTTCAAGCGCCGCCTGGCGAACGATCAGCGCGTCGAGTTTCTGGTCGGGCAGCATGGCCTTGGTTTCATCGCGCCCGGCTTTTGTCCGGGCTACCCGTGTTGCTTTGAGGTTAAGTAGAAGACGTGGAGGGCCGGAACAAGTCCGACCCGGAAACGTCCCGACAACACATGGGTTGCGTCCTAAATTTGCAAACCGTTGTCGGCGGCAAATTTTTCGAGCTGCTTGCGGATCGGCTCGCCGCGGCTCGACTGATCGATCAGCGGGCACAGGAACGCGGCCGACTTGGCATAGTCGAGTTCGAGCAGCATCGCCTTCACCGGGCCCACCGCGGACGGCGTCAGCGACAACGCGCGGTAACCGATGGCGACCAGCGCGAGAGCCCCGATCGGTTGCGAGGCCAATTCGCCGCACACGGTCACCGGCTTGTCGTGGGCCTGGGCCCGATCGACAATGTCCTTGAGCGCGCGAAGCACCGGCGACGATAGCGCATCGAAGCGGCCGGACACCCGCGGATTGCCGCGGTCGATCGCATAAAGGAATTGCACCAGGTCGTTCGAGCCGACGGAGAGGAAATCGACGCGTTCGAGAAGCTCATCGAGCTGATAAAGCAGCGATGGCACTTCCACCATGCTGCCGACCTCAACCTCGGCCGGCAGTTTGTGGCCGTGACGGCGCAGATGCGTCAGCTCGCGTTCGACCAGTTCCTTGGCCTGGTCGAATTCGCCCACGGTCGAGATCATGGGGAACATGATTTTGAGCGCGCGGCTGCCGGCGGCCCGCAACAATGCCCGCAACTGCGTGCGCAACAGGCCGGGCCGGTCGAGGCCGAGCCTGATCGCGCGCCAGCCCAGCGCCGGATTCTCCTCCTCGACGTTGCGCATATAGGGCAACAGCTTGTCGCCACCGATATCGAGGGTCCGGAAGGTCACCGGTTTGTCACCGGCGGCATCGAGCACCGCGCGATAGAGCGTATATTGCTCGCTGGTGCGCGGGAAATTCGGCGCCACCATGAATTGCAGTTCGGTGCGGAACAGGCCGATGCCGGCGGCGCCGGTATCGGCAATGTGCGGCAGGTCGACGCTCAAGCCGGCATTGAGCAGAAGCGTCACCTCCTTGCCGTCCTTGGTCACGCAGGGTTTGTCCCGCAACGCCGAATATTGTTGCTGGCGCCGGGCCCGCAGCCTGACGCGCTCGGCGTAAGCCGCCTCCATGTCGGGCAGAGGCCGGATGTGCAGATCCCCGGTCGAGCCGTCGACGATGATGGCGTCGCCGGGATCGGCGATGCCGGCGGCGTTGTCGACGCCGCCGACCGCGGGAATGCCGAGCGCGCGGGCGACAATCGTGACGTGCGATTGCGGACCGCCTTCTTCCAGCACCAAGCCGCGCAGCCGCTTGCGGTCGTAGTCGAGCAGCGCTGCCGGGCCCATCGAGCGGGCGATCAGGATCGCATTCTCCGGCAGACTCTCGCGCGACGGCGCGTGGTCGCGGCCAGTGAGTTGGCGCATCAGCCGATTGGCGAGATCGTCGAGGTCGTGCAGTCGCTCGCGCAGGAACGGATCGGTCTGCCGCATCATGCGGGCGCGGGTATCGGACTGCACACGCTCGACCGCGGCTTCCGCGGTCAAACCCGTCATCACGGCTTCCTCGAGCCGGTGCACCCAGCCGCGGTCATAAGCGAACATGCGGTAGGCTTCGAGCACGTCGCGATGTTCGCCGCCCTCGACCACGTCGCCGTGTTCGAGCAACTCGTCGAGATTGGATCGCAGCGTTTCGACCGCCGCTTCGAGGTGTTTCAATTCCTTCGGGATGTCGTCGGCGATGAAATTGGTGACGACGACGCGCGGTTCGTGCAGAACGACATGACCGAGCGCGATGCCGTCGCATAAGGCCGTGCCCTTGACGTGAACCGATCGCCGTGCGGCCGGCTCGGCGCCCGGCGGCGCCAGCGCCGACAACTCGCCCGAGGCAATCATCTCCGCCAGCACCATGGCGGTGGTTTGCAGCGCTTCGACCTCTTCCTCGGAATAATTACGCCGGGCGCGGTTCTGCACCACCAGCACACCGAGCGTGTTGCCGGCGCGCAGAATCGGGACGCCGAGGAAGGAGTGATAAATCTCCTCGCCGGTCTCCGGCCGGTACGAGAAGGCCGGATGCGCTTGCGCGTTTGACAGGTTGATCGGGTTGGCTTGGCTGGCGACCAAGCCGACCAGGCCCTCGTCGCCGCGCATCACCGTGTTGTGCACGGCGTCGCGGTTGAGGCCTTCGGTAGCGTAGAGTTCGAGGGTGGCGTCAACGCGCAGCACATAGACCGAGCAGACCTCCGCAACCATGTTGGCGGCGATCAGCACCACGATCTTGTCAAGGCGTTCCTGCGCGCTGACCTGCTCCGCCATGACTTCGCGAAGCCGGCGCAACAGCACGCGCGGACCGCCGAGCGCTCCACGCATGGCGTGAGGTCCCTCGGGCTTGGTAGTGGCCGGAGCAGCCGTATTGCTCAGGCCTTGATCAAAGAGAAATTCGCCTGGGTCCCGGCCCGCGGCGAGCATCCCCAAGCCTATATCGAATGCGGTATGCAAACCGCAAGCCAGAGACAAGCATATGACGGCGCCGAATATTGTGCGCCGCAGCGTGAACTCGGCCCCGGAACGAAGAATTATGGCGTGGCTTTGTCGAGACCGTACAGCGAATGCAGCGTGCGTACCGCAAGCTCGGTAAACGCCGCGTCAATCAGCAGCGAGAACTTGATCTCGGAGGTGGTGATGGCGCGGATGTTGATGGATCGCTCGGCCAATGCGCCAAAGGCTTGGGCGGCGACGCCGGCGTGGCTGCGCATGCCGATGCCGATGACCGAAACCTTGGCGACGTCGGTGGCGCCGTCGAGCCGGGTGAAGCCGATCGCCGCTCTGGCCTTGGCGATGACGTCCAGCGCCCGCTGGTAATCCGCCGCCGGCACGGTGAAGGTGAGATCGGTGGTCTTGCCGTCGGCCGAGACGTTCTGGACGATCATGTCGACATTAACATTGGCCTCCGCGAGTGGACCGAAAATGGCGGCCGCCACGCCCGGCTTGTCCTGAACCTGACGAATCGAGATTTGCGCTTCGTCCCGCGAGAAGGCGATACCGGTGACCGTTTGCTGTTCAATAATCTCCTCCTCCTCGCAGATCAGTGTTCCCGGCGGGGTGCTGTGCGGGTCGATGTCCTCCGGCCGGTCGAAGCTCGAGCGCACGAAGATCCGCACATTGTGCACCATACCCAATTCGACCGAGCGCACCTGCATCACCTTGGCGCCCAGCGACGCGAATTCCAGCATCTCCTCGAACGCGATCTTGTCGAGCCGGCGCGCGCGCGGCACCACGCGCGGGTCACTGGTATAGACGCCGTCGACGTCGGTGTAGATGTCGCAGCGGTCGGCGCGGATCGCGGCCGCAATCGCCACCGCTGAAGTATCCGATCCGCCACGGCCGAGCGTGGTGATGCGCCCGGTCTCCTGATGCATCCCCTGAAAGCCGGCGATGACGGCCACTTCCTGGCGCTCGCGAAAGCGCCGGATCAGTTCATCGCCGTTGACGTTGAGAATGCGCGCGGAGGCATGGGCGTTCGAGGTCAGGATCGGCAATTGCCAGCCCAGCCAGGAGCGCGCGTTGATATCGAGGTCCTGCAGCGTGATGGCGAGGAGACCGGCAGTGACTTGTTCGCCGGTGGCGACGACGGCGTCGTATTCGCGCGCATCGAAAATGCGCCGCTCCTTCAAGGCCGCTTCGCACCAGGCAATCAGCTGATTGGTGACGCCCGCCATCGCCGAGACCACGACGGCGACCTCATGGCCGGCGTCGACCTCGCGTTTGACGTGACGCGCGACATTGCGGATGCGGTCGGTATCGGCGACCGACGTTCCGCCGAATTTCATGACAAGACGGGCCATAAGAAGGGTTCGCGGCTGCCACGGCGCCGGCCGCCAGAATCATGGCGCAGCCGGCCCGTAAAGGCGGCTATACATAACGGCGAGGTCCGGGGCCTGCAACCTTACCGGCGCAACATCGCACCGGCGGTCGGCTGGTCCACGGGTCGCCTTGGCGGCGCCGAAGCAAATCGAGGGAAATGTTTGATTGGATCAGTCGAAAAGGGAATGCGATAGGGGGATGGCAGCTGCGCGGTCACTCGCGGCGCAAATCGCGGCGATCTTGGACCTTCACCGGAATCGGCCGGGAGGTCTCGCCCCAACATGCGGCTGAGCCCATCATCCAGGACCAGAATGCAACCCACATTAGGGCAGGCATGACCGTTCTCCTCTGCGGATCGGTTAATCATAAAACTCTCGGTACATAACGTTCGAGCGTCACCGCGGTTCCCCCTGATCGCCGGGGCAAAATCGAGCCAGGCATGGAGAATCATAAAGAACAGAAAATAGGCGTTGTCGGCGGCGGGCTGATGGGCCACGGCATCGCTTATTTGCTCGCTGCGGCGGGCCATCACGTCGGCGTGTTCGAGCCGGCGGCGGAAATTCGCGCGACGCTGCCGCGGCGGCTGCGGTCGATACTTGATCTGCTTGGCGACGATCCGACGTTGCTGGATCGCATCCACTGGCACGCCGAACTCGCGCCGGCGATGAAAGACTCAGCCTTCGTGTTCGAAGCCGCGCCGGAAAAGTTGCCGCTGAAGCAGCAGATTTTCGCTGCGCTCGAAGACCTGGTCGGCCCGGATGCGGTCCTCGCCAGCAACAGCTCGGCGATCCCATCGACCGAAATCGGGCGCCATCTCAAACACCGCGAACGGGTCGTCGGTACGCATTTTTGGAATCCGCCGCATCTGGTGCCGCTGGTCGAAGTCATTCAGAACGAAAAAACGAGCGGCGAGGCGGTGCAGCGCACGATGGCGTTACTACGCCAGGCCGGCAAGGTTCCGGTCCATGTGCGCCGCGACGTTCCGGGCTTCATCGGCAACCGCCTGCAACATGCGATGAAACGCGAGGCGATCGCGCTGGTCGCCGCCGGCGTTTGCGACGCCGAGACGATTGACACCGTCGTCAAGGAAGGTTTTGGCGCGCGCGCCGCCGTGCTCGGCCCGATGGAGCAATCCGATTTGGTCGGGTTGAACCTGACGCTCGACATCGCCGAGGTGCTTTATGCCGATCTCGACCGTTCGGCCGGTCCGCCGCCCTTGCTGCGCGAAAAAGTGAAAGCCGGCAAGCTCGGCATGAAGACCGGCGAGGGGATGCGTCATTGGACGCCGGAGTCGGCGGATGCCGTGCGCCGTCGGCTTTCACGCTTCCTCGCCGAACAGGCGAAGGCGCGAAAGGCCAATCCTGTCTAATACGGCAGCCCGACGTAATTTTCCGAAAATGCCGCCGCGCCGGCCTTCGATCCGAACAAATAATCGAGCTCGGCGAGCTGGATTTTGCGGTCGAACGAGGTCTCAGCTATCGCGTGCAACAAAGTGGTCATCCACCACGAGAAGCGTTCGGCCTTCCACACCCGCGACAGCGCGCGTTCCGAATAGTGGTCGAGCCCGGCGTCGGATTTCTCGGCGTAACGTTCGATCAGCGCCTGCGACAAATAATGGACATCGCTCGCCGCTAGGTTGAGGCCCTTGGCGCCGGTCGGCGGCACGATATGGGCGGCGTCGCCGGCGAGAAAAAGCCGGCCGAAGCGCATCGGCTCGGCGACGAAACTGCGCAGCGGCGCCACGCTTTTTTCGATCGACGGGCCGATAATCAACTGTTCGCGCGACTCCTCGTCGAGGCGCGGCTTGAATTCGTCCCAGAACCGTTGGTCCGGCCATGCCGCGATGTCCTCGTCGGGCTTGCACTGGATGTAATAGCGGCTGCGTGTCGGCGACCGCAGCGAACAGAGCGCGAAACCGCGCTCATGGCGCACATACATCGCCTCGTGCGAAACCGGCGGCGTTTCCGAGAGAATCCCGAGCCAGCCGAGCGGATAGACCCGCTCATGGGTCGTGATCGCCCCCGACGGCGCACTCTGGCGGCTGATGCCATGAAAGCCGTCGCAGCCGGCAATATAGTCGCACGCGAGTTCATGCGATTTGCCGTCGGCGGTGTAGGTCACGCGCGGCGTGTCGCTGAAAATATCGTGCAAGCTGACGTCGTGCGCGGAATATACGGTCGGCACGCCGGCCAGGGCGCGGTGGTCCATGAGATCCTTGGTGATCTCGGTCTGTCCATAGACCATCACGATCTTGCCGGTCAGATCCTTGAGCGGAATCCGATGGCGCACGCCGTCGATGCACATCAGCACGCCTTCGTGCGGAAGGCCCTCTTCATGCATGCGGGCGCCGGCGCCCACTTCGTCGAGGAGATCGATCGTGCCCTGCTCGATGATGCCAGCACGGATACGGCTCAGCACGTAGTCGCCGGTCTGCCGTTCGAGGATAATATTGTCGATGCCGCTTTTATGCAGGAGCTGGCCGAGCAACAGCCCCGCGGGTCCGGCTCCGATGATGGCGACTTGCGTCCGCATTCACTCACTCACTTTGGCATGACCGCTCGGCACGACCGCGGTCGATTATTTCACCTCAGGCCCGGCGACGGGAGAGGGAAAGCAACCGAAGCGACGGTATCGATGCGATCGGCGTGGCCGGCTGACGATGGTGTGCGATCTCCCACAATTCGATCGAATTGCAAATGTTTTTTTATCGGCCGTCTAACGGGTCTATAGTTTTATGGCGCGATGGACGCAGTCGCACCAGCGCGCCCCGCAGCGGTCTCAGGTTTCGCCCTGGCGAAGCCGATCGGCGCCAGCCCGCCCGCGCGGCGAACCGCGCGGGCGCGCTCGGACGAGAAGCGCGCGACATCGCTGCGCGCCGCCATCGCGTCGGCTTTTTTTTTGATCTCGCTCGCCATGGCCCTGTTGCTTGGCGGCCACGCCGCGGTCGCTCCGCTGCTGCGCACGGTCATCGCCGCGCGCGAAACAAAGTCGACCGGCGATATTCTTTATACGATGCCCGACGGGGTATTTTGCCGTCACATGTCTTTTGACAACGCCACCGCTGAAGTCGTGGAGGGCGCGATCGAGCATTGCCCGACTGAAATCGTCCGGGACCGCGCGCGCACGGCGAGAGGTTTTGCCTGGGGCGAGCGGTGAAGAACGGACGTGGGCAGCCGAATGGCATGGCCGGCCACTTTGCCGGGGCCGTTGTCCGCTTGGTTAAGGCCTAGTGCCATACTTGCGCCCCCATTCACCGATTTGACCTGCAAATTATGCCTCCAAGGCATCGACGGCGCCTTGCACCACGGCTACCCTCGCATCCCATCGTCAAGACTGGGGAGTTTAAATGCGGACCGTCCGTTTCTTCTGTTGCCTGGCGCTGCTGGCTGGTGCCTTCGTTTGCCGCTCGGATAACGCCGGCGCTGAAGTTAGCGAAGCCGCCCGGCAGGCCTGCGCGCCCGACGCGATGCGGCTGTGTTCGGATTTCATTCCGGACGTCGCAAAGGTGACGGCCTGCATGCACGGGAAGATGTCCGAGCTCAGCCCGGATTGTCGCGCTTTTATGGGCGGCGGCGGCGCGCGCGGTGGATATCGCCATAGGTACCGTTATTGCCACCACCGGCGTTGCTGATCTTTTCCGCGCCCCGCGACCCCGCGAATACGACCTGCCGGGCTAAATGCCGACCGTCCCTCTGCGGCGCAGCGTCGCGACCGTCGCCGCCGGCTTGAGCGTTCTCGGCGGAAAATGTCATGGTGCCCAACGACGGTCCGGCGCGGCCGATGCGCCCGGCGCGGTATCGCGGCCGAATTTCGCGGGGAGGGCGCATGCCACGGGCCATGCAACGGTTTTGGCTCGGTGCGGCCGTTCTTGGCGTACTGATCGCGGTGCTTGCCGAACTGAAAGCACAGCCAGCGCCGGGCGATGACGCCCTGGTGCTGTCGGCCGACGAGACGCTGGCGGCGGCACTGCGTGCCGGCGACAGATCGGCTGCCCGCAAGCTGCTGTCGCTGCAATTCAGCTTCGCCGACGAGAACGGCAAGATTCACGACCGCAAGGACTTTCTTGCCGATCTCAAAGGCGTCGGCGCCGCCTCCGCGACCGACGTCAAGATCAAGGTCTATGGCCTCGTCGCCATGGTCACGGGCTATCGCAAATCCGCGCTGGGCAACGATCCGTTCTTTCTCGACATCTGGGCCAAGCAGAAAGGCGCCTGGCGCGCGCTGACGCTGCAGGACGTGCTGCTCGCCGCGCCGGGTGCGCCGCCCGTGATGCCGGAAGCGCCGGGCGCCCCAAGCAAGCCCGCCGATTGCAAGAACCCGTGCCAAACCATCCCCTATCGGGTTCGCTCGCCGGCCGAGCAGGACATCGTCAATGCGTTTGAGGCGATCGAGCGGACTCGGTTCGCCCACGATGCCGATGAATGGAGCAAACATATCGCCGACGAGTATGTGGACTATCGATCGGGGCAGCTGCCAATCCCGAAGCTCGGCGGTAGCGCCATCATCGAGGATCAGAAACGGTACAATATCGCGCCGGTTCTGACCGCGATCCAATCCATGAGGCTGTCGGTCTATGGCGATGGCGCCGCGATGATCACGACCGATGGCGACGATTCAGCACCGCTGTCGCGTAGCGCGCGCGTTTGGGTGAAACGCAACGGGCAATGGCTGTTGGCGATCAGCGTTGAGACGGCGATCAAAGCTTCGCCGCAGTAGCCGGATCGTGCATCTAATTTTGCGGCAACGGCGGGATGCCGAGCAGTGCGGCGAATTTCGCCACCTGGTCGCGCTGTTCGCCGATCGATTTTGCAAATTCCGCCGCGGTGCCGATGTTGAGAATTTGGCCGGTGGCGGCCAAGCGGTCCCTGATCGTATCGTCGGCGACCGCGCGCACGTCGGACGTTATCCGGTCGCGGAGTTCAGGCGGCATTGCGGCCGGACCGAATAGGCCGACCAAGCCATCGACGGTCAGCGCCGGATAGCCCGCTTCGGCAACGGTCGGCAGATTCAGGCCGGGCGCGCGGACGGTATTGGTGACCGCGATCGGTTTGATCTTACCGGTTTCCAGTTGCGGCCGCACGATCGCAAACGCCGACTCGTAGAGCTGCACGCGGTTTTCGGCGAGGTCGTTTGCGGCATCGACCGTGTTTTTGTAAGCCACCTTGGTCATGTTCAATCCTTCCTGCTGCAGCCAGCCGGCCAGCAGGAAATCCAACGCCCCGGTGACGCCGGCCCAATTGAGTTTGCCGGGCTGGGCGCGGATAAGCGCGACGAGTTCGTCCACCGATGCAACCTTCAAGGCTGCCGGGACCGAGACGGCAACGATCGTGTTGGACAGCCGCGCGATCGGCGCCAGGTCGCCGGGTTTGTACGGCAGGTTGTCGTGTAAAAACGGGTGCGCGGTGAAGGACGACGTCGGCGTCAGCAACAGCACGTGGTCGTCGTGGGCGGCCAGAAAGGCGTTGATGGCGACAATGCCGTCGCCGCCAGGGCGGTTCTCGACCACCACCGGCTGGCCCCAACGCTGCGCCAGCCGGTCGGCGAACAGCCGCGCCTCGATGTCGGCGCCGCTGGCGGGGCCGAGCGTCACGATGAATTTGACCGGACGCGTCGGCCACATTGTGTCGGCCGCTGGCGCGACGACCGTGCCCGCCAGATTGGCGACAACACCAAGCGCGAAAAGACAGCGCAGTCTCGAGCGCATCCGTTCCTCCCGTTCCGCATTCGCGGCTTTATTTGCAACAGGCTAGTTAGCGACAGGTAACTTAGTTCAGCGTGATTTTTTGTAGGAATTATTCGAGTCCGGTCGGCACGTTCTTGTTCTCGCTCTTGAGCTCCATGCCCGCGGCCAGCGCCATGGTTTCGGCCAGCGCCGCGAAATCCTTCGCCAGATATTCCTGCGGGCTTTTCTGCAGCATGGCGGCGCCGAAATGGCCCTGCAGGACCTCGCGGGTCGCCGCCGTCACCGGCATCGGCACATCCATGGCGCGGCCGAGTTCAAGGCCGAGGTCGAGGTCCTTGCGCAATAGCTCCGGCGTGAAAGTTGTGGTCCAGTCGAGATTGACCAGTGCCGGCGATTTATAACGCGTGAACATCGAGCCCATCACGCCGTTGTTGAGAAAGGCGAGAAAGGCTTGCCGCGGCACGCCCATTTTGTTGGTGAGCAAAGTGATCTCGATCAGGTTCTCGATCACGACGCCGAGCATGACGTTATGCGCGATCTTGCAGACCCGCGCCAGTTCGCCGTCGCCGACATAGGACACGCCTTGCGGCGCGAACACCTCGATCAAGGGCGTTACGGTCTTGCACGCCGCCTCTGGGCCCGACACCACGGCGGAGAGTTTTCCGGCCTTGATGACCTTGGCGTTGCCGCTCACCGGCGCGGCGACGAATTGGGCGCCGAGTTGTTTGAGCCGGTCGCGGATGGCGGCGGATTCCTCGACCGCGATGGTCGAACAATCGACCACGATCGGCGGCAACTTGCCGCCCTGGCTGCATACGCCGTTCTTGCCGTACAGCACCTCCTGCACGTCGGCGCCGGTGGCGACGATCGAAAACAGCACGTCCACCGACTTTAGATCTGACAAATGGTCGACCACCTTGCCGCCGATCTTCTCAAGCGGCTCGGCCTTGGCGCGCGTGCGGTTCCAAATCGTCACGTCATGGCCGGCCTTGATAAGCCGCTCGGCCATCGGGAAGCCCATGCGGCCCATGCCGATCCAGCCGATCTTCTGCGTGTTTTTCGGGGCCATGTTCAATTCCTCTGCCAAATTTCTGGATCGTGGCGGTGTCCTACCACAAGGCGCGGCCGCTGCAACGTTTTGTGCGCCGGCGCCGGCTTGTCCTCGGGCGCATCTTCTTGGGCGCATGTTCTCGGGCACTTGCCCTGCTGGAGGGCGCTCGGACCCTCATCCCGGCGTTCGTTACTTCGGCGCGGGGCGAGGGCCGCTCGATGTAACCCCCTCTCGGAGAGGATCATTGGAACGCTTCCTGTCACCCGCGCAGGCATCGAAATCGATCTGGTGTAGGTTCTTCGCGAGCAGATCGATGAACGTACGCACCTTCGCCGGCAAGTGCTCGCGGTGCGGATAGAGCGCGTCGATCGAAAATTGTTGTCGCAAAAATTCGTCCAGAATCGGCACGAGAGCACTGGACTTCAGATCGTCGATCAAGAACGGCCTCGGTGCTATCAGTATTCCTTGGCCGTGAACACATGCCATGCGAAACGCGATAGGGCTGTTGGTTTCTAGATTTCCCGACAAGCGCACTGGAAAATCTCCATCCGGGCCCGTGAACACCCATTCCCTTCCGTCTTTACTGTGAGTGGCGTCATAGAAGATCAAGCAGTTGTGTTTGGTCAGCTCGGACGGATGCTTCGGCTGGCCGTGCTTTGCAAGATATTCCGGGGACGCGCAAACCGCCATGCGATATTGAGCGAGGCGGCGAATGATAAGGCTGGGATCCGGTGCTGCGGCGTACCAGATTGCCAGATCGAACCCCTCCTCGACGAGATCGAGCATGCGGCTCGTCGCGGTCAGATGAATTGTCACCTCCGAATATAGGTTGTTGTATTCCGCAATCGACGGAGCGATCAGCCGGGGAATGCCGGGAGACGTGTTGAGCCGCAGAACGCCTTTTGGCTTCGATTGCAGCACCTGGGCGGCTTCGTCGGCATCTTCAATTTCCGATAGGATCTGGACGCAGCGCTCGTAATACACGCGGCCCGCTTCGGTGAGGCTGACGCTGCGCGTCGTGCGGTTGAGCAGGCGCACGCCAAGCCGCTCTTCGAGCGCTTTGACATGGGTGGTGACGATGCTGGTCGCGAGGTTGAGTTGTCGCGCCGCGGACGTAAAGCCGCCGGTGTCGACGACTTTGACGAAAGATAGCATCGATGAGACGCGGTCCATGGTTTTCCCAATGCGTCTGCCGGCATACGCTAATTCTATCGCGTTGCACGATACGCTCAAGCCGTCAGCCCTCGACGGCGGCGTGCTCGGCCCCGGCCGGCCCGCCCGATTTCTTGAAAATGACGAGCAGTCCAAAAAGAGCCAGCGTGGCGATCAGCAGCAGCTTGTAATCGTCAATATACGCAATGATCTGCGCCTGCTGCGTGACCAAGGCATCGAGCGCGGCTCGGCCCGCAGCGGTCAATGGGCTCAAAAACTGTGTGACGGCCGGGTCTTCGAAGGCGCGATTGACCGGGGTGACGTAAGCCGAGATGTCGGCATGGTTGATCTCGGTCATGGTGGTCAAGAGGGCGGTGAAGACGGAAATGCCCACGCTCGAACCTATGCTACGCGACAGGCTGAAAATGCTGGCCCCGTCCGCGCGATCTTCCGGAGAGAGCGTCGATAAGGTGACGGCGCTCATGGGAACAAAAAGAACGCCGAAACCCGCGCCCTGCACGAGCCCGATGGCGATGATTTCCCCCGCTGAAACGTCGGGGGTCCATCCCGTCATGTCGTAGAACGCCCAAGCGGACAGAGCGAGGCCGATCCCCAGAAGCAAACGGGTGTCGACCTTTCCGACGAACCGGCCGACAATTATTGTACCTATCATCGTTCCCACACCACGGGGTCCCATGACCAAGCCGGCGGTAAGGACCGGGTAGTTCATGAGGTCCTGCAGATAAGGCGGCTGCAGCGCGAGCGAGGCATAAAGCGTGATGAAGGCGACCACGCTGAAGATCACGCCGGCGGAAAGATTGCGATCGCGAAACAGCGCCGGCCGCATGAACGGATGCTTGGCTGTGAAGGTGTGAACCAGAAAAAGATAGAAGGCCGCGCCAGCAACGAGCGCTTCGATGACGATTTCGCTTGAACCGAACCAATCCTTGATCTCGCCGCGGTCCAGCAAGATCTGCAGCGCACCAATGGCGAGGCTGAGCGTGCCGAAGCCGAACCAGTCAAACTTTTGCGCTCCGCTCCGTGGGTTCTCCGGCAGAAATACCATCATGCCAAGAAAGGCGATGATTCCCAGCGGTACGTTGATATAGAAGACATAGCGCCAAGTGTAATCCTGCGTGAGCCAGCCACCGAGCACCGGGCCGAGCACGGGGCCGACCACAACGCCCATGGCGAATAGCGCCATCGCGAAGCCCTGACGCTCTTTCGGATAGATCGTGAGCAGGACCGTTTGCGACAACGGTATCATGGCCGCTCCGAATGCGCCTTGCACCAGCCGGAAAACGACAATCTGTGCTAGCGACTCAGCCATGCCGCAGAGCATCGAGGCGAACGTGAAGCCGAGCGTCGAGATCATAAAGACGCGCTTGAGGCCGAAGCGGCCGACCAAAAAGCCGGTCGGCGGCGTCATGATCGCAGACGCGGTGATGTAGGAGGTCAGCACCCAGGTGATCTGATCCGGGCTTGTTGCCACGCTTCCCTGAACATAGGGCAGCGCGACGTTGACGATCGTCGTGTCGAGCGTCTGCATCATCGCCGCGAGCAGCACCAAGACGGTGATCGTCGTGCGATGGCTGTCAGACTGGGCGGCGTCATCGGCCATGACTTGCCTCCGCGATCCCGCCTCCATGATCCCGGTGGAACAATGCGGTCAGGAAGTGCGGCAAACCGCGGGCGTGGCCGGTATCAACGTCGATCTCGACGCTCATGCTGGATCGCAACGGCGGCATGCCGGCAGCGCGTGTGTCGATGCGCACGCGTAGCGGAATGCGCTGGACCACCTTGACCCAGTTACCACTCGTATTCTGCGCCGGAAGCAGCTGAAATTCCTGCGCCCCGGCCGGGCTGATGCTTTCGACGCTGCCGTGCCATTGGACGTCGGGGTAAGTGTCGACCGACACCGTCACCGGCTGGCCTGGCCGCACAAAGGTCATCTGCGTTTCTTTGGGATCGGCCTCCACCCAGGCGTGGTCGGTGGCAACCAGGAAGAAAGCGGTCACCGAGGCCGCCAGGTACTTGCCGGGTTCAATCGAGGGCACGTTCGTGACGTTTCCCGCGAACGGCGCCTTCACCACGGTGTGGTTAAGCTCGCGCTGAGCTTCATCGACCTGTGCCTTGGCTTGCTTGTATTGCGGGTGGTCGGTGATCGCGATGTCCGGATTGCCGGCGAGCCTGGCAAGCGCGACTTCGGCTTGGTGCTTGAGCGAAGCAACCTTGTTCTGGTCGGATTGCAGGCTGTAGTTAGCCTGATCGTAGCTCGCCTTGGACACGGTATCGGAGGGCAACAGTTGGGCGTAGCGGTTGTAGGTGACCTGATCGAGTCCGACCTGCGCTTGTTCAGCCGCGATGTCGCTCAGCATGCGCTTGTAATCTTGCTTCATCGCATCGATCGTGAGCGCGGTCTGCGCCAGATTGGCGTTCGCATTGTCGAGTGCGATCTGGAATTGAAGGGGGTCGAGCCGGTAAAGAATCTCTCCGGCAGTCACGTGCTGGTTGTCGACGACATCGACGTCCTGAACGATGCCGGAAACATCGGTTGAAACTCCAACTTTGTCGGCCTCGACATAGGCGTCGTCGGTCGACATGACTTGGCCGCCGGTCACGTACCAGTAAGCGCCGGCGGCCGCAGCGATCGGCAGCAGTGCAAACAAGGCCCTTCGAACCCGCTGATTGCGCGACGCCCGCGGCCCGCGATTACCTTCGGCTGCGATTGCGTCGGGCCGCTTCGCCGGATCGACCGGCTTAATCGTGGGCAACTCACGCCCTTTGGAGCGCGATTCCAAAACTTTGGAGACAACCGATGAGCTTTCTCGTGGAAGGGCATCGCCCTCCAACCCATCGGGTCGATTGCCGGATTGATCGATTTGCTCACGGGTAAGCATGATGGTGCTCCTGACTGCTGGGCAGACTCGAGGGGAGTTCGTGATGGTGCCGATCGCGCCATCGCTGCAGGAGCGACGGCCCAATTGCGTGAGCCGCTGCGTCAAGGAGCGCGGCGATCATGAAAAGGAGGGCGCCCGTTCCCGTCGAGCCGGGCTGATAAAAGCCGGCCAAGGTGGTCGCTATCCAGCAAATTCTGCGCTTTAGGTCGTTCAGCATGACCTGCCTCGGGACCTTTATTCCCCGAGGCTTGAGATGTGGCCGGCACCAGAAATTTTTTATCTCATGAGTGTGAAACGCATTATTCGTGAGTCCAGAACAATCGAGCTCCACAGCAGGCGGCTTTGGGTCGAAGCGGATGCCCGGAGGCACGTTCTCGCGATTGCGATCCGGGCATTACATGCAGGCTGGGCAGCTGGATTCTCGCTTTCGCGGGAATGAGCGGAAATTCTCACTCCGCCTTGAGGTCCGCCTTTGCGATAATCCCCCGGTATTTCTCGATTTCAGTCCGCACGAAACCGGTGAATTCATCGATCGACATCGCCGATACCATCGCACCGTTGTCCTGCAGCCGTGACTTGATGTCGGCATCGAGAAGTATCTTGTTGATCGCGGCATTGAGCTTTGTCGCAA
>Ga0181525_10001469_pt1 | contig 20077 bp, 14 predicted proteins | sample PEATcosm2014_Bin_48_FD_121100 | JGI IMG/M metagenome (GOLD analysis project Ga0181525, IMG submission 121100) | Peatland microbial communities from MTU Mesocosm Facility, Houghton, MI, USA - PEATcosm2014_Bin06_10_metaG | ecosystem: Environmental > Terrestrial > Soil > Wetlands > Peat | place...
AAGCACGGGTGCGACCTCGGCGTAGCGTTTGACGGCGACGCCGACCGCATGTTCATCGTCGACGAACGCGGGGATCTTATCGACGGCAGCACCGTCACCGCGCTCGTTGCGCTCGGAACGCTGAAGAAGCATCCCGGCGCGAAGATCCTCTACAACCTCATTTGCAGTCGCAGCGTTCCCGAACTGGTGTCGCGCGCCGGCGGCGTTCCGATTCGCTCCCAAGTGGGTCATTCGATCATCAAGAAGGTCATGCGCGAAGAGGACGTCGTGTTTGGCGGCGAGCACTCCGGCCACTTTTACTTCAAGGATAACTGGTACGCGGACTCGGGTATGATCGCGCTCATGCAGTGCCTCGAGGTCTTCAGCGAAAGCTCCGCACCGGTGAGCGCGGTTATCGCTCCGATCGATACGCGCTTTCGCTCGGGCGAGATCAACACCGAGGTCCGCGACATTCCGGCCAAGCTCGCCGAATTGCAGTCGCACTATAAGGACGCGACGATCGATCACCTCGACGGCGTTACGATTTCCTACCCGGATTGGTGGATGAACGTCCGTGGCTCGAATACCGAACCGCTGCTGCGTCTCAACGTCGAGGGCGATACGCGCGAGCTCATGGAACGGCATCGCGACGAAGCGCTCGCGCTTATAAGGGCATAGTTTGTCGAGAGTCGATGCCGATGCGATGCATCGGTACGAGGCCACGCGCGACGAGCTCGTCGCACGTTTGATCGCCATCGAAAACGCCATCGGCGAAGAGCGGCGCGCGGCCGTCGCGCGCTCGCGCGCTCGCCTCGAGCGCGGAAAATTCGTGTTGGCGGTCGTCGGAGAGTTTTCCAGCGGCAAGTCATTCTTGCTCAACGCGATGCTCGGCAAATTCCGCTACGAGGAAACGGGCGGAGCCAAGGCCCTGGTCGGGCTGCTCGCAACCGATATCAATCCTTCCACCGCAACGATCACCGAGCTCGAGTATGGCCCGAGCGACCAGGCGACGGCCTTCTTCGAAGATGGCCGTTCCGAGCGCATTCCGCTCGACGGGCTGAATCGTTTCATCGCGGTGGGAAGCGGGGGCGCCGGCACGATGCACGACGCGACCAAGGACGAACGCGACGCACCGGCACGGGTGGTTGTTTCGGCCAACTCGCCGTTTCTCGAGCGCGGCATCGTGGTAGCCGATACGCCGGGCCTGGCGTCGATCAACCCCGCGCATCGCCGCGCGACCCTGCAATTCTTACCGAGCGCGGACGCGGTGCTCTATCTCATCGACACGCAACAGCCGTTTACCGAGGGCGACGCTGCGTTTCTGGGGATCATCCGGCGGCACATCGACTCGATTTTCATCGTACAAACCAAGATCGACCTGTGGCAGCAGGTGCAGAACGACGGGCGCACGGCCTGGGAGGCCGCTCACGAGCGTATCGCCGCGCTCGCGGCCGTTCACGCGCCCGGAACGTACGTCTATGCGTTGTCGGCGCGAGAATACATCGAAGGCTTTCTGAACGGTGACGCCGCCGCGGTTACCGAAAGTCGCTTCCCGCAATTTCTCGCCGCGTTAGACGCCTCGCTGATCCATCGGACCGGCCGGGCCCGCTTGGGGCGCGCGCGCGACCGGGTTTCTTCGCACGTCGCCGACGCGCGCGCGCAAATCGACGCGGATCTTGCGATGCTCGCCCTCGCACCCGATGCGTTAGCCGCGCGCCGGAGCGAGGTGCTGCCGAAACTTCAGGCGTTGGACGCACGCACGCGCGAGCTTCGCGAAGCCGTGCTCGCGGCGGGGCTTGCGATGCGTTCCACGATCGGGGAGCGCGCGACCGAACTCGCGCGCGACCTGGAGCGCGGCTTATCGCAGGCCTTCGACACGGTCGACGTCGCGCGCTTGCGCGATCGCGCCCGGCTTCACATGCTGGTCGACCGCGTCGTCGCTCAGGGCGTCGGTGAATTTGCCGCCGACGTCGCGCGGCGAGTGCGCGACGAAATCAGCGCTTCGCTCGAAGGTGCCGAGGCGATTCTCCCGATCCGCTTCTCGCCGAACGACGCCGCCGCACGCGCCTTCGGCGCACAGCCCGGAACCAGCTTGTGGAACGGCGACGTTGCTTCGGCCATCGCTGCGACGATCGTCCTCGATGCGATCGGCGGCCCTGCGATCGGTTTGGTTCACGACATCGCGACGCGCTTTAGCAGCCGGCAAACCGGTGCGTATATGAAGCGCGAGCTCACCGCCGACTTGCGTGCCGAAATTTTCCCTCGTTTTCAAACCGACGTCGACGCCTTCACCGATCGCGCCGGCGCGCGGCTCGCGCAAGTGTACGACGATCTGGCGCAATCGCTCTCCGCGGCGATGCTCGCCAAGCGCGATGCCGACGTCGGCAGCATCGATCGGGCGCTGGGTGCGTATAATCTAGGCGCCGTCGACGAGCTGCGCGCACGGTTGGAGCGTCAAAGCGCCACGCTCGCGCGCGAGCTCGAGGCCGCTCGCGAAATCGTCTCGAGCTTCATGGAGCGCGATGAGGAGATCGCGCCCGCCGATCCCGGCTCCGCCGTCGTGCGCTTGGCGCACAACGACTACTCGTTCGACCCGAAGCTCTACGATCGCGGTCTGCGTCCGTCGCGCTGGCGCGTAGCGATTCTCGGCGCTCTCCGCCGCGGGAAGACCTCGCTCATCAACTCGTTTGCCGGGCAGACCGTGCTTACCGACGACGTCGCGGGAAGCGCGCGGTTCCCCATTCACGTGCGCTATGGCGAACGCGACGAGGCTTTCGCGCTGGGTGACGACGGGGAGTGGCGTGAGATCCCCTTCGAATCCGCCACCAGCGAGGCATCCAACGCGCCCGTCCTCGTGCTCGTTCCGTGGTCGCTGCCTCGCGAACTGGTGCTCGTGCACGCGCCGGCATTTGACTCAGGCGACCCCACCGCGGAAGACGTCAACGTCGTCGTCGCGTCGCACGCAAGCGAGGTCGTGTGCCTCTTCTCGCGTCAGCTTTCCGATCGCGAACTACAATTGTACGAGCGCATCGCAGAGTTCGATCGGCCGATGCTCTTCGCGCACACGATCGCCGACAACGAGGCGCCGAGCGAGCGCCGGCACGTGGTCGAACTCGCCCGAGCGTACTTGAGCGAGCGGAACATTCCAGCCGAGCGCGTCTTTGTCGTTTCGTCGCACGAATACGAGGAAGCCAAACGCGAAGGCCGCGCCCCGGCAGGCTGGAATGAAACCGAGGCGCTCCGCTCGACGTTGGAGGCGCATGCCGAGTCGCATATGGCACGCCTGGCACGGCTAGCTCGCGCGAGCGAAACGCCGCCCGCGCAGGCGCCCCCGCCCGCTATGCAGACGCAGCAAAAACCAGGTCTTTTGTCCCGTATCTTTGGTAAGGGGCGCTGACCGGCGGCCGTCGAAATGGAGCTGCCGGTTATGAACATCACGCTGGGCCCGGCCTTTCTGGCCGTCGGCGATGGAACCTCGACGCACGGGCGCCTAGCCATCGAAAACGGACGCATCTCCGCAGTGCTTCCGACGGACGGACCCACCGATTTTCCACTTCCTCCCGGAAGCATCGTCGCTCCCGGCTTGATCGACGTCCACACCAACGGCGCAGGCGACATGCTCTTCAATCGCGACCACGGCAATGCCGTTCCCGTCGCGTCGACGGAGTACGCGCGCATGGGAGCGACCGGGTTCGTCGCGAGCATTATGACCGCTCCGTTCGAGTCGATGCTTCATGCCGCGAGCGACATCGTCGAAGCCGCACACGATTTAGAAGAGAACGAACCGCACGGCGCGCGGTGTCTCGGCGTCCACTTCGAGGGACCCTTTCTCAACGCTAAATTTCGCGGGGTCCATCGCGGTGAATGGTTGCTCGAACCGTCGGCCGCCCGTGCCAAGGACATGGTCGACGCGTGCCACGGTGCGTGTTTGCTCGTCACGATGGCGCCCGAAATCAACGGCGCGACCGAAGCCATGCGCGTCTTCCTCGAACACGGCGTCGTCTGCTCGGCCGGCCACACGTCGGCGCGTTATCGCGAAGGGATGCTCGCCATCGGCCTCGGCTTTCGGTCGCTCACGCACGCCTTCAACGGCATGCCGCCGCTCATCCACCGCGACCCCTCGATCCTGGCCGCCTTTATTCAAGACCGGCGCACGCTCGTGCAAGTCATCAGCGACGGCTACCACGTCTCGCCGGTGATGGTCGATATTCTCTACCGCACGCTTGGCGATCGCGTCGTCCTCGCGACCGACGTGATGCCGGCGCTCGACCCGGGCTATCACATCGAGGGCGGCGTCATGCGATCCGCCGACGGGACGATCGCAGGAAGCGCGCTGCGGATCGATCAAGCCGTGCGTAACTACATGTCGTACGCGGAAATCTCGTTCGCGCAGGCGGTTATGGCCGCCACGCACGCGCCTGCGAAACTCATCGGCCACGAGGCGGAGATCGGTCGCATCGCCGCAGGCATGCGTGCCGACCTCTCGTTCTGGGATGAGGACTACAACATCGTCGGCACGATGGTCGGCGGACGCACGGTCTTTGGCTTACATGCCGGAACGACAACGCTCGCATCCTAGCGCGGCCCTGCTCGAAGCGCTGTTCGCGAAGAACTTTCTCCGCGATTTCGACGTGCGCTTGCCGGACGGCACGACGCTCGCCAGTAAGACCGCGAAAAGCCGCTTCACGTTTATCGTCAACACGCCGGGCGCACTGCGCAGCGCATTCACCCCTCCGATCGATCGCAACGCCGGCTCCGCGTTCGTTGCCGGCGCGCTCGACGTCGATGGGGATCTCACGGCCGCAATCGAAGCGCTCAACGCCGCGAGTTCCGGACGTTCGATCGTCGATCAGGCGCGCCTCGCGCTGCTAATGCGCCGGCTTCCGCGCGAGGCCCACGTTCCGCAAGGCGCGCAGTTAAGCGGGAAGCGTCACTCGCGCGAGCGCGATCGTGCCGCAATCTCCTACCACTACGATCACCCCGTGGCCTTCTATCGCACGTTCCTGGATCGCGACATGGTCTATTCGTGCGCGTACTACGACGACGGCATCGATTCGCTCGACGACGCGCAGGCCGCAAAGCTCGATTACGTGTTGCGCAAGGTGCGCCTCGAGCCGGGGATGCGCTTCTTGGATATCGGGTGCGGTTGGGGATCGCTGGTTATGCTCGCGGCGCGCGAGGGCGCGCACGCGCTCGGCATCACGCTCAGCCGCGTGCAGTGCGACGAAGCGAACCGGCGCATCGCGGAAGCCGGTCTTGCCGGCCGGGCGCGGGTCGAGTTGCGCGACTACCGCGATCTCGGGACCGAGACGTTCGATCGAATCGCGAGCATCGGCATGGTCGAACACGTGGGCCGGACCAAACAGCCGGAGTATTACCGCTGCGCGCTACGCGCGTTGCGGCCGGGCGGACTCTTTCTCAATCACGGCATCGCCGAACAAAGCCCCGGCCGCAAAGTCGGGCCGAATCAATTCATCGAGCGGTACGTCTTCCCCGACGGCGATCTCATCGCCGTTGCCGATTCGCTGGCCATTGCGGAGCGCGCCGGATTCGAAGTACGCGACGTGGAGAATCTGCGCGAGCATTACGCGCGAACGCTCCGCGCGTGGGTATCCAATCTCGAAAGGAACCGCGACGAAGCGATTGCCAACGCCGGCGAAACCGCATACCGCATTTGGCGCTTGTATATGGCCGCGAGCGCCGTCTCGTTCGACGCTGCAAGCATCGGCATCTACCAGTCGCTTCTGGCACGAACCGACGCAAGCGGCCACGTATCGATCCCGGCCACCCGCCGCGATCTCTATCGTTAGGGCGTGATCCCAGCTACCGGCGTCGCGTTGCGTTCCGCGTAGGCCGAACGCAACATCGTATACGCCGCGTAGAGCACCACGACGACGACCAGCCAGTACACCCACGTCAGCGGCAACGACTTCACGATAAACGCCGCCAAGATCACGCCCGGCACCCCTCCGATCGTGAGTCCCAGTGCGGCCTTAAGCGAATATGCGTCGAAGCGGATGAAGCGAATACTCGCAATCGGCATCAGAAACGCGCAGGATCCCATCATGATCGGAAACGCGGCTTTGGGATCCATACCAAGGAGCGCGATAAGGATCAAGCACGGCGCATAGAGGCCGATACCAATCGTCATAAGCGCGCCCAGGCAGAAATTCGCGAAGACCGCAAACGCGAGCGTCGTGCCCGTTAAACCCAGCGCCGTGCCCCCGCCCGGAAACAAGCCGCCGACTTTGAGCGCAAAAAGCACCGCCGCGGCGAGGAGCGCCCCGCCCATCCCGATTTGCACGAAGCGGCGCGGCCAGCGGGCCACGAGCCCCGCACCGAGCCACGCGCCGACAACGGAGGCGACGATCATCGAAATCATCGTGGTCGGATCGACGCCGATGATCGTGGTGTAAATGAGCGCTTCGGCGATCGTCGGCAGCGTGTGTCCGGCGTTGAGCGTACCGGGAATCTTTTCGTCGGGAACGAGCTTGAAAAACTTGAAGAACGAGGTGGTCGGCGCAAACGAACCGATGCCCAACGTGTCGAGAAAATCCGTGACGAGGCCGATCGCGAGTTCGATGGGCCCAGGCCACGCAAAGCCGCCGGTTTTACGAACGGCAGAAACCCAGGCCACAACAAAAATCACGGCGACGACGACGAGAGCCGCCAAGACCACGGTAAGAGCGCTCATGGGACGGCCCGATTCGGGCGTAGACTCGGCCTTCCTGGGGTGGTAGACTTCTACCCGAAAGGGTAGACATGGGGCTCAATATCAAAAACGAGGAAGTCGTCGCTCTTGTCCGCAGGCTCGCGGCGCGCAGAGGCACGGACATGACGGATGCCATTCGACAAGCGGTCACTCGCGAGCTCGCAGCCGACGAGGAGGTCGTGGAGCAACGCCTGCGCGCGATTCGAGAGATTCAGGATCGCGTTGCGGCTTTGCCCCGGCTGGATCCGCGCTCGAGCGCGGAGATTGTCGAGGAGATCAATGAGGAAATCCTCGAGTGATCGTTGACTCCTCCGCCATGATCGCGATCCTGCTCAAGGAAACAGGCTATGACCTGTACGCACATGCGATCGCTCGAGCCCGAACGAAGCGCCTAGGCAGCCCGGCCTATCTAGAATGCTCGGCCGCCCTCCTCCGCTTGGGCATTTCCGCAAGCCACGACGTAGACGCGCTCATCGAGCGCTCCGGCATCGAGGTCGTCGATTTCACCGCGCATCAAGCACGGATTGCGCGACGGGCATACGCGCGTTACGGGAAAGGCAGACACGAGGCACGCCTCAACTTTGGCGATTGTATGGCGTACGCGCTTGCCGTCGACTATGGCGAGCCGCTCCTCTACAAAAGCGACGATTTCGCGTTGACCGACGTCGTCAGCGCACTGCCGCCGCGTTGAAATACGTGGCCCGCGGATGGTGGATCACGATGGCGGCGGTCGATTGCTCCGGCACGATCTGGAACGCCTCGGTCAACTCGACGCCGATTCGGTCCTGCGCGTCGAGCAGGCGAAATGCGATTTCGTGTTGCGAGAGATCCGGGCACGCGCCGTAGCCCCACGAATACCGTTTGCCTCGATCGGGATCGAGACCGAGTTCGCCGCGAATGCGGCGATGCGTCCACTCGGCGAGCGCCTCGGCCGACTGCACGGTGAAGCCGTGCAGAAAATACGACTCGCTATAGTCGCCCTTGGCTTGCAACGCTTCCGTTCGTTCGGCCGCCGTCGTTCCAACCGTTACCACTTGCAGCGCGACGACGTCGACCGGTTGACCGTTCTCCAACTCGCGAACGTAATCGGCGAGCGAGAGATGTTCGCCGCCGATCTGACGCGCGAACGTAAAACGTCCGATTTCGCGCGTGCGATCGGCCGGATCGTACAGCACGACGTCATCGCCGATTCCCGCCGCGGGGAAGTAGCCGTACGCAACTTTCGGATTCAACAGGCCGCCCGCCATCGCTTCGCTTTCGTAGCGTCGCAAGCGAGGCTCGAATTCGGCGCGGACGAGCTCCTCGAATGCGTCGCCCTTTGTGTTGCTCGCGCCCCACGACAAACGATACAAGCTCTTGAGATCGAAGCACGGCCACAGCTCTGCGAGATCCATGCCGTCGATCGTCGCCGCACCCCAAAACGGCGGTGCCGGAATCTCCGCTCGTTCGCCCTTGACCGCTGAGATCACACCCGGCGTTGCAACCGGCGCAACCACATCGCGCATCTTGTCGCGCTGCGCGAAGACCTCGTCGCGAATCTTCTCGCGAAACTGCTCGCGCGTGACCGGGCCGGCCGTCAGTTGCTCCATGATGTCGAGACCTTCGAAGGCATCCTTGGCATAGAACAGGCCCGGCTCGAAAGCGCGTTCGCCGTCGTCGAGCAACGCGATTCGGCGACCGAAATCCCGATTGATCGCCGCGCCGCCGATAATAACGGGGAACTGCAGCCCGCGCGTGTCTTGTTCTTGCACGCAGATCGGCATCTGCTTGCTGGTCGACACGAGTAGCGCCGAGAGACCGATTGCGTCGGCGTTTACTTCCACGGCCTTCTCGAGAATCGTATTCATAGGAACCTGCTTGCCGAGATCGTGCACCGTATAGCCGTTGTTGGTCAGAATGGTGTTGACCAGGTTCTTGCCGATGTCGTGCACGTCGCCAAAGACCGTGGCGAGGACGACCGTACCTTTGGTCGAGCCTTCCTTCTTCTCCAAGAACTGTTCGAGGTGGGCGACCGCTTTCTTCATCACTTCGGCCGACTGTAAGACGAAGGGCAGAATCAACTCGCCTGCGCCGAACTTATCGCCGACTTCCTTCATTGCGGGGAGCAGAACGTCGTTGAGAACGGCAACCGGCGTGCGATCTTGCAGCGCCGCGTCGATCTTGGCTTCGATGCCATCCTTGCGCCGGCGCAAGATCGCGTTGTGAATCTGCTGAGCCGGTGAAAGGTTCTCTTCGTCCTTCGACAAGCTCTGGACGGCACTTGGGTCGCTCGCTCCAGAGCTTTCGAAGTGCTCGATGAGGCGGGGTAGTGCGTCCGGACGCCGGTTGAATACGAGGTCGTCGCACATCTCACGCACGTTCGCCTCGATTTCCGCGTACGGCGTGATCTCTTGCGCGTGCACCAGCGCCGCGTCGAGCCCGGCTTCGACGCAGTGATGGAGAAACACCGAATTGAGCGCCGCGCGTGTGGCGGGTTTGAGCCCGAACGAAACGTTCGAGACGCCGAGCGAGGTGAGCACGCCCGGCAGCTCCCGCTTGATAAGGCGGATGCCCTCGATCGTCTCGACCGCGGAATCCGAGAACTCGGCGTCCCCCGTCGCGAGGGTAAATGTAAGATCGTCGAAAATCAGCGCGCCGGGCGGCAGACCGTATTCGTCGACGACGATGCCGTAAATTCGCTTCGCAACTTCGAGCTTACGCGCCGCCGTCTTGGCCATACCGGCCTCATCGATCGTGAGCGCGACGACCGCCGCACCGTGCTCCTTCGCGAGCGGCAGCACGACGTCCATCTTGGCGCGGCCCGCCTCGAGGTGCACCGAGTTGAGGATCGCACGACCCGGGTTGCTTTCGAGTGCGGCCTGCATCACGCGCGGCTCGGTCGAATCGATCATCAGCGGAGCCTCGATCGATTGCGAGAGGCGGCGCACGATTTCGCGCATCTGTACGTCTTCATCGACGCGTTCGGTCAGCGCGCAGCAGAGATCCAGCACGTGCGCGCCGCGCTCGACCTGCTCGCGCGCTACCAGTACGATCTCGTCGTAATCGTCGGCGAGCAACAAGCGCTTCATCTTGCGCGACCCTTGGCTGTTAATGCGTTCGCCGACGATCAGCGGCCGCGGTTGCTGTTCGAGCTCGATGGCGGTCATCGCGGAGGCGACTTCCTGCGCTCCATACTCGATCGGCTCGTTACGCCGGCTTACGCGAGCCGCGCGAGCCTGGGCTGCGGCAATCGCTTCGGGGCTCCCTTCGATCGCCGCCCGCAACGCGCGGATATGCGCGGGCGTCGAACCGCAACAACCGCCGACGGTGTTGACGCCGAATTCGCGCACGAAGTCGAGGAGCTCGGCCGCGAGTTCGTCGGGCGTTTCGGGGTAGATCGTTTCCCCTCGCGAGCCCATGAGCGGCAGACCCGCGTTCGGAATCACACTGACGAAGCAACGCGAGCGTTCGGCAAGATAGCGCACGGAGTCGCGCATTTGTGCGGGGCCCGTCGAGCAGTTCAGCCCGATCACGTCGATCGGCAACGCGTCGAGCGTGGCCGTAATGGCGCGAATGTCGGTCCCCAGGAGCATGCGCCCCTCTTGGATCAGCGTCGGCTGCGCTTGAATGGGCACCTTGCGCAGCCCGCGATCGAATTGGCGCACGATCCCCGCAATCGCGGCTTTCAGCTCGAGCATATCCTGCATCGTCTCGAGCAAGAGCAGATCGACGCCACCATCGACGAGGGCGCGCGCTTGCTCGCCATAGATCGTCGCAAGTTCTTCGAACGTAATTTTGGAGAGCGTCGGATCGGAGGAAGACACGAGCATTCCGGTCGGGCCCATCGATCCCGCAACGAAGCGCGGGCGATCCGGCGTTGCGATCGCATCGCACGCGTCGCGCGCAATTTCGGCCGCGCGCCGGTTAATCTCAAGCGTGCGCTCGCCCAGCCCATACTCGTCGAGTTTCAAGCGCGACCCCATAAACGAATCGGTCTCGACTACGTCGGCACCGGCTTCAAGATACGCCGCGTGGATTGCGCGAATGTCGTCCGGGCGCGACAGCACGAGGGCCTCGTTGCAGCCCGCGTAACGCTCGCCGCCAAAATCGGCGGGAGAAAGCTCGAGCGCCATGAGCTGCGTGCCCATGGCGCCGTCGTAAATCAATACCCGCTCCGAGAGCAGGCGCAAATAGTCACGCAATTGAGGTCTATCTACTCGCTTGTTCGACGGCGAAGTTGGAAGCCACGCGGATCGCGCCGACGGGACGTCCAGCCCGATTATACACGACGGGTTCGGCAAACGCCTTGAGCTCGCTCGCCTCGGCGCCTTTGACCTCGAGCGCGCGCAAGGCGGCCATGGTAACGGGCGGACGAGCCCGGCTCGTCCCGTCCAGGACCTTGCTCGCGAATCCCAGGCCTTGCGAAATGAACGCCACGCCGTGAACGCCTTCCGCCCCAACTTTACAGGCGATACCGCCACCGCCGGCCTGCATCAATACCGTATCGAATTCGCCCGTCCCCGAGACGTACTCGGGGTGCGAAACCATCGCATCCCGGGCCACCAGCAGCGCCATGGCATCGCGCTGCTCGAGTTCGGCTAGCGAAGCGAAACGCGCGAATGCCATCGCCGCCGCACGCAGGCTCGTCGCGTAGACGGGGATACCGCAACCATCAACGCCCAGCGGCCACGTGGCGGGATCGTCGTCGGAGAGCCGCGCGCAAAAGGTAAGGATCGCTTGCTGCACGGGATTGTTTACTTCGAGATACGTCGCGGTATCCGCACCGATCGCTTTACACATGGCGAGAATACCGGCGTGTTTCCCCGAACAGTTGTTGTAGAGCGCGTTCGGCTTTGTTCCCGACGCGATGAGCTCGCGCGCACTCGTCTCGTTATAGGGCATGTGAACCCCGCATTGCAGCGCGTCGACACCCAGTCCGATTTTACGCAGGATCGACGCGACCGCTTCCACGTGAAACGGTTGGCCGGTGTGCGAGGCACACATGACCGCAATCTCGCGCATATCGAGATCGAACATCTCGCGCACGCCGGCTTCTAGTGCCGCCGCGGCAATAAACGGCTTGGCCGTGGACCGCAGGAAGACGGGCGCTTCGACGTCGCCGTCGGCAAAGATCACGTCGCCGCGAGCGTTAGCGGCGCAAGCGGCGACGTGATGAACGGATTCTACCAGCTTCGATCGAGTGACGTTAACGATCAACGAGGAGCCTACACCAACGCGGGTTCTACGATGACCGCATCCTGCTCGGCAAAGACCGGATTGCTCAAATAGCGTTCGCCGGTATCGCAAGCGATTGTTACAATCGTCTTCCCCTTCGAATCCGGACGCGCCGCGACTTGTAGCGCCGCCCACAGGTTGGCACCCGCCGAAATTCCGACGAGCATCCCCTCCTCACGCGCCGCGCGGCGCGCGAACGCGATCGCATCGGCGTCGGAGACCTGAATGATTTCGTCGTAGACCTTCGTATCGAGCACGGCCGGTATGAATCCGGTACCGGTTCCCTGGATCTTATGCGGCCCGGGGGCACCGCCGGAGAGCACCGGCGACGCGGCGGGTTCGCCTGCAACGATCCGAACGCCGGGTTTGCGCGACTTCAACACCTCACCCACGCCCGTGATCGTGCCGCCCGTGCCGATCATGGCGACGAAGATATCGACGGCGGAATCCGTATCGCGCAGAATCTCTTCGGCCGTCGTGCGCCGATGGATCTCGGGATTGGCCGGATTTTCGAACTGCTGCGGGACGTAATACTTGTTGGGAGCCGAGGCGTAAATCTCGTTTGCCTTTGCGATTGCGCCTTTCATGCCCTCGGCACCCGGGGACAGCACGACTTGCGCGCCGTAGGCTTTGAGCAAATTCCGGCGTTCGATCGTCATGGTGTCGGGCATGACGAGGATGCAGCTGTAGCCTTTCGCAGCGGCTACAAATGCAAGCGCGATACCGGTATTGCCGCTGGTCGGTTCGAGAATCGTCATGCCGGGAAGAAGCTTCCCGTCGCGCTCGGCGGCCTCGATCATCGCCACGCCGATGCGATCCTTTACCGAGCCGGCCGGGTTGAAGGACTCCATCTTCACCAGCACGGTGCCGGGAAGCCCCTTGTTGAGCCGCGGGACCTTCACCAGCGGCGTATTGCCGAAGGTGTCGGCCAAATTGTCATAGATGCGTGCCATGCTGCTTTAAAGTATACGGTTCCGAGCCGGGTTGCAAAGGGCCGCCGGACGCCTCCCAGAAGACTCTGGGCCCCTCATGTTTGCCTTAGCCGAGCGGTCGCTCTACGCACGACGCCTCGATCTCTGGATCGATAGCATGACCTCGCGCGAGCGCTGCTACGTCTCGCACGGCCACAGCGATCACGCTCGCGAGCACGCGGTCGTCGTCGCGACGCCGAATACGGCGCGCATCTGCCGCGCGCGCTTCGCGCGGCGCGCGCAGCCCAAACCCCAGCTTTCTCTGCTGCCGCGCGTGGACCGTAAGCGCGTCGAGGCGACGTTCGAAGAGCGCGCCTTCAACCAACCGTGGGAGGAAGCCGGTCATCGGCTCACCCTCTTCTCCGCCGGCCACGTATTAGGCAGTTCTCAACTGATGATTGAAGGCGAGGACGGCAGCTACGTGTACACCGGCGATTTCAAGTTAGCGCCGTCGCTCACGGCCGAACCGCCCGAGGTCAAGCGCTGCGACGTCTTGCTCATGGAATGCACGTTCGGCCGCCCGCAGTACGCCTTTCCGCCGCGCGAGGAAGTCGCGCAAGCCATGGTCGCTTTTGCGCGGCGCGCTCTCGAAGACGGGGCGGTTCCCGTATTTTTTGCCTACTCGCTGGGCAAAGCACAAGAGGCTATAGCGATTCTTGGCGGGGCGGGCTTGAAGCTCGCCGTTCACGCCTCCGTCGATACGATGTCGCAGGTGTACCTCGAATGCGGAATCTCACTTCCGCCGTTCGCGCGCTACGACGCGCAACGTGTGGACCCCGGAAGCGCGTTCGTTTGGCCGCCGGGCGCCACGCTTCCCAAGGAATTGCGGGACCGGCCGGTGCGCACGGCGGTCCTCACCGGCTGGGCAATGGACCGCGGCGCACTGTTTCGCTACGGAACGCAGCACGGTTTTGCCCTATCCGATCATGCCGACTATCCGGCGCTCTTGCAGTACATCGAGCGCGCGCAGCCGCGAAAGGTCTACCTCAATCACGGCTTTCGCGATTTCGTCCATCGCCTACGGGGTCTCGGCGTGGATGCCGAATATCTTGAAGAGAACGCCCAGCTCTCGCTGTTTTAGGAGAAGGTCCTTATGAAGTTGCCCTTCTATCAGGTCGACGTTTTCACGTCGGAACTATTCGGCGGAAACCCGCTCGCCGTGTTTCTGGATGCCGACGACGTAGATGACGCGACGATGCAAAAGATCGCGCGCGAAATGAACCTCTCCGAAACGACGTTCGTGCAGGCAGCGTCGGATCCACATGTCGCCCATCGCGTGCGCATTTTTACCCCCGGGCAAGAGCTGCCGTTTGCCGGACATCCCACCATTGGAACCGCGGCGGTATTGCATCGCCTCGGCAAGGTGACGGGCGACGCGTTTACCTTCGAAATGAACGTCGGACCGATCGCCGTAACGCGCGAAGAGGCGACGTTCTGGATGACGCCGCCGCCCGCCGAACCCGTCGGGGGCGCCTTCGATCGCGCCGCAATCGCCAGCGCCCTCGGCCTGCCGACGTCGGCGGTTGTAAGCCCGCCGCAGGTCTTTGGCGGACGTGGCGTGAGCTTCTTGTGCGTGCAGATCGACAACGCGGCGAACGTTGATTGGATCATGTTCGAACGTGCGGCGCTGATTGCCGCTACCGGTGAAGACGTCGGTGCGGGCGACGTATTGGTGCTGTCGTATTTGGCCGGCGTGGCCTACTCGCGCATGTTCCCGGCAATTGCCAGCGGCATCCTCGAAGATCCCGCAACCGGAAGTTCAATCGCGCCGCTCTGCTCGGCGCTGGCGCAATGGCGCGCCATCGATCAATCGCGCACGACGCTCAAGGTCGAGCAGGGTACGCAGATGGGGCGTCAGAGCTTCCTCCACGCGCGTTTTGAAGTTCAGCACACGAGCGTGCAGAACGTCACGGTCGGCGGATCGGTCGTCCCGGTCTTTGAAAGCACGCTGGCTCTATGATGATCTTTGCCGTCATTCTTGCGAGCACGCTTGCCAACCCGTTTGGCCATCTCGACTTTCGCAACGTGGGCCCGACCACCGGACGCATCGACGCCGTTGCCGGCGTTCCCGGCGATACGACGACCTATTTTGCCGGCGGTCTCGGCGGCTTGTGGCGCACGCAAGACGGCGGCGTGCATTGGTCTGCGGTCTTCGACGCCAACCCGGTAACCTCGATCGGCGCGATCGCCGTGGCGCCTTCGAATCACAAAATCGTGTACGTCGGCACGGGCGAGCCGAACATTCGCAACGACATCGCGTTCGGTAATGGCGTGTGGCGTTCCACCGACGGCGGCTCGACGTGGACGCACACCGGCCTGGATGCGAGCGCGCAGATCGCACAGATCGTCGTCGATGCGAAGAACGCCGATATCGCCTACGTTGCAGCGGTCGGCGATCCGTTCAAGCCCGGTCCGAATCGCGGCCTCTATAAAACCGTCGACGGCGGCAAGCATTGGGCGAAACTGCTCTTCGTCGACGATACGACCGGCGCATCGAGCGTGGCGCTCTCGCCCGCGAATCCGTCGGTCGTTTTCGCCGGCATGTGGTCCGTCCAGCGTCGCCCGTGGTCGCTGACCAGCGGCGGCTCCAATGACGGCATCTATCGTTCGAATGACGCCGGCGCGCATTGGACGCGCCTGCGCGGGAACGGACTTCCGAGCGGCCTCACCGGACGAATCGGCCTCGGCTTCGCGCCCAGCGACGCCAAAAAACTCTACGCCGTCATTGAGTCGAACGCGGGCGTGTTCTGGAGCAGCAACGACGGCGGAACGAACTGGAAGCTCGTCAGCGACAAACACGTTCTCGATCAACGTCCGTACTATTTTTCGCAATTCACCGTCGACCCGAAGAACCCGAGTCATATCTTCTTCATGTCGATCGTACCCTCGGTCTCGCTCGACGGTGGCAAGACGATCAAGCGGATGAACACGAACGGCTACGACCATCATGAAATGTGGGTCGATCCCGTCGACGGCAAGCGGGCGATTATCGGTGCCGACGCGGGAGTCCGCCTCTCGCTCGATGGTGGAACGACGTGGCGCGATCCGCAACTCATCGTCTCGCAGCCCTACCATATTTCGGTCGATCACGGCACGCCGTACACGATTTGCGGCGAGTTCCAGGACCCGGGCGCCGTTTGCGGCCCGAGCATGAGCTTCACGGATTCAATTACACCGGATCAATGGTTCTCGGCACAAAGCGGCGAGAGCGGTTGGATCGTCTTCTCGCCCGCCAACGAAAACATCATCTACGGAACCGGCTATCAAGAGGCCGTTCTCCGTTTCGATAAACAAGCGATGCAAGGACGCTTGATCAGCCCGTGGCCGGACACGTATGCCGGACTCGGCGCGGATGCCTATAAATATCGCGGCGCGTGGGTCGCTCCGGTCGCGGTCTCGGCGCTCGAGCCAAACGCCTTGTATTTCGGCGCGCAATATCTGATGAAAACGGAAGACGGCGGCCAGACGTGGGCGCCCGTAAGCCCGGATCTGACGCGCGACGACAAAAGCAAACAGGTGTGGTCCGGACGCCCGATCACGCGCGACAATGCGGGCACCGAGGTCTACGATACGATCGCATCGATTGCCGAATCGCCAAAAACCAAGGGCGAGATTTGGGTAGGCACCGACGACGGCCTCGTGTGGGTAACGCGCGATGGAGGATCGCACTGGCAAAACGTCAGTGCGTCGATCCCGAACTTACCGCAGTGGGCGCGCATCAACAACGTCGACCCGTCGCCCTTCGATGACGGCACGGCGTACGTCGTTGCGGAAAATCACAAGCTCGGAGATCGCACGCCGTACCTGTACGTCACGCGCGACTTCGGCGCGCACTGGACTTCGATTAGCGGCAATCTTCCGCGCGACAGCTACGCGCGCATGCTTCGTCAAGATCCCGTGCGCAAGGGTATGCTCTATGCCGGTACGGAGAACGGACTCTGGCTTTCCTTCGACGACGGCGCGCACTGGCAGTCGCTGCTAAACAACATGGCGCACGCGCCGGTGTACGATTTCGTCGTACAGCCTCAATTCGACGATCTCGTCGTCGCTCTGCACGGGCGCGGCGTTTGGATCCTCGACGACATCTCGGCGCTCCAAGCCTGGACGCCCGACGTTGCCGCGAAACCCTCGTACCTGTTTCCGGTGCGCAACGCGTACCGCTGGAACGCTTCGTGGGGGACCTGGGCGACGGACGAGGGCGGCGGCGAGAACCCGCCCGGGGACGCGGACATCACCTTCTACTTAAAAGACAAGCCCGCGAAAAAATCACCGGTGACGTTGCAAGTGTTCGACGGCACGACATTGGTTCGCACGCTCGCCGTGAACCATCCGGTCTCGGGGCTCAATCGCGTGTGGTGGGATCTAAACTACGACACCGTCAAGCTCGTTCCAAAGTATCACGGTCTGGCCGACGGTTTCATTGGGCCACAGGTGCTACCCGGAACCTACACCGTTCGCCTGACGGTGAGTGGGAAGACGCAGGATCGATCGATCGCGATTCTTCCCGATCCTAAGACGCCGGGCACTGCGGCCGATATGCGCGCTGCGTTCGACCTCGCTCTCAAACTGCGCGCCGATTTCAGCCGTGCCGGCAACGAGATCGTCTCGCTGCGTGCGCTGAACGCAGCGCTTGGGAACGCGCAGTTGCGGTCGTCGCATACCGACACCGTCGCCGCGGTGAAAGCGCTGCAAGCCGCCTCCGATACGTCGCTGTCGGCGCTCTATATTGCGGCCGCTCAGAACCCCACCGACGAGTTACGCAACCCGCCGGGTCTCTACGAGCGCATTAGCAATGCGGCCCAAGGATTGATCGGCAACGACTATGCGCCGACAGACGGTCAAGCCCAGTTGTCGGCTCTCATCGATTCGCAGTTGGCGACGTTGATTGCGGCCGACGACGATCTGTTCGGCGCACGCCTAACGCAGTTGAACGTCCTGCTGAAGCGCGACGGCCTCACGCCGATTCAAGTAAAGCGTTAGACCACCGCACGTAGGCGTTGTATTGAAACTGCAGCGCGAAGAGAAAGAGCGCAAAGGCGAGGGGAATGGTGATCGCGCCGGTCATAGGCGAGAGCAGCGCAAACGCGGCGATGACCCCGGCGGCCGCATAGGCGATCGCTTCGATGATGATGCCGACCACGACGATCATCGCGGCGGTAATCCAAAAGCGCCCGCGCGTACTCGCCCAAGCGGCGCGAATCGGGTGATTCCCAGGTTCGCCGATGAGATAGTAGTATGGCGCCAGAGAAACCTTCACGGCTAAGTAGAAGCCCGGAATGACGAAGCACAGGAAACCCGCCGCGATTATAACGACGGCAACAAACGAGTAGCCGATAACGCCGAAGAAGCGCCCAACCGTCATACGGAAATCCGGGCGGACCGTGCGTACGGCGCTAGCGAGCGCGAAGAACGCCGCGACGATGAAGGCCAAACTCAGCGCCCCACCCGCCTCGGCTTCCCACGCCGTGTTCGGCGTCGCGACGTCGGTCGGCGGATTGATAAGCGCGACGGCAATGAGGCCGCCGCTGCAGATCACAACGACGGCAACCGCCCACCCCAACCAACTACGAAGCGCGGGCCACGTGTCGCGTAAAGCCGCGCCCAGCGTGTCGCCGAACGATGGGACGCTAATCAACGCCGATATCCCACAACAGTCCCAGATCCTTGCGCGAGAAGGTCTTGAAGGCGATGAGCGTTTCGGTGCTTTCGATACCGTCAAGCGCTGCGATGTGCTCGGTTACGAGGTCGTTGAGGTCCTCGTGATGACGTACCCGTGCGATTGCCACGACGTCAAACGGCCCCGCCACCGAGTACACCTCGGCGACGCCGTCGATTGCCAGCAGGTCGTCGGCGATCGAGCGCAGGCGGGAACGCTCGACGTTCATCAAAATAAAGGCCGTTACCATTCCCGGCGCTTCGCTTAGGGGGACCATGACCACCTCTACCTGCCTCAGCCGCTCCACGGCGGCCGCTCTCGCCGTCCTCTTGCTGTTTCCGGCACGCGCCTACGCGCAGGCGCCGACGATGGACGATGCAATCGCCGCAATTGCGGCATACGCGCCACGCGCGCTTGCCGAACAGGGTGCGCCGGGAATGTCGATTGCGATCACGGATCGCACCCACACCATCAAAATCCTCACCTTCGGATATGCGGACGTGGCGAGCAAAAAGCCGGTGGATGAGTCGACGCGGTTTCCAATCGGTTCGATCTCGAAATCGATGACGTCGCTCGCGCTCCTGCAACTGCACGACAAAGGACTCGTCGATCTCGACGCCCCCGTGCGGCGATATCTTCCGTGGTGGTCGATCCGGGGCGGAGACGCGATCGTCGTCCATGAGTTACTGTCGCATACGGCCGGCGTCACCGACGACTACTCGTTCGCGGAGTACGAGTACGCGCTCACCGAGCTTCGCAACGCGCACACGATATTCGCGCCGGGGACGGCGTGGGCGTATTCGAACGACGGCTTTGCTACGGTCGGTGCGATCTCCGCGGCGGTCTCGAATCAGCCTTGGTATCGCGGCATCGAGAGCACCGTGTTTGCTCCGCTCGGCATGACGCACTCGTCGGCGTATTTTTCTTTAGCCGACATGTCGGACGCCGCTACCGGGTATATCCTGCGCGATTCCGACATCGTGGCAACCCCGCCACATCCCGCACTGATTCCAGCACAGGCTTTTTCTTTCGTCAATCCGGCCGGGTCCGTGATCTCAACGCCGGGCGATATGGCGACCTATATGCGTTTTTATTTGAACGCCGGCGCGACGGCCGATGGAAAGCAGCTTCTGGCTCCCGCCACGTTTGCGGCAATGACGAATCCGGATCACCTCGTCGATGGTACCCCTGCGGGTGCGAAGCGCCCGGAGTTGGCCGAGTGGCCGGAGTTCTATCGCGAATACGGCTACGGTCTCGCAATCTTCAACACCGACGGCGATCATCTCATCGGTCACACCGGCGGCATCGGCGGTTATACGGCGTGCATGCAGATGAACCTCACGCGCGGTCTCGGCGTGATCGCCATGTCGAATCTCGTCGAAGCGCCGTTGCACCCATGTGCGATCGTGAAATACGCGATGGCGGTGTTACGCGCACAGGCGCTCGGAGCTCCGCTGCCCCCCGCACCGCAGGGTCCACCGATTCCGCCCCCAGTCGTTGTCGCCGCCGATTACACCGGTGCCTATCGCGCCGGCGATGGCCGCT
>Ga0181525_10001470_pt1 | contig 20073 bp, 13 predicted proteins | sample PEATcosm2014_Bin_48_FD_121100 | JGI IMG/M metagenome (GOLD analysis project Ga0181525, IMG submission 121100) | Peatland microbial communities from MTU Mesocosm Facility, Houghton, MI, USA - PEATcosm2014_Bin06_10_metaG | ecosystem: Environmental > Terrestrial > Soil > Wetlands > Peat | place...
AGGGAGCGGTCGTGTCAAGCATTCGCGAAGGAAGGCTGGTCCATCGCTTTCTCATCAAGGTGCCCACACTCGACTACAGCTACGAGTTGTTCATGGTTAGCCAATTCATGGTTGACCTATATCCGGTGAAGGTTGAATCGGCGCCGAACCGAGAACCGGGCCACCCCGTGACGCTTGAGTCGGAACAGGAGTTTTTGGACTGGCTCAAAGAAGTCCTCAGTTCAGAAAAAACGCAGAGCATCCTCACCAACCTGCTTTCGCAGACGGAATCGTAGGCAGAATGGCAAAAACGCAGATCGGCGTGGAAGAGTACCTGGACCTGGTGTTCGACGACCGCCCCGAACCGGATTACGTGGACGGAGAGGTGGTGGAAAGAGGCTTGCCGACACCAATTCACAGTCAAATTCAAGGCGCGCTCATTCTGTTGTTTGCCTCGCTGATCAGCCGGTTCCACCTGGTGTTGTTGCCGGAACTGCGAGTGCAAATCGAACCGCGGAGGTTTCGCGTCGTCGATCTTGCGGTGTACCGGGGCTCGCGGCCTGATGGACGTTATGCCACTAGCCCGGCGTTCGTCGCCATCGAAATCGTTTCTCCCGACGACCGGCATAGCCGAATCACTCAGCGCCTGGAAGACTACCGCCGCTGGGGGGTACCGCACGTATGGCTGGTAGATCCGCAACTAAGGCGCGTGTACGAGCACACGGAAGCCGGTCTTCTCCAATATCCGAGCCTGCGGCTACCGGAATTCGAATTTGAGATCCCGGCGGAAGAGCTATTCAAAGACATTTGACCGACGGTCACCAGACCGCCCGATTTATTTCCACATCCCTTCCCTTGATTTGAGACTTTTCTTCTGCGCGGCCCGTCAAGGCCAGCCATACGCTTGCGTTGGGTGATGGCGGAAGCGCACGGGCTGCGGTTTTACACCTTCGCGGTCCCGTGCGCCTTCTTTAATGGATCGCGCAAAACGGAGCGCGGCGCGAGACGGTTTTCTCTTTGGTGGTGCGCGCCTCGCCCTTTGCGCTTCAACGTGGATCGCGCAAAACGGAGCGCGGCGCGAGACGGTTTTCTGTTTGGTGGTGCGCGCCTCGCCCTTTGCGCTTCAAGATGGATCGCGCAAAACGAAGCGCGGCGCGAGACGGTTTTCTGTTTTGTGGTGCGCGCCGCACCCTTTGCGCTTCAAGATGGATCGCGCAAAACGAAGCGCGGCGCGAGACGGTTTTCTGTTTGGTGGTGCGCGCCTCGCCCTTTGCGCTTCAAGATGGATCGCGCAAAACGAAGCGCAGCGCGAAGGTTTCCCGGTTTGTTTTTGTAGTGCGCGCCCCACGCTGTACGCTCCGAACATCACGCGCGCTCGGCCATGATCAAGATCCTTTCTATCGACGGCGGCGGCATCCGGGGCATCATCCCGGCGGTGGTGCTGGCCGAAATTGAGCGGCGCACCGCGCGTCCCATCGCTCACCTTTTCGACCTGATCGCCGGCACATCCACCGGCGGCATCCTGGCCATCGGCCTTAGCATCCCCAAGTGCCCGGCCTCGGCGCTGTATTCCGCTGCCGAGCTGATCGATCTGTACGAACGCCAGGGCTCGCGAATCTTCTCCCGTTCGCTCATCCACCGTTTGGCCGCGTGCGGCAATCTGCGCCATGAGAAATATACCAGCGCCGGGATCGAACGCGTGCTAATGGACTATTTTGGCGATGCACGGCTGCGCGACGCCGCCACGGACCTGCTGATCACCAGTTATGAGATCGAGCGGAGCTTTCCGTTCTTTTTTCGCAGCGCCCTGGCGCGCGACCGTATCGACTACGACTTCCCAGCGCGCGAGGTGGCCCGCGCTACATCCGCCGCGCCCACTTACTTTTCCCCTATGAAGCTACTTACTGGAACATTTATGGATCACTACACGCTGATTGACGGGGGCGTATTCGCTAACAATCCCGCGGCCTGCGCTCTGGTGGAGGCGCATACCACGCACCCGGAGGCCACAGATTTTCTGGTGGTTTCGCTTGGTACTGGCGAACTGAACACCTGTCTCCCCTACGAACAGGCAAAAAACTGGGGCGTTGTTCAATGGGCCATGCCGGTACTGGACGTGGTTTTCGATGGCGTCAGCCGCAGCGTGGATTATCAACTCCGGCAGATTTTGCCCGCTGCGGAGGGGCGCTCGAAGCGCTATTACCGGTTCCAGACCACGCTGGACGGGCACAATCACCGCATCGACAACGCCAGTCCCGAAAACATCACCGCGCTCAAAGCCATCGCCTATAACGTTGTCATGCAGGAATGGGAAGCGATCAAAGAACTCTGCGAGAAGCTCACCGAAAAGGACTAGTCCCGCACGCTCCTAAGGTGATCGGCAATTTGTGCAGCTAGCGGAGAAGCGGGATGATCATCGCGCGACAAAAAGTGTTACCGTATTTTTGGAACGTAAGGATTCGCAGCTCTCCCTGTACTCGCGGACCAAAACAGATCAGTTGAGGTCCACCAGCATTGCGTTCCACAAGGAGTACAAATCACCATGTTGCAACTGTTGAATGAGCCCATCACTTCCTACGATGTGGCGGAAGCACTCAAGAATCTGGAAGGCGTTTTCCTGGTCGAACGGGCCGGGCAGAAATCGCTGGTCACCTGCGCCGCAGGCCATTCTATCGTTTCTTGGGTTCCGGTTGGCGAGGTAACGCAGATTACCGTTGCCGGAAACCCACCGTATACCATCTCGCCGATCACGCAGCAAATGCAGGCCGCTTTTAAGATCATCGGGCAACAAGACCAGGGCCGCCGCCAAGGCTAAACAGGCCAGGTAAACTAGCGGCCCATCTTTCCGGAAAGTGGGCCGCAGTTTATCTCGCTTACCTAAAGTACACCCAGCGCAACCACTCCCTAACGGTCGCCGCTCGCTATGAGCCGCGACGCGTAAGCAAGCGGTTTTTTCGATACGTCGCCGTACTTCTAGAGTGACCGACTATCCACGGGAGCATCGCCTGCCAGCAACGACAACTATGTGCGAGGGCCATCTCCAGTGTTGGTCGTTCGAGTGCCAGTCCCAGCCATTACCAGCGGCACGATTCGAACCGTCCTAGTCTAAACCTTAATGGCGAAGGGCGTGAAGCGCGTCGCGTAGTCGAAGGTATCGATGCCCTCCGTGCGTTTGAGAAAACCGACGATGGCGTAGGTCGCGGGCGTCGCAATCACTTCATACGCCACCTTGAACAGATACGCCGACAGAATCAATCGAACCAGCCCCGGTTTTGTCACTTCACCGGTGAACGCGATCAGCACCAGGATCACCGTATCCACGGCCTGCCCCACCACGGTGGAACCCACGGTGCGCGTCCAGAGATATCGGCCCTTGGTGATCAATTTCATTTTTGCCAGGGTGAATGAATTTGCAAACTCGCCGCACCAGTAGGCGATCAAGCTCGCCACCACCAGCCGCGGCACCTGATGAAACACAATCGCGAAAGCTTCCTGATTCTTCCACTCCGGCGCGGCCGGCAGAGCGACAATCAAATTTCCCAAGCCCGCCATGAGGGCGTTGGCCACAAATCCAATCCAGATAATACGCCGCGATCCGCCATAGCCATACACCTCCGTGAAAATGTCGCCGAAGATGTAGGTGATCGGAAACAGCAACTGAGCGCCGCTGACGCGGAACGGGCCAAATGCGCAAATCTTCTGACCCACTAGATTCGAAATCACCAGGACGACGATGAAGATGCTGGCCAGCAGATCGTAATATTTGAAGACTCGGGTCTTTTCGGTCAAGCCCCAATTATAGAGGACGGAGCCTAAAAGCTCACAACCGCCATGGCGCCGTCCGTTTTGAGCGCGTCGCCGGTAGCGTTCGAAATGTCCTGGGGCAAGCCGGTTCGTTCTACCAGCGAGAGCCCGCGAACCAGGCCGGTTAACAGCAGATCGTTCACCACTTTGGCGCGCTCCACATCGATATGGGAATCGATCTGATGGATGAATGTACGGTTCTCTTGAGAAAGGGCGATGCCGGTGTCGTGCGTCGCGGAACAAACCCAGATTTCTTTCCCTGTGAGTCCCCCGAGTCCTCTGAATTCTCCCGGCCGCAGCCAGATTCGCAAATGATGCCGCGCCGCGAAAGTGTCGTTGATTTTCTCAAACACCAGGTCCGGAGGGCGCCCGTCCAGCAGCAGCACCGAAACGGGCGCCTCCTGATAACCGCGCATCTCCGCCATAGCCCGAAACGTTTCAAGCTTGGATTGATCGCTCAGCTTGGCCGCCGCCGACCATCCGGCCTTCTGGAACGCCGCTTCAATCTGCTCCCGGCTTCCCAGAAACATCAGGTTTGTGATATCGGACGGCCTTCCATCCTTCGCCGTGACGGTTCGAAACGGCTGGCCGTTGACCAGCCGAAAAAGCTCTTCCTGCGGCTCAATGGAGGCGATTTCCGGCATTTTGACGGAGCCGGTCCAATCCAGAGCTTTGGTCAGTTCGATGGCCATCTCTACGCCGGGTTTGAAATCGATGTTGGCGTCGGGTTCCTTGAGTACAGCCTGTTTCACGGTTCCCAAAAGTTCCGCGAAAGATGGGTACTTTTCGGAGACCTTGCTGATTCCCTGATCCAGCCGCCCGGACCCGGTTTTCGACGCCACGATGCCTTGAATCCGCCCCTCCGCATCCACCGACTCGCGAGCGTTATCCACGCCTATGAGCTTGGCCTTGATGCTCGCCCGCTTGCCGGCCGCATCGCGTATCTCATCGAAGGACAAGGCCAGCACCGCCTGGTCGTCGGGATTCACAGCGGCAGTCGCCTGCTGGACATGCCCGCTGACCATGGCTCCCGCCGCCATAGCAACGCGGCCGCTCACCACCACCGGCGCAATTACCAGCGCCTGAAACGCGTCGCCCGCTTTGGCGGAGGAAGTGCTGATCTCGGTGGTCAGACGGATCTGCATTTCAGCGCCCGAAGGAATTTGCGCTGCCGCCGCCCGAGCAGCCACCACTGTACCGGTCACCCCACCCAAAAACAGGAGTAAAAAGAGAGCGCTTTTCGGGGCCGATTTCACACCAACATGCTAGCGCGCCGCCGCCGGCTTCGCCACGTGGTGCAACCGAGCTAAGGCCCCGCTTTCAACCCTGCTAAGGCCCTTCAAGCGCGCCTGCCATTGCCAGTGTTACAGTAATTAGCCAAGACCGGACGGGAAAGGAATACACCCCTGTGAAAGCCCTCGTAACGGCATTCATTTCTCTTATCGGAGTATATATTGGCGTGGCTGCGGGAGCGGACGATTTCGCCGCCCGTTCCTGGCAAATGGAAAGCAAGGGTGACGCAGCCGAAGCGCGCGATTACCTGCAGCGAGCGGCGCAAGCCGGCGGCCTGGACGCCAAGCTGGCCTATGCCCAATTTCTGGACCGGCACCGCGATCCAGCGGCGCGCAAGGCTTACGAAAGCGTTTTGAAGGAAGCGCACGGCGAACAGCGCGAGTTGGCTGCGCGCCGGATGGTGGTCCTGGATTTGATCGCCGATGATCGGGATTCCGCCCAGCGCGATATCGAGCGGTACCAGACAGCCGGTGGCCGCGATTTCAATCTTCCGCAGTCCCCGATTGTTCAGCAGAAGGCGCAGACCATCGCCATCCCGGGCCCACTGCGTTCCTTCTCCCGCATGGCCGCTCTGGCCCCGGAAACCGCCCCCGGCGACGTGCTGCCCGCGCTGGCGCGTAATGTTGTCACGAACGGCTATCAAGCCGCCGGCAGTAACGACGTACTGGAGCAAACCGAGTACCTGAAGCTGGTGGTTCGCTATCTCTCGCAGGCCCGGGAGCTCGCAAAACTGGCCGATGCCGGCGGCGTTATCAAAGTGGAAACCTGCGATTCTACCCAGACTGGCGAGCTACTGCGTATATTAGGCTATCGAATGCGGGGCGGTTGCGGCAGCGAGGTGGTTCTCGAAACCCTCAATGCCACCCGCGCCTTCCTGACCATCGATTCCGGCTTTCCGCTCGCGGAACTCGAGCAGGACCTCCGCACCAACCGGCCTTTCGCCTACGACTTTAAGCCGACTCTGGTTCCCATCCTGTACACGCAGGACTATTGGGTTTCCTCGAAAGATCGCCAGGACGCCGAGTTCATCGATACTTTTCTGGGCGATCCTTCGCTGTGCCGCTTGTATCTGGCCTTGTCCAAGCTGGACCCCACTGCGTCCGAAGAGTTGCGCAAGGGGACGACCGTGCAAAGAATCCGCGCATATGCGCACGTTCTGGACTTTTACGGCGGTATGTTCCAGGTTCGAAACGGAAGAGCTGTGGTGCCGGGCGGGAGCCGCTCGGAAAGGGCTTGGGCCGAACTGGTGGGAGCTTCACCCGACAAGCCGGGCCCGTTCTTCGAGCGCTTGATCATCCGCGACGACGGATGGCTGGCCAGCTATTTCGATGCGCTTTCCCGTATCAGCAATAATCCGGTGAACGGACCGGTTCAGAATTATCTGACGGACCCCGATCGCCTGAAGCGGTTCTATGCGGCCATCCGCGGAAAGGTGACCAGCCCCGGTCCTGCCCGCCCGGTGTTCCGCTCCAACACGGATATGATGCTGCTCACCGCCCGGCTCCGCATGGATCCGAACGGAAAGCCGCATATTCCGGGCAGCCTGGACGTGTGGCGGACCCTTTTCGTCGAACACCCCGCCGGCAGCGGAAAGTACGATGTGAAGCTCAGCCGCGATGCGGCCAACTGGAAAGATCCCGATGACGTGATCGAGGCGCTGTTCGGCCTGTGCCGCAAGGCCTCCGACAACGAGCCGCTGAAAATCTTCATGGCGCTGAGCGATGTGGATCGCCATCGCGCCACGCCGCTCGATCCCAAGACCGCGGATCGCCTGGCGCGCAATTACCGCTCCTTCGGCGCGCAATATCCCATCTTCGCAGAGATGTCGGAAGTTTCCAACGCAACGATCAATCAATTCCTGGACACGGCCGAAGGCCTGGATCAGATCCGCGATCTCGCGCTGCGATCCGACGCGGCCGGCACGCTGCAGTCGCTGGTTGGGCTTTGGCAGATATTCTCCAGGCAGGGCTCCATCGCAGCGGCGGACAGGGATCGTACACTGGCCGCCATCCTGCTGCGATTCGCCAAGGTGAAAAACGAAGGCGACGTGTTCGATGGCGGCCGGCAGGGCGTGCATACCCTGCTTGCTGTCACCAGCTCGCCGGCCGGAGTATCGGCGCAGGATCGCATGCTCGACCTGCTGGCCGGCACATCGGAGCCAGATACATCGGACGCGCACACCCAACTGGTGGAGGAGATGATCCGGATCTTCGAGGCGCAGCGGCTCATCTCGCTCTCTTCGATTTTCGATCTGGTGGATCAATTGGAGAGTGTGGCGAAGGGCGAAAAAGCCAACAACGCGCTCATCGCCAAAACAGCCGCGCGTATCTCTGAGATCCAGCTTCCGCGCACTTCGCTAAGCGGATCGGAGCGCAACGCCCTCAGCTTTGGATTCTGGCCGGAGAAACATATTGAAGCCGAGAGAAAGCTGACTCTGCGCGCCTTTATCGATCGAGCCGGGAACGATCCCAAAAAATTGGATGAGATTCGGCCACTGATGGCGCCCTTTCTGCGCGACACTTTAATGGGCCTGAATTACGTCCACTATGCTCCCCCCGGCGCGCAGGTTCTCTATACCAATCCGCTTTTTGTCCGGAGCCACGACTTTATCGGTCTGCAGGGCAACAACGGCCCGTGGAAAGATACCGAAGTACTGGGAAGTGGCTGGCCTTCGAGCGCCGGTGGGAAGCTGATCGGGTCGCTGGTCAGCTTGCCCTATGCCTTGGCCGAGGCCGAACAAAACTTCCTGATTCCGTCGCGCGAGCAGGCCCTCATCTGGGGCGACCTGGTGCCCCAGCTCCTGCTCACCGCCACCATTCCACGCTGGTGGAACGTCACTCCTGGGCAACTGCACTGGGTGGCGCTCCACATGGACTACGGCGAAACGCTGCTGGCCGAAGCCGCCGTAAACGCGGATCGGCGGCAGTTGGTGTTGGACACACTCAGCCAATACGCCATGCCTGCCCGCCTGGCGCAGGTGCGCGAGTTGCTGGAACAAGGACGCGTTAAAGCTGCGCTGGATAGCGTAATGCCATCGGAACTGTTCGTCGTGGCCAAAGATGTTTTGTCCAGCGATAAAGCCGACTCTCCGCTGGCGCTTGAGATTCGCCGCGAGGCCGGCGAATCGCCCGGGCAATTGAACTACGAAGCTATCTCGCGGGCCTTCGGGACGCCCAAGCCGACGCTGGCGAATTCCTACTTGCCCGAACTGCTCAGCATGCGCACGTTTCCCACTTTAATGGGTTATTCCAGCCGGATACTGGCCGAGAGTTGGGAGTCCAACCTGCTCTACTACGCCGCGCTTGCGGATCAATTGTACGTTTCGCCCGCTGAGTTAAACGTTTTAGTGCCGGATTGGACGCGCCAGACGGTGGAGCGAATTTTCGCCACCAATCTGGAAGATTGGCCCGCGCTACTACGCTCGCTGCGGCTGGTAGGCGATGAAGCGCGCGAGAAATCCCGCAAGCGTATCACGGCTTCGAGTAGTTTTTAGTCGTATCTTTTTTCGGAGGGCAGTCTTGAAGTTCAATCATCGAGTACTCATTGGCTCTTTTCTGGCCGGTGGCGTGCTAGCCACGCTGGCAGCCTCTCTGGCAGTTTTTTCTCCTCAACCCTTGGGTGCCCAAGAAAAGCCGGCGCAAGAACAGCCGGCCCCGGAACCGCGCGCAAAAGATCAAAGGCCGACCTTTCGCGTCAAGGTGGACATGGTGGTGCTTAGTTTTACGGTCACCGATAGCAAGGGTCACTACATCAACGGACTCAAGCCGGCCGATTTCCGCTTGTCCGAGGATGGCATCTCGCAAAAGATCAACACGTTTGGCGAAGGCAATAAGCCTCCGGTGCAGGTGCTGGAAAACGGAACCACGCGCCCCCTCACGGTGGCGGAAGAAGCCGCGGTCAACGGCGCGGAAGGGTCCGGGGCGGAAGTTCGCTCGGATTCCTTCGTGGGAACCAACGTCTTCCTGCTTTTCGATACCAGTAATTACATGTATCGCGGTTTTGTCTATGCATCCGACGCCATCGCCGATTTCGTGCGCGGCCTGGACAAGTCGGATTCGGTGGCCGTGTACACTTTCAGCCGCAATCTATCGCGCCCCGCGCCGCTGACGCACGACCGAAACGACGCCATCTTCGGCCTGCGCAAAGCCGTGGCCGGCGACGATGCCGCGCTCTACAACGGTCTGCTGCTGACATTGCGCGACGCTGCCAAGGTACCGGGGCGCAAAGTCATCATCGTGTTTTCGAACGGTCCCGACAACGCCAGCCTGATTGCTCCGGATGACGTGCGCGCGGTGGCCGAAGACGATGGCATCCCCATCTACGTCATTTCCACCAGCGACGTCGCCAAAGACCCGATGTCGAGCAACGTGTTCAAGCGCATCTCCACCCGCACTGGCGGCAAGGCCTATTTCGCGAAAACCTGGCAAAAGCAGGTGGAAGCGTTCGAATCCATTCGCGAGGATCTGGGCAACAGCTACACCATTACGTATTATCCGCAGCCCAATCCCAATGAAGGCTTCCGCAAGATCAACGTTGAGATCCTGAGCGATGTGGGCAAAAAGTATCGCGTGCGCGCGCGCCCGGGCTATCGCCCGCAAGGCGGTTTTTAGCGTAATCGCGCGTGGCTGCCTCCGGTTGCTCTGTAACGTTTTGTATTTCGCCTGTTAATCACCAGCCTGGTTACAAATTAGCGGTAACTGAAACGTGAATTTCACAGCTACCGTCTACTCGGCATATGTCGATTGCTAAATGGACTCTCGCTGGTGCATCTCTCTTCTTTCTCGGAGCGTCGTTCGCCAGCGCCCAAACCTCATTTGATGTGAACCTTGGATTTGGAAGCGCGTGGGACAGCGCCAACCGCGGCGGCATCGATAATGCAGCCTCGTTGAACCCCTTCGGTACTTGCACGCCGAACAGTGGAGACGTGGATTGCCAGTCGCTTCCGAAGTTGAACGGCTTTTTTCTGGGCTTTGGCGGCGACCTGATGCTATTTAAGCATTTCGGCGCAGGCGTTGAAGCCTCGTTGCAGCCCGCACGGCAGAACTACGGGCCGCTCGAGTACCGGCAGGGATTCTACGACGTGAACGCGATTTACGCGCCGATTAACGTAAAGCGCGCCTCGCTGCGCTTGGAAGGCGGCATCGGCGACGCCCACACCGGCTTCGCCTACTCGCAGAGTGGCTGCGTGGGCACGGCTGTGTGTACTACTTCTACTGAGCCGGTGGGAAGCGCGAGTCATTTGGACGTGCATGTGGGAGTGGGCGTCCAGATTTTTCTGACCGATCATATCTTCATCCGCCCGCAATTCGATTTTCACTACGTGCCGGGCCTCACCAATCAATTCGGCAGCGACGCTGTGCCGGAAGGATTGGTTTGGGTTGGCTACAGTTTTGGAGAACGGTAGTATTCACCGGTCGCGGGGCCGAAGCCTCATCACATCTCGTGAAACTGAATCTGCACGCTGACGCGAACAGCGATGGCTTTCCCGTCCATTTGAGCCGGAGTAAAGCGCCACTCCTTCACCGCTTCCACGGCGCTTTGATCGAGAGACTTCTCCAGGCTCTTGACCACGTGCGGGTCCTTGGGGAGACCTTTCGAACTGACCACCAGGGCAATGATTACAGAACCCACCGCTCGCACGCCTTGATCGGTAGAGTAATGCGGGTTTACCTGCTTGATGACGCGGGGCGGCGTGACTCCGGGCCCGAGATCGTAAACCCTTTCGTCGTCGGTCTGCGCGGGGGTCTGCGCGGCGGTCTGCGCCGACAACAAAAAGGTCACGCAACAGACCATAATCCACAACTGCCACCTCAAGATTGCGCCTCGCTCCAGCCGCTTCGTTCCAGAAAATATTGTTGAAAAGACGCGGCAAGCTTCTGAGCGGTTTCTCTCCGTTCTGTAAAAAGATGTCTCTTATTGCCCCGCCGCAATCCGAATCGTCGCTGTATTGCCGGGGCCCGGCGTCACGGAGACTCGATAGAGGCCGGTGGTGGAATCGTACGTCGCAACGCTCACCGTCGCTCCATCCGCTGTAATCACGGGGGCCGCTGTAATCACGGGGCTGGCCGACCCAAAGAACGATATGGGAACCGTTTCACCCGGAGCGAATTGCAGCGCCGCGCTGATCTGGCCTTTGTCCGACAGGCTTGTCACCCGCTGCTTGCTGGCGGTCGCAAACTTCGATAAATCGCCCAGAAAAGCCATTCCCGAAGGACCGATGGGAGCCATTACAAAATACGAGCCCTGGCTGTCTACTAACCTTACAACGGCCTGCGAAGCCGGTTGGCGCCATCCCATTTTGCCGAAATAGTCATAAACATAAACGCTGCCCGTCAATCCGAAATCCTGCGGCGCGAAACTAACCTGGGCCGGCCCGTTTTGGTTACGGCTGTAGGCGAACACGTATTCCACTTTGCTCGCGCCAAAGTCCGAATAGGTGTGGCTGATTAACGGCGGCCGGATCAGTTTAGCTTTGTTCCCCGCATTGGAGGCGCCCGTGCCGCTGATGCCGTAGAATTGCTCTACTGCCGTGGCCTCCGACGCAAAGCTGGCATCGCTTGGAACCATCGCCACGTCGGGCTTCAGGATCAACCCGTCGCTGCGAATGGCCTGCGGGATCGGCACGAAGGCGCCCACCGGATCGGCCAACGCCAGCGGCCCCGCACTGAGCACCGCTAATAACAGATTTCGCTCTTCGGTAGTCCGGAAATTATCCACCGCCGGCCATACGGTTCCCGCGTTCACAATGATGGAGCCGTACAGTTCTTCTTCCCACGCGCTCCATTCAAAGCGGTCATGGCTGACTCGAATGGTATGCACGCGCTCATACTGGAAGGCCTGCAGCAGGTGGCGCGCTAATGGCATGCAAAGCTGCAGGTCGATTCCGTCTTTCCCCATGGCCGCCGCCATGTTGCTCAAGAACTTCTCATCGTCGAAGGTATTGGCTGCATGCGCATTCTTCGACAGCCAATCCTGCTCGTAGATGATCATGCCGCTTTGCTTTAAACCATCCGCGATGCGTTGCCAAAGCCCAGGATCGACGATCACGTTCCCGGAAACCAGCGGCGCGCTCTGCGGTTTACCGCCCGGGCCGGTGGTAGGGAAGCGATAAGCGCTACAGGTATCCACCCAACGTCCGTGCGCCATCCCTGGACCCAGGTTCTGGATGAAACCATCCTCGGGAACTCCGGGGCTGAGGTACTGGAAAAGAGCTGGGTCTGCGAGGAACTTCCATACCCCCTTCCCGTTGTTCTTCCAGGATGCAAACGCGGGATCCGCGACGGAATTGCAGTCCCCGCCTTTCAGATACCACCAGCTATCGAAATGAACCACTCCGAGTGGAATGCCTGCCGCCTTGGCGGAGGCGATGGCCGCCCGCAAGGTGCCTTGGTAGCCCAAGGCTGGATCGAAATTGTAATAGTAACTTGCGCCTGCGTCGGTGGAAAGCATGGGCTTCTGCAGGCTGAGGTCCGCTTCGTTGCCGGTGATCGGCCGCCCTAAAACATTTCGCAGAGTCGACCCCCAGACGTTGAAGGTTTTTCCGATGCCCTGGCCGAACGTAATCAGGTGACTGTACACGTCGCCCGCGGGCAAGGTCGCATTGCTGGAATCGATCTGGAGCGCGATAAAGCCATTCGCCGTGCCATTGTTGTTCCATACCTGCCGTTGTGAAATCGGCCTGGAAACAGCCGACAAAATGGACGACTCGAACTGGTCGTCGAAGAACAACCAGGGGCTGTCGGCGCCCATCCAAGGTACCGGTCCGAAAAGCCGCGTCCATCCGGCATTGGAAAAATGATGGGGCGTAACTGGGAATTGGGTCAGCACCGCGTACGGCCGCTGGTTTGGAACGCTGTTCAAAGGGCTGAACGAGAGGATAGCGGACGCTAATTGTCGGTAAGCGCGCAGCTCCATTCTCCAGGGATTTCCACTCGGATCGGAATAATTAACTGTGATTTCGTCAAACAGTCCATTGGTGGATACCGGATTATTGTCGGACCCGCTCACCGGTCCAATTATAGTGGCCACGCGCCCTGCGACCGTTCCCGAATACGCCCACGCGCCGGATTGAACGGTGAAAGCGCCTGCGCTGGTGACGCCGATCGTTACCCCGCTTGGCTCGGTGGCGCTCTGGCCCAGCAGCGCAGTGCAACAAAGTAGTGGTAAGAAGAACAGCTTGCGGCGAATCGGACTTTTCATAAATATTATGCGGCGGCCAAAGCGCCTACCGATATCGATGTTAGCAATTGCACGTTACAATGCAAGACGCCAAAGTTGAATAAGCCGTGGAGCAACGCGTGGAGTGTGTGAGAATCGACAAGTGGCTGTGGGCCGCTCGCTTCTTTAAGACGCGTTCGCTCGCCTCGCGCGCCTGCGAACTCGGCCGGGTTCAAGCCAACGGACAGCCCGTCAAGCCTTCGCGCGAGATTCGCCCCGGCGACAGGTTGCAAGTAAAAAACGACAGCGGCGAATTTCAAATCGAGGTCCTGGCCTTGAGCGAAATCCGCGGCCCGGCGCCGGTTGCCCAGGCGCTTTACCGCGAGACGGAAGCCAGCCGCGAGTTGCGCTTAAAGCTGGCCGAACAGCGCAAGGCAATGCCGCGCTTCGAAACTTCGCGTATTGGCAAGCCTTCCAAACGCGATCGCCGTGAAATCGACCGTCTGCGCGGCCGGCCGTGAACCTACTTAGCGCCGCCGCTCGAACTTAGCGCTTGAGTTCAAACTTAGCGCCTGAGTTCGAACCTTACCAGCCCGTCGCGATAATCGATGGTCAACCTAAACAGGTCCAGCACCGGCAATCCCAGAAAACCGGAAATTTCGGTGCCCAGCCGATGGCTCAGCTCCCACGTATCGAACGCTGTCATAGCCTGGTTCTTTTGCTCGAACCCGGCGAATTCCAGCACAACATGGCCGGTCTGATACACGTCGCCAACTCGTCCGTTCAATCCTCGCAATGCCGTTTTATCGTCGCGATTCAGGTTGCCCACTGCCGACGCCAGTTGGTAGGAAATCAGCGACGCAGCCGAGCCGGTATCCAGCACGAACAAGCGATTGCTCGCTGCGCCCACTCGCACGGGGACCAGCAGCAGATGCCCGAATCGAAAAACGCGCGTCGCGCTCTCCATCTGCGGGCTTACCTCGCGATCCTGAAACGGCTCGCCCGGATGATAACCCGGCAAGGGGTCCAATCGGAGCTTCCCGCCGGCAAAATCCAGCGTGATCAAGAACTCGCCCAGTACATTCGAACCAATCAGCCCGTCCTCTATCCCGGTAAAACTTTGATCGGCCACGCTGATGGCCGCATCGCGATACTCCACCCCGCCAATTCGAAACCGCTGGGCGATGGCGCGATATCCGGCGGTGAGCTTCGCATTATCCCCGATTCCGCGCACGGTCATGTCGGCCACCCGCGTCAGGCCCACCCGCTCCGCTGCCGGGTGCGACAGCACGATACCCGCGGCGCCCGTATCCAGCACCAGCCGCACCGGCTGTCCGTTGACCATGGCTTCCAAACCGAACGTGCGCATGTGGGTGGCGCCGCTCACAAACGCCTGCAACGGGATTTCCGCGGCTTGGTAAGGAGTTGCCAGCGCCGTTACCTCCCGGCCGTTCATCGCTCTCGCAAACTCCGCGCGCTGCCGCAGTTCTTCCAGCGTTTTTGGATCGGCGCCGCTGTTATCGCCGGCCTCCTTCAGCATCGCCTCGTATTGATGAATCGCCGCGTTCAGCTCATTACCGTTTGGCCGGCCGCTCAACCGGGCAATCCACGCCGCTACAATGCGCGGCTCTTTCGGATTCAATTCGTACGCGCGATGGAAATCTTCCACCGCAGTCTTATTCATCGACGCGCATTCGGCCACTCGCCCCAAGCCCCACCACGCCAGCGCATAATGCGAGTCCCACTCCACCGCCGCCTTGAACTCCGCATCGGCTTCGGCGAACTCTCCGCGCCGGAAATGCACCTCTCCCGCGAACTCGTGCGCCGCCGCCGATTCCGGCGCATCGTTCAACGCCTTCTGCGCCAGCTTCCAGGCCGTCGCCACGCCGTCGTTGGCCAAAGCCTTGCGTCCCGGCGCCAGGTTATCTTCCAGCGGACCCGCGCACAATAGCGCCGCACCCAAGATGCATAAACCGGGAACTCTCATTACGCCTTGAGACCAGTCTATCGCGTGGCATAACTTTGCTCCGCACGCTGGTTTATTTCGAGCCCCTATAATTGTCTGTGGCCCCTCGTTCGCTCGTCCACTCCCGCTCGAACGCCGCGCTCCTCCATCACGCCGCCGCCTTCCTGGCCGCTAAACCGGAGCACGCGGAAATACTGGTGGTCGCGCCTACCCGAGCCGGCGCACATGAGCTCGCCGTCCACGCGTTTCCCTCCGGCTGCCAGGGTGTTCACGCTTTCACTCTCACGCAGCTCGCCACCCATCTCGCCGCGCAGCCCCTGGGCCAACTCGCGCTCGCTCCCCTCTCTCGCCTGGGTATCGAAGCTATCGCCGCACGTATAGTGCATGCGGCGGTTACCGCGAAGGAGCTGCTTTATTTCGCGCCCGTATCTCAAATGCCAGGTTTCGCTCGCGCCCTGGCAAAAACCATCACGGAACTTCGGCTGCAAAATATAGCCCCGCGCGCGGTGGCGGAAACCGGCGCGCCGGGTCGCGATCTCGCTCATCTGCTCGCACTCTACGAAGCCGAACTGGTGCAGCGCTCTGTCGCCGACCTTCCGCTGTTACTGCGCCTGGCCGCTCAGGAAGTTGAATCCGAAGCCGGTCAAAGCGAGCGCCGCTTCCTGCGCCTTCCTCTGGTTCTGCTTGGAATTTCCATCGAATCCGCGGCCCATGAACGGCTCCTCACAGGCATCGCTGGACGATCGCCGAAGGTGCTGGCTACCGCCACAACGGACGACGAGGCCATTCCAGCGCTGGAGCGGATGCTCGGAGTGACCGCAGAAAATATCGATAACACGCCGCCCCAAGCCACGCTCGATCGAGTCCGCGCCTGGCTGTTCTCTTCCGCGGCGCCGCCCTCCGCGCCTCCCGATCCGGCTCTGTTATTCTCAGCCCCCGGTGAAAGTTTCGAATGTGTCGAGATCGCACGCCGCATTCGCGCCCAGGCCGAAGATGGCGTGCGCTTCGACCGCATGGCCGTCCTTCTTCGCAACGTGGATGCTTATCAGCCGTTAATCGAAGAGGCGCTCCGCCGCGCGGGAATCGATCACTACTTCAGCCGCGGGGCCGCCCGGCCCGATCCCGCCGGCCGCGCTTTTCTCGCGCTCCTCGCCTGCGCTGGCGAAAGCTGCTCCGCCTCGCGATTCGCCGAATATCTTTCGCTGGGTCAAACCCCGCCGCTCGATGCCGCCGGCTCTCCGCTCGCCCGGGCGCCCCAATGGATACCCGCGGCCGACGAAATCCTCGCGACCTTCCACAGTCCCCCACCCGGCGCCGTTGGGGAGTTCGCTCCTGTCGCAGCTCCCGAGACGGACGGCGACCCCGCGCTTGACGTCCCCATAGGATGGGAAAAGCTGCTGGTGGACGCCGCCGTCATTGGCGGGCGCGACCGCTGGGCCCGCCGTCTGCGTGGACTGCGCGCCGAGCTGCAAGCTCAGGTTCGCGATCTTGAAAAAGACGACCTGTCGCAGCGCGGCCATATCGAGCGCCGCATCCAGCAACTGGAACGTTTAGAACATTTCGCGCTTCCTTTGATTGAAGCTCTCGGCGCCCTGGCATGGCCCGAAAAATGGGGCGTCTGGCTGGACCGCCTTACGGACCTTGCCCAGATGGCTTTGCGCTACCCCGAGCCCGTGCTGAGCGTCTTGAGCGAGCTGGAACCGATGCGCGAAATCGGTCCCGCTTCGATCCACGAAGTCTATGACGTCCTTGCGGAACGCCTGGGCTTCCTGCGTGCCGAGCCGCCCAGAAGGCGCTATGGCCGCGTTTTCGTCGGCTCCATCGACGAAGCGCGCGGGCGCAGCTTTGAGGTTGTTTTCCTGCCTGGCCTGGCGGAAGGACTTTTTCCGCGCCGGGCCTTCGAAGATCCGCTATTGCTGGACGAGTACCGCATCCAACTCACTTCCGATCTGGCAACGCAGGACCAGCGAGTGGCGCGCGAACGCATGCTGCTTCGCTCCGCCGCCGCGGCTGCGGCCCGGAGCCTGGTGGTCTCCTATCCGCGCATGGATGTTGCTCAGGTGCGGGCCCGCGTACCTTCTTTTTACGCGCTCGAGGTGATCCGCGCCGCTGAGGGCCGCCTGCCTTCCCTGCGCGAATTCGAGAAACGTGCGGCGCGCGCGGCTTCCTCGCGGCTGGATTGGCCTGCGCCTGTCAATCCCTCCGACGCTATCGACGATGCCGAATACGATCTGGCTTCGCTCCAGGCAGCGTTGAAACTTCGCGGCGCGGAAGCCCAAGGCAGCGCGCGCTACCTGATGCATTCCAACGAATCGCTCGCCCGTTCGCTGCGCGCCCGGGGCCGGCGCTGGCGCAATCGTTGGTACGCGGCCGACGGCATCGTGGATCCCGACCCGCTGACACTCGAAGCTCTCCAACAACAGCGGCTCGCGAATCGCAGTTATTCCCCATCCTCGCTCCAGCATTTCGCCGCATGCCCGTATCGCTTCGCCTTACAAGCTGTGTTTCAGTTCCGCCCGCGAGAGCAGCCGGCGCGTCTGGAACAAATGGACCCGCTCACACGCGGCGCGCTTTTCCATGCGGCGCAGTTCGAACTGTTCCGCGAGCTTACCCGCGTCAAGTTGCTTCCGCTGACCTCCGGCGGTTTGCCGGCTGCGCTGGATCTGGCCGACCGCGTGCTCGATGGCGTGGCCGCCCTATATGAAGACGATCTGGCGCCGGCCATCCCGCGCGTCTGGAAAAGTGAGATCGAAAATCTTCGTACCGATCTGCGCGGCTGGCTGAAGCAGGTAGCCGCTACCCAATCGGACTGGCTTCCGGTGCACTTCGAATTCGGCTTCGGGCTCGCTCCCGATCCAGGTCGCGACGCCGCCAGCACCGCGCAGGAGGCTGTGATTCTGGATGGCGTTCGCGTGCGCGGCTCAATCGATTTGATTGAACGCCACGCCGTAACTGAAACTCTGCGCGTTACCGATCACAAAACGGGTAAGGCTCCCAAGGACCCTCCCCAATATGTCGGCGGCGGGGCCATCCTGCAGCCCTTGCTCTATGCTCACGCAGCCGAAACAATATTGGGCCAACGTGTCGATTCCGGCCGGCTCTTTTTTTGTACCCAGCGCGGCGACTTCTCGACGGTGGAGATCCCGCTCAACAACGAATCGCGGTCCCGGCTGCGGCGCGTGCTGGAGACCATCGACCGTTCCATTGCAACGGGTTTTCTGCCGGCTGCCCCGCAAACCGGGGCCTGCGCGCTGTGCGATTACAGCGCCGTCTGCGGCCCCTACGAAGAAACTCGCGTGAAACGCAAACCGGCGGATCGCCTGGACCCGCTGACGGAGATTCGCGGATCTCCGTGATCGGGATAAAACAAAAATGACTCCCGTTGTCGAACGACAACTCGACGACCGCGCGGCCCGCGAACGCATTCGCACTTCGCTCGCCGAAAGCCTTCTGGTGGAAGCCTCGGCCGGGACCGGCAAAACCACCGAACTGATTGCCCGTATTATCGCCGTGCTGGCCGCCGGTCTGACTACCATCAACCGGATCGTCGCCGTCACCTTCACCAACAAGGCCGCCGGAGAACTGAAGCTTCGTCTGCGCCAGGAACTGGATCGAGCGCGCGGAGCGGCCAAAACGCCGCTCGAAGGTTCCCATATCGAGCACGCGCTGGAACATCTGGAAGAGGCGTCGGTAGGAACCATCCATTCCTTTTGCGCCCAGATTTTGCGCGAGCGGCCGGTGGAAGCAGTGGTGGATCCCGCCTTCGAAGAACTGAACGAACAGCAAGCCTCCCGCATTTACGAGCGGGCCTTCCGCGCGTGGATGGAGCGCAAGTTGGGCGAAGGCTCTCCGGGACTGCGCCGCGCGCTGGTGCGTTTGGCGTGGCGCGATTCCAACGATGGCGCCTCGCCCATGCAGCAACTTGCTATGGCGGCCTGGAAGCTGATCGAATGGCGCGATCATCCCGCGCCCTGGCGGCGAGTGGAGTTCCAACGCACAGCGGAAGTGGACCGGCTGGTAGAACAAGTGCGTTTGATCGCCGAAGCGGCCTCCCGCTGTACCAAACCATCCGACAATCTGGTGAAATCGCTGCGGCCTGCGCAGGCCCTGGTCACCTGGATAGAGCGCGCCGAGGCGGCCGGCGTGCGCGATTACGATGCGCTCGAAAGCCTGCTCAGCAAGCTGTTCCGCGATATCAATCGGGATCTCAAAAGGGGCTCCGGTTTCTTCGCCGCGGGCGTTCCTCGCGAACAAGTGGTGCAGGCCCGGCAACACCTGCTGGACCAACTGGACGCGTTCCAGCAGGCCGCCGACGCCGACCTGGCCGCCATACTGCGCGAAGAAATGTGGGACCTGGTGGTTCAATACGACCGCCTGAAACGCCGCGCCGGGAAGCTCGATTTCGTGGATCTGCTGCTGCTGGCGCGGGATCTGGTACGCGACAAAGCTTCGGTTCGCCGCTATCTGCAGGAGCGTTTTACTCACATTTTTATCGACGAGTTTCAAGACACCGATCCGCTGCAAGCCGAGATCCTCCTGCTGCTTGCCGCGGACGACCCCGCCGAATCGGACTGGCGGAAGGTGGCGCCCGCGGCCGGAAAGCTTTTTGTGGTTGGCGATCCCAAGCAATCCGTCTACAAATTCCGCCGCGCCGACGTGGTCCTGTACCGCGAGATTCGCGACGCGTTGCAGCAGCGCGGCGCCGGCCTGGTGCAGCTCACGGCCAGCTTCCGCGCATTGCGTCCGATCCAACATTTGGTGAACGCAGCGTTTCAAACGGAAATGCAGGACGACGTTGCTTCCGGCCAGGCGGCTTACGCGCCGCTCGAAGGGGAAACCCCGGCGCTTTCCCATCAGCCCAGTATCGTTGCCCT
>Ga0181525_10001471_pt1 | contig 20050 bp, 16 predicted proteins | sample PEATcosm2014_Bin_48_FD_121100 | JGI IMG/M metagenome (GOLD analysis project Ga0181525, IMG submission 121100) | Peatland microbial communities from MTU Mesocosm Facility, Houghton, MI, USA - PEATcosm2014_Bin06_10_metaG | ecosystem: Environmental > Terrestrial > Soil > Wetlands > Peat | place...
AACACGGCGTCGACTTCCTGATGGATCATCGCCATCTTTGGCTGCGCAGCAAGCGGCAGCACGCGGCCATCCGGGTGCGGCACGAAGTGATCAAGGCGGTCCGCGATTACTTCGATACGCACGGATTCACGCTGGTGGATACGCCGATTTTCACCCCGGCGGCCTGTGAAGGCACTTCGACGCTGTTCGAGGTGAATTACTTCGAGGATGAAAAGGCGTACCTCACGCAATCCGGCCAGCTTTACAACGAGGCCGACGCCATGGCCTTCGGCAAGGTGTACTGCTTCGGGCCGACGTTTCGCGCAGAAAAGTCCAAGACGCGGCGTCATCTTACGGAGTTCTGGATGGTGGAGCCGGAGATGGCCTACGCGACGCTGGAAGACGTGAAACGCGTGGGCGAGGAACTGGTGGTGTACGTGGTGGGGCGGGTGCTCGAAAACCGCCGTCCCGAGTTGCGGGAACTGGAGCGCGACACCAGCAAGCTGGAAAGCGTCGTCTCGCCATTTCCGCGCATGAGCTACGACGATGCGGTGGTGGCGCTGCAGCAAAAGAGCAGCGAAATTCAGTGGGGCGGCGATTTCGGCAACACGGACGAAACGCTGATCGCCGAAGGCCTGGACCGGCCGTTGATCGTAGACCGGTTTCCCACCGAGATCAAAGCGTTTTACTTCGAGCCCGATCCCCACCGGCCGGAATTAGCGCTGGGCGTGGATTTTATCGCGCCCGAAGGCTACGGCGAGATCATCGGCGGCGGGCAGCGAATTCATAATCTGGATCTGCTGCTGAAGCGTTTGGAAGAGCACCAGCTTCCGCGCGAAGCGTTCGACTGGTATATCGATCTGCGGAAATTCGGAAGCGTGCCGCACGCGGGATTCGGGATGGGCATCGAGCGTTTTGTAGCGTGGATGTGCGGGCTGGAGCACATTCGCGAGACGATTGCGTTCCCGCGCATGCTGTATCGCACGCGCCCGTAGGGACATGTGGCGCACGCACTCGTGCGTGCCGCGTTCACACTCGTGTGAACGCCGAGTTGTTGATCATTTCAGTGAGATTCGTCTTATGCGATCGAGACACATCGCGATTATCGGCGCGCCGCTGGACCTGGGCGCCGGCCGGCGCGGCGTGGATATGGGTCCATCCGCAGTGCGCGTGGCCAATCTGAATGGACGCCTGGCTGAGCTGGGCTACCGCGTGGAGGATCTGGGCAACGTGCCGGTGATCCAGCAGGAAAGCGAAGCCGAGATAAATTCGCGCGCGAAATATCTGCCGCAGATCGCCGAAACATGTACGCTGGTGGCCGAGATGGTGGATAAAGCGCTGGGCGCCGGCAAGCTTCCACTGGTGCTGGGCGGCGATCATTCCATCGCAGTGGGAGCGGTGTCGGGCGCATCGCAACATTTTCAACGGCGCGGCGAGAAACTGGGTTTGATCTGGATTGACGCGCACACCGACATGAATACGCCGGAAAGCAGCCCCAGCGGAAACGTCCACGGCATGCCGCTGGCGTGCTGCATCGGCGACGGGCCGAAGGAGCTGACCAGTATTTTCGGATATTCGCCCAAGGTGAACGCGGCCAACGTCGCGCTGGTCGGAATTCGTTCCGTGGACGGCCAGGAGCGCGACATTGTGCAGCGCTCCGGGGTTCATGCTTTTACCATGCGCGATATCGACGAGCGCGGCATGCGGTCGGTATTTGAAGAAGCCATTCGCATGGCGGGCGACGGGACGGCGGGCATCCACGTCTCTCTCGACATGGACGCTGTAGATCCGCGGGAAGCGCCCGGTGTAGGGACGCCGGTGCAGGGCGGCATCACCTATCGCGAGGCGCACCTGGCGATGGAAATGTTGGGGGACTCGGGCCGCGTAACGTCGATGGAAGTGGTGGAAGTGAATCCCGTAATCGATGAAGCGAACCGGACCGCGATTCTGGCGGTTGAGCTGGTGATGTCCGCCATGGGCAAAAGGATTCTTTAGGCATGAAAACCAACGTGGCCGTAATTTACGGCGGACGCAGCGGGGAGCACGAGATTTCTCATCGCTCGGCTAGCTCCGTGATCGAAGCGCTCACCAGCGACCCCGGTAACGGCGAGAAGTACAAAGTGCTGCACTACGTGATTTCGAAAGAAGGCAAGTGGAGCCCGCGGCCGATTGTTCCGGAGCCGGGGGGAAATCCGGGAGTGGACGTCGTGTTCCCCGTACTGCACGGAACATTTGGAGAAGACGGCACGGTACAGGGATTATTAGAACTGGCCGATTTGCCTTATGTGGGCGCGGGCGTGCTGGCTTCGTCGATTTCAATGGACAAGGAAATGATGAAGCGCGTGGCCAAGGAACGCGGGCTGCCTGTGGTGGAATATGTGGTCGTCCGCTGCAACGGGCCATGGAACATGGAATTCGATTTTCCGATGTTTGTGAAGCCGGCCAATCTGGGATCTTCGGTGGGCATATCGAAGGTGCGCGACAAAAAGGAGTTGGCGGCGGCGATCGAATTGGCAAGTTCCTACGATCGCAAGATCATCGTGGAGCGCGGGATCACTGGACGTGAATTCGAATGCGCGGTGCTGGGCAATGACGATGCGGTAGCTGCGACGCCCTGCGAGATACTGCCTTCGCGCGAGTTTTACGATTACGACGACAAATATCTCCTTGATCAAGCGCGGACCGTCATCCCGGCGGACCTGTCGCCGGATCAGACCGTGGAGATGCAGCGGCTGGCGATTGAATGCTATCGCGCGGTGGAATGCGAGGGCATGGCGCGCGTGGATTTTCTGCTGGAATCCGGCAGCCATCGGCTTTATATTAACGAGATCAACACCATCCCCGGCTTCACCTCCATAAGCATGTACCCTAAGATGTGGGAGTATTCGGGTCTCGCGATGCCCCGGCTGATCGACCGGTTAATTGAATTGGCTTTAGAGCGGCACGCCTTTCGGCGGCGTCTGCGTTACTCCAAGTAAGTAATTCGAAATAAATGTTCCTACCTGCACTTCTGCTGTTCGCCACGCCGCCTTCCACCGCAGACCTGGAGAGCGCGCTGAAGCGTTTTGTCGATCTGATTTCCGTGGTGGAGACCGAAGCCGCGGACCCGGTGAATACACAGCAGGCCGTTTACCAGGGCGCCATCCCCGGAATGCTGCGCACGCTGGACCCCCATTCCATCTTCTTCGATCCCGATCAGAATGAGCAGCTCAAGCAGATGGAGAACTCCGAGCGCAAAGGATTCGGGACCGTGGTGTCGGTGCTGCCGGGGCGCGTGATCGTGCTGCAAGCCATGCCAGGGTCGCCGTCTGCCAAAGCTGGGCTGCAACCGGGCGATGAGATTGTGGCAGTGAATAACATCGAGCTGGCGCGGCTGCAGTTCGATCAGATCGTCGGGTTCCTGGGCGAGAGCCATCAGCACCGCGCGCAACTGATTGTGCGGCGGCCGGGCAACGCACGCCCGCTCGAATTCGTGCTGGATCCGGAGCTTCTGGATTCGCCCAGCGTGGACCGTGCGTTTCCGCTGCAAACTGGAATTGGATACATCCGGGTAAACGCGTTCGATCCGCAGACCGGAAAGCAATTGAAGGATGCCATCGAGAAGCTGGGCGGGGATAAGTTGAAGGGCCTGGTGCTGGATCTGCGCGACAATCCGGGCGGCGTGGTGCAAGCGGCGCTGGAAGCGGCTTCGTATTTCCTGAAGCCGGGACAAAAGCTGTTGAGCGTGAAAGGGAGAAGCATCGAAGATCAGTCGGTGGACGTTCCTAAGACCGCCACTCCCTATTCTTTCCAACTGGCGGTTTTGGTGAACGGCAAATCGGCCAGTGCGTCGGAGATTCTGACCGGGGCCTTGCAGGATCACGATCGGGCGGTGGTGGTGGGAGAGCCCAGCTTCGGCAAAGGGCTGGTGCAAAACGTGTTTCCGCTCACCGGCAATACGGCTCTGGCGTTGACTACCGCGTTCTACTATACGCCCAGCGGCAGGTCCATTCAGAAGCCGCTGGCCAGCGGGCATCTGGAGATCGAGAAGCAGGCCGAACAATTTCGAACGGACTCGGGCCGCAGCGTCACCGGTGGAGGCGGTATTCAACCGGATGTGGTGATTGGGCCGGAGCTGCCCACGCGCTTACGCGCAGTGCTGGATGGCAGCGGTATCCTTACATCGTTCGCCACCGAGTTTATCCAGCAGCATGACGCTAAATCGGATGGAGTTCGGCCGGATTTCGAAGTAACGCCGGCGATGCTCGAAGACTTTCAGGTGTATGCGGGTCAGCGCGATATCCAACCGTCGGTGGCCGAATGGAGCCGGGAGCGGGACTGGCTGCAGAGCCGGCTGAAGCAGGAGATTTTCAACCAGGCGCTGGGAGTGGCGAAGGGGGACGAGGTGGAAGCGCAGCGCGATCCGGTGGTGCGCGCCGCGATCGAGCGCTTAGCCGCCCGGATGTAGCGCGCGGGAAACTGGCAGGCTATTTCAGACTCTGCCGATCACTCCGCGCGTGTTGGCCGCTGGTGGAGATCTTGCGGTAGAAACTAAGCGAGTTGTCCCCCTGCTTAATGATGCGATAACGTTCCAAGCCTCCGTAAGTTTCCTGCGGCGACGAGCGCGACGAATGCTGGACGATGATCAACGGAGTTTCCGAAGCGTCGAGTGCGCTCATGGAAGTGTCGTATTCCTGCAGCATTTCGTACGGCGGATCTAGAAACGCAATGTCGGCACGGGTCCGCTCGATAACCTGAGCGGCCTTGCCGGTGAAAACATCGGCCCGGTTTGCGGCGCCCAGGGCGGCCAGGTTCTCGCGAATCACTTCCACGGCCGCGCGATTCTTTTCGATAAATATCGCCCGGCGCGCACCGCGGCTCAGCGCTTCGATGCCAACCGCGCCAGTGCCCGCATACGCATCCAGGAAAACGCATTCCGGGACGCGCGGCGCGAGCACGTCGAATAGCGTTTCGCGCAGCCGGTCCGGCGTAGGACGGGTATTCAAACCCGGCAGGCTTTTCAAAACCCGGCTGCAAAACTCTCCCGCAATCACCCTCATCCGCTTTTCTCACCGGCTAGCTTTCCTCACAGCTCAACCCACCTGCACCAGGCCGTAGCGGCGCTGCCAGTGCTCCCGAATGTAAGTCACCGCGCGGCGCAGCTCTTCGGCCGAAGGCGGCGCGGCGATGAATGCCTGCGCTTCCGATCGCGCCAGTTCCAGCACCTCTTTATCGCGAATAATATTGGCGATGCGCAGCGCGGGAAGGCCGGATTGCTTGGTTCCGAAAAATTCGCCCGGCCCTCGCAGCTTCAAATCCATTTCTGCGATATAAAAGCCGTCATTCGATTCCACCATGGTACGGATGCGCTCGCGCGCCGCGTCTCCCAGCTTACCCGTTACCAGGATGCAGTAGCTTTGTTCAGCCCCGCGTCCTACGCGCCCGCGAAGCTGATGCAACTGCGCCAGGCCAAAGCGCTCGGCTTGCTCGATCACCATGACGGTGGCGTTAGGCACGTCCACGCCCACTTCGATCACCGTTGTCGAGACCAGGATCTTCACCTCGCCCCGGCGAAACTGCTCCATCACCGTTTCTTTCTCTTCCGCTTTGAGTCTTCCGTGCAGCAGCCCGACACGAATATCCGGAAAAACCTTTTGCGAAAGATGCTGGTACATCTGCTGCGCGGCTTTCATGGCCTCCGATTCCTCAATCACCGGATAAACGACATACGCCTGCCGGCCCTTGGTAATTTGCTGCTTCAGGAAACTGTAGACGCTTTCCACGCGGTCGTCGGTGACGTTCTTCGTTTCAATCGGGCGGCGGCCCGGAGGCATTTCATCGATGACGGAGATATCCAGGTCGCCATAAATGGTGAGGGCCAGTGTGCGCGGTATGGGAGTGGCGGTCATCACCAGAACATCCGGATGCCTGGCTTTCGAGACCAGGCGCAGACGCTGCATGACGCCGAAGCGGTGCTGCTCGTCGACGATGGCCAGGCCGAGATTCTTCCATTCCACGTCCTCCTCAATCAGCGCGTGCGTTCCAATGCCGATGTGCACCAGCCCTTCGGCCATCAGCTTTTTTAACTGCGATTTCTCGCGTGGCGTGGACGAGCCGGTGAGTAGAACCGGCACGTATCCCATTTTTTGAAACAGGTTCTTGAAATAGAAATAATGCTGGGTAGCCAGGATTTCGGTGGGCGCGAGCACGGCGGCCTGATATCCGTTTTCGATAGCGATCACCGCGGCCTCCGCCGCCACCAGAGTTTTACCGCTGCCGACGTCGCCCTGCAACAGGCGGCTCATGGGATGCGGCGCCTGCATGTCTTGGGCGATTTCCTTGAGAACGCGTTTCTGCGCTCCGGTAGGTTTGAACGGCAGCATGGCCTTGATCTTTTCGCGCACGCGATCGCTCAGCTCGAACGAAATGCCCGGCTGCAGGCGCGCTTTGGAGCGCTTGAGCGACAATCCGCACTCCAGCCAGAAGAACTCTTCGAAGATCAGCCGCCAGTGGGCCGGTGTGCGATAAGCATTCAGCATGCGGAGGTCGCTGTCGGGATCGGGAAAATGCAGCGCGCGGATAGCGGCCCATAGATCCAGAAGCTTTAGGCGATCCCGTAAGGTGGGCGGGAGCTGGTCTTCGAGCGGCTCGACGGATTCGAGTATGCGGTGCATCAGCGAGCGGAGTGCGCGCGTGGTTACCTTGCCCGCTGCTTCGTAGACCGCCACGATGCGGCCGGTATGCAGGGCTGCATCGCCGTCGGCGTCCTCATCCGCGAGAATTTCAAACTCCGGATGCATGATAAGCAGCTCGCCTGTGTAGCTGTCCAGTTCCACCTTGCCGTACAGCGAGACGCGCGTCCCGGGCAGAAATCGATCCACCAGATACCCGCCGTGAAACCACTTTGCGAGCAGGCGGTTTTTTGATTCGTCTTTAAAAATCGCTTCAAAAAGGCCCAGATTGCGGCGACGGAATCCGCGCAGGTGAGCGGACTGGACTTCTGCGATCACCGTGGCCATTTCGCCGGGCGCGAGTTGCGCGATATTTTTGACGTTACTGCGGTCTTCGTAGCGGAAGGGAGCGTAGAGAAGCAGGTCCTCCACGGTGACCAGACCTTTGGTTTCGAGCATCTCCGCGCGCGCCGGTCCCACACCTTTGACGTACTTGAGCGGGGTGGAAGTGTCCAGCGCGGGGGCTTTGTGGGGCTGCAAGTGCCAGTGTACAATGGCGCTCAGAACTCCAGTTCGAGATACGTAAATACCGATGAACAAGCTGGCTGAGAAACATTGCGTCCCATGCCGTGGAGGCGTGCCGCCGTTACAGGGCGCGGAGCTGCTTCCATTCGCCGAGCAACTGCCGGACTGGAAGATCGTGGAAGAGCATCACATCGCGAAGAGTTTTCTATTTTCGGATTTTAAGACGGCGCTGGACTTCGTGAATCGCGCGGGAGCGGTGGCGGAGGCGGAGGGCCACCATCCCGATTTGTGCCTGTCGTGGGGCAAGGTGGATGTCCAGATCTATACGCACAAGATCCGGGGGCTCACCGAGAGCGATTTTGTCCTGGCCGCGAAGGTGGACGAGGTTTATTCGGCTGGGCTGCCTGTCGCGCTTGTCTAAGCCCAGGGCTAAACCGAGCTAAACGCGGGCTAAACCCAACACTGGTCACTTTATGGGACGCTGGTACACGCGACTTTTAGTCGCGTCCCCTCCCTATCGAACACAAACGCGTCTGAAGCCGCGTGTACCTTTGGCACGATCTAAACCGGGCTAACTAAACCAAAGAGCCAAGGCCCGGCCTTAGCCGGCCTGAGCTTTATTCAGGGCCGTAGTAAGATGGGTGCCGTTTCCAGAAGCGGCAGCTTGTTCCAGCAGGCGGGACACAGCGGCCTTGCTGTCCTCAGACAGCGATTTGGTGCTGAATATAGAGCAGCCTTTGGCGACATGCTGCAGGTCCGCCACATCTTCCTCAACCAGCATTTCGTGCTCCACCCAACTGGATAGCGGGATATTGCGGAAGTACAGCCGCTCCTGCAGTACCATGGACTTCTTGCGAGCCGCAACCGACTTGTTTTCACGGAAGTAGTGACGCTCTTCCACGCGGAAATCCTGCATGAATTCATCCAGGGCGCGACGGCGCGCCTCGTGCTCGGTGGCTTTGACGCGTTCCTCCATAGTGTTCTTTTGGGTCCGGATTTCGGCGCGTGCCTCCGCTAAAACCTCGCGTTCCTTCGCGATAGCCACTTCCATTCGAGCCTGCATGATATAGAAGGACAACAGCGCAGATCCCGCGGCAATGAACACCGGCAGGAGAATCCACAACAGGGCGTCAAACTGCATACCGATTTTATATCGGCCGAGGGCCAGCGGAACGTTAGAGGATCGGGTAATCCCCCTAGCGCAAGGCTGCTCTGGCGAGGAGACTGAGCTTTTCCCAGGTGGGAACTCGGATGCGCCTTCCCAGCACGTCGAAGTTGGAGCTCTCAATACGGGAAAGTAGACGACTGTAAATCTCAATCAGCGCCCACAGCGACCGCCGGCTGCGCGGATGCACCAGGCCGATCAGCGGGCGCGACTCTTTATAATAAGCTCGCGCGCGCTGCGCTTCGAAACTCATCAGCCGGACGAAGCGTTGGTCGTGCTGCGACAAATCGGCGCCGAACTTGCGAATATCTTCTTCCGGAATGTAAACACGGCCGTTCTCCCGATCCTCGCGCACGTCGCGCAGGATGTTCGTCAGTTGAAACGCGACGCCGCATTTCTCCGCCAGCACCAGAGCCTCGGGCGATTCAAAACCGAAAATGTGAATGATGGTGAGACCAACCACGCTGGCCACCTGATAACAGTAGCCATACAGCTCCTCGAAGTTCTGAAGCTGTTTCGGCTGCAAGTCCGAGCTGACGCCGCGGATCATTTCATAAAAATACTCGCGGGGGATCCTGTACCGCTGGACAGCGTCCTGAAACGCGGGCCACAGCAGATTCTCGCCGTACTGGCCGGCCAGCGCAAAATCGAGATCGGCGCGCCAGCGCTCAATCGCCTCGCGCGACGCGCCCTCGCCTTCGCTGATATCGTCGCAGTAACGCATGAATGTGTAGATGGCGCACATGGCGTCGCGCTGTTCCCGCGAAAGAAGCAGGAACGAGTAATAGAAATTGCGGGCGCGCGCGCGAGCGATACGCCGGCAAAAGGCATAGGACGCCTTCAGATCTACCGCGCGTGCGGCTTCCACCATCACAACGCGTTCCACAGGCTCCCCACCAATAACTGAATGCGCTCGAACTTCGAGATGGCCGGACGCCGCTCCAGCACGTTGTAATTCTGCCGCTCGATCTTTTCGAGCACGCGCATCCCGCCCCGGCTGAACAGCTCCAGATCGAACGCCAGGCGCTTGTCTACGGTCTTGATCAGCGGAAGACCCTGCAGAAAAAGCTTGCGCGCCACTCCCACCGCATCGCGCATTACGGCTTGAAAGGCCGCGTTAAACCTGCCCGCCTGTAAATCGGCCACCGTGTATCCGTGCCGAGCCAGCACATCCAGCGGCAGGTAGACGCGGTCCTTTTCCAGATCCACCGTCACATCTTGCCAGAAATTGGCGAGTTGCAGGGCGGTACAGGTGGCGTCCGACATGCGGTCGCGCTCGTCATCGGAATAACCGCACAGCCGCAGCACCAGGCGCCCCACGGGATTGGCCGAACAACGGCAGTAATCAAACAACTCTTCCCAGTTGGCATACCGCGTGACGCGCTGATCCTGCTCGAACGCGCCGATTAAATCGGAAAAAAGCTGCTGGGGCAAATTGTATTTGTACGCCGTAGGTTGCAGCGCGACAAACACCGGATGCTGTACGCGCCCCGCGTACATGGCCTCCAGCTCGTCGCGCCACCAAGCCAGCAGGCGCAGGCTCTCGGCCGTATCGCCCATCTCGTCGCCCAGATCGTCCGCCCAGCGGCAGAAGGCGTAGACGTTGTAGAAATCCTGATGCAGCCGTTTGGGCAGCAGAAAACTGACCACGTGGAAGTTCTCGTAGTGCCGGGTAGCCAGCCAGCGCGTGTACCGCTCGGCTTGCTCGCGATTGTAAGTGCCGCTGAGCGCCTGGGCCGAGTGCACGAAATCTTTTGGGACCAACGGCGGCGCAAGCATTGTCCCGGCCTGGGGCACTAGGGTATGATCGCGGTCTTCAAGTGACCGTTATGGCTCATCAAATGCCGCATTACTTCCAGCAGATTGGTGAGCGGTTCTACGCGGTTCACGAAGTCGCGCGCCGTAATCACTCCGCGGCTGACAAAATCCAGCGCCCGCCGGATGTGCTCAGGCGTGTGGTGAAAGCTGGCTTTGCAGGTGATTTCCGAATAATGTAACAACTGCGTGTCGAGTTGGATGTGGCTTTCATTGGGGCAGCCTCCGAAAAAGTTAACGATGCCCCCTCGCCGCAGCGATTTGGCGGCCGTCTCCCAAACTTCCGGAATGCCCACCGCCTCAATCGCGATATCGGCGCCGCGCCCGCCGGTGAGTTTTCGGACGTTTTCCACCGTTTCGTCCGGTTCGCCGGAAAGCAGCAATTCGTCGGCGCCCATGGCCGCCGCCCTGTCCAGTTGCGTCTTGCGACGTCCCAGGGCCAGAACGCGCGCGCCGTAAGCTTTGGCCAGCCGCACGAACATCAGCCCGATCGGCCCCAGCCCGATCACGGCAACGTTATCACCCGGGTGCAGGGAAGTCTCATCGATTCCGCGCAACACACAGGCCAGCGGTTCCACCAGCGCGGCATCCTGATAAGTAACGTGCCCCGGAATTTCGTACATATTCCGTTCCACGATGCGGGCCGGTATGCGGATGTACTCGGCGTAGGCGCCGTTGTTGAACAACAGATCCTCGCAGAGATTCTCGCTGCCCCGCTTGCAATAGAAGCACTCCAGACACGGCGCGGAGTTCGCGGCCACCACGCGCTGGCCGGGGCCAAAATTGCGAACATGCCTGCCCACGGCCACGATATCGCCTGCCAGCTCGTGACCGAACAGCGCAGGCGGGACGATCATACGGGCATGGTAACCCCGGCGAAACACCTTAACATCGGTGCCGCAGGTTAGCGCCGCTTGTACCCGTACTAGTACGTCTCCGTCCCCAATATCAGGTACGGCTACCGATTCGATCTGCAAGTCCTCTTTGCCATACAGCACGGCGGCTTTCATTTGCGTCTGCACTAAGGCTCGGCTCCTTCGCTCACAACCACCACTCACCACTGCTGAGGCTGCACTATAATTTTCAACGATTTAGGCTCCGGATGCAACGCCAAGTTGATCCCCGCACGGATCTGGTTCAATGGAAAACGGTGCGAAATCAGGTCCTCCACCGGCAAACCGCCACCGAAGACCAGGTCCGCGGACTGCTTCTGTAGATCGATGGAGGCGCTATACGATCCAAAAATGTTCCGTTCGGACATGCAGATGTCGGCGCCCGAGAGTTCCACGCGTTCCTGGTGCGAGGTCTGTGCGAACAGCAGAATGCGGCTGCCCGGACGGGAATAGCGAACCGCCTGCTCGACGATTCCCGGCGCTGAAGCGGCCACAATCACCGAATCGGCTCCCCGGCCGCCGGTCATATCCATGATCCGCTCCTGCAACCCGGGATCGCGCGGATCCAGCGCCGCCGCGGCCCCGAAACGCAGCGCCAGTTCGCGGCGATAGGACATCGTATCGGTGGCCACCAGGGTGGCGCCGGAGCGCTTCACCAGCGCCGTGAACAGCAGCCCAATGGGACCCTGGCCCAGGATCACAACTACGTCTTCGGCCCGCGGATCCAGTTGGACCACGCCCTTTAAGCACGTGTTCACCGGCTCCACGAAGCAGGCGCGGTCGAAAGACACGCCGGCGGGAATTTTCTCTACACCGCGTGTTACGATCCAGTCCATAACGCGCACGTATTGGGAAAAACCGCCGCCCGCGGGTTCATAGCCGGCCGTCACACCAACTCGCTTGTAAACCGGACACTGCGCATACAATTTGTGACGGCAGTAAAAACACTCGCCGCACGGGATGTGATGGAAGACCACGACGCGGTCGCCGGGAGAAAAGTCCCGCACGCCCGCGCCAATAGCCGCTATTACGCCGGCGGTCTCATGTCCAAATATGCGCGGCGGCGCGAGCAGATTATATTCGATCTTCTTCAGATCGGTATGGCAGATGCCGCAGCTCTCCACACGGATGAGCAGTTCCCCCGGGCCGATGGCGGGCGTCGGCACCTGTTCGACAGACACCATGCTTTCGCCGGTGTAGACCGCGGCGCGCATCGTAGAAGGCACGGTCGCAGCCGTTACGGCTATCTCAGAATCGAGCGTCGGCAAGGAAGACCCCCAGCGCCAGAGCGGCTTGTTTGGTTCGTTTATTCAGTTTCATCAGTCCTGGAAGTACTGTTGTGGGCTTACGCAGCACAGCCCCCACAATTTTGGCGCGGCTGAATCTGCCGTCGACGCCACGCATGCGATTGAAATCCAGCGGAAAGCTTTCCTCGCACGTGTCGGTGACCACGCGGACGGCATAAAACGGAAAGTGGTACTGCTTCGCCCGGTCCGCCACAGCACAGGCTTCCATTTCCACAGCGTCGGCTTTCTTAGCCAGCGCGGCCTTTTCCGCGGCTGTAGATACTACGCGGTCAATCGACAGAAGTTTCCCCGTTTTGAACCGCCGGGAACTCGCTGGCGCGAGCGCCGGCGCAACGCCGATCACTTCGGTGGCTACAAAAATGTCGCAAGCGCCCAACGACGGGTGCAAACCTCCACAGAATCCGATACTCACCACAGCATCCATGCTTTCGTGCGCTCTCACCACATCTACCGCTTGGCCAGCCAATTCCGGTCCGGGACCATTCGCCACCATCACGATTTCAACCCCGTTCAACCGTCCGCGCCTCGCGAAATCGAGTGGCCAATTGAGTTTCTCGATCCTGTCAACATGCGCGAGCAATCCTTCCAACTCCCGGCGCTCGGCGGCGACGAATACCAGACAACTACACGTAGCCATTGGCGCGGAACCAATCCACCGCGCGCTTTAGAGCGCCATCCACAGGCCGCGGATTGAATCCCAGCTCGCGCTTCGCCTTGTCGAGCGAAACAAACATTTTCTTGCGCGCCATCTTCACTCCGTCGATGGGTGCGCGCGGCTCATGCCCCATCAGATTCGCCCAGCCGGTACTGGCTAATCCAGCCGCATACGCTACCGCATAAGGGATTCGCCAGCGCGGTGCTTTACCCCCGCTGATGGCCGCCAGACGCGTCAGGATCTGCTGCAGCGTCAGGTTTTCGCAACCCAGAATATAGCGCTCGCCACTAGCGCCGCGCTCGCAAGCCAGCAGATGGCCTTCAGCGGTATCTTCCACGTCCACCAGATTCAAACCGGTATCGACGAAGGCCGGCAGGTCGCCTTTCAGGTGATCGACCACGATCTTGCCGGTGGGGGTCGGTTTGAAGTCGTGATCGCCAACGGGCGCGGTCGGGTTCACGATCACTACCGGCAAACCGGCCCGCGCGAATTCCATCGCGACGCCTTCCGCTTGAAACTTCGATCGTTTATAGGCGCCTTTCATTTCGTCCAGATCGACGCGCGTGTCCTCGTTACCTGGAGCATCGCCGTGCATTCCAATGCAACCCACCGTGCTGGTATAAACCACGCGCTCTACGCCCGCATCTCGCGCGGCGGTGAGCAGGTTGCGCGTCCCTTCCACGTTGGAGTTATACAGCTCGCGCGAGTCCCTGGCCCACAAGCGATAGTCCGCGGCGACGTGGTACACCACCGCGCAACCCGCCGCGGCGCGCTCCAGGGAATGCGGATCGCGCAGGTCACCCACCACAATTTCTCCATCCAGTTCCCGCACTCTGCTCGTATCTCTCACCAAAGCCCGCACTCTATCCCCGCGCGCGAGCAATCGTTTGGCTATGTGCCACCCCAGGAAACCGGTGGCTCCTGTTACCAGCGTCGGCTTCACACAATCGATGATTCCGCGGTGGCTTGCGACCCGCGTGCACTGCGAACAACGCTAATGAGCCGCGGCCGTGAGGGAGCGGCCGTCCAGATACCCATCAACCCCGTCCGTTCAGTCCCGGCTTGATCTTAAGAAACGTGTTCAGCGCCAGCAACGGGAATGAATGCCGATACAAGTGGTAGCACAGATAAAACACCTGCGGAAAGCCAGTTCCGGTAGCCAGCTCTTCGTCCCAGGTTCCGTCGCTCTTCTGCGTCCGTATCAGATACTCAACGCCGTCAGAGAGACTGCTGCTGGACGTATCGCCTCCGGCCAGCAGGGCAAGAACGGCCCAGGCGGTCTGCGAGGGCGTGCTAGGGGCCGCAACGAAGCTCTTCTGGCGATAGCTCTCGCAACTCTCGCCCCAACCACCGTCGAAGTTCTGAATGGACCGGACCCATTCCAGGCCCCGCTGGACGTACGCTTCGCGATCGCTTACTCCCGCGGCGGCTAATCCCCGCAACGCCAGGAAAGTGCCGTATACATAATCAACACCCCAGCGTCCGTACCAGCTTCCGTCCTCTTCCTGCGTCCGAATGAGATACTGCACGCCCTTTTCGATGGCTGGATTGGAGCGGTTGTATCCATAAGAGCACAGCGCTTCGAGCACGCGCCCGGTGATGTCCGGACAGGTGGGATCGAGCATCGCGTTGTGATCGGCGAACGGAACGAAGCTGAGCGGACGCCAGTCGTTATCCACGTCAAAAGCCGCCCATCCGCCGTCCTTGGACTGCATGTCGAACAGCCATTGAACAGCGCGATGTTCGCAGGCCTGCTGCTCCTCCGAGCGCGACGCTTGGGACCGGTTGAGCGCCAGCAAGACCATCGCCGTGTCGTCGATGTCGGGATAAAATTCGTTGGCGAATTCGAAATACCAGCCCGAAGGCTCGGTCTTGGGGCGCTTCACGGACCAGTCGCCCTTGCGGCGCACTTCCTTGGTCAGCAACCAGTCGGCCGAGCGGCGCAAAGCGTCGTGCGGCGGATCGTCGGCTTCGCCCAGAGCGAACGCGGCGATCCCGGTGTCCCACACTACCGAGAAGCAGGGCTGGAAGAAAAAGCGCTCCACGCCGTCCACTACGTCGTCGACCAGTAGATTGTCGAACTGACGCTGCGCTTCCAACCGCTCCGGACTGTCCGGCGCATAGCCCAATAGATCCAGCGCCATGATGACGTACATCATGGGCGGATAAATGGCCGCTACGCCATCGGTATGCTGCGTGTGCTCCAGCATCCACTGCTCGGCCTTGCGGATAGCGCGCTGCCGGATGGCCTTGGAACCGTGTTTTTCCCAGAACTTCAGCACCTTATCGAGGCGCAGAAAAACATTGCGCCAGGTGAAACTGGTGCGATCGCGCTGGAATTCGATCTGTTGCCCATCGGCGATAAACAGCTCTTGCAGATTGAATCCGGCCGGAACGGGACGGCGCGGATTCATGGCGTGCACGATAGCGAGCGGAATCACGATGGCGCGCGTCCAGGACGACATCTCATAAATCAAGTTGCCGGCCAGCATCATTTCGGGCGGGATGGAGGGAGCGCAATCGCGCGGAAAGAGATCGAACAGGCTGAGGTTAATCTTGACGTAGCTGTTGGCCGCTTGAATGCCGCCCAGGGCAAGGATGCGCTCGCGCGCCCGCGTCAGGCGCAGATCGTTATAATCCAGCCCCGCCAGCTTCAGCGCGAAATAGGCCTTCACCGTCGCACTCAGATTGGTGGGACCCTGCGGATATATGTTGAACCCGCCGTCCGGCAGCTGCCGGGCGAGAATGGACTGGGCCGCTTTCTCCAACCGCGCGCGTGTGGGCGGATTCCAGACGCCATTTACCGGCGGATGCAGCCAAAGCTGCAGCAGGATGTAATCGGATTCCAGAGTGGTGTCGGCGGTAAGCTCCGCACACCAGTAACCGCGCTCACTCTGGATGCCGGTAAGATATTCGGTGGCTCGCTGCGCGGCTTGCGAGGCCCCTTCCACTAAAGTGCCGGCGACTTGCAGCCTGGGGCTCATACGCGGGCGATAGTAGTAAGCTTCAGCGCCGATCGCTCCAAATCCGCGGGCAGATGGAAGCGGACGTCCTCTTCTTTCAGCTCCATCTCTTCCATGTAGTCAAACCCGAACTGCGTTTCGAGCGATTGGATTAATTCCTGCACCAGATTTTCCGGGGCCGAGGCGCCGGCGGTTACTGCAACCGTCCGGGTGCCATCCAGCCACGCCGGATTTACTTCCGTGCTGTCGTCCACCAGATACGCGGGCACGCCTTCGTTCTCGCAAACCTCCACCAGGCGGCGCGAGTTCGAACTGTTTTGAGATCCAACCACCAGCAATAGGTCCGTGAGCGGCACCACAGCTTTGACGCCTAGCTGGCGGTTCTCTGTTGCATAGCAAATATCCTGGGTTTTGGGACCCTTGATGGCGGGAAAACGCTCCTTCAGCCGTTCCACAATGTCTTTGGTCTCATCCAGGCTGAGAGTGGTCTGAGTGAGATAAGAAATCCTGGAGGGATCCTTCACCTGCAGCCGATCAACATCTTCGACGGAAGAAACCAGAACGGTAGATTCCGGCGCCTCGCCCAGCGTCCCGATCACCTCGTCGTGTCCCGCGTGGCCGATCAGCACGATGGTGTAATCCTGCCGCGCGAAGCGCACGGCTTCCAGATGAACCTTCGTAACGAGCGGGCAAGTGGCATCGATCACCTGGAGCTTGCGTTCCTTGGCTTCCTGCCGAACCGCCGGGGAAACCCCGTGAGCGCTGAAGATCACCCGGGCGCCCTCAGGCACCTCGCTCAGCTCTTCCACGAAGATCGCGCCCGCCTGGCGCAGCTCATCCACCACATGGCGATTGTGCACGATCTCTTTACGAACATATACCGGCGCGCCGTACAGATTCAGGACGATCTTAACTACATCGATGGCACGCACCACGCCCGCGCAAAAGCCGCGCGGCCGAAGAAGGATAATCCTTTTCATGGCACTACCACTGCGAACCTCACCCATGCGGATCATTATACCAGCCTCATCCCAAGTTACAGGGACGGTTAGGGTTTGTTAATCGAGTCTGTAAAATTCCCGCGCGGTTTAGGCAACCTGCGTCTAAATCCGCTTCCTCACGGTCGCGGCTCGGGACGGCATGAAACCACTGAGCCGCGCACGTAAGTAAGCGGTCCTCTCGGAGTTTAGACAGCAGCTATTAGGCAAGTCGGTTATTTAAACGTCTTTTACAGTGAGGCCGTCAACTTTTATTGGCATCTGCACTTTTATCGACATCCTCGCTTTTTTCAACATCCTCAATGAAGCTCTTGGCACTGGCCCCTTTACTTTTATTTACTCAAGCCATTGCGGAGGGACAGACCGTAATCAATCTCGTCACCGATGCAGCCAGCTTCGCTCCGCGGGTTTCGCCGGGCGAGTTGGGCACAGTTTTTGGATCGAACCTGGCCGATTCCACCCAGCAAGCCAGCGCATTTCCGCTGCCGCAAACCATGGCGGGCGCCACGGTTTATGTTAACCAAACGCCCGTTCCGCTGCTCTATGTGAGCCAAACGCAGATCAATTTTCAAGTGCCCAGTAATCTTGCCGCCGGAACGGCCAGCATGACCGTATCGCGCGACGGTGGTCAAAGCGCGATCTTCTCGTTCACGGTGGTAAGCAACTCACCGGGAATTTTCCAGGACACCAGTAACCATGCCGTCGCTCAGAACGCAGTGGATTATTCCACCAACTCCGATAGCGACCCGGTGGCGGCCGGCGCTCTGCTGGTGGTGTATCTGACGGGACAAGGAGCCCTGAATAATGCGGTGCCGGATGGCACGCCCACACCGGATTCGCCAATCTCCTCGGCCACCGCAACCGCTACGGCCACCATCGGCGGCGCCAATGCAACGGTCCAGTTTCTCGGAATGACGCCGGGCTTCGCTGGTCTCGCGCAGGCGAATATCGCGGTTCCATCGACGCTGGCCACGGCGGACTATCCGCTGGTGATTACGGTGGGCGGATATGTCAGCGCTTCGACCCAGGTATCGGTTTCGGGTTCGGGTACGGCGCCTCCTACTTACCTCACGCTGGCGGGACAGGTGAGTTTCTCGAACGGCAGCACGAGCAGCGTTGCGGTTTACGGAAACACCACTTACCTGTGCGGACCGGACCAGATCAACATCGTCGACACCAGCGACGTCAGCGCTCCGTCCTATGTCGCGTCTTTCGGCAGTACGGACCTGGCAGGTAACGGAGGCAAGTGCGCAGTCAATACCAGCACCTCGGAGCCGATTCTGGTGGATATTGTGGGTCCAGGCACCGCGCCAACCTTGGCCGTGTACAACATATCCGCTCCGGAGAGCCCTGTAAAGCTGGCCCAGCTCTCCACCACCCCGTATACTTTTCTCAGCGACATCAGTTTTGTGGGAACCACCGGATACTTCAGCACCAGTTGGTATCAAACCAGCGGAACTTCCATCACCGCGCAGTACGGGAACTTCGTGGCTTACACTTTCGCCAGCTTGTATCCCGCCCTGCTCTCAGTGCTCTCTAGCGGGCCGGGATCGGGCGGGGATAACCTGATGCCCAACGCCGCGGCCTTAGTCCCCAGCAGCGATAATAGCTACCCGAACATCGCGTATATCACCAGCACTACCGCCACAGGAAACAGCACTAGCGGAAGCGCGGTGCTGGACGTAGTGAACATCGCCACTCCCTCCAGCATGCAGGGGGTGGAGCAGGTCACGGTTGCGAGTTCCGCGATTTTTCTGGGCTTCGGATACGACGAGGGTGTGCTGCTGGCCACGGGCAATACCACCAGTTTGCAGAATCCCGATTTCAATATCACCGGCAACCTGACGCTCTCCACGCTGGACATCTCGAACGTGGAGAGCCCAACCGGTATTGCGAATGTAACCACCAGCATCCCAACCATGGGCACCTACGTTGTGCAGCCGTTCAAGCTAGGCTCGTATATTTTCGCCATCGTGAACCAGCCGCCGTCCACCGATCCCACCGGCCCCAGCAGCCTGATGGTGGTGGACGCCAGCACTCCGGCTTCGCCCGTGCTCTATCCGTTTAGCACGCAGTTCGGCATGAGCGATGTCGCGGCGGTGAATGGGTATCTGCTGGTCCCGAATGTAAATGGGTTGACGATCTATAGCCTGCAGACGCCGTGACAAAATTCCGCTCAGCCGCTCGGCCCAGTGAGCCGCGACCGTAAGGGAGCCGGTTCCGATCGGATCAACTCCAGCAACTGGTCCTCGTTTTCGACCACCACGCCGATCTTCAGCCAAAACAATTCGATGCCTGCGTGCTCCAGAACTCGCGGCGTGCAATCCGGCAGATTCATCGCGTCCTTTTCCGTCGTCAGCAGCACATTCGATCCGTGCATTTTTGCCTGGGCCGCCAGGCGCTCCAATTGCGAAACGGTGTACTGATGATGATCGCCGAACGCCCAGTGAAACACCGGCTGAAGCCGCAGTTTCCGCAACGTTCCCCAGAAGCTGGCCGGATTCGCCAGTCCGCAGAACGCCGCGATGGGACCGTCCGGCAGCGAATGCGGCTGGCGCGTGCGATAGTCCAGCCAATCGCGATGCTCCAGGCGGGCGCGAAAAATAGGCGCGGTGGGGTTGATGGCGCGCAATTGGCGCACGATGCCCGCGTACTCCCGATCCGGTGACGCGCGCATGATCACGAAGGCCCCGGCGCGAGAAAGGGCGCTCAGCGGCTCGCGCAATTCTCCCAAGGGGAAAACCGCGCCGCCGCCGAAAGGATTCAGCGCGTCGATCACCACCAGATCCAGATCGCGCCGCAGCCCGGTGTGCTGAAAACCGTCATCCAGCAGGAAGATGTCCGGCCGGTAGCGGTCTTCGAGCAGACGGCCGGTGACGAATCGGTTGGCGCCGATGCCGGCGTGGGCGTGGCCGGAGCGCACGAAGATCTGCGCCTCGTCGCCGGTGAAGCTTACGGGGGCGTGCTCCCCAGCCTCTACCAAAATCGAGCTCTCGATGGAGCGGCGGCGATAGCCTCGGGTAAGAATCGCGGGATGCAATCCGAGCTCATTCATACGCTCGGCAAGATGCCCCACCATGGGAGTTTTCCCCGCGCCGCC
>Ga0181525_10001472_pt1 | contig 20049 bp, 15 predicted proteins | sample PEATcosm2014_Bin_48_FD_121100 | JGI IMG/M metagenome (GOLD analysis project Ga0181525, IMG submission 121100) | Peatland microbial communities from MTU Mesocosm Facility, Houghton, MI, USA - PEATcosm2014_Bin06_10_metaG | ecosystem: Environmental > Terrestrial > Soil > Wetlands > Peat | place...
ATAGTTCGCACGCGCGATAGACCAGCGCGCGCAAAAGCTCGATCTCCGTGGAAAGCTCGGCCAGCCGGAAATGCACCACCTGATTGTCAAGGATCGATTTGCCGAATGCCTTGCGGTTGCGCGTGTAGTCGATGGTCTGCTCGATCAGCCGCTCCATTGATTTTAGGTTGGCGGCGGCGGCCCACAACCGTTCCTCCTGGAACTGCATCATCTGATAAATGAAGCCCTTGCCCTCATCACCGATCAGGTAACGCTGCGGCACGCGCACGTTGTCGAGGAAAATCTGCGCCGTGTCGGATGCCCGCATGCCGAGCTTGTCGAGCTTGCGGGCGATTTGCACGCCCTTGGTCTTCATCGGCAGGCAGATCAGCGACTTATTTTTGTGCACCGCCCCCTCGGACGTATTGGCGAGGAGGCACATCCAGTCGGCTTGCGTGCCGTTGGTGGTCCACATCTTGCCGCCGTTGATCACGTAGTCGCCGCCGTCCTTGCGCGCGGTGGTCTTGATCGAAGCGACATCCGACCCCGCACCGACTTCCGAGACGCCGAGACAAGCGACAAAATCGCCGGCGATCGAGGGCGCCAGGAACTCGCGCTTGAGTTCGTCAGTACCAAACCGGGCGAGCGCGGGCGTTGCCATGTCGGTCTGCACGCCGATTGCCATCGGGACGCTACCGCTCGCAATGTTGCCAAGCTCCTCGGCCATCACCATCGCATAGGAATAATCGAGTCCCTGCCCGCCATACTCGACCGGCTTGTTGAGGCCGAGAAACCCGAGATCGCCCATTTTCTTGAACAACTCGTGGGCGGGGAAAATGCCGGCTTCTTCCCATTCATCGACGTGCGGATTGACTTCGGCGGCGATGAATTTTTGCAGGCTGCGGCGCAGCTCCTCATGCTCGGGCGTGAACAACATGGCGTTTCCTCTTAATTACATTCGCCCGACGCCGAACGTATTTGGTTTGAGCGGGCGGATTTCGGCTTCACGGCAGATCGACAGGCAGAAGCCTAACACCTTGCGGGTGTCGCGTGGATCGATCAGGCCGTCGTCCCATAGCCGGGCGGTAGCGTAGAACGCGGTCGATTCGCCCTCCATCCACTTGACGATCGCCTGCTCCATCGCCTGAAGCTTGACAGCGTCGACCGGTTTGCCCTCGCGCTTGAGCTTTTCCTCGGTGACAATCGCCATGACTTTCGCCGCCTGCTCGCCGCCCATCACGGCGATACGGTTGTTCGGCCAGGCGAAAATGAAGCGTGGATCGTAAGCCCGCCCGCACATGCCATAATTGCCGGCGCCGAACGAAGCGCCGACATGCACGGTCAGTTGCGGCACGGTAGCGTTGGCCACGGCCTGAATCATCTTCGATCCATGTTTGATGATACCGGCTTGCTCGGCTTCCCGGCCGACCATGTAGCCGGTGGTGTTCTGCAAATACACCATCGGCATGTTGGCCTGGCAGCAAAGCTGGATGAACTGCGCCGCCTTGCTTGCGCCATCGGCGTCGATCGGGCCGTTATTGCCGATGATTCCGATCGCACGGCCTTCGATATCGGCCTGACCGCACACGGTGTGCGGACCGTAGAGCGACTTGAAGTCGAGAAAGTCGGAATCGTCGACAATGCGGGCAATAAGTTCGCGCACGTCGTAGGGCTTGCGATAGTCGGTCGGTACCACGCCGGCGATTTCGTCGGGCGAATAGCGCGGCTCCTTGAAGGACTTTTGCGGCTGCACCGGAAGCCGCGCGTTCCAGGGCAGCTTGGCCATGACTTCGCGCGCGATCCGGATGCCGTCGGCGTCATCTTCAGCCAGATATTCGCCGAGCCCGGAGACGGTCGCGTGCATTTCGGCGCCGCCAAGCTCCTCGTCGGTCGCTATTTCCCCGGTTGCCGCGCGGAGCAATGGCGGGCCGGCGAGAAACACTTTGGCCCGGCCGCGCACCAGGATCACGTAGTCCGAGAGTCCGGGCAAATAGGCACCGCCGGCGGTCGAGGAGCCATGTACGACGGTGACCTGCGGAATACCCGCCGCCGACATGCGCGCCTGGTTGGCGAAACCGCGGCCGCCTTCGACAAACATCTCCGCCTGGAACAGCAAATTGGCACCGCCGGATTCCACGAGCCGCACCATCGGCAACTTGTTCTCCAGGCAGATTTGCTGGATGCGCAGATTTTTCTTCACGCCCATTGGCGTCGAAGTACCACCCTTGATCGCGCTGTCGTTGGCGGAAACCATGCAGCGGACGCCGGAAACGTAACCGATGCCGGCAATTCCACCGCCGCCCTGAATGCCCTCGGCACCGTCGTCGTCATGCATGCGAAAGCCGGCAAGGGTCGAGAGTTCGAGCCACGGCGCGCCGGGATCAAGTACCAGCGCGACGCGCTCGCGCGGCAGCAACTGCCCGCGTGCGCGGAAGCGGTCGCGCCTGGAGTTGGAGACGTTCCGCACCTTTTGCTCGAGTGCGCGGAATTCGCCGATCAGCGCCAGCATCTGCTCACGATTGGCGCGATAGCTCTCCGAGCCAGGATCGACGCGGCTTTCAATGACCGGCATGGCGATTTACTCACGCAACGGCGCGGCTAAACGTAGGGGCTATGCTACAGGATCGTTCGCCATGTTGCCCGGACAATTCACAACCACGCAAGTTGAATGAACACCCGCGGGAATGGTTATTTGCCGCCGATCCAGCCTCTATCTCGCTGGCAGCCATGACGGTATGATTGGCTGCGCCGACATCCGCACCACCAATCCCACCCCGATGACAGGAAGAAAATGAGCGATACCGCGCCACTTTTGTTGACCGAGCGCCGGGGCGCCATCGCAATCGTCACTATCAATCGCCCGGCCAAACGCAACGCACTCAATGAAGAGCTGTGGCGCCAGCTCAAGAAAACGTTCGAGGATTTCGAGCCGGACGTGCGCGCCGTCGTTCTCACCGGCGCGGGCCCGCATTTCTGCGCCGGCCTCGACCTGACCGAGCATCGTCACCGCCAGCCGTTCGAGAGCATCGCCATGTCGCGGCTGGGTCAAGCGACCTGCGAGGCCATGCAATTCGGAGGGCGTCCAGTGGTGGCGGCGATACCCGGCGCCGTGATCGGCGGCGGGCTTGAGATCGCAGCGGCGACCCATGTCCGCGTCGCCGACACAACCACTTTCTACCAATTGCCGGAAGGCCGCCGCGGCTTTTATGTCGGCGGCGGCGCCAGCGTGAGTGTGTCCCGCATCATCGGCTCCGGGCGGATGATTGAGATGATGCTAACCGGTCGTGTACTCGACGCGGAGGCCGGCGAGCGGATCGGCCTTTCACACTACTTAGTAGAAGCCGGCAAGGCGCTCGACAAAGCGATCGAGCTGGCTGGAGTTATCGCCAAGAATGCACCGATCCCGAATTATCTAATTATCCAGGCCATACCACGCATCGAAAAGATGGGGTCCGCCGAGGGGCTTTGGACCGAAAGTGTCGCGCAGGCTGTAAGCCTGACGTCCGACGATGCCCGTGCTGGCATCGATGCCTTTCTCAAGAAGCGGAAAATCGAATTTTGAGCAAATGTCACCAATTCAACGCGGCGGTATGGACACGCCGTCCCAGAGGCCTTTCAATTTCTCATCCAATAGTGTCACCGCGAATGAGCAACCGGCCTTTTTCGAGCGAAGTCACGTAGGATCCGACCAGCGAAATTCTGATCCGTTTCGGCCCGGCTCGCCATGGATTCCGACGCACAATTCCATTCTCGTTCTCGGCGAACGAGAAAGTCGGCGCACCTGCGGCGGGAACAGTGCAGCCGGTCAAGGCAACACCGATGGATCGTGTCCGTGACGATTGGGTGCTGCGGCGGGCTTTCCTGCGCTGGAAAATGGCTCGGCCCGAACCGTTCGCGGGGATGGATCAGGACACCGCGTGAGCGATTGGCGGGAGTTTACTAACGGCGAAAAACTAAACTTTGTGAGGCGCTTGGCCCAAGGCTCGATGCCTTGAAGGCCGCGTGAAAATCGCGCCACGCGTTCGCCGTGCGCCCCAGGATTGCGCTGGGCGACTGCTGGAACGCCAATGTTCGACAGGCAGCGTCCACGCTCGAATTCAAGTCAATGTATACCATCACACCTATTGCGGGAGGAGCGTTTCTTACGCTTCAATCCAGGCGTCCCGGGGCGTCAAAACTGATGGAGAGAAGTTATGTCTCATCTACAACGGCGCGAAGTGATTTTCGGTCTTGCCGGCCTCGCGCTGGCTCCCGCTGCATTCGGCCGAGCGAGCGTTGCGTTCGCCGCCGACAAGATCAAGCCGGGTCCATCGAGCGCGCTGATCGTCGTCGATGTGCAGAATTGCTTCCTGCCCGGCGGCAGCCTGGCGGTCAAAGACGGCGACAAGGTCATCCCAGTCATCAATAAAATCGCCAAGAGCTTCGAGAACGTCGTGATGACGCAGGATTGGCACACCGTGCATCACGTTTCTTTCGCCTCCACCCACGAAGGCAAGAAGCCGTTCGAAGTGATCAAGCTTGCCTACGGCAACCAGGTACTGTGGCCGGACCATTGCGTGCAGGGCACCGAAGGCGCGCGGATCGCAAAGGGCATCGACATTCCGCGAGCCGAGCTCATCATCCGCAAGGGCTTCCACAACGATGTCGACAGTTACTCGGCGTTTCTGGAGACCGACAAGGAGACTAAGACCGGGTTGGCGAGCTATCTCAAGGAGCGCAGGATAGACACGGTGTTTGTCACCGGTCTGGCCACCGACTTTTGCGTCGCCTGGACCGCCATCGATGCGCGCCACGCGGACCTGAACGTCTACGTCGTGGACGATGCTTGCCGCGGCGTCGATATCAACGGCTCGATCGCCAAGGCCTGGGAAGACATGACCGCGGCGGGCGTCAAGAAGATCGAGTCGAGCGACATCGCTTAACGCACCTTCGCGTTTGGACCAATTGCTCGGTCCCCGGCTGGCGGGGATCGAGTAATTTGACGTCGCCGTTTACAAAGGGCACGCGGGGAGGAACGACATGGCGCAAGAGGAAGCCGTTGCCGGCGGTTCCGGCAAGCTGGTGATCAAGAATATCGGCCTCCTTCTGAGCGGCGACCTCGCCAGACCGATTCTCGACGCCGACGCGATCATCGCCATCGACGGCAAGATCAGCGCTGTCGGCCGCGCGGGCGATCTCGATTTTTCCGGCGCGAAAACGACGATCGACGGCAACGGCGTGGCGCTGGCGCCGGGTCTCATCGACAGCCACGTACATCCGGTGGCCGGCGATTGGACGCCGCGGCAAAGCCAGCTTGGCTGGATCGATTCATGCCTGCACGGCGGCGTCACCACTATGATCTCGGCGGGCGAAGTGCACACTCCGGGCCGTCCGCGCGACATCGTCGGCGTGAAGGCCATGGCCATCACCGCGCAGCGATGCTTTTCGAGTTTTCGCGTCAACGGCGTCAAGGTCCACGCTGGGGCGCCGGTGATCGAGCCCGGCATGGAAGAGAACGACTTCGCAGAACTCGCCGCCGCCGGGATTCGCTATCTCGGCGAAGTCGGCCTTGGCGGCGTGAAGGACGGGCCGACCGCACGCAAGATGGTCGCATGGGCGCGCAAATACGGAATCAACAGTACGATCCATACCGGCGGCCCCTCCATTCCCGGCTCTGGCCTTATCGACAAGGACGTCGTGCTGGAAGCCGACACCGACGTGATTGGCCACATCAACGGCGGCCACACCGCGTTACCGGACGACCAGATCAAATGCCTGTGCGAACAATGCAAGCGAGGCCTGGAACTCGTGCACAACGGCAACGAGCGCGCCGCGCTGGTGACTTTGCGGACGGCCAAGGAGCTCAAGCAGCTTGATCGCGTTATTCTCGGCACCGACGCGCCGGCCGGCTCGGGCGTGCAGCCGCTGGGAATTCTGCGGATGATCTCCATGCTCGCCGCGCTCGGCGAAGTACCTGCCGAAACCGCCTTCTGCTTTGCGACCGGGAACACCGCCAAACTGCGCGCGCTCGACTGCGGCCTCATTGAGCCGGGCCGGACCGCCGATTTCGTCTTTCTCGATCGTGCCCAGCACTCCGCAGGCAGGACGCTACTCGAAAGCGTCGAACTGGGCGACCTGCCCGGCGTCGGCATGACCGTCATCGACGGAATCGTGCGGTCGCATCGCAGCCGCAACACGCCGCCGGCCGCCAAGGTGCCGAGCATCGTCGCCGGAGAAGGTGCAGGTCTTCAGAGCGCGAGATAGGCGTCGCGAATATCCGGCCGGGCGTCGAATTCGGCGGTTGTCCCGCAAAATCGCACGCGGCCTTTCTCGATGACGCAGACGCGGTCGGCGACAAGACGGGCGAAGCGCAGATTTTGCTCGCTCAAAAGCAAGCTCAATCCTTCGCGCTTCATCGCGAGAATTACTTCGATCATCTGCTCGACGATCTTGGGCGCCAAGCCTTCCGAAGGTTCATCAAGGAGCACGAGCGACGGATTGCCCATCAAGGTGCGCGCGATGGCCAGCATCTGCTGCTCGCCGCCGGACATGCGGCCGCCGGGCCTGCCGCGTAATTCGCCGAGATTGGGAAAGATCTCGAACAGCCGCTTACGCGTCCATTGCGGCGCGCCTGCGCGCTGGTATTGACGCCCGACCTCCAAATTTTCGTCGACGGTTAAATCGGAAAAAATCCGCCGATCCTCCGGTACGTAACCGAGGCCGCGCCGAACGCGTTCGTGGGCAGGAAGATGCGATATCGCCTCGCCGTCGAAGACGATTTCGCCGTCCGAATTGGCAACAAGACCAAGGATTGATCGCAACGTGGTGGACTTACCGGCGCCGTTACGGCCGACCAGCGCGACCGCTTCGCCGGCGCCAACGTCCAGTGCGACATCAAAGAGAATATGCGCGCGGCCGTACGCAGCATTAAGGCCGTTTACTGCGAGCTTGGAGGGCGCGCCGGTCATGGCAAAGCTCCGAACAGCGAGCCGGCACCAAGATAGACCGCTTGCACCTCCACGTTGGCGCGCACCTGCGCTGGCGAGCCTTCGGCGATGAGGTCGCCGCGGTTGAGCACTAGGACGCGATCGGCGTGGCCGAAGACCGCATCCATGTCGTGCTCGGTGAAGAGAACGCCGATCGAGCGGTCGCGCGCGATCCGCGTGACAAGGGTCATCAGCGCCACGCGCTCGCTCGGCGCCATGCCCGCCGCAGGCTCGTCCATCAACAAGAGCTTGGGATCGTTGGCGAGCGCGATGGCGAACTCAAGGCGTTTGACGTCGCCGTAGGCAAGCTCGCCGCAACTCCGCCACGCCTGGTCGGCCATGCCGACCAGGGTGAGAAGCTCAATCGCCTCGCCCCGACAGTAGCGGGCGGCCCATCGACAGCCCACCCAGTGTCGCCGATACGAAAGGAGCGCGGCCTGAACGTTTTCCGCGACGGTCATTGATCCGAAGGTTGCCGCAATCTGGAAGGTGCGGCCGACGCCGAGCCGCCAGATTTCACGCGCCGGCATCCCGGTCACGTCGCGGCCAAACATACAAATGCGGCCGGCGCTCGGCTCGAGCTGGCCGTTGATCATGTTGAAGCACGTGCTCTTGCCCGCTCCGTTGGGACCAATGAGCGCCAACATCTCGCCAGCCTGCAGCGAGAAGCTGACGCCCTTGACCGCCTGAAAGCCGGAATAGGACTTTTCGAGATTTTCGACAGCGAGGATGCTCATGACTGCTTGCTCCGGCGCAGCCTGATCGGCAAATCTGACAAAGCACCGAGCACGCCCTGCGGGAAAATCGAAACCAGGACGATGATCAGAAGACCGAGCACAAGTTTCGAATAATCGGTGTGACTGATCACCCAAATCGAGAGTGACTTGTAAAGTGCGGCGCCAATGACGCCGCCGGCAACCGTCCCGACGCCGCCGAGCAAGACCATGGCCAGCCCGTCAATCGATAACGGAATTGCCAGATCGTCGGGAAAGACGCCACCTTTGAGAAAAGCGTAGAGCGCGCCGGCAAGGGCGGCGAAGCCGCCGGCAACGGTGAATGCGAACCACTGAATGTGATAACGAGACAGGCCGATCGCTTCCGCGCGCAGCTCGCTGTCGTGCAACGCACGCAAAGCATAGCCGAAGGGGGAAAACAAAATGACCCGCAACAGCGCGATCCCGGCGGCGACCAGCGCCAATGTGAGCCAATAAAAATGCGCGGCCGACGCCGCCCACGGGCTCGGCCACACACCGATCAGGCCGTTATCACCGCCGGTCACTTCGGTCCATTGAAAGGCGATCGACCAGACGATCTGCGCGAACGCGAGGGTCAGCATCGCAAAATACACGCCCGACAGTCGGACGCAGAACCAGCCGAAGATGAGTGCGCCGAGAAAGCCCAGCAGCGGCCCGGCTGTAAGTGCGCCCGCCATTGGCAGACCGAGCTCTTTGAGCGCCAACGCGGCACCATATGCTCCCAAGCCGAAATAGGCGGCGTGGCCGAACGAGACAAGTCCGCCGGCGCCGACAAGGAGATGCAGGCTCGCCGCGAAAAGCATGAAAATGAGCACTTCGCTGGCAACCGTCAGCGCATAATTGCCGGCGACCAGCGGCAACAGCGCCGCGGCGGCGATTCCCGCCGCCACGAAAAGCCGTTCGCGCGCAAGGAACGGCCGCCACCGGACGATCTGAAGACCGCTCGCCCCGCGCGTCGCCGCCTCGGGGCGCCCCAACAGTCCCCAAGGCCGCACCACCAGCACCACCGCCATCACCAGAAATACGAGGATGATGGAGATTTTCGGCAGCACAAGGATACCAAATGCGTTGAGCTCGGAGACGATGATCGCGGCGATAAACGTGCCGGGTACATTGCCCAGCCCGCCGATAACAACGACGACCAGCACCTCGGTGATGATCTGCAAATCCATGGTGTGGCTGGCCGCTTCGCGCGGCAATTCAAGCGCTGCGCCGAAGGCGGCGAGGAAAATCCCCAAGGCGAATACGCCGGTGAACAGCCACTGCTGATTGACGCCAAGGGCCGCAACCATTTCACGGTCCTGCGTCGCCGCTCGCACCAGCACGCCCCAGCGCGTGCGGCGCAGCAGCAATTCGACGCCGATGAGAGTGATCGGCCCGAGCGCTATCAGCAATAAATCATAAGTCGGGAACAACTGGCCGAACAGATTGAATGCGCCCTTGAGGCCCGGCGCTCGCGGTCCGAGCAAGTCGCTCGGACCCCAGATCAGCACCACCAAATCCTCGACGACGAGCGTCACGCCGAACGTCAACAGCAGCTGGAGCAATTCGTGCGCGGCATAAATTCGGCGCAGCAACGTCATCTCAACCAGCGCGCCAATGGCCGCGACAATCAAGGACGCAAAGATAACACCGCCCCAAAATACGAAGCCACCGGAAAGCCGCTCCGTCACCGTAACCGCCACGTAGGCGCCAATCATATAAAAGGCGCCGTGCGAGAAATTGACGATGCGGGTAACGCCAAAGATGATCGAAAGGCCGCACGCGGCGAGAAACAGCGACGACGCACTCGCCAAGCCGGTGACGAATTGGTTGAAGAGAAAAGTCACCGGCTTGGCCCTGCGGAAGCGAAAGCAGGAGGATCAATCCTGTGGCCGCAACGCCTTGACCATGCTTTCTGGCGGCTGGTATTTCGCGCCGTCGCGATAGCCGACATCGACCATCACTCCTTTACCTTCCTTTAGCTCGGTCTTGCCGACAAAAGCGCCGAGCGTCGACTGATGGTCGGACTTGCGGAAAGTCACTTCACCGAAAGGCGTGTCGACCACAATTCCCTCGGCCGCTTCGACCAACTTCTCACTGTCGGTCGATTTGGCTTTGGCAAGAATGGCCGCCGCTGCCTTAAGCGTCGAATAGCCGACCACCGAGCCGAGGCGAGGATAGTCGTTGTATTTAGCCTGATAGGCTTTGAGAAAAGCGGCATGCTCGGGAATGCTGACGGCGTTCCAGGGATAACCGGTGACAATCCAACCCACGGGCGTCTCGTCCTTGAGCGGATCGAGATATTCCGGTTCGCCGGTGAGGAAGCTCACGACAAAGCGGTCCTTGAACAGGCCGCGCGTGTTGCCTTCTCGCACGAACTTGACCAGATCGGGGCCGAAAGTGACGTTAAGAATCGCATCCGGCTCGCTTTTGGCAAGTGCCTCAACAACCGCGCCGGCGTCGATCTTGCCTTGTGGCGGCCACTGTTCGGCGACCCATTCAATGTCGGGCCGCTTTTCGGAAAGAAGCTTCTTGAAGACCGCGACCGCCGACTGGCCATATTCGTAATTGGGGGCAACCGTCGCCCATTTTTTTGCCGGCAGCTTGGCCGCTTCTTCGGCGAGCATCGCCGCCTGCTCATAATTCGAGGGGCGCAGGCGGAACGTATAACGATTGCCTTTCGACAACGTGATGGCGTCGGTCAGCGGCTCGGCAGCGAGGAAGAATATCTTCTTCTGCTTGGCGAAATCGGAAACCGCAAGCCCGATATTCGAGAAGAACGTGCCGACCAGCATGACCACGCCATCATTGGAGACGAGCTCGTTCGCCGCGGTCACTGCATCGCCCGGTTTGCCGCCATCGTCCTTGGAAATCACCACCAGCGTCTTGCCGTCGACGCCGCCGCCGGCGTTGATCTGTTCCAGCGCGAGTTGCCAGCCCTTGCGATAGGGATCCGTGAAGGATGGCAAGGCGGAGTAGGAATTAATCTCGCCGATTTTGATTTCATCGCTGCGGGCGATAGCCGCGGTGCAGAATACCGCCACGGCGGCGAAGAGAAGTGAGATTGAGTTGGGCTTCCACATGGTCAACGCTCCTGCTTTCAGTTCGACGGCCATTTATTTGTATACGAACGATATCCGTTCTTTCGCCCGGTGCAAGATTGTAACTCCAGCAAAGCGCACGCGAAATTCGCCTGATTTTTGGGCGATAGGTTTGAACATCCCAATCGCCAAACCGGTCACTTCATCTTCTCAAGCAACCTGAGAAACTCCGCCTGCTCGCCGCCGTCGAGCGGCGCCAGGGTGTCCTTGCTGATTGCCTGTGCAACGGCGAATTTTGAGTCCAAGAGATCGCGGCCTTTGCCGGTTAGCGCCACCAGCCGGCGGCGGGCGTCGTCCTCGTCCGCGCTAACACAGATGAGGCCCCGTTTTCTCAGCCGATCGACGACTCCTTTGATGGTGGCGACGTCCATGGCGGTCATCCGTCCCAGCAGGTTCTGCGAGGTAGGCCCCACTTCATAGAGCTTCGCAAGCGCGGCCCATTGGGTTGGGGTAATGCCGCTGCCCATGAGGCCGGCAAAGAGCGTTGCGTGGCGCTGGCTGACCTGCCGCAGGATGAAACCTACCTGTTCATCCAGAATATAGGCTTTCGGCCGGGGCTTGGCCTTCGCGGCCCTGGCCCGCATTGGTTTCTCCTTTCGCACGGGAATCGTCATCACCCCTCGAATGCTTACCTGAGCCCGTCCTGACCTTTGATAGCATCCTTCGTCAGGCCGCCGACGCGCGGGAGCGGCCGGCCTGAATCGGTCACGGCCACCACCACCATGATCTCGTCGGCGCGCGGGGCATCGGCGACGCGTACCTCCATGCCGTCGAAATGGCTCCGAACGAACGCCGCGTCCTTGTGGCCGAGCGGCACGTCGAGCGTGACTCCCGGTCCGCCGCGCTTCTTGGATGAAGGGATCAGCGCCGTGCCGGTGCCGAGAACCTTCCTCACCGGCGCTCCAAGCTTTGGATGCAGGATAGCGGCGGCGTGTTCGAGCTCGCCGTTTTCCCCAACCGCGGCCGCCTTGCCGTAGCTCTCGGCGCTCGGACCTTCGATTCCAAGTGCCGCCACCGCGCGGCTCGCCAACAATCCTCCCAACTCTTCGCCGATCTCAATCAGCTCGGAAAGGTCGTCCACATAGCGGCCTGCGAATGGATTCTCGATCACCGCCACCGCCGCCGCGCGACGGGTCGGCGGCTCGATCGCTTTGCCCATTTCGAAGCGGGTCTCTTCGAGAAAGGTGACGAGCTTGCGAATTTTTGCCTTCATCTCACACCGCCAAATTTTCCATGCGCTGCCCCACTTCACATTTCGAGCGCACGGGCAAACGCTCGGCGGTCTGGACCGCCTCAGCGCCGCAAAGCAGTGTGCGACCGCAAAGTCGCAGCGCCGCCGCCTGCAAGAGGCCGGCGCGGCGCAAACGTTCTGCTTCATCAAGCCCGGCGGTGAGTGCGTCATCGATGTCGTGCGGTGCCAGTGGTCCAACGTCGATGGTGACCGGCCGCTCGCCGAGATCGCTTTGCGGATCGAGCGCCGTGGCAGGCGTGCGGCCAACGGCCGGATGACCGGGTAGATCGACCGCATTGGCGACCAAAGTAGCGGCAGCGTCGGCCTGCGCGGCTGAGCTGGCGAGAACGGTTACCGCGTCAGCTATTCCGCGTGAGAAGCTGCGGCCGCGCCATCCCGATGTGGCCACGCCGCGCACGCTGTCTCGGCCGGAAATCATAGCGCTTCCGATCAAGCTCGGCCGGTCGGGCCGATCAACCATGCCGATGGAAAAGCTTTCGTCGGGCAGCAGGTGCAGGGCGATATCGCCGCCGTTGTTGACGTAAGCGCGCCGCAGCTTCGCGCCAATCGTCATTACGCGCAAGATTTCGTCGGCGACGGCGCCGGCGACGGCCGCCATCGGCGTGATGAAGCGGGCAACGCACAGCGGCGCGACGGCATCGGCCATGCGCCGCGCGACGACGCCGGAGGGACGCGCGCCGGTGGATGTTGCTTGTTCGCGAAGAAGAGGCAATTCGGCGCAAAGCTCGTCGAGGATCGCCGCGAAGCGGCGCCACGCCGCGGCGTACGCCGTTTCAACCGCGGCGACTTCACCGAACGCTTCGATGATCAGATCGATCGGCCCGTCGTGGAGATGAAGGCGGCCATCCGGCAACCGGCTTTGCTGTGGCAGTATTCTCATGCTTCGCCCCGCGCCGGCGCAAGCATTGTGTCCCGGTCAGCCGATTTCTTGCGACGTTCATCGAGAATATCCTGCAACGGCCGCACATGATCGACATGTCCGCCCAGCACCGCATAATCATCGAGCCGCATGGTGAACTCGATCGGCGCCACGATCGCCGGGGTGGGCACGTAGCCGAAGGCGTTGTCCGGCAGCAGTGTGACGTCGACCATGAACGTAATGCCGCCCCCCGGCCAGACGATGACGGGCGCGCCGCCGGCCGTCACCGTTGTCAGCGCCTGGCGCACCGAGCGGGTCAGGCGCACCGGATTTTCAGTGACGCCGGCGCGCAGCGAGCCGCCGGCGCCGCCCATGAACAAAACCGAGCACAGCGCAGGTTCGCAATTCTCGCGGATGCGCTCGACCGAGACGCGCAGAGTGTCGGGCAACGGCGCCTCAATGGGGTTCAGCGAGTCGTCAAGGCGGTAGAAGGCGTGCTGTTCGCCGGTGGTCGAGACCATCAGCATGGTCAAGCCGGACCACGCGACTTTCTTGTCGAAGCCGGCGACGATTTCGAGCGGATCGGAAATGTTGGCACCGCCCCAGCCGGTGCCCGGCTCGGCGACATGGAAATAACGTCCGGGAGTCGAGCGCCGGCCTTTCATTTTGATGCCGGTGTCGCGCGCGCCCAGCAGCTTGCCGGCCTGATGCTCGGAAAGGACGCCGGTGATGTGATCGTCAACCACCACGACTTCGTCGACTTTGCCGTACCATTGTTTGGCGAACATGCCGATCGTGGCGGAGCCGCAGCCCACCCGCATGCGCTCCTCGGTCTCACCGTTGACGACCGGGGGCAGGCCTGCCTGCACAATGACGGTGGCGCCGCCATCGACGGTCAACTCAACGGCCTTGCGGCTGCACAAATCGAGCAGCGTTTCGCAGGTGACCCGTCCTTCCTTCTTGCCGCCGTGGGTCAGATGATTGACCCCGCCCAATGAAAGCATTTGCGAGCCATATTCGCCGGTCGTGACGTGGCCCACCGGCTCACCCTTAGCGCGGACCGTCGCGCATTCCGGTCCAAGATGGCGATCGGTGTCGATCTTCAGCTTGACGCCGCAATACGAGTAGATGCCCTCCGTCACGACTGTGACCATATCGATGCCGTCGACCTTGGACGAGACGATGAACGGCGCCGGTTTATAGTCGGGATAGGTCGTGCCGGCGCCGATCGCGGTGACGATGGGCGTAGGCGCGTTGAGGATGTCGCCGCTCCACTCACGCGCCGGGATCATGAAAGGCACGACCTCGCCCCCGTCCTGCAAAGTGCGTTCGAGCAGGACGTGCGGATCGACGCGGACCAATTCGCCGTCACGGTTGGCATAACGGTCGCAGGCTCCGGTCATGCCCGGGCGGATGTAGCAGAGCACCGGACAAGCGTCGCAGCGGATCTTGTCATCGGGCTCAGCCACGGGATTTCTTGCCCTCCAGTGCCAGGATCGCCGCACGCAAACGATCTGGAGTCGCGGGCGTACGCGTGATGCGCGCGCCGGTCGCGTGATGGATTGCGTTGAGGATCGCGGGCGCGGTCGGGATCAACGCCTGCTCGCCGATGCCCTTCGCGCCGAATGGCCCGATCGACGAAGCCTCCTCGATAAGAATGCTCTCTATCGGCGGCATGTCGCCAAAGGTGGGAATGAGATAATCGTGCAAATTCTCGCCCTTGCCGGGAACAAACTCTTCCATCAGCGCCATGCCGAGGCCTTGCGCCGCGCCGCCTTCGATCTGGCCTTCGACCAGCGTCGGATTGATCGCCTTGCCGACGTCATGCGCGCAGACCAGTTGAAGGACTTTGACGCGGCCAAGTTCGACATCGACCTCGACCGCAGCGAGATGGGCGCCGTAGCCGAAAACAGCGTAAGGCTCGCCTTGGCCGTTCTCGTCGAGCGGCGTCGTCGGCGGATCGAAAGTCTCGCGCACTTCTGCGACGAATCCCGCCCCGTTGAGCGAAAGCGCGCTCAACTTCACGTGGCGCTCGCCGCCCGATCCCTCGATGGTAATCGTCCCATCGTCGAAACGGATCGTTGCCTCTTCACCGACATTGGCGAGCCGCAGGATCGCGCGGCGCATCGCCCGACCGGCCAGGAACGCTGCCTTGCCCGAGACGAAGGTCTGGCGTGAAGCTGAAGTCTTGCCGCAGTCAGGCGTCTGATCAGTATCCGCTGAGGTCAGATCGAACAGCGCGATCGGTGCACCGAGCGCGTCGGCGCAGATTTGCGGGATTACCGTGTTCGAGCCCTGGCCGATATCAACTGCACCCTGGAACAATGTTAGCCGTCCGTCGGGCTTGAGCCCAAGCCGCATGGTCGACGGATTCGGTAATGAGGTATTGCCGCATCCGTACCACATGCCGGCAACGCCGACGCCGCGACGGAGCCGGCCATTTGCCGCCGCATTGAAGGTCCGCGCGGCCGCGCGCATCTCCAGCCAGCGCGGCCGCAGCGCTTCAAGGCATGTCTTAAAGCCGACGCCGTCCTTGAAAACCTGTCCGGTCACCGTCGGATCGCCCGCTTCCAGCGCATTTGCGACTCGGAACTCCAGCGGATCCATGCCGAGCTTGATCGCAAGCTCGTCGAGCAGCTGCTCTTGGGCGATCGCGGTTTGCGGCACGCCGAAACCGCGAAAAGCGCCCGCCGGCACAAGGTGGGTATGAATCGCCCGCGCGTGCGCCCGATAATGCGGCATGCGGTATGGTCCGGACGCGTGCACCGGCACCCGATTGGCAACCGTCGGCCCCCACGAAGCGTAGGCTCCGGTGTTGAAGTCGGCGCGAAAATCCATGGCTTTGAGCCGGCCGTCGCGGGCTGCACCGATCCTTGCGCGGATCACGGCGGGATGACGCTTGGTGGTGCTCATGAACGATTCGGTTCGCGAATAGACCATACGAACCGGCCGATAAAGCAGCCACGCGGCGAGCGCGACGAACGGCTGAATGGAGAGGTCGAGCTTCGCACCAAAGCCGCCGCCGACCGCAGTGGGAATAATGCGCACCTGATCGGGCGCCAATCCGAGGATCTTCGCAATGTCGTCGCGATCCATGTACGGCGCTTGCGTGCACGCCTGAATTTCGATGCGGTTTTTCACGCGCCGGGCAAAGCCTGCCTCCGGCTCGATGTAAGCGTGTTCGATGAAGCCGGTTTCGAATTCGCCTTCGACGACCACATCCGAGGTCGCGAGCGCCGCCTCGACGTCGCCCCGCACGACCCGCCCGCTGGTCAGGATATTGCCGGGGCGAAGTGGATGGATCGGCGTTGCATCGGCTGCGGTGGCCTCGTTCAGATTTGTCAACGTCGGCAGGGCCTGCCAAGTGACCGGAAACTCCGAAAGGTCGAGCGCCCTAATCGCCGCCTCCTCGCCGACAACCAGCGCAACCGCTTCACCGCGAAAGCGCGCGGCGCTTTCAGCCAGCATTGGCTGATCGGCGAAAGGCGCGATGACCCCGAAGCGATTTTCGCCCGGCACATCCTTGGCCGTGAAGACCCTCTTCACGCCCTGATGCGCGCGCGTGAATGCCGCAATGTCTCCTAGCGCGAAGTTTGCATGGTGATGCGGCGAGCGGATTGCCCGGGCAAGCAGCGCGTCACCCGGCCATTCGTCGGCGCCGAAAATTTCCTCGCCCGAGATTTTCCTTTCCCCGTCGAGCCGCGGCAGACGAAGACCAACGAACGCACCGCGGGACAAACCGGATTGCGGATCGCCGGCCAGCCGTTGGGCGTTCATCACGGCATCGACGATCTTGCGGTAGCCGGTACAGCGGCACAGGACGCCGCCGAGCGCGTCTTGCGTTTCCGTTTCATTCGGCGCCGGATTCGTGCGCAGCAAGGCCACAGCCGCGAGTAGCATCGCCGGCGTGCAAATTCCGCATTGCGCGGCGCCATGCGCGTGGAAGGAGCGTCGAAGCCGGACGACTATGTCCTCGCGCGAAGACAAGCCCTCGGCGGTTTCGACAACACAGCCATCGATTTGGCCGACCGCGGTAAGGCACGAGCAGATTGGCTTGCCGTCAGCGAGGACGGTGCAAGCGCCGCAATCGCCAGCGTCGCAGCCGACTTTGACGCCGACCAATCCACATTGTTCACGCAACGCATGGCTCAACCGCTCCAGCGGCGATCCAACGAGCCGGGCGGACGCACCGTTAAGCGTCAATGATACGCCGACCGCGCGTTCGAGCATCAGCAAACGCCTCCGGCTTCCGCTTTGAGGCAGCATTCGACGGCGCGGCGAACGAGTGTCAAAGCCGCGTCGCGGCGATAGTCGGCAGTGGCCCGCAAATCATCGATCGGCGACAGGACGGCGAGATCTCCTGCGTCAATCGCACTGCCAAGACCGGCGCGCGCCGAAGCGCCGACAAGCTTTCGCTCCACGTCGGAAAGCCGCCTGGCAGCGGCCGAGCAGGAACCGACGGCGACACGCGCGTTGCGCACTCTGGCATCCACGACATCGAGGAGCACCGCAACCATCACGATGGAAATAACCAGATAACGTCGCGCGCCGAGTTTCAGAAAACTGGACTGGACGGTCGGAGCCGGCTGCGGGACGAGGATCGCCGACACGATCTCGCCGGGGCTGAGCATCGTCTGACGGTTCCCGGTGATGAATTCGCCAAGAGGCAGGCGCCTGCCGCCACGCATCGAAACAAGCTCGACCTCGGCATCGAGTATCAAAAGCGGCGGAACGCCGTCCGCGGCGGGCGAGGCATTGCACAGATTGCCGGCGATCGTCGCGCGATTCTGTATTTGGACGCCACCGACCTCGCGCGCCGCCGCCTTAAGCGCATCGAACCCCGGGGGCAGGTCGGCCTTGACCAGATCGCTCCAGGTAACAGCGGCCCCGATGCGGATCTGGTCGCCGTAGCGATCGATGTTGCGCAGCGTCGGGAGCGCCGTGAGATCGACGTAGCGCCCGGTCAGCGGACGCGCGCCAGCCGCCGGAAATATATCGGTACCCCCTGCCAAAACGCGGGTGTCCGGTTCGGCAAGCAACCGCACAGCTTCGGCAAGATCAGCGGGCCGCTCATACAAGAGAACGAGTCTCCTGATGGTCGTTTGTATACAAATATACTCGCCCGGCGAGTGATATTGTCAAGCCTACCTTGCACGTCTGACGACCGACAATGGACAGCTGCAAATTCGTACAGGGAAGGAAATCGCCCGCGCGACGCTGGCTGGCTGGCGCGCAGTCGACCGCGAACCAGTCTCAGCCGCAAATCCTGCCTACAACGGTCGCGACCTTAACCGAACGACGGCAACCGGTCGCAGCTCGCATGAGGGAGAACGATATGATGATAGCAGAACGAAAATTTTCCGCAGCGATGTGGCCGTAGGGTTCATCCCTTCCAATCGGTGCGGAAAAAACTGCTCAGGATGCTCGCCGGGAGGCAGTGATTTGGTGATTTATGGTCTCATCCACGATTCGGCGATCGCCGAACCAAGGGGACTTGTCCTTGCTTTAGGTCCGCTCGGCTAATGCAATGTTTCCGTATTCTTCGTCGAGCCATCGAGCAGGTTGGATTGGGGAGTAGTGTCTGTCTGACTTACGTCCTGCTGCCCGACGGCGTCCGGCCCCTCCATGGCGACAATCAGACTGTTGGGACGCATGTCGGTCCAATTCTTATTTATATATTCCAGACATGCGGAGCGGGTGTCGGACTTGAGTTTAATTGTCCAGCCGTTCGGCACATCGACAAAGCTTGGCCACAGCGAATACTGGCCCTCTTCGTTGATCAGAACATGATAGGTACCGTTTTCGTCCTCGAATGGATTTGTCACCTTTACCTCCAGACGCAGATACGTGTCCGACGGACACCAACTGGCGAGCATCGCCGCAGCTGACGATGGTGCCCCTCACACCGCATGGATGCTAGCAAATTTACGCCAGTCCGTACAGGGTCTTAGTACCGCGTCACAGCGCGCGACGGCTTGCTGTCGGGCCGTATCTCGTAATTCGTATTTTGACCCTTTTCTGAGGCCTCCAGAGATAAAGTAAGCTGTTTCGACGAATGTCGATTAAGCTCGGCCGTCAGTATATTCCCAATCAGCGATGCCGATGATGGATTCAACATTGCGTCATGGCCGCACTCGGTTCGGAAAATCTTGACATGGCCCTGCACGTAAGGCTTCCACGGCTCGCGCAGCATAGTCGCGTCTCCGTCCTTGGAGACGAATAGCAAGGCGTCGCCTCGAAACTGCTGTGGCGTGAAATTTTTTAGTATACGGATATTGTTGCTGTAGGACTCGACGACCGCCTTGAAGTGCTCGTCGCTGAATTCTGATACCCAGTGGCCTTCGCGACGAAGGGCATCCATCATGTCCTGCAACGGACGCGCCGTCTCGTCCCAATCGGACGGGAATGCCTCGACGGGATAGCTGTCAAGCAGTGCCAGCACTGCGACCTCCTGACCCGCGTTCTGGAGGTGTGTCGCAACGGCATAGGCTATTAGTCCGCCCATAGACCAGCCGAGAAGATTGTAAGGTCCGTTGGGTTGAACGCTGCGAATGACGTTTGCGTAGTCGGCTGCCATGTCTTCCATAGTTTCTGGAAGAACGTCCGGCTTGCTGAGGCTGCGAATCTGCAGTGCATACAGTGGGTGATTGGACGGTATATGACGGATGAGCCGAGAATAGATCCAACTGAATCCAGAGGCAGGATGGACGCAGAACAGAGGGAGATGTTCTCCATTGGGTCTGAGGGGCAATAGAACATCAAGATCGGATTTGGCTATTCCACCAGCGCCAATATGGCGCGCCAGCGCCTCAACCGTCGGCGCCTCAAACAGGCTGCGGATCGGTAGCTCAACATCCAGCGTCGCACGGATCCGGCTGATCAGCCTGGTCGCCAGCAGCGAGTGCCCGCCCAGCGCAAAGAAGTCGTCGTCAATGCCGACCTCCTTCACGTCCAGTACGTCCGCGAATTGCATGCAGAGAGCTTCTTCGAGGTAGGATCGGGGCCCTTTTCTAGCCGTGGGCGTCAGATCCGGCGCTGGCAGCCCGCGACGGTCAAGCTTGCCGTTCGCCGTCAGCGGCAACGAGCCCAGCACTACGATCGCCGACGGAACCATGTAGTCGGGCAGCCGGCCGCCAAGCTGCGACCGCAGCTCCGC
>Ga0181525_10001473_pt1 | contig 20040 bp, 18 predicted proteins | sample PEATcosm2014_Bin_48_FD_121100 | JGI IMG/M metagenome (GOLD analysis project Ga0181525, IMG submission 121100) | Peatland microbial communities from MTU Mesocosm Facility, Houghton, MI, USA - PEATcosm2014_Bin06_10_metaG | ecosystem: Environmental > Terrestrial > Soil > Wetlands > Peat | place...
CCGCCCCCCTCGGCCAAAAAGACATCCGCCTCGTCCTCTCCGCCGCCGAAAACCTCGAAGTCCCCATGCCGCTCGCCAGCCTGCTGCGCGACCGCTTCCTCACCCTGCTGGCGCTGGGCGGGCAGCATCTCGACTGGTCGGCTATTGGGAAACTTGCCGCTAAGGATTCTGGGCAGGAAACTAGCTTTTAAGGGAAGGAAGCAGCGCTTTTTTGCAAAAAAGCGCGCAAAAAACGCTTATTAATCTGGGACATGGGCGGTGACGCCGTCAACGCCCATGTCCCAGAGTTCCAGAAGTTTTTTGGTTCTTTTTTTCAAAAAAGAACTTCTTCCGCCTTTACGGCCCTACCATCTCCGCTAACGGGCACCCCGTCACCGGATAGCCTGCATCCTCGGGGATACACAGCCAGTCCACCCCGTCGCGTTGGCGCACCTGCGGCGTAATCGCCCGCACCGGCGTCTCCGCCAGATGCGCCAGCACCGCGTCAAACCGGGGATGCTCCGCCAGCCGCTCCAGATTGCGCAGGGTGGGGAAAATGATGCGGTGTGTGTCATCTTCCATCGCCGCGCGCGCCGTCAGCCACAGGTGATGCGTGGCTTCATCGGTATCCACTTCCACCGCGTCGCCGGTCATTTTCGCCACGTAGAACCAGGTGTCGTAATTGCGATGCCCCGTATGCTTCGGGCACCAGCGCGCGAAGGGCACCAGCACGGCCAAATCCAGCATCCTGCCGTCCGCCGCCAGCAGCTCGCCCAGCGGGCGATGCGCCTTCAGCGCCGCGCGCCACTGCGCCATCATCTGTGGCGCCAGCGCCGGGACAACCCCCACGGCCACGCCGACCTCCTCAATCGCCTCGCGGATCGCCGCCACCCGGGCGGCGGCATCCAGCGCATCCTCCGGCGCATGGCGCACCCGCGCGGCGTTGGCGGCCACCTCGCCATCCCCCGCATCCACCCGCCCGCCCGGAAACACCAGCGCCCCGGCGGCAAACGACATTTTCGCCTGGCGCACCACCATCAGATGCCGCGCCGGACCATCCTCGTCCTCGCGGTAAAAAACCACCGTCGCCGCCTGAATCGCCGGGTTTTCCATGCTGAGCGTCATACTCCTAAGTTGAGGTGGATTGCAGGAAAGCGCGCAAAAAACGCTTATTAATTCGGGACATGGGCGTTGCCGCGGTCACAGCCCATGTCCCCAGGCCAGAAGTTTTTTGGTTCTTTTTTTCAAAAAAGAACTGCTTCCCTACTGAACCTAAAGCCCCCACGCTACTGCTCCTTGGCCAACCGCTCCAACTCGCGGATCATCGCCTCGCGCATTTTAAACTTCTGCACCTTGCCGGTCACGGTAATCGGCAGCTCCGTCACAAAGCGGATATAGCGCGGCAGCTTATGGTGTGAGATCTGCCCCCGGCAGAACTCCAGCAGCTCCTCCGCCGTCATCTCCTGGCCTTCGCGCACAATCACCCAGGCGCAAAGCTCTTCGCCATAAAGCGGGTCCGGCACGCCGAACACCTGCACGTCCTGCACCTTGGGATGCCGGTACAAATACTCCTCGATCTCGCGCGGATAGAGATTTTCCCCGCCCCGGATCACCATGTCCTTAATCCGCCCGACGATATTGCCGTAGCCCTCTTCGTCCAGCGTCGCGAGGTCGCCGGTATGCATCCACCCCTCGGCGTCCTTCGCCTTGGCGGTCTGCTCCGGCTCATCCCAGTATCCCAGCATCACCGAATAGCCGCGCGTGCACAGCTCACCCGGCACGCCATGCGGCACCGTCGCGCCCATGGCGTCCACCAGCTTCACCTCCAGATGCGGATGCACCCGCCCGACCGTGGACACCCGGCGCTCCAACGGATCATCCGTGCTGCTCTGGAAGCTCACCGGGCTGGTCTCGGTCATGCCGTAGCAGATGGTAATGTCGCGGATATGCATGCGGTCCACCACCTTGCGCATCACCTCAATCGGGCAGGTGGCACCCGCCATGATCCCGGTGCGTAAGTGGTGCAGGTCGAACTCGGCAAAGCGCGGATGGTCCAGCTCGGCGATGAACATGGTCGGCACGCCGTACAGCGCCGTGCAGCGCTCCTCGGCGGCCACCCGCAGCGTGGCCAGCGGATCAAACCCCTCGCCCGGATAAATCATCGCCGCGCCATGCGTCACGCAGGCCAGATTGCCCATGACCATGCCGAAGCAGTGATACAGCGGCACCGGAATACAAATCCGGTCCTGCTCCGTCAGCTCCATCGCCCGGCCCACGAAGTAGCCGTTATTGAGAATATTGCGGTGGCTCAGCGTCACCCCCTTGGGCGCACCGGTGGTGCCGCTGGTGAACTGAATATTCACCGCATCCGCCGCCTTCAGCCCCGCCGACACCGCGTGCAGCCGCGCCCGCCCGGCCTCGCGCCCGGTCATCTCCAGCGCATCGAAGGACATCGCCCCCGGCATCACCGCCTCGCCCATCTGCACCAGCAGGCGCAGATGCGGCAGCCGCGCCGCGTGCAGCGCCCCCACCTTGGCCTGCGCCAGTTCCGGCGCCAGCGTGGCGATCATCTCCGGGTAATTGCTGGTCTTGAACGGCGGCGCGATGACCAGCGCCGCGCAGCCCACCTTGTTCAGCGCGTACTCCAACTCCGTCAGCCGGTAAGCCGGGTTCACCGTCACCAGGATCAGCCCCGCCTTGGCGGCGGCGAACTGGGTAATCACCCACTCCACCCGGTTCAGCGACCAAATCCCCACCCGCGCGCCGGGCTCCAGCCCCATCGCCAGCAGCCCGGCGGCCACATCCTCCACCCGCTCGCGCAGCGCCGCCCAGCTCAGCCGCACGGACTGCGCCGGACACACCACCGCCTCCTGTTCCGCCCATTGCGCGCAGGCCGCGTCAAACGCCTCCCCGATGGTGGTCTCCAACAGCGGCGGTTCGGCGACGCCGCGTACATAGCTTCCGGTCATTTGACTCTCCCGTTCTTATTTTTATCGTCAGGCAAATCTATTTTTCTTGGACGGCAACCGATGAAGGCGGGGGTTACTCCAGCGCCAGCATCCGCCGCGCCTGTTTCAAATGGGGCAGATCGAGCATTTTTCCATCCAGCGCCAGCACGCCGGCGCCGGGGTTGGCGGCAAACAATTCCACCACGCGCCGCGCCTGCGCCAGCTCCGCCTCGGCGGGCGTCATCACCTCGTTAATCACCGCGATCTGCGCCGGATGAATCGCCATCATCCCGGTAAACCCCTCGCGCCGCCCGGCGGCGGCCCACTCGCGCAGACCGGCCAGATCGCGGAAATCCGCATACACCGTGTCGATGGCGGGAACCCCCGCCGCCGCCGCCCCGGCCAGGCAGAGCGAACGCGCCAGACGGCAAAGGTCGGTCAGCTCCCCCGCCGCCGTCCGGTTCACCGCCGCCCCCACCGCAGCGGGCAAATCCTCCGCCCCCCAGGTCAGCCCCGCCAGACGCGGCCCGCTTTGCGCATACGTGCCCAAATTAAACACCGACTGCGGCGTCTCCGTCGCAATCGGCAGAATCTTGGTCCGCCCCGCAGGCAAATTCGCCGCCGCCTCAAACGCATCGAGATACAGCGACAGCTTCGCCACCTCCGCGCCGGATTCACATTTCGGCAGCACAATCCCCTCCGGCGCCGCGCCCACCACAGCGGCCAGATCCAGCAGCGCCAGCCCGCTGGCCAGCGGATTAACCCGCACCCAGAACCGCGCCCCGCCTTTCTGCACCTGCTCGGCCACCCTCTCCCGCGCATCGGCCTTGCGCCCCGGCGCCACGGAATCCTCCAGGTCCAGGATCAACGCATCCGCCCCCGCCGCCGCCGCCTTCTCCATTTTCCCAGGCTGGTCGCCCGGCACAAACAGCCAGGAGCGCGGGCTCATTGCGGCAACCTGTGCAGCAGCGCGGTGCGCTTACACTGGCACACCCTCTCGCCGCGCTGGTTAAACATGCGATGCTCAAACACCACCAGCCCCGCCTTGGGCCGGGACTTGCTGTCGCGCTTTTCCACCACCGTGGTTTCCGCCCGCAGCGTATCGCCGATAAACACCGGCTTGGGCATCATCACCGCGTCATAGCCCAGATTTGCCACCAGCGTGCCCAGCGTCGTGTCACTCACGGAAATCCCCACCATCAGCGAGAAGGTGAACAACCCGTTCACCACAATCCGCCCGAACTCGCTCTGCGCGGCATATTCTGCATCCAGATGCAGCGGCTGCGGATTATGCGTCAGCGTGGAGAGCAGCAGATTATCCGTCTCCGTCACCGTGCGGCGCAGCTCGTGCTGCAAAATCTCGCCAATCTCGAATTGTTCAAAATACCGTCCGGCCATGCTCAGACCTCCGCGCGCAGATGCAGCAGCAGCACACCTTCGGCCACCCGCTCGCCGGCTTTCACCGTCAGCCCGGTCACGGCGCCATCGCAAGGCGCACTCAGCGTCATTTCCATTTTCATCGCCTCCATCACCAGGAGCGGCGCACCCTTTTTTACAACATCGCCTTCCGCCACCGCAACGGAAAGAATATGCCCCGGCATGGGCGAGAGCACCGCACCGTCGCTCACCGCGCCCTGTGCCCCCACATCGGTGGTGACTTCGCAAAACGCAAAGGCCCGCCCAGCCTCAAACACCACCGTCTCGTCGCCATAATTGGCCACGGATAACTTTTGCGCGCGCAGCGGCGGATGCAACTGCACGACATGGGTTTCCGCCCCCAACTGCAAGCGCACCTCCCCCCTCGGCGCGGCGTTCAACCGGAACCCCGTCAGCGCCGCCGGAATTTTATGCGCCGCCAGCCGCGCGCCCGCCGCCGCCGCCAGCACCTTGGCCGAGGGCGCAGCCTCGCCCACCAGCGCTTCCAGCCGCGCCTCGATAAACCCGGTATCCACATCGCCCGCGACAAAATCCGCATGCGTCAGCGCATTGCCCAGAAACGCCGCATTGGTCTTCACCGGCCAAACCTCCGCCCCCCGGCAAGCCACCGCCAGCCGCGCCGCCGCCGTGGCGCGGTTCGGTGCATGCACAATCAGCTTGGCGATCATCGGATCATAAAACGCCGTCACCTCGCAGCCTTGCTCCACCGCGCTATCCACCCGCACGCCCTCGCCCGGCAGCCGGAAATGCGTCAGCGGACCAATCGACGGCAAAAACCCCGTCTCCGGGTTCTCCGCATACAGCCGCGCCTCGATCGCATGGCCCGTGCAGGTAATCTGCCCCTGCGCCAGCGGCAGCGCCTCACCCGCCGCCACCCGGAACTGCCACTCCACCAGATCGAGCCCCGTCACCGCCTCCGTCACCGGATGCTCCACCTGCAGCCGCGTGTTCATCTCCATGAACCACACCCGGTCCGCCCGCAGCCCTTCGGAAGCATCGGCGATAAACTCAATCGTCCCCGCCCCTTCATAAGCCACCGCCTGCGCCGCCTTCACCGCTGCGGCGCACACGGCGGCCCGCACCTCCTCGCTCATCCCCGGTGCTGGCGCTTCCTCAATCACCTTCTGATGGCGGCGTTGCAGCGAGCAATCGCGCTCAAACAAATGCACCACATTCCCGTGCGCATCGCCAAACACCTGCACCTCGATATGCCGGGGCCGCGTCACATAAATCTCCAACAGCACCCGATCATCGCCAAACGACGCCAGCGCCTCCCGGCGGCAAGAGGCCAGTGCCGCAGCAAATTCCTCCGCCCGCGCCACCTTGCGCATGCCCTTACCGCCGCCGCCCGCCACGGCCTTAATCAGCAGCGGAAAGCCAATCTGCTTCGCCTCCGCCAGCAGCCGCGCCTCAGACTGATCCTCCCCCAGATACCCCGGCGTCACCGGCACCCCGGCCTGCATCATCAGCGCCTTGGCCGCATCCTTCAGCCCCATGGCGCGGATAGACTCCGGGCGCGGCCCGATCCAAACCAGCCCCGCCGCCATCACCGCCTCGGCAAACGCCGCGTTCTCGGAGAGGAAGCCATAGCCCGGATGCACCGCCCGCGCCCCGCTCGCGCGCGCCGCCGCCAAAATTTTCTCCGGGTTCAGATAACTCTCCCGCGCCGCCGCCGGGCCGATGGCCAGCGCCTCATCCGCCTCCGCCACAAACGGCGCCGTGGCATCGGCCTCGGAATAAACCGCGATGGCGCGCACGCCCAGGCGCCGCGCGGTGCGAATAATCCGGCGGGAAATTTCGCCGCGATTGGCGATGAGAACGGAAGAAAACATGCGCCTCGGTTTCTGTTTGGGAATATTCAGAGTCGTTCAAAAAGGACTTCTTTTTGTGAACAAAAAGAAGCAAAAAAACTTTGATAATTTAGTCCGGTGGCCGCGCCGACGCCCCCAGTTCATAAAAAGTTTTTTGGTTCTTTTTTTCAAAAAAGAACCGTTTGTCTGGCTGTTTTCCGAACATGGCCATCACATCCTGAACACGCCAAAGCGCGGCGTCTCCGCCACCGGCGCATTCAGCGCCGCCGAAATCGCCAGCCCCAGCACATCGCGCGTCTGCGCCGGATCGATAATCCCATCATCCCACAGCCGCGCCGTGGCAAAATACGGGCTGCCCTCTTCCTCATACCGGCTGCGGATCGGCGTCTTAAACGCCGCCTCTTCCTCCGCGCTCCAGATGCCGCCTTTGCCTTCAATGCCGTCCCGCTTCACCGTCGCCAGCACGCTCGCCGCCTGCTCGCCGCCCATCACCGAGATCCGGCTATTCGGCCAGGTAAAGAGGAAGCGCGGCCCGTAAGCCCGCCCGCACATGCCGTAATTCCCCGCGCCAAAACTCCCGCCAATCAGCACGGTAAACTTCGGCACGGACGCCGTCGCCACCGCCGTCACCATCTTGGCGCCGTCCTTGGCAATCCCGCCTGCCTCATACTTGCCGCCGACCATGAACCCCGAAATATTCTGCAAAAACACCAAGGGTGTGCGGCGCTGGCACGCCAGCTCGATGAAATGCGCCGCCTTCTGCGCACTCTCGGAAAACAGCACGCCGTTATTGGCGAGAATCGCCACCGGCACACCCCAGATGCGGGCAAACCCGGTCACGATACTGGACCCGTAAAGCGGCTTGAACTCATGCAGCTCGGAGCCATCGACAATACGCGCAATCACCTCCCGCACGTCATACGGCGCGCGCACATCGGCGGGCACAATCCCATACAGCTCCGCCGGATCAAACCTCGGCGGCACCGGCGCCACCACGTCCAAGTCCACCCGCTTCACCGTATTCAGCCGCGCCACGATATCGCGCACAATGGCGATGGCGTGTTCATCATTGGCCGCTACATGGTCCACCACGCCGGATTTGCGCCCATGCGTATCCGCCCCGCCCAGCTCGGTGGCGGAAATAATCTCCCCCGTCGCCGCCTTCACCAGCGGCGGCCCGGCGAGGAAAATCGCCCCCTGGCTCTCCGGCCCGGCGCCGCGCACAATCACGGTCTCGTCGCTCATCGCCGGCACATACGCACCGCCAGCTGTCGAGAGCCCCATGACGCAGGCAATCTGCGCGATCCCGCGCGCGCTCATATTCGCCTGATTGAAAAATATCCGGCCGAAATGCTCCTTATCGGGAAACACCTCGGCCTGATGCGGCAAGTTCGCCCCGCCGCTATCCACCAGGTAGACGCACGGCAACTGGTTCTCCAGCGCAATCTCCTGCGCGCGCAGATGCTTCTTCACCGTCAGCGGAAAATACACCCCGCCCTTCACCGTGGCGTCGTTGGCGACAATCATCACCTCCCGCCCGCTGACCTGCCCGATGCCGCAGATCAGCCCCGCCCCCGGCGCTTCGTCGTGATAAATCCCATGCGCCGCGAGCTGGCCGATTTCCAAAAACGGCGCCCCAGGATCGAGCAACCGCTCCACCCGCTCCCTCGGCAGCAGCTTGCCCCGCGCCTCATGCCGCGCCCGGATCGCCTCCGGCCCGCCCAGCGCGGTGGCCGCCACCTTCGCCCGCAGCTCCGCCACCAGGGCCCGATTCACCGCCGCATTCCGGGCAAACCCCTCGGATGCCGGATCAACCGCGCTGCTCAGATGCGTCATGCGCCGATCAGTTCCCGGCCAATCAGGAAGCGCCGGATCTCATTCGTCCCGGCGCCGATGTCATACAGCTTGGCATCGCGCACCAGCCGCTCCACCGGAAACTCCTTGAGATACCCCGCCCCGCCCAGCGCCTGAATCGCCTCCAGCGAGGTCTTCACCGCATTCTCGCTCGCCAGCAAAATCGCCCCGGCGGCATCAAACCGCGTCGTCTTGCCCGCATCGCAGGCCCGCGCCACGGCATACACGTAAGCGCGCGCCGAATTCAGCGCGACATACATATCCGCGATCTTCGCCTGCATCAGCTGAAACGAGCCAATCGCCTTGCCAAACTGCCTGCGCTCGCGAACATACGGCAGCACCACATCCAGACACGCCTGCATAATCCCCAGCGGCCCACCGGCCAGCACCGCGCGTTCATAATCCAGCCCGGACATCAGCACGCCGACGCCGCCATTCAGCGGCCCCATGACGTTCTCCACCGGCACCTCGCAATCCTCAAAAATCAGCTCGGACGTATCCGACCCGCGCATGCCCATCTTCTCCAGCTTCGGCCCGGTGCTGAATCCTTTGAACCCACGCTCAATAATGAACACCGAAATCCCCTTGGCCCCGGCTTCCGGCGAAGTTTTCGCATACACCACCAGCGTATCGGCCACCGGCGCATTGGTAATCCAAAACTTCGAACCATTGAGGACATACCGATCCCCCTTCATCTGCGCCTTCAGCTTCATCGAGACCACATCGGACCCCGCTTCCACCTCGGACATCGCCAGCGACCCCACATGCTCACCCGAAATCAGCTTCGGCAAATACCGCGCCTTCTGCGCCGCCGAGCCCCAGCGCCGGATCTGGTTCACGCAAAGGTTGGAGTGCGCGCCATAGGAAAGCCCAACCGACGCCGAAGCGCGGGAAAGCTCCTCCACCGCCACCACATGCTCCAGATACCCCAACCCAAGCCCGCCATCTTTCTCTTCCACGGTAATCCCGTGCAGCCCCAGCGCACCCATTTCGGTCCACAGCGAGCGGGCAAACCCATTCCTCCGGTCAATCTCCGCCGCCTGTGGCGCAATCCGGTCCGCGGCAAAGCGCGCGGTGGTCTCGCGGATCGCATCCACGGTTTCACCCAATGCAAAATCCATCGACGAGCTAGAATCGACCGGCATATTCCCTCCAAAGCATTCTTATTTGACCCAGGTTTAGCAGCTTTCCGGTAACAGATGAAATTGAAACTTCGCCCCCGCACTGATAGACAGCATCTATCATGGACTGGTATTTGCTGCGTTATTTCCTGGCCGTCGCCGAACTCGGCAACTTCTCCCGCGCGGCGGGGCGGGTCAACGTCACCCAGCCCACCCTCTCGGCCGGCATCGTCAAGCTGGAAACCCAGCTCGGCCACCGCCTGTTTGAGCGTGACCGCCGCCGCGTCTCCCTCACCCCCGCCGGCAGCCGCTTCCTTGTCCACGCCCAGCGCATCGCGCATGATTATGAACTCGCCCTGCGCGACATCTCCCAAACCACCCCCCGCCGCACCCTGCGCGTGGGCATCCTGTCCACCCTCCCCAGCCCACAACTGGAAGCCATCGTCACCCACCACCGCGCGCAAAACAGCGGCGAAGAGCTGGAGCTCCTCGACGGCAGCGAGCGCGAACTGAAAAACTGGCTGGACGACGAGCGCATTGAACTCGCCCTCACCCTGCTGCGCCCCGGCGCCACCGGCCCGGCGCAGGAATTTCTCGTCCGCGAAGACTACGTCCTCATCACCTCGCGCCAGCACCGCCTGGCCCAGACCAAGCGCGTGCACGGCGAGGAGCTGGCCAAAGACGCCATGATCATCCGCCGCCATTGCGAGGTCCTGGCCGCCACCAGCCAATACTTCACCCAGCGCGGCGTGCGCCCCAGCTTCGGCCTTAAAACCACCAATGACGACCGCGCCCTCGCGCTGGTGCGCGCCGGTCTCGGCGTCACCGTCATGCCCGAGAGTTTCCGCGACCCGGAGATTTGTCACGTGAAACTCATCGATTTCGACCTGCACCGCGAGATCGGCCTGGTCTATTCTGCCCGTGGCCGCGCCTTGGCCGAGGGCGGCTGCACCTTTGTCGAGAGCGTCCGCCGCGTCATGACCAACGGATAGGCAGCATCGGCAAAACCCAATAGAGCTTCCTCCGGAGAACCTGATGCACGACTTTGACGACATTTGGCGGCGCTGCCTGGAAGGCCTGGACCAATCCGGCCGCCGCCGCCGCCTGCGCGATTCCGACCGCCTCGCCGATGGCCGCGTCAACACCGCCCACGGCCAGCTGCTGGATTTCTCCTCCAACGACTATCTCGGCCTCTCCCACCACCCGGAGCTCATCGCCCGCGCCTGCGCCTATGCCGAGCGCTGGGGGGCGGGTTCCGGCGCCTCGCGCCTGGTCTCCGGCAACCTGCCGCCGCACGCGGTCATCGAGGCCAAAATCGCCCAAGGCAAAGGCACCGAAGCCGCCTTACTCTTCGTCTCCGGCGTGCAGGCCAACAGCACCCTGCTGCCCGCCCTGCTGGACTCGCGCATCCTCGGCGCCGAGCCGCTGGTCTATGCAGACCGCCTGAACCACGCCAGCCTCATCCACGGCTGCGCCGCCGCCGGGGTGCGCCAGATCCGCTTCCGCCATAACGATCTGCGCCACCTCGAAGAACTGCTCATCCGCGACCGCCACGAGACCCGCCCGCGCTTCATCCTCACCGAAACCGTCTTCAGCATGGACGGCGACCGCACGGATGTGCCCGCCCTCGCCGCCCTGGCGCAAGCCCACAACGCCTTCCTCTATCTCGACGAAGCCCACGCCACCGGCGTCCTCGGCGAAAACGGCTTCGGCCTCGCCCACGGCCTGCCCAACGCCCTGCTCATGGGCACCTTCAGCAAGGGCCTCGGCGGTTTCGGCGCCTATGCGGCAGGCTCGAACATGTTACGCGACTATCTCATCAACCGTTGCGGCGGCATCATCTACGCCACCGCCCTGCCCCCCGCCGTGCTGGGCGCGATGGACGCCGCCCTCGACCTCATCCCCACCCTGACCGCCGAGCGTGCCCGCCTCGCCGGCCACGGCGTAAAATTCCGCGCCGCCCTGCATGCGGCGGGGTTGGACACCGGCCCTTCCACCACCCACATCGTCCCCCTCATCCTCGGCCCGGAAGAACGCGCCCTCGCCATGGCAAGCGCGCTGGAGGCCGAGGGTTTCCTCACCGTCGCCATCCGCCCGCCCACCGTGCCCGCCGGCACCAGCCGCATCCGCTTCACCTTCTCCGCGCTGCACACCGCAGCCCAGCGCGAAGCCCTGACCGAAGCCGTGCTCCGCCTCGCATGAAACCCATTTTTGTCCTCGTCCACGGCTGGGGTTTTGACGCCGCCTTCTGGTCCCCGCTGCAAGCCGCCCTGCCCCCCGATTCCACCCTCACCTGGGACCTCGGCTTCTTCGGCGCGCCCGCCCAGCCCGCGCCGCCGCCCGGACGCCCCATCATCGCCGCCGGCCACTCCTTCGGCCTGCTCTGGCTCCTGCACCACCGCCCCTTCGCGTGGCAGGCGCTGGCCGCCATTAACGGCTTCACCTGCTTCACCGCGCGCGACTCCTTCCCCGCGGGCATCGCCCCGCGCCTGCTCACGCGCATGACCACCCGCCTCGGCCAATCTCCCGCGCCGGTCGTCGCCGGCTTCCGCAAAACCTGCGGCAGCGCCGCCCCGCCCCCCGCCACGCCGGACGCGCCGTGCCTGCAAACCGGCCTGCACGCCCTGGCCACCTGGGACGAACGCCCCGCCCCGGTGGACCTCGCCCTCTGCGGCCGCTCTGACCCGCTAGTCTCCGCCGCCATGTCCGAAGCCTGTTTCCCCAACATCACCTGGCACGAAGGCGGCCACCTCCTGCCGCAGCAAGCCCCCGCCTGGTGCGCCACCCAGCTCCTGCGCCTCGCATGACCCACCGCAAATCCCGCATCGCCGAGGCCTTCGACGCCCAGGCCGCCGCCTACGACACCGTCGCCCCGGTGCAGGCCGAAATCGCCCGCCGCCTGGCCGCCCGCATCAAAGCGCGCACCCCCGCCCCGCGCCGCATCCTGGAAATCGGCTGCGGCACCGGCCTGCTCAGCACCCACCTCGCCGCCGCCTTCCCGGAGAGCGAGCTGATCCTCACCGACATCGCCCCCGCCATGCTGGAGCGCTGCCGCGCCCGCCTGGGCGGCCACCCCACCTACCACCTCCTCGACGGCGAACACCCCGACCCCCTGCCCGGCAGCTTCGACCTCATCGCCTCCAGCCTCGCCTTCCAATGGTTCTCGGACCTGGGCGGCGCGTTGGCCCGTCTCGGCCAAAAACTAGCCCCCAACGGGCGCCTGCACTTCGCCACACTGGGCAACGAAACCTTCAAAGAATGGCGCACCGCCCACGCCGCCCTGGCCCTGCCCTGCGGCACGCCCATTTACCCCGGCGCCGAGACCTTCCCCTGGCCGGAAAACTTCCCGCACAGCCTCGAAGCTGAATTTCTCCTCCAGCCCTACGCCAGCGGCCGCGACTTCGCCCGCAGCTTAAAAACCCTCGGCGCGCGCGAGCCCGCCCCCGGCTACCAGCCGCTCCCGCATGGCGACTTCCGGCGTCTGCTCAACGCTCTGGAAGGCGGCTTCACCCCAACCTACCACATCCTCTACGGCGAAATGACCCGTACCCCTTAACAACGGAGGCTCACCTCCCCGTTGTTAAGCCTTCGCTAACCTCTCCGTGCGATACACCTTCGCAACATTCCCCGGAGACCATCACATGAGTATTTCCGCACTCAGCAGCGCGTCCAGCGCCGTCGCCGCCCAAGCCTCTGCCACCCCGGCCGCGCCCTCCAGCGCGTCCACCCCCTCCGCATCCGGGGATACCACCACCGTCACCGTCGCGGCGGATGGCGCGGTTACCACCACCGTCACCAACGCGCAGGGCGAGGTTATCTCCTCCACCACCACGGAGCCCACCACCGCCAAAACCACCTCCTTGGTGGACAACTGGGCCTGAAGATGACCCTAAAATTTTGGCTTCTCCCCTGCGCCGCCCTCAGCCTTTCCGCCGCCGCCCCGGCCCGGGCTGAACCCAGCCTGACCTGCGCGCGCGCCATGACCCTCGTCGCCAATAACCCCGGCATCGAGTCCCAAAGCATCGTCAGCATCATTGAGAACCAGTGGCAGAGCCAGGACAAAACCACCCTCGCCGCCGCCCACGCACCGCTGCTGCCCGCGATGACCAGCAGCGCCGCCTACATGCAGCTTCTCTCAGCCCAGTGCATGAACAATCCCGGCCAACCCCTCACCGCCGCCGCCGCGCAGGTCTACGCCCAGGCCCGCCAGGCGCTGGACGGCTATTAAGCCTCCTGCCGCTTGCGCTGCCGGGAAAACGCGGCGTTCAACCAGTCCTTGCTCGTCGTCTTATACGCCAGGGCGCAATTGCGCGCGACCGCCTGAAACAGCTCCTGCCGCGCCAGCACCACCACCCCGGCGGGCAGCCCCGCCCCCTCCGCCAACCCCTGCGCAAACGCACGCGTGATCAACCCGGGCCCGGTGGCCAGCCAAACGTTATCGGTATCGCCCCGATTAATCGCATTCACCGCCAGTTTCAGCGCGCGGTCTATCACCGGATGCCCCGGCACGGCGGCGATAAAATCATTGCCCAGCGTGCCCAAATCCTCCTGATACAAAACCAGCTGCACACCTTCCGGCACCAGGCCGTCAACCGGTTTCAGGCAGCGATTATCTGCATCCGTATAAACCCCGCCCTCCAGCGCCAGCCAGGCCAGCCGGAAAATATCCGCCTTCTGCGCCGCATTATTAGCCCGCCGGTACGCCGCCAAAACCGCCGCCGGATACCGCGCCGACAAATAGTCGCGCGCCGTCACATCATTAAAAACCTGCACCGCATAGCCCGGATTCTTCTCCCGCCAGCTCTGCATCAGCTTGCCAACATCCCCGGGTATTCCTTCCGAATCCCAAAACTGCATGATCTGCCGGGGAACCTGCGCCCCCGCCGCCGCCGCCCAGCGCGCAAACACGCCCGCCTGGCGCAACGCCACCATCAACCCCGTGGCCACCGCCGTATTATCCGGGTTCTCCCGCACAGCGCCCAGCAGCGGCGCAATCCGCGCTTGCGGCGGCAAGGGTTGCAGCGCCACCAACCGTTCAACAAATTCCTGATCCAGCCTGTAATCATCCAGAATCTGCCCATAATGGGTCTGCGAAATATTCAGCGATTTATTCTGCAACTTCGTAATATGGGCGCTCAACGCACTGAACTTGCGCAAATGCGCCGCCGCCCGCGCCAGATCAAACTGCAACGTCCAAACCCGCGTCAAACTCAGCTGCACCGCCGCATCTTCGGGATTAAGCCCGGCGGCGGCCTCATAATGCGCCGCCGCCGCGCGCAAATCCCAGCGCCGCTCCGCATAACTGCCGAAAGCCCCTTCCAGGATCGCCTTCTCGTGCGCCGTGCCCGCGCGAATCCCTGCCAGGCACGCTTCCACCCCGGCATCCGAACCGATCAGCAGCTCCACCTGAAACCGCTCCGTCCAGATCCAGAAATAATCCGGTTCCGCCGCGCAGGCCGCCCGCGCCAGCGCCAGCGCACCCTGAAAATCCCCCGCCAGCCGCATCAGATAAATCCGCTTGGCCTGAATAATCGGCAAAGGCCCATACGCGGCCTCCAATTCCTCCGCCGCCGCCAGCGCCTTATCCGTCTCCCCCAGCGCCGCCAGCGCATCCACCGCGCCGATGCGCAAGCTGATCTCCTCGGGATGGCTCACCGCCGCCCGCTGGTAAATCTCGAACGCCAGCGCCGGGTTCATCGCCATCATCGCCTGCTCGGCCAGACAACCCAGCGCGGCGGCATTCTCCGGGTCCATCGCCAGAGCCTGGGCGATATAATCGTCACACGCCGCCTGACGGCCCAGAAACCGCTCTGCCACCGCCAGCTCAACCCATATCCCCGGCTCCTCCGGCGCTGCCTCGCGCGCCTGTAGCAGCGCCGCCAAGGCGTCCTCATGCCGCCCCGCCTGCCGCTCAATCCGCGCCAGACTCAGCAGCGCCTGCACCTGCCCGGGCTGCACCTTAAGTACCTGCCGCGCCAGTTCCCGCGCCGCCTCACAGTCCCCGGCTTCCCGAATCTCCTCGGCCAGCTCCAGCCTCGGCCAAAAATCGCCCGGCGCCGCCCCCTCCGCCGCGCGCCGGAAATGCGCCAGCGCCGCCGCCCGTTCGCCCCTGGCCCGGGCGCAATAGCCCAGACCCAGCCAGCCCTGCACATTCTCCGGCGCCAGCGTCAGCCCTTGCGTATACGCGGCCGCGGCCTCCTCCAGCCGGCCAAAATGCCGCAACTCTCCCGCAGCCTCAAACAGCGCCCAATAACTCTCCGGCGCCGCCCGCGCCCCCGCCGCAAAATACCCCAGCGCCGCCGCGCGATCCCCCCCGGCCCTGGCCCGCTGGCCCAGCGTGAGATAAATCCCCACATCCTCCGGCGCCAGTTCCAACGCCCTGCGGCACTGCGCCTCGGCTTCCTCGCCTTGCCCCAGCGCGGTGAGGTCATGGGCCACTTCCAGCAGCAGCCGCGGATTTTCCGGTTCCAACAACGCCGCGCGCTGAAAATACGCCCGGGCGGCGCGGTGGTCGCCGCGCAGCCTGGCGCACAGCCCAAGCCCGGTGAACCCCGCGATGTTTTTTGGCGCCACCGCCAGCCCGCTGGTGTAGGCGGCTTCCGCCTCGCCCACGCGCCCCAGCTCGCGCAGCTCCCCCGCCGCCTCAAACCACGACCAAGGATCGCCCGGCGCCGCCAAAATCCCCGCCTGAAAATAACTCAGCGCCAGCCGCCGGTCCCCACGCGCCCTGGCGCATTGCCCCAGCCCCAGCCAGGCGCCGACATCCTCGCGCGCCCGCGCAATCCGCTCATGAAACGCCGCCTCCGCCGATGCGGCGGCGGACGGGTCAACTCCTGCGGCAAGGCTCATATCATTGGGCATCCTGCCCCAAGATGTACCAAGCGGCACCCGCCAAGCATAGCCCGGCCTATCGCGCCAAAGCGTCCAGCACCTCGCCGGGCCGTTCGGCCATCAGCATGTGCCCGGCCCCTGCCAAAACCACCAGCCGCGCCCCGGCAATGGCGGCGGCCAGGCTCTTGCCCGCCTTCAGCGGCGTCATCACGTCGCGTTCCCCGGCGATCATCGTCACCGGACAGGCAATGCGCGCCGCATCTTCCAGCCCCTCGGCAAACTCATTGCAGGCGGCAAGGTCGTTATAAAGCACCCCGGGCGCCGCGCGTTCCAGCACGCGCATCCCCGCCCCCAGCATCCACAGCCCCGGCGCCTCGCTGCCGCCCAGCGTGGCATGCGCGCCGTAACCCCACAGGCTCACCATATCCATCGCGGCAGGGTCATTGGCCAACGCCGCCGCCAGCAGGTCCGGGTGCACCGGCATCGCCGCCGCCGCCCCAATCAGCGCCAGGGCCGAAACCTGCGCCGGATGCCGCGCCGCCGCGTCCAGCGCCACCAGCGCACCCATCGAGTGCCCCACCAGCATGGCCCGCTCCGCCCCCGCCGCCAGAACGGCCCGGATCACCCAATCGGCCATCGCCCCGATACTGGGCAGCACCGGCCCGGCAGAGCGCCCATGCCCCGGCAGATCCAGCGCCAGCACCGACCAGCCGTGATAAGCAAACCAGCGGCTGTGCAGCGCCCAGACGGAATGGTCCAACCCAGCCCCGTGAATAAACACCACCACCCTCTGGCCCGGATCAAAATCCCGCCCGCCCGTGGCGGCAAAAGCATCAAGCAGCTGCATGGCCCTACCCCTTCTGCGCGGCGCGCAGCGCCTGGCCCAGATCGCCCAGAATATCGCGCGCCGCCTCAATCCCCACCGAGAGCCGCACCATATCCTCGCCAATCCCCGCCGCCGCCAGCTGCGCGCTGTCCATCTGCTGATGCGTGGTGCTGGCCGGATGAATCACCAGAGTCTTGGCATCCCCCACATTGGCCAGATGGCTGACCAGCCGCAGCGCCTCGATAAATTTCTGCCCCGCCGCCCGCCCGCCTTTAATCCCAAAGCTGACAATGGAGCCCGCGCCAAGCGGCAGCAGCGCCCGCGCCAGCGCATAATCCGGATGGCCCGGCAGCGAGGGATGCACCACCCAGGAAACCGCCTCATGCTGGCCCAAAAATTCCAGCACGGCAGCAGTGTTCTGCACATGCCGCTCCATCCGCAGCGGCAGCGTCTCCACCCCTTGCAGCAGATGAAACGCATTGGTGGGCGACAGGCACGCGCCAAAATCGCGCAGCCCCTCGGTGCGCGCGCGCATGATGAACGCGGCGGGCCCAAACTGCTCGGAAAAGACCATGCCGTGATACCCGCCATACGGCGCCGTCAGCGTGGGAAACTTGCCCGAAGCCTCCCAGTCAAACCGCCCGCCATCCACAATCACCCCGCCGATGGCGACGCCATGCCCGCCAATCCATTTGGTCACGGAATTCATCACGATATCCGCCCCCAGCTCAAGCGGGCGGCACAGATACGGCGTGGCAAACGTATTATCGATCAGCAGCGGAATCCCCGCCGCATGCGCCATCTCCGCCACGCGCGGAATATCCAGCACTTCCAGCCCCGGATTGCCGATGGTCTCGCCGATCACCAGCCGCGTCTCCGGCCGGAGGGCAGCGCGCAGCGCGTCCAGATCACGCGGCGGCACAAAGCTGGTGGTAATGCCAAAGCGCGGCAGCGTATGGGCCAGCAGATTAATCGTGCCGCCATAAAGCGAGGCCGACGCCACAATATGGTCCCCCGCCCCCAGCAGCGTGACAATCGCCAGATGCAGCGCCGCCATCCCGCTGGCCGTGCACACCGCGCCCACCCCGCCCTCCAGCGCCGCCAGCCGCTCCTCCAGCACCGCCACCGTGGGGTTGGAAATACGGCTGTAAATATGCCCCGCACGCTCCAGATTAAACAAAGCCGCGGCGTGCCCGGTATCTTCAAACACAAAAGACGTCGTCTGATGGATCGGCACCGCGCGTGAGCCGGTCACGGGGTCCGGGTGCTGCCCGGCATGCAGGCTGAGTGTCTCAAAACCAGGGGGGCGGGGAGCGGCCATCGGAGTCCCATTCAAGCAAGATGGCTCACAGGCTACACGGCGGCGGCACGCACCGCCACCCTCGCGCCGGTGCGCCGCCCGAGGAGGCTGTGCATAAGTGCTGGAATGTCTTGAAAAGCCTTGGCGTCCCGTAGGGGATTCGAACCCCTGTCGCCGCCGTGAAAGGGCAGTGTCCTGGGCCTCTAGACGAACGGGACGAGGCAGGTGCCGCATTAGGGCACCCACGAAATTAATTCAAGCCACCTGACCAATCATTTTCGTCTCCCGCTCAAGGTGCTGCGCTTAACCCCACGCTCACCCGCCCGGTCGCCGGGTCCAGCAGCAGCACGCGGTCGCCGGCCGGGCCATTCACCCACACCGCCACATCGCCGCCCGCCCCGGCAATGCCCTCGATTCGCTCACCCTTCGCCAGCGCCGCCCCCACCGCCAGCGGGGCCACCCCCACGGGCGGCGGCGCCACCGCCACCACCATCGACGGCGGGGCCGAAACTCTGGCATAGAGCCGGTGAATGACCGTTCCCACGACCACCGCCGTGCCCAGCACAATGAGCGCACCCATAATCCCGACCAGCGCCTTCAACGCGCGTAAATCCTGACGTGGCTGATCCTGCATCTCAACTCCCTGAATTTTCCATCACCGCCGCCCCGGAAGATTCCGGCGCGCGGCTCGACAAGTTCTTAGGCGACCGTATCGGCACCCTCTCGCGCTCCCGCGTCAAGGGCTTCATCCTCTCCGGCCTGGTCACGCGCGACGGCACCCCCACCACCGACGCCTCCGAATCCGTCATCCCCGGCGCCACCTACCGCCTCACCCCGCCGCCGCCCGAGCCCGCGACTCCGCAGGGGCAGGACATCGCCCTGCCCATCCTCTATGAGGACCCATACCTCCTGGTGCTGGACAAGCCCGCCGGCCTCGTCGTCCACCCCGCGCCGGGCAACCCGGACGGCACGCTGGTCAACGCCCTCATCGCCCATTGCGGCGAGAGCCTCACCGGCATCGGCGGCGAGCGCCGCCCCGGCATCGTCCACCGGCTGGATAAGGACACGTCCGGCGTCATGGTCGTGGCCAAAACCGAACTCGCCCACACCCGCCTCTCCGCCGCCTTCGCCGCGCGAGACCTGGAGCGTGAGTACCAGGCCATCTGCTGGGGCATCCCCTCGCCCACCTCAGGTGCCATCGAAGGCGACATCGGCCGCGACCCGCGTGAGCGCAAACGCATGGCCGTCGTCACCCGCAACGGCAAAACCGCCCGCACCAACTACCGCATCTTAGAGAATTACGGCATCGCCGCCGCCCTGCTCGCCTGCAAGCTGGATACCGGGCGCACCCACCAGATCCGCGTCCACCTCGCCCATATCGGCCACCCCCTCATCGGCGACCCGGTCTACCTGCGCCGCCGCCCGGCTGTGGCCAAAAATCTCGCCCAACCCGCGCGCGACCTCGCCTTAGACTTCCCCCGCCAGGCCCTGCACGCCGCCACGCTGGGCTTCGCCCACCCCATCACCGGCGTGGCCCTCAGCTTCTCCGCCCCGCCGCCCGCCGACTTCCTTTCCCTCGCCGCTGCATTGCACGCATGCGCGTAAAACAGGACTGTAATAGTCCTTTTTGTTTGACCAATCCCGCCGCCCGGCTTTAGGCTGCACCAACACCACCCGATGGGTCAGCCTTCTTACCGATTAGTTACCGCCTTTTTACGGGGTAAGTCCGGTTGTTGATGCTAAGGTTACGCTAACTCAACGGTGGTCACTCAACAGGCTGCACACCTGCGCCCGTACCGCACCGAATCCCTGGCGCGGCACAGGCTCAGAAAAACAGGAGATTCCACTCAATGGCCTCCAACGCTTCGACTTTGGCTTCCGACACCAGCCTCGCCCGGTACATGCAGGAAATCCGCAAGTGCCCGATGCTGTC
>Ga0181525_10001477_pt1 | contig 20021 bp, 18 predicted proteins | sample PEATcosm2014_Bin_48_FD_121100 | JGI IMG/M metagenome (GOLD analysis project Ga0181525, IMG submission 121100) | Peatland microbial communities from MTU Mesocosm Facility, Houghton, MI, USA - PEATcosm2014_Bin06_10_metaG | ecosystem: Environmental > Terrestrial > Soil > Wetlands > Peat | place...
CAACGCGCTGCGCCCCTATCTGAACGATGCGCTGTTTGCGCAGATCTCGCAGAGCCTCGCGCAGGCCAAGGCGCAGCATCGGCACGAGCTGCTCGAGAGTCTGAATGTGCGCGCGGTGCACGTCATGAATGCCGAGCTCGGCGAGCAGCAGCAGAGCGTGCTGGTGCATTTCGACCTGGTCTATCGCGGCAAAATGCTCGACGACACGAACCGCGTGGTGGCCGATGAGGGCGCCGACACGCGCCACGGCGAGCAGTGGACTTTCGTGCGGTCTGCTGCGGCCAAGACACCGGTGGCCGGTGGAGTTACGGCATCGCGCTGCCCCGCCTGTGGCGCGGAATTGCGGCTCAATCTCGATGGCAGCTGCACGCACTGCCGCGCCAGCGTGACCAACGGCACCGTCGATTGGGTAGTCTCGCAGGTCAAGCCCGCGCCGTTCCTGGGTCATGGGTTCGATCTGCTGGCAGGCGCGCCGGCGCCGACGGTCGATGAGGGGCTGGCGACGCTGAAAGCCGCGGATGCCAATTTTGCGCTGGATGCGTTCTGCGGGCGTGTGCGCGCCGGGTTCACCGCATTGCAGGATGCCTGGTGCAAGCAGAACCTCGATGCGGGCCGGAATTTCCTAAGCCCGGGTGCCTACTTCGCCTGGCGCAGCCAGCTCGAGGCCATGGCCTCCGAGGGTCGGCGCAACGTCATGGAGAATCTGCAGATCCAGCGCGTGCTGCCCACGCGCGTGGTCCACGGCCAGGTGTTCGATGACCTGACCGTGCGTATCACCGCCAGTTGCGCCGACTACGAGGTCGATCAGTCCGGGCGCGTGGTGTTTGGCGATCGCACGGTGCGGTCTTTCAGCGAGGAGTGGACCTTCCAGCGTTCCGTGGGAGTCGCGACTTCCGGCAAGCCCGGTCCGCTCGAGAACACCTGCCCGCGCTGCGGAGCGCCGCTGCAACTCACCGCCATCGGCGAGTGTCGCTACTGCAAGGCCGCGGTGACCAGCGGCAAATTCGACTGGGTGGTCTCGCGCATCGAGCAGGAAGACGACGAGGGCGGTGCGGGGGGCGATGGGCCGGACATCGGCTCCATGATCGCGCGCCAGGTGGGCGGCGCGATCGTCGGTGGTCTGCTCGGCAGTCTGCTGGCGGGCGATTCCCGCCGCGATGACAGTTAGCGGGTGCTCGAACCCAGCGACACGGCCTTCACGCGCGCGGCCAGGCGGCTCTTGTGCCGGTTAGCCTGGTTGCGGTGAATGATGCGCTTGTTGACCAGCGTGTCGATCAGGGGGACCGCGGCCTTGTAGCTGGCCTGCGCTCCGGTCTTATCGCCCTTGGCAACCGCGTCGGCCACTTTGCGGATGGCCGTGCGCATGCGCGAGCGCAGCGTCACGTTGTGGGCGCGGTGTTTCTCCGCCTGCCGAGCCGCCTTTTCCGCCGATTTCGTATTCGCCACGCCAAGCTCCTCTGATCAGCCGCGCAGTTTGGGGAAGGCCCAGGAGCTTGTCAATCGCAAGTACCCGCGGCGGGCGCGCCGGCGCGCGCAATCCGGCTATAATTCAACGCTTTGACTTCGAGACCCATGCAGCTCATCCGTCGGTTAGACACCGCCCATCCCCGCGATTGCGTCCTCACCATCGGCAGTTTCGACGGCATTCATCTGGGCCATCGGGCGCTGATCGAGCGCGCGCTGCAGCATGCTGCGCGGCGGCAGGTGCCGGCCATGATGGTCAGTTTCGAGCCGCTGCCGCGCGAGTATCTGCAGGCCTCGGACCCACCGGCGCGGCTGACCAATTTTCGCGAGCGTTGGCGGCTGCTCGAACACAGCGGCCTTGACCGGCTATGCCTGCTGCACTTCGCCGAGCCGCTCCGGTCGCAGACGGCCGAGCAGTTCATGCAGCACTTAAGCGCGGCCCGGGCGCGGGTCATCGTGATCGGTCACGATTTTCGCTTCGGTCGCCACGGGGCTGCCAATGCGCAGTGGTGCATGGAAAATGCGGCGCGCTTCGGACTGGAATTCGATGTGATTGATTCCATCCAGAGCGGCGGTGAGCGTGTCAGCAGCGGCCGGGTTCGTGCCGCGGTTGGCGCCGGGGATTTCGCCACCGCGCAGCGCCTGCTCGGACGCGCCTATTCGATGCGCGGCCGCGTACGCCATGGCAATCAGCTCGGGCGCAAACTCGGCTTTCCGACCGCGAATATTCCGGTCAAGCGCCGGCGCGTGCCGCTGGCGGGGGTGTATGCGGTCTGGGTGCGCGGCGCGGGGACGCTGCGCGAGCCGTGGCCGGCGGTCGCGAGTCTTGGCACGCGGCCGATGGCGGGCGGCGGCCTGCCGCTGCTCGAGGCGTGTTTATTCGACTTCGATGGCGATCTCTACGATCGCGAACTCGAAGTGGAGTTCGTCGCGCTGCTGCGCGGCGAAGGTACGTTTGCCTTCGCTTCGATGGAGGCGATGGTGGCTCAGATGCATCGCGATGCGGCCGCGGCGCGCCGCATTCTGGGTGTCTGAAATCTTAAGGTGCCGTGAGTGACTGACTACAAGCAAACCGTCAATCTGCCGCAGACCGATTTCCCGATGAAGGCGGATCTGGCGAACCGCGAGCCGCGACAGCTGGAGAGCTGGGCCGCGCTCGATATCTATCAGCGAATTCGGGAAGTCTCGGCCGGCCGGCCGCAGTTCGTGCTGCACGATGGGCCGCCTTATGCCAACGGTCCGCTGCACCTGGGCCATGTGGTCAACAAGGTGCTCAAGGATATCGTGGTGAAATCCCACACCATGGACGGCTTCGATGCGCCCTATGTGCCGGGCTGGGATTGTCATGGGCTGCCGATCGAGCTGGCGGTGGAAAAAAAGCATGGCAAGCCGGGCCAGAAACTTGACGCCACGGCATTTCGTGCCGCCTGCCGCGCCTTCGCCAGCTCGCAGATCGATCTGCAGCGCACCGGGTTCAAGCGGCTCGGCATCTTCGGCGATTGGGAGAATCCCTACCTGACCATGGACTCGCGCTACGAGGCGCAGCAGATCCGCGCCATCGGCAAGATCATCGCCAATGGTCATCTTTATCGCGGCGCCAAGCCGGTGCACTGGTGCCTGGACTGCCGCTCGGCCCTGGCCGAGGCGGAAGTCGAATACGAGGATCGCAGCTCCATCGCCATCGATGTCGCTTTCCGCGTGGTCGATGCGGGGGAATTCGCGCGCCGCACGGGGATCGAGCCGTCCGCCGTCGGACACCACGTTGCCATCGTCATCTGGACCACCACGCCCTGGACGCTGCCCGCCAATGAGGCAGTCGCGCTGCGCGATGAATTCACCTACGTGGCCGTGCGCGTTGAACGTGCGGGGATCAGTCAGGTGCTGGTGCTGGCCGCGGATCTGGCGCGCGCTTCGCTCGAGCGCTATGGCCTGGGCGGCGGTGTCGAGCTCGGCCGCTTTCCCGGTCGCGCGCTCGAGGGCCTGAAGCTCAATCATCCCTGGCTCGAGCGCCAGGTGCCCGTGATCCTCGGCGAACACGTCACGCTGGAGGCCGGCACCGGTGCCGTGCACACCGCGCCGGCGCATGGCCAGGAAGACTATGTCGTGGGCGTCAGCTACCAGCTGCCGGTGGTCAATCCCGTGGGGCCCGATGGGCGCTTCGTGCCGGGCACGCCGCTGGTGGCGGGACTGCGCGTCGATGAGGCCAACCCGGTGGTGGTGCAGGAACTGGAGCGTCGCGGGGTGTTGCTGCGACAGGAGCCGCTGCGGCACAGCTACCCGCACTGCTGGCGTCACAAGACACCGCTGATTTTTCGCGCCACCCCGCAGTGGTTCATCAGCATGGACCAGCAGGGACTGCGCGCACACGCGCTCGACGACATCACGCGGGTGCACTGGACTCCGGCCTGGGGGGAGCAGCGCATCACGGCCATGATCGCCAACCGACCCGACTGGTGCATCTCGCGCCAGCGCGTCTGGGGCCTGCCGCTGGCGCTGTTCGTGCACAAGCAGACCGCGGCTCTGCACCCGCGCACGCAGGAGCTGCTGCTCGAGGTGGCCGCGCGCGTGCAGCAGCGCGGCATCGATGCCTGGTTCGAACTCGATCCCAAAGAGCTGATCGGCGCGGAGGCCGCGGACTACGACAAACTCGTGGACGTCATGGACGTGTGGGCCGACTCGGGGCTGTCGTTCGAATGCGTGCCCGCCATGCGATCGGACTTTCACGCGCCCGTGGATCTGTACCTGGAAGGTTCGGATCAGCACCGCGGCTGGTTCCACAGCTCGTTGCTGATGTCGGAAGCATTGTACGAGCGCGCGCCGTATCGCGGCGTGCTGACCCATGGCTTCACGGTCGATGACAAGGGCCGCAAGATGTCCAAGTCCTTAGGCAACGGCATCGAGCCGCAGGACATTTGGAAGACACTCGGCGCAGACATGCTGCGTCTGTGGGTAGCGGCGACCGACTACGCCAATGAGATGAGCCTGTCGCAGGAGATTCTCAAGCGCATGAGCGATTCCTATCGCCGCATGCGCAACACGGTACGCTTCCTGCTCGGCAACCTGCATGATTTCGATCCGCGCGAGGCGCTGCCCGCAGCGGCGCTGGTGGCGCTGGATCGTTGGGCGATTGCGCGCACGGCAGCGCTGCAGCAGGAGATCGCGCAGGCCTACCGCGACTACGCCTTCCATCTGATCTATCAGAAGGTGCACAACTTCTGCGTGGTCGATCTGGGCGGCCTCTATCTCGACATCCTGAAGGATCGTCTCTACACGCTGCCGGCCGCGGGCGCGGCGCGGCGCTCGGCGCAGACTGCCATGTGGCACATCGCCGAAAGCATCGTGCGCTGGCTGGCGCCGATCCTGTCCTTTACGGCCGAAGAAATGTGGCGTCATCTGCGCGGTGAGCGTGCGGCCTCGGTGTTCCTGACCACCTGGCACACTTTGCCCGAGCTGCCCGCCGACACCATCGACTGGAGCGCGCTGATCGCGCTGCGAACCGCTGCCGCCCGCGAGCTCGAACGGCTGCGCATGGGTGGTGAGATCGGTGCGCCGCTGGATGCAGTGCTCGAGATCTGGTGCACGGCTGCACAGTTCGGACGGGTCAGCGCGCTCGGCGAGGAGCTGCGATTCTTCATGATCACCTCGCGTGCCATCGTGCATCCACCCAGCCAGCCGGCACCGGCCGATGCCGTGGCCGCGGCGGGACTCGAGGGGGTGTGGTTGCGCGTGAGCGTGGCCAGCGATCCGAAGTGTGTGCGCTGCTGGCACCATCGGCCCGATGTGGGCCAATCGGCAGAGCACCCGGAGCTGTGCCTGCGTTGCGTCGGCAACCTGGCACTCCCCGGCGAATCGCGCCGCTTCAGCTGATACGCGCCCATGAACAGCCTATGAACACTGCAACCCCCAACCGCGGCAGCCTGCCGTACCTGGCGCTTTCGGCCGCCGTGGTGGCACTCGATCAGCTGACCAAGTTCCTGATCGAGCGGCACCTGGCCGTTTTCGAGTCGGTGAGCGTGCTGCCGGTGCTGGAGATCACGCGGTTGCACAACACCGGCGCCGCCTTCAGTTTCCTGGCGGATGAAGCCGGCTGGCAGCGCTGGCTCTTTACCGCCCTCGCTATCATCGTCAGCATCGTGCTGGCGCTGTGGCTGCGGCGCATCCCGGCACATGCGCGCGTGCTGGCCACGGCCGTGGCGCTGATCCTGGGGGGCGCGATCGGCAATGTGATCGATCGGGTGCGCCTGGGTCATGTCATCGATTTCATCTATGCCCACTGGGACCGGCATTACTTCCCGGCCTTTAATGTTGCCGATTCAGCCATTTGTGTCGGAGCGGGACTGTTGCTGCTGGATACCTGGCTGTCGGGCCGCCGGGGCGGGTAAGATCGCACCATGAAAATCGTGCTCGCCAACCCCCGGGGATTCTGTGCCGGAGTGGATCGCGCCATCGACATCGTCGAGCGGGCGCTGCGCATGTTTGGCTCACCGATCTATGTGCGGCACGAGGTGGTCCACAACCGCCACGTGGTCGATGGCCTGCGCGCCAAGGGAGCCGTGTTTGTCGAGGAACTCAACGAGGTGCCCGATGGGGCCACCGTGGTGTTCTCGGCTCACGGCGTCTCGATTGCCGTCGAGCAGGAGGCGGCGCGCCGCGGATTGCAGGTGTTTGATGCTACCTGTCCGCTGGTCACCAAGGTGCATATGGAGGTCAGCCGCTTTGCGCGCGAGGGGCGGGAAGTCATTCTGATCGGCCATGCGGGCCACCCGGAGGTCGAGGGTACCATCGGCCGTTTCGATACCCGCTATGGCGGTACCATCAAGCTGCTGCAAAGCCTCGAGGATGTGGCGCGGCTCGAGGTTCGCGATCCTGAGCGCCTGGCGTTCGTGACTCAGACCACGCTTTCGGTCGATGACACGGCCAACATCGTCGCGGCCCTGCGCCAGCGGTTTCCGTCGCTCGAGGCGCCGAAGCGGGAAGATATTTGCTACGCCACCCAGAATCGCCAGGATGCAGTCAAAAAGCTGCTCGCGGAATGCGACCTGCTGATCGTGGTGGGTTCGCGCAGCAGCTCCAATTCCAACCGCCTGCGCGAGCTGGCCGAGCGTAAGGGCGTGACCGGCTATCTGGTGGATGGGCCGGACGAACTGCAGCGGCAGTGGTTTACGGGGGCATCCACCGTTGGCGTGACCGCGGGTGCGTCGGCGCCGGAGGTGCTGGTGCAGCAGGTCGTCGAGCGCCTGCAAGCCTGGGGCGGTCAGCTGCCCCTGGAGCTCAAGGGCATCGAGGAAACCGTGGTTTTCGGGCTGCCCAAGGCGTTGCGGGCGCGCGAAGCGGTCTGACGCGCCAAGCCATTATGTTCACTCCCCGCGCTGGCTGATCCCGGCCGGCGTGGCGCTATACTGTGCTCATGGGCATGGAAATTGCCAAATCCGCATCGAGCCGGGCTGAGGTTACCTCCCGATTGTCGGCCTGCGGCATCCGGATAACCGAGCAGCGCCTGCGTATTGCCAGCATTCTGCTATCAGCACCGCAGCATCTGTCGGCCGAGCAGATCGCGGAGTCGCTGCGCCACCAGGGTGCGCAGGTTTCCAAGGCCACGGTCTATAACACGCTGAACCTTTTTGCCGCGCATGGCCTGATCCGACAGCTCAGCGTCGATGGTGACTGCGCCTGGTTCGACTCCAACATTGGCCCGCACTACCACTTTCGCGACGAGCAGACCGGGGCATTGCAGGATGTGGAGCTGCAGGACGTGCAGTTCAGCCGCCTGCCGGAGCCGCCGGAAGGCATGGAAGTCTCCGGCATTGATCTGGTGATCCGTTTGCGGCGCCGAAGCAACGCCTGACCCCGGTGGGCGCTGCCCGCGCCTCGACAACCCACAGGGCCTAAATGAAAATGCCGGTTCCAAAAAGCCGGCGGGGGAAGCAATTTGGCTGGCAGCGAGAAGGTGCTCATCGTCGGCGGCGGCATCGGCGGGATGTCCAGCGCGATCTCGTTGCGCCGAGCCGGGATCTCGGTGGATCTGATCGAGATCGATCCTGCCTGGAAGATCTACGGCGCGGGGATCACGATCACCGGTCCGACGCTGCGAGCACTGCAGAGCCTTGGCGTGCTCGATGAGATGAAGCAGCACGGGGCCACCTGGGAAGGCGCCTATGTTTTCACCCAGGACGGGCACCTGATCGATGAGATGCACTTCCCGCCGATCGCCGCGAACCTGCCCGGCACGGGTGGCATCATGCGCCCGGAACTGCACCGGATCCTCTCCACGCGCACGCTGGCCTCCGGTGCGCACGTGCGCCTCGGAACCACCATCGAGACCCTGGCCCAGGTGCCTGGCGGCGTCGAGGTCAAACTCACCAACGGCCATCGTGAGCACTATGCTCTCGTGGTCGGAGCGGACGGCATCTACTCGAAAATGCGCGAGCGCGTATTTCCCGAGGCGCCGCGGCCCAAATTCACCGGCCAGGTCATCTATCGCATCGTGGCGGAGCGGCCGGCAGGTTTCGACCGCACCCATTTCTACATGGGGCCGGATTCGAAGCTCGGCTTCAATCCGGTCTCGCGCACGCACATGTACATGTTCCTGCTGCAGCGCTCGCCGTCCAATCCCTGGATAGCGGTCGAGGATCAGCCGCGTCGGCTGTACGAAGCCATGGCGGGGTGGGGCGGCATCACCCCCGAAGTGCGGCAGACGGTGCTGACCACCAACGCGCACACCATCAATTACCGGCCTCTCGAGGCGGTGCTGCTACCCAATCCCTGGTATCGCGGCCGCGTGGTGCTGATCGGGGATGCCGCCCACGCGACCACACCGCATCTGGCTTCAGGGGCCGGCATGGCGGTCGAGGATGGCATCGTGCTGGCCGAGGAGATTGCCCGCGACGGCGATATCGATGCCGCGCTACCCCGTTTCATGCAGCGCCGGTTCGAGCGCGGCAAGCTTGTGGTCGAGAACTCGCTGCGGTTGGGCGAGCTGGAGATGACCCACGGATCGCCGGTGGAGCACACCCGGGTGATGATGGCCGCAGTAGCGGCGCTGGCGCAGCCGGCTTAGGAGCGGACCGTTGCCGACGGCCTTCGGCCTGTTAACATAGCCGCCCTCCAAGCCGGGGTAGCTCAGCTGGTAGAGCAGCGCATTCGTAATGCGCGGGTCGGAGGTTCGAGTCCTCTCCCCGGCACCAACACCCTTTTCAGCGCTTCTCGCCATGACCGGGAGCAGTTCTACGGGACGCCCGGGTGCCCCATCGAAGAGCGCAACGAGTCGGTCTTGATGATCGCTGCAGCTTCCTGCCGGAACTCAGTTTAGCTTGCGAGTCCAACCTCATCGACGACGCGCTCGCACTCGGCCCGCGCCGCGCGCCAATCGGCGTCTGCGGCCCTGAACTCTTCGAGCGCTGCGCGGGATGGCGTCGCGGCCTTGTCGCGGTGCCATCCGCCGTTCTCATGGTCCTGGCAATTGGCGGTGATGGCAATGAGGGCGCGCTGTCGACGTTCGAACGCGTCTAGCTCGCGCTTGATAAGGGCTCGCTCGTGGTCATTGTCGTGTAGAGGCTGCGACTGCATTTTATTTTCCTAGACGAATTATCCATCGCCTTTAATCCTCTCCGGGGCAGGATTCTTGCGGCCGCCACTTTCCTGGCGCGCCCACCGCCATACAACTATAGCCGGTGGCGGACCGCACGAATGTGCGCTACCGTACATTGCGCCTCGAACTGCAAACTAGCTTGCTGCATCGCGATCGAGTGCACTGAAAAACAAGCCCCGCACCGGGCGGGGCTAATCACACAGATGCGACTCAATTAAGTTGCATCCCAGTGCAGTCGGCATTGCGTGTTGTACCGCGGTCCAGCAGTTGCAAGCTTGATTCGGTTACGCCGACGCTGAACTTGGGTTGCAGCAGCGTACCTTGCACTAACACCGGCGCCTTGATGCGCAGAATTCGCAGCCCTTTGGGATGACCATGAAGCTTGAGATCCAGCGTCTCGGGATCAAGTAGCACGCGGCCTTCGCCGCTGATAAGTACCGGCTCGCTATCGATGAACAAGCGCATCGATTGCATCACGCCGGAGCGAATTTCAAAATCAGCCGCGGCGCAAGCCAATGCTACCTCATGGCCGTTGCGCGTCAGGGTCAGCCCCAGACCGCGCAGATCCACACCAGTCAGCTCCGCCAACGAGTCGCGTATCGTCCCCTGCAATACCGAAGCGCTCAGATTGCCGTCGGCGCCGGCGGCCAGCGCGTGCAGTGAGTCACCCTGTCCCTGGGCATGGATTTGAAGCAGCAAACTGCCTGCGTACGGCGGCGGCTCGGACTTATGCGGCAACTGCGCCAACTGCAGGCCCTTGACTGTCAGCTCAATCCGGCTGTGAGTGGGGGTTTGATTGGCATCGGCATCCAGATGCAGCAGGACGCTGCCGCCCATGAAATGGCCCGTGACTTCGGTTGCCTTGATCATGCCGCGCTCGATCGTAAACGGAGCGGACAGCTCGGTTACCTCGATTCGCGATAGCACCAGGCGACTGACGCTGAATTTCACACTCGCGTCCACGCGCCGGCTGGCGGCGGTGACGAGCGGCACATCGGAAAAGAGTCTGGGCGGCGCGTCAGGATGCGGATCGCGTCCCGCGGCACGCAGTCCAACATCGGCCAACCGCAACAGCGCCGAGCTGAGATCGACTTTTACGAGGGTGCGACCGCTTTTTTGCGTCTCGAGCGACACCCGACCGTGCATATCGCTTTGGCCCGATACGACCTTCAGATCATCGAACAAAGTCTCGCCGCCTTGGCGCACGATGCGGCTGTGCAAATGAAAGCTGCCGGTGTTCGGCAGGCTGACGCCGAGCAGGTAGTAGATATCGCGTAGGTCGGCGCCAGTGATGTCAAACTCCGCATCGACCACGCCTAAATCGAACGGATGCGGCAGCGAGCCATGCGCAGTGAAAACCGTACCGCTCGATCGCTCATCGATCTCAAATGCGTACGGTTTGTCGGGTGTCGCTGATGGTAACGCATCGCCTTTCAAGTGAAAGCTGACCGCGCGCTGATTGAGCGTGCCGGAGCCTTCCATCTGCAACGGCTGCGCCGACTCTGGACCGAGGATGGACAAATCGCCGTCGTAGAATAGGTGCAAACGCTCATCGGCAAGCGTCAGGTGGGAATGCGTCAGCTCAAGCGCGCGAATCATCGGCAATGGCGCGCCTGCAGATTTATCGGGGTCCACGCGCTGCCAATTGGCGTGTCCCGCGCCATCACGCGTGAGGTGTAACTGTGCGCCGTCAATCTGAAGCCGGGTGAGTCCGGATTGATGACTCAGCAGGGGTGCGAATGTGACGGCGAGTTTCGCGATTTCTGCCGTGATACCCGGCTCGGTCCAGGGCGGGTTGCCGATGGTGACTTGCTCCGCCTCGATCTTCGGACTGCCTGTCAGCACGTGCACATGCAACGCACCGCGCACATCGATCGGGCGGCCGCTTTGCCAGGAGACATAGCGGATTAAGCTCGAGCGCAGCAGATCCGCGTTCCAGGCGAGCAGCGTCCCCGCAGCAAACACAACCACAATGACCAGCAGAAACACAGCGACCACCGATTTCACCAGGCGATGTCGCATGGCGGACCTCAGGTGGCTATCCAAATGAATCGCGTACGCCTCATTTCGATCCTCTGACTGGACGGGTTGGCATACTGCCGCTGGCTCAGCTCGTGGTGCGGTTATCCATCTGGTCTCGAAACCCTCAGTACGCCCCCATATAGTCTTTCTTGCCGATGGCCAGCCCGTTATGCCGCAGGATGGCGTAAGCCGTAGTGGCATGAAACGCAAATTGGGGCAAGCCGTAGTGGGCGAGGTACGCCTGGCCGCTCAGCTTCTTTTCTTTCGGCGTGCCGCCGCGCAATACGATGGCTCTCTCGTCGCTACCTTCAAATTGCGAAGCACTCAGGCCGTCGATAAAGCTCAGTGTCCGGGTCAGCAGGACATCCAGATCGGCAAAGCTTGTCTCGTTGCCTTCAAAGGTGGGAACTTCGACGCCCGCCAGCCGAGCCGAGACCCCGCGGGCAAAGTCGGCAGCAATCTGCACCTGCTTTGCCAGCGGAAACATGTCTGGATACAGGCGTGCCTGTAATAAGGCCTCCGGCGCTATTGAAGTGGCTGTGGCATGGGCCTCGGCTTTGGCGAGAATGGCTTTCAGGGCCGTCAGTAATTGCCTGAACACTGGCACTGAGTTGATATACATGGGGTTGGTCATGATCGTTCCTCGCTTAACGCAAGAGTAGCGCGCTGCGCGACCCTCGTACGTTTAGATTTCAACTTGCCCTGACGTCGCGTCTCGCCAAGCGCCAGGGGTCGCGATACCATCCAAACAAATGACGTTTCGCCAACAGATGCAGCGGCAAACCGCCAGGTTCAAGTGGCTCATGTGGGGCGGCATGCTGATCGCCGCGGCAGTGTCCTCAACGCTGCACCATGTGAAGCCGGGCGCCCAGCTCTACGTATGGGTGGCCGTGGCGTGGCTGGTTGTAATTGGCGTCGTGCTCCTGAGGACCCGATGCCCGCGTTGTTCTGCCCGGCTCCCATGGACGGTTCAGCAGATCGCCAAGCACAAAGAAATCGCTTCCTGTCCCCAATGTGCCTTGAGTTTCGACGAACCATCGTTGCCTCTTTCGGGTCGGTTGGCGCTCTGACTCGACCTGCGCGACCGGCTTGAAGTGCTTGCTACATCGCCTTGATCAGCGCCGCAATCTCTATCGTTGCAAAGTTGCAGTAGGTGTCAGAGACCGCGTAGGGCAGAATGATGCGATTGTTGTGGCGCAACGCGCCGCAGGAATAGACTACGTTCGGTACGTAGCCGTGCCGCTCGGACAGTTCCGGTCTCAACAGCGGTTCGGAACAGCGCCCCAAGACTTTTGATGGATCACTCTTATCGAGGAGCGCAGCGCCGATCGAATAGCGTCTGACGGGCCCCACGCCATGCGTCAGCAGCAACCACCCCTGGTCGAGCTCGATCGGAGACCCACAATTGCCAATCTGCACGAATTCCCATGGGAATTGCGGTTTAAGTAGTGCGACACCCTCATTCCAGGAATACAGATCATCCGAATAAATGAGATAGAGACTCTCGTTATCCTGCCGCCCGATCATGGCGTACTTGCCATTGAACTTCATGGGGAAAAGGGCCATGCCCTTATTGCGCGCCGCAGATCCTTTCAGTGGTGTCATTCGAAATGAAATGAAGTCCTTAGTCTCAATCAACTCCGATCTAATGGCCTTGCCGCTGTAAGCGGTGTAGGTGGCGTAGAAAGTCCTGCGGCCACCTTCATCGAGTTCGACGAAGCGAGCATCTTCGATGCCATTCGACTGTGATTCGGTGATCGGAAAGATTACCCGCTCGCTGATGTCCTCCTCGGACTTGAACATCACATCAATGCAACCCGCGTGCGCACCCGATTCAGGCTGCTGCAGATCGGGGATTGACGCCAGGCGCGCAGTAGGATCCAGGACGACCTTTCCGTCCGCCGCGATGAGCCCGGAACGGAAAGTCAGGGATGAAATATGACCTTCGCCCACAGCCCGGACGCTCAAGATAAATCGCAGCGCGCCGGCCGGGACACCCGTTTGATCCGGATGCGCGACGATGCTGGGATTGAATAGTGCTGCCGCTTCGAATGAATATTCGTGCAGGAAGTATGCGCCGACCAGTTGTCGCTGGGTTCGACTGAAAGAGGCTTGGGTGGCAAAGAGATCGTGCATGTGGTCGCCGCGCGCATCAAAAGTTGCCGCCAGATTGCGGTGACGGTGCTGAAAATTCTCCAGTACCTCGGCCAATTGATGGCCCGCTGCGGCGGGATCGAGGGCCAGCACGCGATCGACGATGTGATTCGCGCGGCGTTTATCTGTCCGATTGAGCTCCCGCGGCTCCGTCGCTGGTTTGAAGGGGCGCAACACCACTCTTGCAGGGTTCGGACGCAATTGGAGTGCTTGGCGGTGTAAAATCATGAGCTTTAAAGGTTTTCCTTAGATGTATCAGGCGCTGACGGCCCGACTGGGTACAAGCTTTGCGTGCTCGTCTTCGAGGCTCGCAAGCTCGCGCATCTGCGCGAGACTGAGCAGGTAGGATACAGCGGATTCGCCGCCCCGGTTCTCGTTGGCGCGATCCGGATGCAGCCCATCGCGGCAGCTGCCTGTTTCGAGGTCGACCAGCGGGGCGGTCAGATCATTGCTGCCTAGAAACCATGCGAATGCCCGTGCCGCCTCGGCTCGCCACGCAGGGTCGCCGTCGGCTCGCCACGCGGCCACACAGGCGGCGATCGAGGCGGCCGCCTCCAGCGGTTGCTGATCGAAGGCCCGTGGTGGGACCCGCTTGGCGCCAAAGCTTTGCGAACCTACGGGCCTGAAAACACCCGTCGGAGAGGCCTGCAGGCGCATGAGCCAGCGCAGCGACCGCAATCCAGCGTTGACATACGATGGGGTCTGGGTAGCACATCCCGTAGCAATCAAGGCCTGTGACAGCCGCGCGTTGTCATAGGCGAGAGTTTCCTCGAACCATTCCCAGCCTCGAGTCTCGGCCGCCGTCAGCAGCGCCACTAACTTGTTGGCGAGTAAACCACGCAAACGGCTCGCGGCGCAGTCTTCCGCCATTGAAGCGCAATAGGCGTCCAGTCCAAGCAAGGCGAAGCTCCACGCTCGCGGCGAACTGAAGCCTTCCACTGCCGGCAAAGCCTCCACGAACAGTGCCACCGCCCATCGACGCAGCGATGGCGTGCGGCCGCTGCGCGCACATTCGCCTAGCGCCCAGAGCGCGCGCCCGTGACTGTCCTCCGAACCCTGTTCCTCGAGCCAGCGTCGATCGAAGCTGAGGAAATTTCGGAATCGCCGCCGATCTACATTCCAGGCGTGCTGGAGGAAGGCGGCAAATCGGCTGGTCAATGAATCGGACAGCTGGTGATCGCCAAGCTCGTCAAGGTAGCAGGCCAGCAGCAAGGCGCGCGCATTATCGTCAGTGCAGTAACCATGCGAGCGATCGGCTACGCAGTGAAGCGCATGTTGCAGGAGGCCGGTGTCGTCGCACAGGGTAAGAAAATGGGCCACTCGCATCGCCGGCAGGGCCTGGGTGTCGCGGGGCGGCGCCACCGCCGCAGATCGCGCGATCAACCGTGGCCGATGGCTGTGCCGAACCGATTCAAAAGTAGCCAGATAGCGCTCCGCAATGCGCGGCCATGTCATCGATCGCCCGCTCGCATAGACGCGTCGGCGCATGCTGGAGCGCCGGGCGTCGTCGGTGAGCAATGTCGCAATCTCCTCGCCGATTGCCGTGGAATCGCCAAAGGGCACGAGGATGCCGCAATCGTTGGCCAGCAATTCGCGCGCGTGCCAATAAGGCGTCGAGACGATGGCTTTGCCCAGTCCAAAGCTATAGGCCAGTGTGCCCGAGGTCATTTGCGCCTCGTTCAGATAGGGCGTGGCGTAGACATCGCACATGGAGATGAAGCCAATCAGCGTCGCCTGATCGACGAAGCGATCGAGAAACACCACGTGCTCCTCGATTCCGAGCGCGCGCACGCGCGCTACCAGTTCTTCCCGATAGGCCTCACCCTGGTCGCGAACCAGGTTGGGGTGAGTCGCTCCCAGCACGACATAAACGGCGTCGGCCCGCCTCTTCAGGATTGCCGGCATCGCGTCGATCATGACTTCGATGCCCTTGCTGCGCGAAAGCAGTCCGAAGGTCAGGATGACCGATCGTCCGGCGAAGCCCATGGCTGCCTTTGCCTCATCGGGCTCGACGAACGCGACATCGGGGGTCCCATGCGGTATGACCTCGATCTTCTCCGACGGTACGCCGTAAAGGCTGCGCAGCAGCTCGCTGCCCTTCTCGGCCATGACGATTACTTTCGATGAGACGGCAATGATCTGATCGAACACACCCCGCTGCGCGGCAGTCGGCCTGGAGAGCACGGTATGCAGCGTGGTGACGATCGGCATACTAAGCCGCGTCAGCAACGCCAGTATGTGGCTGCCTGCTTCGCCGCCAAAGATGCCAAATTCATGCTGCAGCGATACGACCTCGTATGCGCCCGCATTCAGAAAAGCCGCGGCACGCTCGTAGTCAGACAGCTTGGCATCTTTGATCTGCAGGCGGACGCTGGGAGGATAATCGTAGCTGTGCTCATGATCGGTCATCGCCACGATACAGGTGTCTGTCGAGGGGGATGACTTTGCGACAGCCTGCTGCAGGTCGGTCGTAAAGGTCGCAATTCCACAGCGGCGCGGCAGCGAATTGCCGATAAACGCCAGACGGTCGGGTACCTTCACGCGGTCGGCTGGTTCAAAGCGCGCAAGCGCACTACAAATTCGCTGCCTTGGCCGAGCCCGGCACTCGTTGCAGTCACGCTGCCCTCGTGCATTTCCACGAGTTTTCGCACCAATGCGAGACCTAGGCCCACACCAGATCTCGGGCGAACCGACGGCGATGCGATAGGTACTTGCATGAAAAGGTCGAAGATGTGCGCCAGCGCATTCGCAGCAATTCCTATTCCTGGGTCTTTGACGCGGACGACGGCATAGCCATCCTGCGCCAGCAGCGAAATCGAGATTTGTGCGCCCTCATCGCTGTATTTCGACGCATTGGTAAGCAGGTTTACGAATACCTGCTCCAGCCGGTTCGGGTCTGCGAATACCCATACGCTCGAGCGAGGCCACACCGCCGATAGGAGCTGCCCACGGCGGTTGATGTCGGATTGAATCGTCTCCATCGCACTGATCAGGACCGTGATCAGATCAATTCGTGCGCACTGGAGTTGAAGCTGGCCACGCTCAATTCCTCCGACATCCAGAAGTTCATTGGCAAGCAGCGACATCTGTCGTACCTGTCGGTCGATGAGTTCGTACATGCCGCCTTGAACGGTTGCATCGGCTCCCTGGGAACTGCGCAGTATCGCTATGGCGTTCTGGATTGCGGCCAGCGGGCTGCGCAGTTCATGCGATAGCATGGCGAGGAATTCGTCTTTGCGCCGATCCGCCAACATGAGCCTTGCCACTTCAACGGCGACGGGACTCAAGGGGCTACGTGTGGTTGCGGGACTGACCTGCGCGTGCGGGTCTTGCATCCGCGGGCGCGCTGGGGAGCGATCGCTCTCTGCCGTCAAGTCGAACTGGGCTGTCTGCATCGTAATCTTCCGGTCTATGTACTGTCAGCAGAAGACTACTGCAGGCTTTTAATAGGACTCTGTGCGCTAGCGGACACAAGGGGTCAATCGATGCGCCATGTCCGGCCGGCACGTCACTGAGCGGCCGGTTTTGGGGGGTGTACTGGGTATGCCAGCGCACAGACAGATGCGCACCCCTCTGGAAGACTTCGCCTTCAATCGCGGCGCGACTCACGGCGCGCGACGTCGATCTGCGCCCAGGAGAAGCCAAAATGACATGGATATATGAAATCACCCGTCGCCTGCGAAGGAGTCGGAGGTCCCATTGGATCTCGGCCTTTCACAGGGACGCGCTGATTCGGTGCAATCTTACCTCGTGAATCAGGGAATCGGCTCGGGCCGTCTGAGTGCTTCGCGATAGGGTAAGGGATCGCCGATCGCAGACAACAGCTCCGCAACCGGGCGCCAGCAAAACCGCCGCGTCGAGGTGATCATCGAAAACAATCGGGTGAGCGCGAGATAACACTGGGAGGAGGGCAGTTCGCGGTCCGAAGGACCCTTCCCGCTTCGACGACCACGCCGACGGCGTGGTTCCGCAGCGGCGAAATCGGCCGCCTATGCGCGAAACCGCACACAGGCGCGCTCCCCGCGTGTACAGTGACCAAATGGCAACTGGCAGGCGGACCCGTGTCAAGAAAGCGGCGGTCGCCGCCAGCCGACCTATCAACGTAGCCGCCGCGCGCCCTAGCCCGCGCGAGAATCATTTGCTCGATGCATTGCCGGCGATTGATTACGAGCGCATTGCAGCACGGCTGGAACTGGTATCGCTGAAGCTCGGCGATGTCCTGTACGAGCCGGACATCCCGCTGCGATATGTGTATTTCCCGACCACCGCGATCGTTTCGCTGCTGTATGTCATGGAAGACGGCGCATCGGCCGAAATAGCGATTGTCGGCAACGAGGGCATTCTCGGCATCGCCTTGTTTATGGGCGGTGAGACCACGCCAAGCCGTGCAGTCGTTCAAAGCGCCGGACAGGGGTATCGCATGAAAGCCCAACTCCTGAAGGATGAGTTCGGACAATTCGGCCCATTCCTGCACCTTTTGCTGCGTTACACCCAGGCGTTGATCACGCAGATGGCGCAAACCGCAGTTTGCAATCGGCACCATTCAGTCGACCAGCAATTGTGCCGCTGGCTGCTGTTGAGCCTGGATCGCCTGGCATCGAGCGAGCTGTCCATGACGCAGGAGTTGATCGCCAACATGCTGGGTGTGCGCCGCGAAGGCGTGACCGAGGCTGCCGGTAAACTGCAACTGGCCGGTTTGATTCATTACCGTCGGGGAAAGATCACCGTGCTGGATCGGCCGCGCCTGGAAAGGCGATCCTGCGAGTGTTACCAGGTCGTCAAGACGGAGTTCGATCGCCTCCTGCCGTACGTCGCCGCTTAGCTCCAGATAGCTCCGCCAGTACGAATGTGCGCTGGCGTCCAGACAGGTTGCCCGCGTGGCCGTAACGTACCTGATCGAAGCTTTCCGAGTTGCGCTTTGACGATATCCCGAGTCGCAGACAATCGCTTGTTGGCGGCGCTGCCGATTTCCGACCGGCGGCGCATTGTGAATGGCTGCGAGCTGGTTGAGCTCGCTCTTGCCGAGCCGCTGTATGCGCCGTGGAAACCTCTCGCCTATGTCTACTTCCCGACCAGCAGCTTCATCTCGTTGATCATGCCAACGGGCGATTCGGCCGTTTTCGAAGTTGGGCTGGTGGGAAACGAGGGTATGTTGGGAACCGCGCTCGCGCTCAGCACCGACATGTCGGCAGAGCGGGCCACTGTGCAGGGCGCTGGCGCCGCGCTGCGAATGGATGTCCCGGCCCTGCACCGCGAACTCCGGCGCAGCGGTGCCTTCCGAGGCGAGATCAACCGTTACCTGCATGTTCGCATGGGGCAGCTGGCCCAGGCGGCCATTTGCGCACAGTTCCATTTGCTCGAAGCGCGGGTGGCGCGCCGGCTGTTGGTGACCCAGGATTGCGCCGGGACAAGTGCGTTCAAAATCACTCAGGAACTCCTGGCTTCTAAACTAGGGGTTCGCCGAGCGGGAATCACCCAGGCGGCCAGTTCACTGAAGCGGCGCCGGCTGATCCGGTATAGCCGCGGCGCCATCCGCGTGATGGATCGCCGCGGACTCATGAGCGTCGCCTGCAGTTGCTATCAGGCGGATCGGGATTCCCACGATCGCATCCTTGGCCACGGCTGAGGCCTTGCGTTACTGAGACGCGACGTGCGCGCGACGGTTGGGGGCTCCGGGTTCCTGCTCGAACAAATTGGGGACTTCCGCCAACAGTGCCGGCGGTTCAATGCCTTCGAACGGGGGCAGAGGGCGTCTGGACAGTGTGGCCACTCGAATTTGCGGTCCCATTGTCGTGTCTCGAGAGCACCGCCTCGATGAGTGACAACGCGAACCATATCGTGGCCCACGCAAACGCCAATGGCAGCAGGTCAGCAGAATCGCCTTAACCTCCCTTTCAAACACTCGGGGTGTCACGGGTCACAGTGCAGAGAGCTTGCGCTGTGAGTCGAGAACTGGCTGGGGCGCGGGGGTATCTAGGGGTATCTAGGGGAATCTATAGGAGCATCGTCATCGACGTAACAAACTGAACTGCGGGGGGAAAACGATGGCATGCACGCTCTACACGGCTGCGACACCGAACGGCTGGAAGGTTTCCATTGCGCTGGAGGAGATGGGGCTGCCCTACGAGCTTCGGGTCATCGACTTCGCCACGAACGAACAGAAATCCGACTGGTACCTGAAGATCAACCCCAACGGCCGCATCCCCTCGCTGGTCGATGATGACTACTCGCTGTTCGAGTCAGGGGCCATCCTGATCTATCTTGCCGAGAAGACCGGTAAGTTCCTGCCCAAGGATCCAAAGGGCCGCAGCGTCGTACTGCAGTGGCTGATGTTTCAGATGTCGGCGATCGGGCCGATGATGGGGCAGGCGAATGTGTTTCTGCGCTACTTTCCCGAAAAGATACCGGCAGCCATCGATCGCTATCAGCGGGAAGTCACGCGCCTGTTTGGGGTCCTCGACCGCCAGCTTGCAACCCACGACTACATCGCCGGCGAGTACTCGATCGCCGACATGGCATTGTGGCCCTGGGTGTCGGGTCATGACTGGTCAGGCGTGGCAATAGACGGTTTTCCGCATCTGCAGCGCTGGCTTGAGCAAGTCGGCGCCAGGCCCGCGGTGCAGGCCGGACGCGATGTGCCGATCAAGCGGGACCGGGCGGCGGAGATAGAGGCAGCCAAGAAGACCGGGCCCAAGATGCTGGCCTGAGCCCGGCACCGGTATGAGCGAACTCCAGGGGCGGCACATGCTGATCACCGGGGCATCCACCGGTATCGGACTGGCGACGGCGACGC
>Ga0181525_10001478_pt1 | contig 20010 bp, 16 predicted proteins | sample PEATcosm2014_Bin_48_FD_121100 | JGI IMG/M metagenome (GOLD analysis project Ga0181525, IMG submission 121100) | Peatland microbial communities from MTU Mesocosm Facility, Houghton, MI, USA - PEATcosm2014_Bin06_10_metaG | ecosystem: Environmental > Terrestrial > Soil > Wetlands > Peat | place...
CTTTACCAGCCCGAGCGCCTTCAGATGGACTGCCACGGTTTGAAACAATTGGTTGTCCAAGTCAGGTTCCGATCCCACATAGGTATCGCCCAGCAGGGCGGTTGCCAGGACTTTCTCAACATCGTAGTCGTTAGGATATTTCGACAGGTAGGGTGAGACGTACCCAAAAATTGCCCGCCAGGTCGTTTTGACGCTCCAAGGTTTTCGACCGCGGCTATATTTGTCTTCGTAGCGGCCCCGAAGTGTGATCTCCTCGTCGAGCCCAGCCAGGCCTTTCATGAGCGGAGCGGGTTTGAGGGCAGCCAGGGCCGCTTCGAGCATGGCGTTGCGCTTGCGAAGTTCGTTGATCTCATTCAGCAAATCCTCGCTTGCGGCTGTGTTTGCCCTTATCCAGCCGACGGCGGGAAACATATTGAAGGCGTTCAATAGGCTCAACGCGACCAGACCGGGTAGCTCCTCCGGTCTTTCCCAAGACTTAACTAAACGACCCGTAGTAACTTTTTCCCTGAACTTCGCCAATCGCTCCCTGAGAATTTGGTCTTGCTCTGACTTTCCAAATGGAATCTCATCGGGCTTGCCATGTATCAAAGCGATGACCTTCAGCCCACGACCGACGGCGTAGTCATATTCCTGCTCCGTATAGCTGATTCCAGTTTCCGAGACTGAGCCGTACCGTCCCCCGATAATCAGGAGATAGTAGTCACAATCATCTATTATTCGCTTTATGAAGGCCAGTTGCTGTTCATCGGCCGCCGGAAAAAGCTCCATACCCGCCGGAATGCAGTTCGCGCCCATGACCGTTCGGATAACGGCCTGTCTTTCATCCTTCAGGTCAGCATAGGTTGAGCTGACGAAAACTTGATATCGTTTATCCACCAAAGAAAGTCCGCCGATTCGTAGTCTATACGAAGTGGAAGCTGTTGCTTGTAGTATCCTTCGCAGCGAATGCCGGAATCGTTTCCCATTTTTATCTCGGTCGGACCTGACGATGCCACAAAACGCCTCGATCAGTACCTCGCCACCCACCTCGACTCCATCAGCCGCGCCCGCGTGCAGGAAATGATTGCCGAAGGCAAAGTTCTGGTGAACGACGCTCCCGCCAAGTCCTCGCTGAAGCTGCGCGGCGGAGAGCGCATTAGCGTGCTGGGCGAGGCACATCGCCCGCCGCTCAAGGCCATCGCCGAAGAGATCCCGCTCGACATCGTTTACGAAGACGACGATCTCACCGTAATCAACAAGCCCGCGGGCATGATGGTGCACGCCGGCGCGGGAGCCACCGACGACGCCCGTAACCGGGGCACGCTGGTGAATGCGCTGCTGCATCACATGACGAGCCTCTCCCAGGTAAGCGGCGATCTGCGTCCAGGCATCGTCCATCGTCTCGACAAAGAAACCAGCGGCCTGATCCTGGTGGCCAAAAACGACGACGCGCACCGCAAGCTGAGCGCGCAGTTCGCCGCGCGCGAGGTAAAGAAGAAGTACGTGGCCCTGGTGCATGGCTGGGTGAAAAAAGATTCAGGCACTCTGACGCAAAGCATCAGCCGCGATCCCGTGCGCCGCATGAAGATGACGGCTCGCCTCGCAGGTGGCCGCACAGCCCTAACCCACTATCGCGTGGCGCGCCGTCTCGATACGAAGTTTGGAAAGTTCACCTTGCTCGACATAAAAATCGACACCGGCCGCACCCACCAGATTCGCGTCCACGTCTCGGCCATGGGCCATCCGGTCGTAGGAGACACAACCTACGGCGCGCCCAAGCAGGCGCGCGGGAAAAATGCAGTGACCGCCCTGCCCCGAAATTTTCTGCACGCCGCCGAGTTGGAATTTCAGCATCCCCGAACTGGTAAGCCGGTTGCCCTGAAAAGCCCATTGCCACCGGAGTTGCAGGAGTTCCTGAGAAAGGTCGAGGAGTAGAAAGCGTCTCGGGGGAGCAAACGCCTCAGAGTCGCGAAGCGACGCCATTCATTAGCCCCGCACGTAAGTGCGGGGAGGCGGAAGTGGACGGAACCTGAGTCCCCGGAGGGGACGGCACCAACGCTCGATCCCGCCTATATTTCGTGGTCGTCGCCAGACCGAATTGAAAGCGGTTCCGGCTATAATGAACAATTAAGTAAGAGGCATCATTACGGAAAATACCTTCACCCGAAATCGTATCGTGCACTGGGCTGCAGTGGTGCTGCTGGTGGCGGGCCTGCGCTGCTTCGCGGCGGCCCAGGCTGGAACCGCTCAACCATCCGCCGCCCCACAAGCCCCCGCCCCGCAATCCACCGATCCAAAGCCCGCCGATCAAGACTCCGACAACTCCGATATCCCGCGCATCAGAGTCGGCATCAACGAAGTCAACGTAGTCTTCACCGTCATCGACAAGCACGGCAAGCGCGTCACCGATCTCAAGCAAAACGACTTTCACTTCGTCGATGACAATAAGCCGGCGGTCGGAATTCTTAGCTTCCATGCGGAAACAAACCTGCCTCTTCAAGTGGGATTGCTGATCGACGCCAGCAACTCAGTGCGCGACCGTTTCAAGTTCGAGCAGGAATCCGCCATCGAGTTCCTGAACCAGACAGTGCGGCGCGGCTACGACCAGGCGATGGTGATCGGCTTCGATGCCACTCCGGAAGTGACGCAGGATTTCACCGACGACACCGAAAAACTGGACCACGGCGTGCGCGAGTTGCGGCCCGGAGGCGGAACTGCTCTCTACGACGCGCTCTACTATGCCTGCCGCGACAAGTTGCTCAAGGAGTCAAAGGCCGGGCCGACGCGGCGCGCCATTATCCTGCTGAGCGACGGTGAAGATAATCTCAGTCACGTCACGCGCGAGGAAGCCATCGAAATGGCGCAGCGCGCCGAAGCCGTGGTCTACACCATCAGCACGAATACCAGCGGCACCAAGGGACCCGGCGACAAAGTGCTCGAACGCATTGCCGACGCCACCGGAGGCCTCGCGTTCTTCCCCTTCCAGTTGCGTGATGTGGCCAACGACTTCGCTGAAATTCAAGAAGAGCTGCGCAGCCAGTATGCCGTGTCGTACAAGCCCGCCGACTTCAAAGCCGACGGCCACTTTCGCACCATCGAAATTATCGCGAGTGACCGCAAAAATTTCCGCGTCCGCGCCCGCCGCGGATACTACGCGCCCGTGCAGTAGAAGAGTTTCCGCTTCAGATCATTGGAGCCCCGGACGCCCTCGTCCGGGGTGGTGCCGAGCCTTAGGTCGCGACTTTATAGCGCCGAAGACTCCCGGTTCGAGAGGATCGGGAAGGGCACGACTTTAGTCGTGCCGTCCAGAGGCAATAAACACGCGGGCTTCAGCCCTAAGGCAGTACTCGTGAGCATTTCATGCCGGGATATTCTGGAACCCCACTTCCGACCAAATTAGGCATCAAGCCCGATTTTCGCGTGCACCTGACAAACGCTCCCGCGGAAGTGCGCGCCGAACTGCGCCAGGAGTTGGCAAAATGCAAGCTCGTTAACCAAGGCGAACTCGATTTCGCAATGCTGTTCACCAAGTCTCGCGCGGAGCTAGAAAAAGAATTTGCGCGCACAGCCAAGCTGCTCACTCCCGCAGGAATGTTGTGGATAAGCTGGCCCAAGAAGAGTTCTGGCGTGCCCACCGACGTAGACGAAAAGGCAGTGCGCGAGATCGGCCTGGCCGCCGGCCTGGTCGACGTAAAAGTATGCGCAGTCACCGATGTATGGTCAGGACTAAAATTCGTGCGCCGTGTGAAGGATAGGAATAATCATGGCGAACAACGGAACCCGCCCCCAACGTTGCCGGCCGGTTAGCCGGGCGCTGAGGGCGTTTCGCTTCTGCACGTCGTCGTTCAAAAATCCGTTCGAACTCAGGTCGTGCTCGTGTCCCTCACCAGATGCCCCACATAAAACATAACTGCCAGCACCAGCAGCATGTGAATCAGAACGCTGGCCACATGAAACACCAGAAAGCTCCCCGCCCACAAAACCATCAGCAACAAAGCAATCTTGAGGAAAGGTTCAAGCTTCATTTTCTGCCTCCCGGCAATGCCCCTTGCGCAGCCAGAATACTTCTCATTTATAGTGCGGGCAGGGGCATTGGCATATCCGCAGAAGACTGTAAGACATCAAGTTGATGTCGTAGAAGCAGACGAAATACCAAGGAGCCGTAAATGGTACGAGTAGGTTTGATCGGATTTGGCCTAGCGGGCCAGGCGTTTCACGCCCCGGTAATCTGCGGCGTAGAGGGAATGGAACTGGTCTGCATCCTGGAGCGCCGCGGCACGCTGGCGCAGGAAAAATATCCCGGCGTACGGGTGGCGCGCACTCTCGACGAATTGCTCGCAGACAAAACGATTCAGCTCTGCGTCATCGCCACGCCCAACGACTCTCACTTCGAACTCGCGCAGGCCTGCCTGCTGGCCGACCGCGACGTGGTAGTGGACAAGCCCTTTGCGCCCACGCTGCACGAATCCGAAGAACTGGTGCGCCTGGCCGCCGACCGCGGCCGCATCATTACTGTCTATCAGGACCGCCGCTGGGATGGCGATTTTGCCACCGTCAAGAAGATCGTGCAGTCGGGCCGGCTGGGCGCCATCGTTGAATACGAGGCGCGCTTTGACCGCTTTCGTCTGGATGCGAAGGCAAATGCCTGGCGCGAACGTGCCGATCAGCCCGGTGCCGGCGTGTTGTTCGATCTCGGCCCGCACGTCATCGATCAGGCCCTGGTGTTGTTCGGCGAGCCGCAGGCGATCACCGCATCCGCCTTCTGCCAGCGCGAAACCTCGCACGTGGATGACGCATTCGATGTTTGCCTCGAGTATTCAAACTCGGGCCACGCGTTGCGCGCAATGGCGCGCGCCCGCATCATCGCGTTTGCCCCGGGCCCCCATTTTCTGATTCACGGCACCAGGGGATCGTTCGTGAAGTACGGAATGGATCCCCAGGAAGAGCGCCTGCGCGGCGAGACTTTTCCCCAAGGCACCGATTGGGGCGCGGATTGGGGACTAGAGTCCGAAACCCTGTGGGGAACCTTAAGCCCGGTTGGCGAACCCAGCGTGAAGATAAGAACGGAGCGCGGAGACTATCGCGGCTTCTACGCCAACGTACGCGACGCCATTGAGAAGAAGGCTCCGCTCGAAGTCACTCCCGAGCAAGCCCTGCGCACCATGCGTGCGGTCCTGCTGGCGCACAAAAGCAGCCGCGAGCGCCGCACCGTGGCATGGCACGAAGCGGTGGAATAAACTGCTATTGCCCTTCGTGTACCTTCGTGTCCTTCGTGGTTAATGAATTTAGGACACCACCGAGCGCCCTTTGGCATTACCCGAAAATGAAAGCGGCGGACCTGTAATGCTCCGCCGCTCTTCGTTCCACGCTCTGCTAAGTTTCTACGGCTCGTGATGTTCGCCACCATGCGATCCGCCATGCGCGGCGGCACTATGAGCTGCGGGGGCATGAGAACTGCCGGCGCTGCGATGCGCTGCCGCGGCATGAGCGCCGCTACTGCGGTTGGCTCGCACCGCCGACGATCGATTTCCACGATTGGCCGCATACCCGCGTCCACCGCCGTAGTTACGGCCGGCGACATATCTTCCGCCCCCGCCTCCGCTGAAGCGATGATCACCCCAGCCGTGACCGTAACCCCAATGCGCCCACGGACCCACTCCCAGGAAAATGCCGTTATAGAAATAGCCTGGGCCATAGAAGCCCATGGGTGCGCAGCCATACGGTGAATAATCGTAGTAGCCGTAGGAACAGACAGGCTGGACCGCGCCAATGCCGATGCCCACGCTAACCTGCGCCTGCACCGTCGGCACCAGAGCCAGCGGCACGAGCACGGTGGTTGCACCAGCCAGAATCACGCTACGCATCGCGAGCTTGCGAGCCCAGGGGGCCACATTGAAATGCCACATTTTAATATCCTCCGGAATTCCCGCTTTCCATTCGAAAGCTACATCCTCAGTATCAAGCTCTCGCTCGTAGATAACTGGTCAATACCGACCGGAGTCTTTAAATGAGTTCATTCCAATCTTTGCCAAAGAGGCCAGGATTCTTGCTCATCGATTCAAAATCAAACGTCCCCGGCTCTGAAGACGCTTCATGAGCCCGCCGAAGGGTAGGAACCACTGACGCCCGTGGCGCCGTTCTTGACGTTGCCTCTGCCCGTGTGGAGCGGGCACTCCTGCCCGCTGCCTTTGACTTTGCTCTCGCCTGGCGCGATCGTGTGGAGCGGGCTCTCTTGCCCGCCCCTGGCCCGCTACTGCGGCAGCGGCTCCCGCGCCGTCGCATAATATCCCGCGCGCGATTGAATCTTATAGTTCTGTTTCGACTTGATCTCCAGCTTGCGATACCCCCCGTCCATCACTGTGTTCGTGGAGGTATACCCAATGCTGTACTGGCTGCGCAGCTCGGCGGCAATCTGGTCGAAAGCCTCGCGCAGTTTGTCGAACTTGTTGCCCACGTTGATGACCCGTCCTCCGGTCGCCTCCGTCAGCTTCCGCATCTCGCTCTCGCCGGAATAAAACCCGCCCGCAGATCCATAAAAGCCGCGGTCCGCGCATAACAGCACATAGACAATCGCATCGGCTTTCTGCGCCGCCTCGATCGCGTCTTTGATTTTGAGCTGGCTCCCCTCATCCTCGCCATCGGTCAGCAGGATCATCGCCTTCCGCCCCACTTCTTTCGCCAGCATGTCATGCGCCGAAAGGTACACCGCGTCGTAGAGCACCGTCCCGCGCGCCGCGCCCGCCGTCGGCACCGGCCCTCCGCCCGCGCCAGGAATCGGCCCGGTTGTAAAGCCTGTATTGATCTTCACCTTATTCAGCGCCGCCTGCAGCCGGTGCACGTCGCGCGTGTAGTCCTGAATCAACGAAGCATCCACGTTGAAGTCGATCACGTACGCCTCGTCCTTGTCGGTGAGAATCTGCTTCAGAAACGCGCCCCCCACTTCCTTCTCCATATCGAGCACGCGCAGCTGGCTCCCCGAGGAGTCAATCAGAATGCCCAGCGTCAGCGGCAAATTCGATTCCGCCGTGAAGTACTTGATGGTTTGCGGCTTGCCGTCCTCAAAAACTTCGAAGTCATCCTTCGTTTGGTTCGGAATCAGCGCCCCATGCTTGTCTTTCACATTGAAGAAAACTCCCACCACATTGACGCTAACCTTCAGCGTCTCGGCGGGCTGCTGTTCGTCCTGAGGTTTCTGATCGTCGCTTTTCTGCGCGTCTGCGGGTTTCTGGGCCGCAGGCCCAGCCGGGTTCTGCGCCCCAGCCATCGGCACCACCACCAACAGACTTGCCATCAAGAATAGAATAAGAACAGATCCGGCGGCCGTCGCCGGGGTGAGCCTTCGCTTAGTGGATAATCGTTTATCGGATAATTTCATCATGCCAGAAATCCCTCTGCGGACTTTTGTTAGTCTAATCCCTGGAGTTAGATGCACCAAATGGGCAGGTTCAAGCATCCCAAAGAATAAAGAAGAATGGTGCCAGAACTTGCCATGGGGACAGAACGGAAGGTGTTTGTGAGCCTCCAACCAATGCCGGATAAACCAATGCCAGATCGACGAATGACCGATAGACGAATGACCGATAGACGAATGAACGATAGACGAAGGAACGATAGACGAAGGAACGACAAGCCATCGACGGATATTCGGAAGCATCCCAGCGGCGCGGCCTGCCTGACGGCCGCACTCGTCTTCGCCCTCGGCGCCGCGCTTCTCCAGGGCCAGCCTTCCCCCAGTCAGTCTTCCCCCAGCCAAACGCCGAACGGGCAAACTCAGTCCCAACCGGCAGATCAAAACAATAAAGACATCCCCGACGCCCCCACCGTCCAGCCCTCTGCCGCCGCCCCGGACCCTCCGCCTGTTCCCCGGCCCGAAGAAAAAAAGCCCGTCGAACGCGATCCCTGGACTAACCAGCCTGTGAAACCGGCAGCCGATCCCAACGCCGCGCCCGGCACGCCCCCGGCTGAAGAAACCTCGGCACCGCCCGCCATGCCCCCGGTCAAAACCATCCCCCCGGGCAGTTCCGCCAAGCGCGCCGACAACTCCGAGCAGCTTCAAACTCTGGTGCGCGTGCACACCAACTTTGTGCAGGTCCCGGTCACCGTAAGAGATCATAACGGCCATCTCGTGGATGGACTTCTTTCCACCGACTTCATCGTCAAGGAAAACGGCGTACCCCAAAAGCTGACTTTTTTCACCGCCGACCCCTTCGCGCTTTCTGTAGCCGTCGTGCTCGACCTCGGCATGTCCGACACCGCCGTGCAAAAAGTGAACCAGACCTTTCCCGCGCTGATCAGCGCCTTCGCCCCCTACGATGAGGTCAGCCTCTACACCTACAGCAGCACCGTAAGCCAGGTCAGCGACTTTGCCGGAGCCTCGCAGAAGTTAACCGCGCTGCTGAACCAGATGAAAACGGAGCGTGGCCACAACGCCGGCCCCCCCGTACTAGGCGGCCCCCTCGCCAACGGCCCCATCATCAACGGAGTTCCAGTCGGCAGCCCCACCGAGCCGGTAAACACGCCGCCAAAAGAGGCGCACGTCCTGAACGACGCCATCCTGCAAGCCGCCCTGGCCCTGAGCAAACGCGACCGCACCCGCCGCAAGATCATCTTCGTGATCAGCGACGGACGCGAATTCGGCAGCAAGGCCAGCTACCGCGATGTGTTGCGCCTGCTGCTGTCGAACGAAATCGAGGTGAAGGCGGTTGCGGTGGAAAGCGCCGCCCTTCCCCTCTATGGCAAGATCGAGCGCTTGCATCTGCCCGACCAGGGTTACGGCAACATTCTGCCGAGATACACCGCGGCCACCGGCGGAGGCACTCCCTACTCCGAACTCTCCCGGGGCGCCATCGAAGACGTCTACGCCCAAGCCATGAGCGAATCCCGCAACCAGTACACTCTCGGCTACACCCCGGCCAAGCCCAAGGTCCCAACCAGCGCCGCCTACCGCAACATAGAAGTCCTGGTAGAACGCCCCGGACTAAAGGTCTCCGCCAAAGACGGCTACTATCCCGCCGTCACCGCCCGCTAGCGCGCGTGAGAGATTTGCAGCCGAGCCAATTGACCACCGATTCGCACATCGCGAGAGTCGCGCAGCGACGGCATTCATTAGCCCCAGCCTGCCCTGAGCGGAGTCGAAGGGTAAGTGCGGGGTAAGCAGGAAAACAGGAACCGAGTCCCGGCAGAGACGGCCCTGGGCCGGAGTCTTCAATCGCCCAATCACCAATCGCCCAATCGACAATTCTTTAGGGGTCACCTGAGTAACCTGCGGCGAATCACCGCGTGTGATATAAAGGCCCAAAGCCCCCATTAGGGATATTCGTGCGCCGGGAGCGCCTGCAAGCGCGTGCGCCCGGACGCTTTTTGAGGAAAGACTTGAGTTTCATCAACTTCGCAGCCCGCGAAATCAACTGCAAAATCGTGTACTACGGCGCCGGATTAGGCGGCAAAACCACGAATCTGCAGGTGATCTACCAGAAAACCGCGGAACAGCAGAAGGGCAAGATGATCTCACTCGCCACCGAAACCGAGCGCACCCTCTTCTTTGATTTTTTGCCGCTCGATCTCGGCAACGTGCGCGGCTTCAAAACCCGCATCCATCTCTACACTGTCCCCGGCCAGGTCTTTTACGACGCCAGCCGCAAGCTCATCCTGCGCGGCGTCGATGGCATCGTCTTCGTCGCCGACTCTCAGGAGCAGCGCATGGACGCCAACGTCGAAGCCCTCGACAACCTCATGTCGAACCTGAAAGAACACGGCTACGACTTCAACAAAATCCCCTACGTCCTCCAGCTCAATAAACGTGACCTGCCCAACATCCTCACCCCCGAAGCCCTCAACAAAGAACTTCGCAAAAAGAACGAAGCCGTAATCGAAGCCGTGGCCTTCCAGGGCGTAGGCGTCTTCGAAACCCTGAAAGAAATCGCCAAGCAGGTTCTCACGGAATTAAAGGCCGGCGGCTAGATTCGGGAAGGGCACGAGTTCCACTCGTGCCGTACGTCGCGGGAAAGCTATGCGGCTTTCAGCCGCTGCGGTTTAGCTCTTCCTTCTGTTTTCCCGGCCCAATTGCGAGGCGCTTCTATTCCGGAAACAGCCTATTTGACGTGGAAATGATAACCGAGCACAATCAACCGCATGAAGGAGCTCGGCCTCCAACAGCTACTCAGATATGCCCTTCCCGGAGGCATAGGGGTTGCCGCGCTTCTTCTGACATACCCCGAGATCGCGAGCGCGTTTCAACGCATGGAAGCCGGAAAGGAAGCGACTCTCGTCGTCGGTTCGATACTGCTAATCGGCGCGCTCATATACAACCTGCACAGAGCCCTGCTATTCCCGCCTTTTTTTCGGCTAGTGAGCCGGATGACCCTCGAGCCGAAACCTGAAGGTATAAACCCCTATCGTCCTTCAGCTGCAGAGCTTGAGGCCGACCGCTGGCGATGGAAAATCAAAAGCAAGGAAGAGCGGCAGCGATGGGACGAATGGGGCGCGCAGACGCATTTTCTCTACTGTGCTACCTGGGCAATAGCCGCGGCTTTACTGGTCGGCTACTTCGCAAGCAAACCGCTGAGCCTTTGCGCGTTCATTTCCTTTTCAGGTCTGGGCGGCGTCACGCTATTGGCCGGGTTCGCCAACAACTACCGGCTGCTGTATTCGATCTCTGCCGAAATGAGAAAGACCCCGGACCCGCAAACCCCAACAGGCTAAATACGGGCACGCCGTCATAGGATTCCTCTCGCAAGCCCGGCACGCCCATCGCCGCACGCTCCTAGCTGTCCGGCGCATAGTCGCAGACGATCACCGTCAGATCGTCATCCTGCGATATCCCCCATCTCTGCACTGCTGCCACAATCTGATCCGACACCGCGGAGGGCGCAAGCTCCGCCGTTTTCCTGAGCAACTCAGCCAAAGCCTCTTGCCCAAAGAAATCTCCCTTCGCATCGGCGGCTTCGATCAGGCCATCCGTATAAAGCAGGAATCGGTCCCCGGCTTCCAGCGGCCACTCGACGTTGGTGTACGTCGCAAAGTCGAACGCCGCCAGCATCAACCCATTCTCCACAATCTCGACAACCTTCCCCCGACGCAACCGCAGCATCGCTGGATGCCCCGCCGCCGAATATCGCAGCGTCTTCGAAATCGCATCCAGATAAACATAAGCCGCCGTGACAAACTGTTCCTGCGTATTGCCGCGGAGCGCAGCGTTCATCCCAGCCAGCAGTTTTGCAGGATCGCCTGCATGAGCGCGTTGCGACGTAGCCGCCATCTTCACCATGGATGCGATCAGCGCCGCCGGAACTCCATGGCCCGAGACGTCGGCAATCAGAATGCCCGCCTGCCTGTCATCCGCCACAATGAAGTCGTAGAAATCTCCCGCCACGGAAGTCATCGGAACGTATCGCGCAGCCACCCGGAAGTTGGCAGAATCAGGAAACCCCGCCGGCAAAATCGACAACTGCATCCGCTTGGCTACTTCGAGTTCCTTCTGAATCTCTCCCAGTTGCTGGTCCCGCTCCAGCGTCTGCCGCCCCGCGACATATCCCAGGGCCACCAGAAACGCCACAAAACCAATCGGCTCGATATTGGGCAGCCGAATTCCCAGCAGGTTGCGGAAGTTTTCCCAGAAAACAAAAGCTGCGAACGTCAGCAGGCCGCGCCGGATCACCACATCGTCCCGATTCGTCGAACGCCTGCGCATCGAGATCAGCACCAGCGTAGTCAGCGCGGCGATAATCAAGACCGCATTGATCTGGTAAAAGATGTCCCGCGGCCCTACCGCCAGGGTCGCGAGCGCCAGCAATCCCAGCGCGCCTCCCACCCAAAAGAGGGCGTTTCTCGTCCGCCGGTGCAGAAACCCGGCTGCATCGAGAAAAAGAAAACTTGGAATAGGAACCACGAAGTCGATGGCGTGACTGAGTCTCGGATAGAACAACGAGCCCTGCATGGTGAGCGATAGCAGGCCGCTCTGGATCCACATGCGCAGCCCGTACAGGCCGGCGGAGAAGGCGAAGTAAACCAAGACCGGATCGTGCTTCTTGCGGATCGCAGAGAACGCCACCGCCACCAGTCCCACCGCCATAATCATGGCACCCAAAAAAAGGTTGGGGCCATCGTGATGAAAGGCCTGCAAGACCTGGTCGGCAGTTATCTCGGGAGCGGGCGCAACCATGAGAGAGGATGCTAAATCATTTCCTCTCCCACCGTTTCTCAGAAAAAGAAAATCACATCCCCCGCCGCCGTCAACTGGCTCTTCTTCGTCCCGTTCTGATAAGCCGGAGCATCATACGAATGCTCATACCGCACCTCTGGACGAAACAGCATCGTCGTTCCAATCCAATGCCCCCAGCCGAACAAATGCTCCGTGTACCGCGTCTTCGTCCCCGTGCGCTGTCCCGCAATGTCGTCGAAATATTCATTCCGGATCGAAATATAGTTGTGCGCTCCAAACTGCCGCTCCACATAATTCACCACCGCCCACTCCGGCGCATAGCACGTGAAGACGCTGGGACTGCTGCAAACCGCCCCATTGGAGCCTGTCTCCGGCTGCACCGGATCCACCGGCGGCAAACCTGATCCCGCCGGCGGACTGTACGCCACGTTCGGCACCTGCTTCATCCACTGGTACCAGGTCTCCGTCGACGAATGCCAGTTCTTGTCGATCGAGTGATACCACGTCAGGTAATAGGCCTGTAAATTGTTGTAGCCATACTTCCCGCTATCTTTCCCCAGATTGGTTTCGTTGTCGCAAAGATACAGAGCATCCTTGCTCGTCCGCCACGAATACTGCACGCACCAGTTCAGCGTGAGCCGCGAGTCCGTCAGATTCCACGGCGCAGTCTCGCAACCCGGCGACAGTCCCACCTGCGTCGTCCAGTGCGAGTTCAACCGCGTAGTCGCCGTGATCCCCGTCTGCGTGTAGCAATCAAACGTATAGAGCAAAGAGTGGCTATAGGTATAGTTGTTCGGCGCCAGTTGCGCTTCAATGTCCGGCAAAGAAATGTAGCGCCCGATGCGCACGTCCGTGCCCTGCCCGATGTGCGGAAAGTAAAGGTCGAGATACATCATCACCGGATCGAACCCATACTCTTTCCCCGGAGGATGCCCCAGCAATTGCTGGCTGAAATATCCCTTCGCCGTCGTGAACCGGTAGTCCAGCCCCCACAACCCAGAGAGCCGGAATCCCCAATCAAAATGCTGCGTCTGCACCGTGTCCGGCTGCCGCTCAATGTAGAGCACTTCCTGGTCGGGCTCAATCGCATTCGGCACTTCGTCGTACGCCGTAGGAAAATTGTCATACTTCCCCGCCGCTGGATTCACTCCGCCTTTCGACGTGCTGAAGTTCGCTCCAACATTCAGCCAGCCATAAATCTGAATCTTGCTCTTCTTCCACCCGTCGCCATGCGGCCCCGCCCACAGCGCCGTCATCAAAGGCCCCGCCTGCGTCCACGGCTGCCCAATCGCTACCGTTCCTCCAATCGGCCACGTGGAAAAAGGAAACGGCGGCCCATTCACCGGCGCAGCATCGCCGCGAAACGCCGGAGGCGGCGCGGCCGGCGCGCTCGCATTCGCCGCCACCGGCTTCCAGTCGTCGCCATACGCCTTCACCAGCCGCCGGAAAAAGCTCCCCTGCTTCGGATTCGTATTGAGCCCAGGTGCGGGATTCGCTCCCGTTGGCGCACCCTGCTGCCCACTCGCCCCACCCACAGCATCGGAATCCTCACCCGCCTTCGCTTCCGCCGCCGGCCCCACCCCAGCGTCGGCAATCACATCCGCAACAACATCGGCCTGCTTTGTCGCTAACGATTGCCCGCGCGCCACGCCGCAAAACCCTGAAACCGTGACCGGAAGCACATACAGAAGTGCGAAAGAACGGACCGCCTTAGTAATAATCAATCGATTGCACCCTCAGAGTTGCAGGTTAACCAACCCCGTATAAAGAAGCCATAAAGTTTCCATCGAGATTTTCTAATCACAAGTCCCCCGTGGAGCCCCGGACGCCTTCGTCCGGGGATAACAAAAAGCCCAGGTCTACCCTGTGATCCTCTGCGCCCTCTGTGGTAAAGATTTTTGGGTTTGGCTCCGACCCGCGCCCTCCCCTAGAATGGCTACCGCGCATTCAGTTTTCGCCGAACCAATCTTCGCGTTGGTAAACGCGTCCGTAAGAATCGATGGATTTACTATGAAAGAAATTGGGAGAGCGGTAATCGAGGTAGCCTTTATCGTCTTCCTCTTCTATGCCAACCTCTTAATGGGAGAATTCGAGCGCTCTGGCCTGGGCCAGAAGAACGGGTTGGCCGCGGCGCTCGCAGATGTTTTTACGGCCGCCAATTTCGAGATCGCTTTGATCGCTGCGCTCATCGGCTACATCCTCTTTGAGTTTCTTCGCAGGAAATTCTAGGCCCACGTAACTTTTTTTCGGCGGCTCGGCAGACCTGCGGCGGCGCCGCACCTCCAGCGCTCACCGATTCCCCGGAAATTCGGCTAGAATGGCAGCCGCACTCAACTTGCAGCTGAGCCGTTCGTCCTATGGATTCGCTAGGTTCGATTTTGCTTTCTTCGCGACCTTTGCGAATCCTTTGCGTACTTCGCGGTCAAAGGCTTTTGCTCCGCGAAATCAGGACACCACCATTTACGAGAGGCCTTCATGCGCAGACTCAGAACTTGGACCTTATTATTTTCTACGCTCCTGCTTCCTCAACTCTTGTTTCCCCAGGCCAGTTCCCCACACGGCATCGACGTCACCGATCTCGATCGCCAGGCCGACCCTTGCAACGACTTCTACGAATTCGCCAACGGCACCTGGCGCGCCACTCATCCCATTCCCGCGTCGATGATGAAGTGGAGCAAACGCTGGGCCGCCGGCGAATCGGCCAAAGATAAGCTCAAAGACATTCTTGAAACCGCCGCCGCCGACACCACCGCCCCCAAAGGCAGCACCGAGCAGATTATCGGCGACTACTACGGCGCCTGCATGGGCGAGTCCCGCGTCAACGCCCGCGGCATGGAGCCCCTCAAGCCCTGGTTCGCCCGCATCGACGCCGCCAAAGATTCCGCCGGACTGCAACGCATCATCGCCGACATGCACGACGTCCTGGTGACCGATCCCTTCGCCTTCGGCGCCCAGCAGGATCCTCACAAACCCACCTGGGTGCTGGCCGATATCGGCTCCAGCGGCCTCGGCTTGCCCGACCGCGACTACTACCTGAAGCCCGAGCCGCGTTTCAAAGAAGCCCGCGAAAAATACCTCGCCCACATCACTGCCATGTTCAAGCTCACCGGGTGGGACGACAAAACCTCAGCCGCCGCCGCCCAAACCATCCTGTCGATGGAGACCAAGCTCGCCGAAGCCTCGCTCGATAACGTCGCCCTGCGCGACCCCGCCGCCACCGATCACAACACCACCTTCGCGCAGTTGCAGGCCATGACTCCGCATATCGACTGGGTGGAATACTTCAAGCACAAGCAAATCCCGCAGGATGTCGACCTGAACGTCGACGAGCCCAAATTCATGCAGGAACTCGACCGCCAGATTCACGAAGACCCGCTGCCCGATTGGAAGGTCTACTTAAAGTGGCACCTGCTCACCGCCTTCGCCAACTCGCTCTCCACCCCCTTTGTCGAGGAAAACTTTGCCTTCAACGGAAAATATCTCAGCGGCACCACCGAGATGAAACCGCGCTGGAAGCGCTGCGTCGAATCGACCGACCAATTTTTTGGCGACGCTCTCGGCCAGAAATATGTAGAGAAATATTTTCCGCCCGAAGCCAAAGCCCGCATGCAGGAGATGGTTCGCAACCTTCTCGCCGCCATGCGCGATGACATCCTCAGCCGCCCCTGGATGAGTGACGACACCAAAGAGAAAGCCATGGCCAAGATCGCCACCTTCAATCCCATGATCGGCTATCCCGATAAGTGGAAGGACTATAGTCATGTCGAAGTACGCCGCGATGCGTTCTTTGAAGACATGATCGCCGGAAGAAAGTTCGTGGAAGAAGACGACCGCCTCACCATCGGCAAACCCGTCGATCGCGAGCGTTGGGGCATGACCCCGCCGACCTCTGACGCCTACTACACGCCGCTGCTGAATGAGATCGTCTTTCCCGCCGGAATCCTCCAGCCTCCAGCCTTCGATATGAACGCCGTGGATGCCGTGAATTACGGCGCCATCGGCGTCGTCATCGGCCACGAAATTTCCCACGGCTTCGACGATCAGGGCGCGCAATATGACTACCTCGGCCGCCTCCGCAACTGGTGGACCGACAACGATCTGAAGCAGTTTCAGGAACGCGCCGCCTGCGTCGCCAATCAGTTCGACAATTACTTCATCGAGCCCGGCGTGCATCACAACGGCAAACTTGTTCTGGGAGAAAGCATCGGCGACCTCGGCGGCGCCAAGATCGCGTTCCTCGCCTACGAAAAATCACTCGCCGGCAAGCCACGTCCCGCCGATATCGACGGCTTCAACCCCGAGCAGCAATTCTTCATCGCCTGGGGACAATTCCGCGGCGACGAAACCCGCATCGAAACCCAGCGCCTCATGATGCAGACCGACCCGCATCCCGTCGCCAAATACCGCGTCATCGGCCCGCTCTCCAACCTGCTCGAGTTCCAAAAAGTCTGGAGTTGCAAAGCCGACGCACCCATGGTGCGCCCGGAAGGAAAAAGATGCGAGGTATGGTAAGTAAACGGCCTCACGATGCGGGTGCGAACCAGCGTTCGGATGGATGTAGCAGGACGAAATCGAGGATTCGTGCCCCGGAGGGGCGTCTGATAATAGCCCGGCGCTTCAGCGCCGGGGAAAGCCGTAAATCGTGAACCGTCCCGGAGGGACGCCTGAAGGTCTCACGCACGCACTTTAGCCCTGAGGGAACAACCAAATGATGAACGATCCGCGATCAAACCAAACCCCCGACTGGAAAACTAACGGCCTCCGCATCATCCGCAGCGGCCAACTTGACTCCAACACCCCCCAAACTCCCGGCATGACTCGCGCCGAAGCCATCTCTCACGCCAAGGTCGGCGCGCAAAAACTCTGGGCCGGAACCGTAGTCGTCCATCCCAACGCCAAGACCGGCCCCCATCATCACGGCGAACTCGAAACCGTAATCTACGTCGTCCGCGGACGCGCCCGCTTCCGCTGGGGAAACAACCTCGAGTTCGTCGACGAAGCCGGCCCAGGAGATTTCGTCTACGTCCCTCCCTACGTCCCTCACCAGGAACTGAACGCCCGCAAAGACGAGCCCGTCGAAGCCGTAATCGTCCGCAGCGGCCAGGAACCCATCGTGGTGAACCTAAACATTCCCAGCCCCGAGGACGCTCCCGACGCTCCCCAAGCCGATCCCTTCCACTCGGTGCCAGAAAAGCGCTGGGGATAGTAAGTTACCTTACAGAAAGCGACCAGCGAGTGGGGCCCACCACTTATAAAAATATCTTGCTTCAAAGCACGCGATGAGTTAGAGTGTCGCGCAACATTCTTGGGCCCTTTGTGGAGGAGTTATTTATGGGCGCCGACGATCCTGTAGGTCAAGATAACCCAGCGCCAAACAAGCCCGATAGCTCATTCCTTTTGTGGCTAGTAAGAGACGGCCCTAGGTGGGCGCGCATCCCGGCGATATGTGTCGGTCTGCTGGTGGCGGCTTCCCCATGCCTGGTTCTCGTCAGCAATTGGGCGACAACCTATAGGAAGGGGATTGCTGATGCTGCCACCGCCGCACAACTCGGCATGGGTGTTTCCGCCCAACTCGACGCCGGGCAGGCACAGCTAAATAAAAGCCTAAACGAGGCTCCGACTGAAGCCGACAGGGAGAAAATAATCTCAACCTTCGGTCAGGAACTCAAACATCAGATAGCCCATTTGAGCAATCCCGCTGACGCAAGCATCAAATGGACGATCTTTGAGAAGAAGGCTGCCAAAGACTATTGGGCGTACAAGGTGTTTCCTAGCGACGGCTGCGTTCTTGTCGCCCGAGTTAGGCTCGGCGTACCGAGCGAGCCAGGTCAGGTTCGAGACTTTTACGGCTCCCAATGGCTGAAAGACCCGTCCAAATACAGCCCACTCCAGCAGGGGACCCATGTCGCAACTAGCGTTGGCGGAGTGCGACGGATTCCCAACTACACTATCGCGCCCCGCTTAGCTTCCAGCCGCTTACCACGCACCAGAAGATCAATACCAAGACGAATTGCCTGAGCCACTGCCCCCGCTCAACTTGAAGGATACACAGGCCGGATGTCTGAATCCACATCCGTGGCCTTTTCAAGAAACTTGGGGTGCTTACATCAATCAATGCCAACAACCGGTCTACCGTCATTGGGCCGACGGGTGCACGCACGTGCAGCTCTTTGACCATTGTGCCAATGTCTGGGGACCCGTGGTTTGGCAGTTCTGCTCGGCAAATCACCACCCATGAATTGAAAGGCGCACGCAGTAAGAAAGGCGCCGGAATCCACCGGCGCCTAGAGGAAGAAAGCTTACGAAAGAACGCCGGAGATTCGTAGCCCCGGACGAACGCCTGAAATTCTCACGCACATTCTTCAGCCCTAGCGGCCGCTTCTCGCATCCAAAGCGCGGTCTTATGGCTGCGCTGGAGCCTTAGGTTTCCTCCTGGCCGCCGGCCGCGCCGATTTCCCGGTCGCTTCCTGTTGCAGCAGGGTCAGCGAATCCACCGCATTGAACGGGTATTCGCGAACCGACTGTTGCCCCGTAGTACTCAAGGTAATGTCCACCCGCCGGTTGCTGCCCAATAGCACGGTCTGCAGATGGTCGAGCACCCGCTGCCGCTGTTCCGCCGTCAGCTCCGGGTTCTTCTCGACCGCCTCTCGCACCTGCGCCTCGGTCAGATTTCGGTCCTCGCCAAACGCTTTGGTTTCGAGGCTGGCCGCCGGAACTCCGTGCTCGATCAAGAAGCCCTTCACCCGCTCCACCCGCCGTTCCGAGAGCGCCTGGTTATATTCCACCGAGGCCCGCGGGTCGGCGTGTCCTCCCAGAGTCAAGTGCGCGTCCGGCTTGGTCTCCAGATACTTCTTGAAGTCTTCCGCCAGCGCGATCAGCGTCTGCTCCTGGCTCGCCAGCAGGCCGCCCCCGGGATTCTCCGCCCTTGGCTGCGCCGTCGCAAAGTAAATGCTATGCAGCGCCAGCCTCGCTTCCAGTTGCAGGAACTCAGGCGAAGGCGGCGGATTCTCCACCATCACCTGCGCGCTGGCCGGCGTGTTCAGCCCGCGCGAGTCGCTACAGTTGGCATTCACCGTGATGGTTCCGGCCGAAGCTCCGGCCGTATCCAAAACCGCATCGCTCCCGCCGCTGCCCGCCACGCTGCCGTTGCTCGCGGTCCAGCCCGCAATCGTAACCCCGGCATTATCCGGACTGCTGCAAGTGCAATGAATCGCGGAAGCCGTCCCCGTCTGCACGTTCGTCGGACTGGCGAAACAGGTAAACACCGGCGGACGCCTCGGTGGCTCCTTCACCGCGAAGGCCGCCATGCAGCTCGCCTCGCCGGCCTTCTTCATTTGAGGATCGGAAATATGCGCCGTAACCGTGTAACTGCCGCCCGCTAAGCCATTGGTAGCCACACTCGCAGTACTGTCTTTGCCACTAATTTGCCCGCCGTTGCTGGTCCAGGCATAGGTCAACTTGTGCCGGGGATTAAAGTTGCTCCCGGCGGCAGTCGCCGTCACCGGCTCGCCCACCATCACTTCGCTGGGTTGCACCGTGCAGCTCGCGGAAACCGGCAACCCAGCCGGTCCCGGACCAAACAGCAACACCAGCCCGCTTTGCAGTCTTGCCCCTCTCACGTCCGTGGCAGGAACCACCGACGATGGCCCAAACTGATGGTTCGAGAACACGAAGTCGCCTCGGAACATTCGCCACGCCAGGTGCCGACTCAACTTCAGATCAAGCCCGCCTCCGGCCATGAATCCAACTTCATCATCAGATCCAAACAGATCGGACGTAAGCCGATGCTCGCCCACCAGCGCTTCCAAAAACGGCGAAAAGTGACACCCGCGAAAGGTGATCTTAGGCCCCGCCGAGAGATTGTAGAAGTC
>Ga0181525_10001479_pt1 | contig 19981 bp, 17 predicted proteins | sample PEATcosm2014_Bin_48_FD_121100 | JGI IMG/M metagenome (GOLD analysis project Ga0181525, IMG submission 121100) | Peatland microbial communities from MTU Mesocosm Facility, Houghton, MI, USA - PEATcosm2014_Bin06_10_metaG | ecosystem: Environmental > Terrestrial > Soil > Wetlands > Peat | place...
AGAGGCCGTAACTACGCAGGCCCGCGCCGTCGGTCCCATCGGCCTTGGCTTCGCCAAAAAGCGAACGCCGGGTGCGGACCAGAGTCTCTTTCTCAATCTCGCGCAGGGTTTCGAACAGATCCTGCCCGGTTTTGCGCAGGATGATTTTCTTGCGCACCTGGAACGCGGCCACGCGCTCGCGATACTCCACGCCTTTGCCCTGGCGGAGGCCTTCGTAAGCCTTGAGCAGAACCCGGCAGCGCTCCAGTACCTGAGCGAACTGCTGGTTCATCTCGGTGCGCAGAAACTTGGTAACGGCCAGCCGCGCCAGCAGGTCGAGAGAGAGTTTCTCTTCTTTCTTGGCGCGATTCAGGGCCGCCAGCTGCAACTCGGCGAGCAGAGGCTTCCAGTCAGATTTCTCTGGCGTACTGCGCACCTGGCCAACTGCGGCGTCTCTCATCCACGACGGCCCCTGAGTACGCTGAGGGGTCTCGGCCGCCAGCAAGCCTTCCAACTCGCCGTGGCGCACGATCAGGCGCATCACATGGGCCCGTGCAACCTCGACCATGCGAGGACTCAAAGCTACATCGTGGCGCAGATTATCGACGCCGACCGCGAGCCCTTCGAGAGCAATCGAGGGTGCAGCCGCAATCATTTCCGGAGGCGCCAGTTTCTCAGGCTCCTTGCCTAATCGGAAGATGGGTAGTCGAGGCATTCGTGCAGCTCAAACTCTCGGAAGCTACTGATTACACATGTACATATCGAGGCTAGCACGATGCTCGGAGGGGCTAAAGTTACCTCGGTGACCGGGGATCGCTTACCAAAATGAATCGCGGGATTGAAAGTAATTTCGGATGAGAATGGAGAGGATGGCGACTCACTTTCCGGCTCCGGTATAAAATCAATTCCGTCACGGCAGCCTTGGTTCGGCGCTTTAACGTCTCAGGAATAAAAAATCACGGGAACCCAGGAGAACTGAAATGATCGCCTTCTCCGTCAACGGCAAACGCGTCGATCTTGACCTCGAGCCTTCCACTCCGCTGCTCTGGGTGATTCGCGAACAGCTTGGTCTCACCGGAACGAAATATGGATGCGGCATGGCGCAATGCGGCGCTTGCACGGTGCATATCAATGGAGAAGCGGTGCGCTCGTGCGTGGCGCCCGTGTCGCGCGCGGCGGGGAAAAGCGTGACCACCATCGAAGGGCTTTCGCCGGACCTGAGTAATGCGCTGCAACTCGCGTGGCTGGAAGTGGACGTTCCGCAATGTGGCTATTGCCAATCGGGACAATTGATGAGCGCGGCGGTGCTGCTGCGCGACAAGCCCACTCCTACCGATGACGACATTGACGAGGCGATGACGGGCAACATCTGCCGCTGCGGGACGTATCCGCGCATTCGCAGAGCCATTCACCGCGCCGCCGAAATGGCGAAGGCAGGTGCACGATGATCGGACTAAGGAACGGACTAGAGAGAGTCAGCCGAAAAACGAGCGCCGGGATCGAGCGGCGGGATTTCTTGAAGGTTTCCATCGCGGCCAGCGGCGGATTGCTGATTGGCTTTCACTTTCCTGGAGTGAGGACGCTGGCATCAGCGCAGCAATCCGCTCTTGGCGCCTTTATGCCGAACGCGTTCGTCCGCATCGGAAGCGACGAACGGATCACAGTGATCGTGAACCACTCCGAGATGGGGCAGGGCGTCTACACTTCCCTGCCCATGCTGCTGGCGGACGAACTCGATGCCGATTGGAGCAAAGTTAGCTACGAGCCTGCTCCCGTCGACCCGAAGTACAACCATCCCGCTTTCGGCATGCAGATTACCGGGGGAAGTTCGAGCGTGTGGTCGGGGCTGGATCAATTCCGGCAGGCTGGTGCCGGGGCACGCGCCATGCTGGTCGCCGCCGCGGCGCAACAATGGAATGTAGATGCTTCCACTCTCCGCACAGAATCAGGCGCGGTGCTGAACCGGTCGAGTCGGCTGACGTATGGACAACTCGCGGCAGCGGCCGCCAAGCTCACGCCTCCCGAGCATGTTCAACTCAAAGATCCGAAGAACTTCAAACTGATCGGCAAACCCATCAAGCGGCTCGACACCTCCGTCAAGCTGAACGGTCAAGCGGAGTTTGGCATCGATGTGAAGTTGCCGGGGATGTTGAACGCTGTGATCGCGCGGCCTCCGATTTTCGGAGCGAAGATGAAGAGCTTTGACGATGCGCGGGCGCGCTCCATGCCGGGGGTACGCAAGATTGTGGCGATTCCCGCTGGCGTTGCTGTGATTGCCGATACTTTCTGGCAAGCTAAGGTTGCGCGCGACGCTCTCCGCGTCGAGTGGGACGAAGGCAGCATGCGCGACTTCGACACTGGCAAGATGATGCGCGACTTCCGCGATCGCGCCAAAACGCCGGGAACCAGTGTGCGTAAAGACGGCGATGCCGAGCATGCGCTGGCGAATTCCGCAAAGAAGATCGAGGCGGTTTACGAAGTTCCCTACCTCTCGCACCTGATGATGGAACCGCTGAACTGCACAGTCGATCTGCGCGCGGATTCCTGCGAGGTGTGGACGGGGTCGCAATTCCAGACGGTCGATCGCGCCAATGCGGCAAAAGTTGCGGGACTGCCGAATGAGAAAGTGCAACTGCACACCACTTTCCTCGGTGGAGGTTTTGGACGGCGGGCGAATCCGCAATCTGACTTTGTGGTGGAAGCGGTTTACGTCGCCAAGGCCGCGGGCGTTCCGGTGAAAGTGATTTGGACGCGCGAAGATGACATGGCGGGCGGATGGTATCGTCCCGCGTTCCTGCACGCCATCGAAGGCGGCATCGATGCCAGCGGCAATGCGGTGAGCTGGAAATCCACGCTGGTGGGGCAGTCGATCATGGCAGGCACTCCATTCGCGGCCATGATGCTGAAGGGGAAGGCGTACGATCCCGCATCGGTCGAGGGTGTGGACGATCTGCCCTACGCGATTCCGAACATAACAGTCGAGTCGCATCAGGCGGAAGTTGGCGTCCCGGTGCAATGGCTGCGCTCGGTGGGTCACTCGCACACGGCCTTTGCGGTCGAATGTTTCGTCGATGAACTGGCCGCGCTGGCCGGGAAAGATCCTTACCAGTTTCGCCGCGCGCTGTTGCAGAAACAGCCGCGTTATCTTGGCGTGCTCGATCTCGCCGCGCAGAAGGCGGGATGGGATAAGCCTCTGGCGAAAGGCATGGCGCGCGGCATCGCCGTGCATTTCGCCTTTGGAAGCTATTCGGCGCATGTGGTGGAGGTTTCGGTTGAGGATAATAAAGTGCGCGTGCACCGCATGGTTTGCGCCATCGACTGCGGCCAGTACGTAAACCCCGGAATTATCGCGGCGCAAACCGAAGGCGGCGCGATCTTTGGCGCGTCGGCGGCACTGTTTCAGGAACTCACTTTCGAGAATGGACGCTTGCAGCAAACCAACTTCAACACTTTCCCGGTGATGCGCATGAACGAATGCCCTGAGATCGAGACTCATATTGTCGAGAACAACGAAAAGGCCGGAGGGATCGGAGAGCCCGGAGTTCCCTGCGCGGCCCCGGCAATCGCAAACGCCATTTTTGCGGTAACCGGCAAGCGTATTCGCCGCCTGCCCATCCGCATGACGGAGGCCGTATGATGCGCGCGCATGCCGTAACTCAATTGACCCTGGCGAGTTTGATTGTCGCAGTCACCTCTGCCGCGCTCTGGTTCTCGCATTCTGCAACCGCAGCCGAGCCTCCGGCCCCAAACAAAGCCGGCGCGTCAGCCAGTGGTGATGGAGCGTCGTTCACCGCATTCGTTCCCGTGCTGCGGAACCCGCGCTGCATGAACTGCCATTCGCAGGGAGATTATCCGCGCCAGGGCGATGACGGACACCGGCACACCATGAACGTGCGCCGCGGTCCTGACGGCCACGGGGTCACCGCGGAAAAATGCAGCACCTGCCATCAGGACCACAATCTTGCGGGCGCGCATCTGCCTCCGGGAGCGCCGAACTGGGGATTACCTCCTGCGAGCACGCCGATGATCTGGCAGGGCCTGACCGACGCGCAAATTTGCGCATCGATCAAAGATCCCAAGCAAAACCGTGGCCGGAACCTCGATCAACTCGTCGAGCACCTTACCGAAGACAAGCTCGTGATGTGGGCATGGAATCCGGGCGAAGGCCGAACCCCAATCCCCATGCCGCACGATGAATTTTCCGCGAAAGTAAAGCAGTGGCAGGCGGCAGGAGCTCCCTGCCCGGCGAAGTGAAGTGTTCCCAGTTCTTAGTTCTGGGTACTGGGTACTCGCTACTCGCTACTGGCTCTTAACCCTCGCCGCTTCGAACTCATCGCCCTTTTGCCAGCCGATGAGCTTGGTAAAGCTCGCAGCCTCCCAGCCCAGAGCGAATCCGAACCGCGCCATCGCCGAATCCCCGGTGAAATCCATCTCCGGATGGTACTCATCGCTCGGCTGGTGGTAATGCTTCTCGGTATATTCCTTGTCCTGCGCCAGTCCCCAGGCTTCGTCGTGGCCTTTGAACTTCATGCCCTCGTTGATCGAAAACGACGGAATGCCCACGCGCGCCATACTGAAATGGTCAGAGCGGTAGAAGTGCCCGGCCTCGGGCCGCGCATCGGGACGGATCGCCAGCCGGAATTCTTTCGCCGTCGCCTGCACCCACGGATAAAATGTCGTCCGCTCCGCGCCTGAGACTTCTACTTCTTCCGCGGCTCCCAGCGGCTTTACGTCGTCGTAATTCAAGTCCAACGCAATCTTCCCCGCCGGAACCGGCGGATGCTTGCCCAAGTACTCCGACCCCAGCAGTCCCTGCTCCTCGGCGGTGACAGCCGCAAAAATAATCGAGCGCGCGGGATGCTCCCGGGCCACGCTATAGGCCCGCGCCAACTCCAGCAAGATGCCGCAACCAGTCGCGTTGTCGGCAGCGCCGTTATAAATATTGTCGCCCGGCATGTCTGGGCGAATGCCAAGGTGATCGTAGTGCGCGGTATACAGCACCGCTTCGTCTTTCAAATTGCGGTCGGAACCCGGCAGCATGGCAACCACATTATTCGATTCGAAATTCCGCACCCGGCTCACCATGTGCGCCTTCAACTTCGTGCCCAGGTTCACGGGACGGAACTCGCGCGTGCGCGCATCCGCCAGCATCTTTTCCACATCCATGCCCGATGCCGCCGTCAACTTCTGCGCCACCGCAAAAGTCACCCACGATTCCACCTTCAGAGCAGGGCCTTCCAGCTTCAAATACGACTTCTCTCCCGAATCCGAGTTCCGCACCACATCCCACGGATAGCTCGCCATATCTTCTCTGTGCACCAGAATCACGCCCACCGCACCCCGGCGCGCGGCTTCTTCGAACTTGTAAGTCCATCGCCCGTAATAAGTGAGCGCCTTGCCCTTGAAAAACTTTGGATCCTCCGACGGCGGCTCATTCACCAGCATCAACAGCACCTTGCCGCGCACATCCACTCCCTTGTAGTCGTCCCAGTTATATTCGGGGGCTTCAATGCCGTAGCCCACGTAGACGATCTCGGCGTCCACTTCGGAATGCTCCTGCTGGGTCTGATCGTAGGCGACATATTCGTCGGCCGGCTTCAAATGCATGGCCGCGCCTTCTTTCGGCACAAACTCAAACTTCGTTTCCGCGAGCGTCGTGATGCCGACCAGCGGCACTTTCTGCAGGTATGTCCCGTTATCGCCGGCGGGCTTCAATCCATATTCGGCAAACTGCGTGGCAATGTATTCGGCCGCAATGTCGCCGCCGCGCTGGCCCGTGCCGCGGCCTTCCAAAAGATCATGCGAGAGATAGCGCACATGCCAGCGAATATGATCGGGATTGATGGTCTGCATGGCGGCAAACGCCGCGCCCGGCAGCCGGACTGAGACGGGATCTTTCCTTACCGCCTTCTGCGCCGTTGCGATACCAAGACTCATCAGCAACATCCCGGCCATCAGGCTGGGTAGAAACTTCCGCGTAGTCCAATGCAAAAGGCGCATGAACACTCGTCTCCTGAAGAAGGCTTAGGATGATGGAAAGTTCATCCTATTGTAAGGGACGGCAGGCGGAAAGGAACGAAAACGGCAGCTTACGTTAGTGTGGGCCGTAGCCTGTACGGTGGTCCAGTTCATCTCGTAGTAACTTCTCCAGGGGCATCACTTCCGTTTGGGCATCGAGCGCATAGGTCTCTTGCCCCGGATACAAAACGATGCGGCGGCGTACCCCCAGATCCTCACATCCCGCATAAAAACCTTTGCTGGGGCGCGGGTCGCTGATCGAGCGCTTGATTTCGATGGCCCACCGCTCCTTCGCGCCGAACTCGACCACTAGGTCGATTTCGGCTCCGGCGCTTGTGCGGTAGAACGTAGGACGGGCTGTAGCCGGCAGCGAGTCGATGATGTTTTCGATGAGCATACCCTCCCAGCTTGCGCCCACAACCGGATGGCCCAGCAACTCTTCTTGATTGGGGATGCCCAGCAGCGCGTGCAACAGGCCGCTGTCCCGGACATAAACCTTGGGCGTCCGCACCAGCCGCTTCTTCGCGTTCGCCGCCCAGGGATGCAGTCGGCGCACCAGCAGCAGATCCACCATCACGTCGAGGTAGCGGGCCACGGTGTGCCCGCTCACGCCCAGCCCACTGGCGATCTGCGCCGCATTCAGCATCTGCCCCTGATTATGCGCCAGCATTTGCCAGCAGCGGCGAAGCGTCTCGGCCGGAATGCGCGGTCCCAGCGCGGGCACGTCGCGCTCCAGGTAGGTCTGGATAAAGGCCGTGCGCCACGCGAAGCTGCTCTCGTCGCTGGCCGCGAGAAAGCTATCCGGGAAGCCGCCTCGCACCCAGAGCCGGTCGGTCGATCCATTCTTGCTCTTGGCCGCTTTGGTCTGACCTACTTCCAGCACGGAAAATGGGGCGAGTTCCTGATAGGCGATGCGTCCAGCCAGACTCTCGGCCGACTGCTGCATTAGTTCGATAGAGGCGGAACCCAGCAGAAGGAATTGACCGTTACGCCGGCCCTTCCGCCGCCCCCGGTCAATCAGGCCGCGCAAGGTTTGAAAGATGCCCGGGAGGCGGTGGATCTCATCGAGAATCACCAGTCGGTTCTCGTGCCGCTCCAGGTAGAGCTCGGGATCGGCCAGCTTGCCTCGATCAGACGGCAGTTCCAAATCGAGGTAGAGCGCCTGATCTCCATGCTCCTCCGCGAGCGCCAATGCAAGCGTTGTCTTGCCTACCTGCCGCGGACCCAGCAGGGCCACGGCAGGAAACTGCTGCAGCAGAGCGCTCACCCTGGGCTGGATTCGGCGTCGAACGTTCACCTTGCAATTATGCCATGAGATAGCATAATTGCAAGGATGACTTTCCCAGCCTTAGTGCTGCCCTTCCGTCTGGTTGATGGTCGTCGCGTACGAACCGTTTCCCGTAGCGCCCGCCTGCCCAGGCTGGCCCACGGCCTGAAAATAAGGCTCCTGCGCGTCGGCGGGCAGAACGATCGTAGGGATCACAACGCTTCCCGTCGCGCACGACCCATTATCGGGCACGTTCAGCACGCAATAGTTCGGATCGTAAGCCAGCAAGGCATCCAGGTTGTAGAGTTCGAGAATCGTCATGTGCCGCGAAACTGCAAACGGCAGCAAGGGCCGCAGATCGCCGGTGCCGCTGGTCACGCCTGTGACCGCGACCGGAGCCGACAGTCCCAGTTGTTGCAGTTCGAGGTTGTCGTTGGTCGTGTAGTACTGGTTGAACATGTTGCACCAGTCGGAGGAGCAGTCAGCGTTGGGATAGTTGGTAATGTCGCTGGCTTGCAATCCCTGGCTGCCAAAACCGTTCACGCTGCCGGAGGCGTTCTTATACATAACGGCAATCGCCGCCTCGGCAGAGCCGTAAGTCTGGTCGATCGGGTCCCCGGCGTTGCCCGTCCCCTCCTGGTTTAAGGGATCGAGGATCTGCATCATCGGTCCCTGACTCTGCACGAACGCATCGATCGCGGTGTAATAGGCCAGCCATCCCGACTTGGTGTAGGTGTTCGGCGCGGGCAATGCCTCCATCTCCGGAACGCAGTAGGGATAAGCTTCCCCACCCACGGACCGGCCTACGCGCATGTAATCGATCTGCGCCAGATTCGACGAGTGATTGAAATGGTAAATCGCCGCCGCCACAAACGCTTCCCACGCCGTGACGTAAGGCGTTTCATAAGGAACGGGATAGGACTGCTGCCGGCTGATCACGGTCCCGGGCGCGCTCGCACTGCCGGCAGTGTTCGTTCCGGACTGATATTGGAAGGTATTGGTCGTGGCATTTTTCACCGCGACGCCCGCCGCCGAAGTTACGTTATAGTCGGGCGGAGTGGTCCCTCCGACCCAGATAATGTCGCCGTTCACATACCCGTGATTGTTTTCGGTCACGGTCACCAGGCCAGTCGAGTCACGAGTCATCGAGGTAGTGTCCAGCCCGACATCGTTGGTGCAGCCGTTGTCGATGTTGCCGTTGAGCACATCCTGCGTGGTTGCCCCGAGCGCCGCCATCTCCGCCACCCAGGTCGGGCTGGTCACGTAATACGGCGTAATCGGGTTGATGCAACTGTTGGTCAGGGCGCAGAGCGGAGAGGCGCCGCCGATTCCATCCAGAATCATGTTGACCTTCTTCAAAGTCCCCGATTGCGGCGCAAACCATTGCGCATTGTCCGAATCGACCGTCGACCAATCGTAGGTGTGGTAAAGCCCGGCGGCGTCTTTCTGGCAGGTATCACTGGCCAGCGGGGTGCAAGCTACTCCGCTAGGCGTGCTTGTTTCCACATCAATCCACGAAACAGCCACAGTTACGCCATTAATGGCCGCCTGGTTCATCACCGTGCTCATGAAGTGCGTATTATTCACACCGCTCGCCGGAGGAAACACCACATAGACGTTCGTGAACTGGGTCCCAACCGAACAGGCCTCGCACGGGGGCGGAGCGGTGCTGGAGACGCCGCCACAACCGGTCAGCAGGGCGAGGAAAATGCAGGCAGCGCAGGAGAGCGGGAGAGTCGTGCGGCTGAGTCTATGCATAGAAGCGGTATCCCTGGATGCCTCGACACGTGATGCTTCGATACGAGGAACTTAGTTGATCGTTCGTTGCCCGGAGTTGGAAATCGTCACAGAAAAAATTCACGGCACGCTAATTCGGGAATTCCGCAGGGACACCGTGGTTTGCCTTCGTGTACCTTCGTGTCCTTCGTGGTAAATGAATTTAGGACACTGCCCGATTTCCGCCAAGTCAGCTCTCGCCAAGCAGTATCGAATAAACCCGAACCCCGAGACTGATCAACATTGACCACTATTCCCGCGACCGCGGGATTAATTCTTCGAGCTTCAACCGGCGCGAAAGTCGCGCACGTCTTCTCCGGCCTTAAACACGGACGCGGCGGGAATGTTTCGCGCCTCCGCCATTTTTCGATTGATCTCCTCAAAATCCATCTTCACCCAGCCCACGCTGGAAACTTCAATCTCGCCATCCTGCGCAATCCAGAACAGGGTCGGCACGTTGGTTAGCCCATAGGCGTTCGACACAGGGTAAGAGTCCGTATCGTCGAGCAGCACGGGAAAGCTCACGCCAAACTCTTTGGTGAACGCCGCCGTCTGCTTGGGATCGTTTTGCGAAACCCCGATGATGCGGACACCCGTGTGCCCATAGGCGCGATCCAGCCGCTCGAAGAACGGAAACGCGTACTGGCATACCGGGCAAGACACCTTGAAGAACGCCAGCACCACCGGCCCGTGCGCCAACTCGTCGCGCAGCACAAAGCGCCTGCCATCCATCGCCTGCAACTCAAACTCAGGGGCCTTCACGCCCGCCGCCAATGCCGCCATCGCTCGTCCTCCGGATTGCTTCCTAAAGATGTTACGCAGCCAGCGCATACGCCCTCCTTGCCCTGACCTGCTTTCATTCTAGATGATGCGAGGCGGGAAGAACTTACGGATGGTCCGTCTGAAGCGGCCACCGCTTCGCTGCAAGGTTCTCACTCCTCAACGGGAAGTTTCAGTTTCAAGGCACGCAGGATCGGCGAGAATCATAACGTGGTCGAGCGAATGGCCTACCGCAGGCTTACGCATTGGCGGACTATGCCACGCTCCGCACCTCCACAGGTAGAAGCACTTTGCGTCGCGCGACCTCTTGGCGCTGCTACAGCCGAGGCCTTCCAGGTCGTCTCGCATGCCGAACGTGTAGGTCAGCGTGAACGAGGGTACCGGCTCTCGGCATCCTGTAGCGAACACACCCGAGGACGAGCTTTCGCATTCGAACGTCGATTTCAATGCGCTCTGCAGCGCCGCGTCCTTCAGCATGGGAGGCCCGCTGAGAACCTCGGCGGAATCGACGCTGCCGTCCTTCCGGATGCTCACTCGAATCTTTACGTCGCCCGTAATGCGAGCCTGCCGCGCCAGCGGAGGGTAGATCGGCGGATACACATTGTTCAGAACGACGTCGAACCGCGGCGTCTCGGGCCCGGCAGCCTGGGCGATGGCAATTTCTATGTGCATCGCAGACCATAGGCCGGAAGCGATGAACAGGAGCAAGCCAAATCGACGTGTACGCCTCACAAGACCTCCGCTTTCCTCAATATCTTCCGCGCTAATCCCGTCAGCGCCACGCGCCCCAGGCGCTCTACCGGAAACCATTTTCCGTTAACACTCGATGGCACACAGGTTCTCCACACACGCACCGTGTAATCCGTCACCGTGATCGAATGCCGCAGAGTGAATAATGGGCTATCGCCGTTCATGCCCCCTACTTCCGGCAACTCCCACATCCCCGCCATCAGCGAAGCATCCAGCGCCCGCCGCACCAGAAACACGCCAGCATCGCGAACGTCCAGCGCATAATGAATCTCGCGCTTCTTCTGCTTCGCCGCTTTCGCCTCAGCAGCCAGCTCTCCCCGCGTGGCGCACAGCTCCACAACCGGACAAGCCAAACAAGCCGGCGTCCGCGGCGTACACACCACAGCGCCCAACTCCATCATCGCCTGATTGAAGTCACCCGGCCGCTTCGCATCCAGCAGAGAATTAGCCGCGGTCCACAGCGATTCTCCCGCCAGCCGCTTCCCTGCCACACGCTGCAAAACGCGCTCCACATTTCCATCGACCACAGCTACAGGTTCATCGAACGCAATGCTGGCAATCGCCGCCGCGGTATAGCGGCCAATCCCCGGCAGTTGGCGCAATCCTGTTTCAGTCGCGGGAAATTTCCCCCCATGCTCGCGCACCACAACCTTCGCCGCCGCGTGCAACATGCGCGCCCGCCGGTAATAGCCGAGCCCGCTCCACGCCGCCAGCACGCTGGCCTCCCGCGCCGCCGCCAGCTTTTGAACCGTAGGAAAGCGCCGCAGGAATTCGCGATAGTGCTCGATCACCGCCGCGACACGAGTCTGCTGCAGCATGATTTCCGAAAGCCACACACGATAAGGATCGCGGCTGGCGCGCCAGGGCAAATCGCGCCGGTGAAGGCCGTACCAGGCGAGAATGTTTTTCCGAAAGCGGCGTTGCTGAGGAACCGGAAAGAGGCCTGGAGTGGATTGCCGCGCCTTCACGCTCACCAGCTTACGCGAGACCGGCCACCAGGAAGGGATTTCTTACGCGCACATTGCCGTATTTGCGGCCATGTTCAAAATCTTCGGAGAGAAGTTCAGGCAATCCGTAGTGCTCGGCGTAGGCCCACAGGTGGGCGTCATACCAGTGGAACTTATACGCTGCTTTGCCCAATAGAGCGAGCCGTAATACAGCTTCATTTGGGTAAAGCACAGGGAACTCTTCCAAGAATAACTCGACTTGCCGGGTAGCGTCTTCGAGATTCATGATGGGAGCTTCCCGGCCCCGCGACCGCGTTACGGAATTTACAAACTCAACCATCGCCTGATGCGGGATCCGGAACTCTCCCGAGGCCTCACCTTCGCGAAGAATCTTCCGAGCCGCCGTCCGCTTATCCGGATCGCGCGGGTCACAACGATAGACCAGGATATTAGTGTCCACGAGGGTAGCCACGGGGAAGACCTCTCTCATCGTCGTACAATTCTTCGCGCGTCCAGCCACGGTTTTCGCGAGTGACCCTATTGCCCTGGTTCTTCTTCAATTCTTCCGCCTGAAGTTCGTCCAGCCACTTCGTGTTGGCATCGAACAACGCCAACTTCTCTGCGGTCGTCAACTCGTGCCCCGCCTTGGCTTTGCGCCGCACCAACTCCACCCGGATACTCTCCCCCGCGGGAATCCACTCCAACTCGTCGCCGGGACGGATGCCGTACTGGTCGGCAATCTTCTTGGGCACGGTCAACTGCAGCTTGGAAGTCACCTTGGGCATAATCCTTACTTTATCAAGGATGGAATCCTTACTGCAACCTGAATCTGGAAAGCGATCCCTCCGCGCCCTCTGCGGCAGTTCTCCGCGTCTTCTGCGGTTCAAGCTTTTGACCTCTGCCGAAATCTAATCAAAAGGCTGCACAGCGGAGAACGCCCGCAGAGATCGCACCAGAGAAACCTCCCCGCCATTGACCCGCGCCCTTAACCACGAAATAATAGCCCTGCCTGGCATCCGCAATCCGCGCGTGAATACATTCACGCCCCGCAGTCTCGAGGAGCTTTATGAACGACTTCAACCGCAAGGTGGAAGACGCATCGGCGCGCGTCAGCAAGACTGTCGCCGAGGCCGCCGAACGCATCGAGAAAGAGATCCCCGAATTCATCAAATATCTGAACGACGAGGTCGTTCCCGCCGTGCGCCAGCATTCGACCAAAGCGCTGCGCACCGCCAGCGTAAAGCTCACCGAACTGGCCGACTACATGGAGCAGCACAACGCTTCGCGAAAATAAAACGCAGTGGCGCCCTCGTTCCCTGCACCGTGACTCTGATACTGCTGCTAACGCTCTTGCTGCTGACTGGCTGCGGCCATCCCAAACAGGCACGCGTGAATGTGCCGCCGCCGCCCGCCGCGACCGAAGCTTCTCCGGAGTCTGTCCCAACACCATCGGATCGCGCGACCAATCACCATCCGGACACGGAAAGTAGTGACGAAAGCGCCGATCTCGCCGAACCGGCCATTCCCGCGGACGCCAAACCCCTCTCCAGCGAAATCGGCCGCGCCAGTTGGTATGGGCCGCCCTACCACAACCGGCGCGGATCGAATGGCGAAGTCTACAACATGCACGCTATGACTGCGGCGCACCGCACGCTGCCGCTGGGCTCGGTTGTGCGCGTGACCAATTTGAAGACCGGCCACGCCGCTCTGGTGCGCATTACCGACCGCGGCCCATTCATCCCCGGCCGCGTTCTCGATTTATCGCTGGCCGCCGCGCGCAAGCTCGATGTCTACGCCCCCGGCACTGCCGAAGTAAAAGTCGAAGTGCTGCAAACCCCCGTGCCCATCGAGACCGGCGGAAAGTGGGCGGTGCAGATCGGCGGCTTCCCCGACGAAGATGAAGCCACGAAGCTCTCGGATCATCTGAAGCGCCGCTATCGCACGGCGAAGGTGCTGTGCTTCAACAGTCCCGCCGGCGACTGGTGGGTGCGGGTACGCGTTCTTGACGACGATCGTCAGCGCGCTGAGGATGTCGTCGCTGAAACCGAAACCCGCGACGGCGCGGTGTTTCTAGTGCGGCTGGATTGATAGAACCGTCGTTGGTCGTTAGTCGTTAGTCGTTGGTCGTTCGCCAAACCGGGTTTGTCTTCGCCGCGTCTTCGTGGTGGAATGTTTACCGTGAGCGTTTTTGCTAACGACCAACGAACAACGACTAACGACCGGGATGACCCTCTATGACCGACCCCACTACCGACTGCCTTTTCTGCCGCATTCTCCGCGGCGAGATTCCCGCCAAAAAAGTTTACGAGAACGAGCACGTCTTTGCTTTTGAAGACATCAATCCCAAAGCGCCGACGCACGTGTTGATTATCCCCCGAAAACATTTTGCCGGATTAAAAGAAGCGCAGGCGGAAGACGCCGAAGTGATTGGCCGCTGTCACCTGGCTGCGGCTGAGATTGCCCGCCAGCGCAACATCGAGCAGGGATACAGGACTGTGCTGAACGTCGGCCCGGGAGCAGGGCAGTCAGTGTTTCATCTCCACGTCCATCTCCTGGGAGGGGGATATCTGAGCTGGCCCCCGAAATAGGGGAGAGCAGTGGTCAGTGGCCGGTGGTCAGTTTCGAGTTCTGGAGTCTCGGGCTTGGCAGGCGGAGGTTCTGTTCTGCGCGAAGGATTCGTATCAGGGCACGCCTAGGCGTGCCGGATGTGGGCTGCCTTTGCTACACGCCTTCAGGCGCTGGGGGCTGAAGCCTATGGGTCCCGACAGCTATTGGCATGGCTAAAGCCATGCCCTGATACGAATCCTTCCGGAAATCGCTGAGGACGGCCCGGGGAAACACTGGCCACTGCCCACTGATTTTAAAATGCCCCGTGCGGCGATTCTGCGCCACGCTGAGCGCGTTCGCGCCCCGGAATGACCTTCGGGTCACCCTCCCATTTCGCGTCAATTAACCGGCGAGTTAAATCGATTCAACTCGCGGCTGTATGTGCCTTGGAATCAAGCGGTTGGAGTGTACGTACAAATAGCTTAAAGGAATAAATACGTCCCGAAAAACGGAGATTTCGCCCCCGTTCCATTGATTTCAAGAACTTACAGTCAACGCCCGCTTACTGTACCGTCGGATTCTCGTCTTCCGGCGCGCCGTGGCGGCGCAGCAGATTGGGAAGGTTCTGCGAAAATGCGGAACGGGGCAGCACCATGTCGCAGCCAACTTCATGGGCCTTCTGCTTCAGATCGCCTTGCACGTGCGAGAGGAATCCAATGATCGAGGTTCCCTTCTTGAGCTTCGCCTTCAGCTTGGGGATCAAGGTCAGCGGCTTGGCGTTGACGTTATTGAGGTCAAAAATAATCAGCGACGGCTTTTCTTCGCCGTTCTGCTGCATGCGCTCGGCCAGATCTTTGTCGTTCTTGGCGAACTCGACCTTGACGTTGAGCTTGCGCGCGGTCTCCTGAATCTTGGCGGCAAAGAACAAGTCGTCGACAAAGGCAAAGATGCGCGAGTTGGCGTCTTCTTTCAGCGCGGGCAGCGGTTCGGGGTCGGCGGGCGCAAAAGGCGCGGCGAAGCCGGGACGCGGCCGGCGTGCGCCCTGGCCATTGTTGCCGTTGCCCGCCTGGGCGGCGCGATAGCTATGATCCATGGGCGCGGTGTAAATGCCATCCTGATTGTGGCGCGACTGGCTGGGGCCGCCGGCAGCGCGCGGTCCGCGGGGATTATTCGGACGCCGTCCGCGACGCCGCCTTCGCCCTCCGCCACCGCCGGAGGGTCTTCCCGACCCTTGTCCTTGTCCTCCCGATCCCTGTCCGCCCGATCCTGATCCTGGTCCTGCGTTCATAGTCCTCTCAAAACCCGCCGGGCTTTGCTTTCGCACCCGATGCAGGGCTACAAAAATTCAACAGATTTTCAGATTCCCCATTGGTTGCGGCAGGCTCACGCACAATTGAGTCATTTAGCGATTGAGTGATTGGAACCCCGAACTCGGCAAAGGGGGTTTAAATCACGCAATCACCCGATGGCAAAATCACACAATTCCCGACCGCTCTCTGGTGATACAAACTCGTACTGGCGAAAAAACTTTTTAAATTTTGCGTATCGGTTAATCCGTTGTCGGAATCCGTCGCGCCGCCGGGAACGGCCTGGGACGCGGAAGGCCTACGCGGGAACGTGGCCAATGAGAACAACTCAATGGTACTCGCCCTCAAGCCAGCGCGCAAGGGGCAAAGTGGGAGCCTTTTGCACAGGAGGACATGACTGCCCGGGATAGCCTCCGGCGTCTGGCTTCAGAGTACCCAGTACCTAGTACCCAGCGAAGAAGTTTCGACAGGCTACTGGGTACTGGCTACTGTTTCTACTTCGCGTCCGTCACCTGTTCCCTTTTCTCGTCGTACACGCCGAACTTTTTCGCGATCGGCTTCAGCGTGGGATAGAACTGAACGAAAGTGTGCTCAACCGCGGCGTGCTCCTCATGACACGACCAGCACGGGTTTCCCTTGGGCATGGCATCGGCGGTCTTGCCCTCGGCGTCGAAAACGAAGTAAGCCCACTTCTCGGGATAGCGGCTGGAATCCTTGATCTCGACCACCAATCCCATCAGGTCGGTCTGAAAGTGGCCGGTCTTGTTGATTGAGCCTTTGCTCTGCGCGTCGCGCTCGTCGATGACGAACATGGTCTGCTCCGGCCATTTGCCGGAGTTCGCAAACTCCCGATACGCCCAGCGCTCGACAAAGACGTTGGTAAACATTTCGTGGCTGCCGGGCGCGGGGCTGTAATTCATGCCGTAGCCAGAGGAGAGGAACATCCACTCGCGGTAGTCGTCGGGACGAAGCAGTTGGCCCTTGGCGTCGAATTGCGGCTTGGGAGATTTTTCCTCAGGCGCCGCGGCCAGCAGCGCGAAGCAGAGGGCGAACAATAGCGCGGCGGAAAGAATGCGTTTCATCAAGGAGCCTCCACGGTCGGAAGACCGACCCGTCCACTGATAGACGTGGATTGGTTACATTCGTTTCTTCAGCAGCGGACCCCTAGCGACAGCGATGAGGAAATACAGAAGAAAAATTCAGGTCCGTGGTTCCCACTTCTCGCAAAGGAAGCGAGAAGTGGGAACCCTCTGTCGTGATGGCTGCCGACATAAGACTACACGAACGCTTACTGCACGTTCAGCGTGAGCGGCAAGGTGAATGTCAGCGCGGTCCCGCCGGTGGGAGCGCCCGTGGTCGCCGTAATGGTTACGGCGTACGTGCCTGTCGGCGTCCCGGAGTTCGGCGGCGTGCTGCTGCTGCCGCCTCCGCCACACGCGCCCAGCCACAGCGTGGAGCAGCCGAGAACCACGATCAGGCTGAGCAGGCGGATGCCTCGCGTGCGCGGCCCCGCCAGGAAAAAGACTCCGAACAAGCCGGGAAGCAGCAGCGCGTAGAAAACTCGCCTGCCGCCCAAAGGCACGAGTTGCGTGGTTTTGGCGGTGGTCACAAAGGTTACCGTGACCGAGGTGGCGCTGGTGGGCTGGCCGTTGCCGGGGCTCCATTGACAGGAAATTTCCGCAGTGGAAAGAGAAGGGCTCCCAGAGCAGCTATAGGTGAGCGGCAACGCCGTGGTGCTGCCGACAAATGGGATGGGCGATCCTCCGCCGCCGCCCGGATTCGCCACCGTGATGGTGACCGGTACGGAACCTCCCACAGCAGGCACGATGAAGGTGGCGGCCGTGGTAGTCAAGGTGAAGGACTGGTTGGTAGCAGTCACCGTCAGATTGACGTTCGCGGTGTGCGATTCGCCGCCGGTACCGCTGGCCGTACCGGTAACGGTGATGGTCTGCAGGCCCGTGGGTATGACCATGTTCGCCGCGCTGCTGATGGTTAAGGTAGTGGTTTGGGAGTCCGTCCCGTCGAGCGGGCCCACGCTTAGGGGATTGAAAGTGCAACTTGTTCCTGCAGGCAGGCCCGAGCAACTGAAGCTGATGGTCTGGTGGGAACTATTGACCGGAGTGATGGTCAAGGTGACGTTGGCCGATTGCCCGGCGGGGATGGATGTGGGAGAAGCGGCGCCGGCGGTGAGGGTGAAGTCGGGCGCCGTTGCCTGCCCCGCCCACGCCAGGAACAGCACGCTGGCGTCGACCGAACCGAGCCCGGTGACTTGATCGTAGCCGGTGCCGGCACTGAAACCGTATTGCTTCGTGCCGTTGGGACAATTCGGCGTTCCGCTGGTGCAAGGCACGATATTGTTGCCCGTGGTCACATCGTGGAAAGCCGTGGGGTTGCTGGCCGCCAACGTGTAGAGGGTGGGATTGATGTTTCCCAACCCTGAGGCACCCAAGGACTCGTTCAGAAGCGCGACGATGCCAGCAAAGGTTGGGGCGGCGCAAGAGGTGCCACCGACTGGGGTAAGATCTCCGCCGGCACCGGTCCGGAAGCCGCTGGTACAGGTGGCCACAATTGTGCCGTCCTCACCATCCTCGGAGCAGATCAGATATGGGTCGTGATAAGGCGACGCGTTGAGTGCGAGGTCAGGTACGTCACGCTTACCGTCACTGGGCACGCCCGTGCCGGTCTGCCATGTAGGCTTTGTGAAGTAGATGCTTGCGCCGCCGCCCGAAGCCAGCAGGCCGTCGTTCTCAACCGTGTCATTCCAGCCGGTCTCACCGATGTATTCAAGTGCGGAGGAAAGAGTGTCAGAGGTGGCGCCAGCCGCGGCCCAGTAGGGCGGATCGCCGCCGGGAGGATTGTCGGTGGTGTAGGTAGGGCTGTCAGCTGAGAATTCAGTCCCGCCCATCCCGGTAACCTCGGGAATCGCGGCGGGAACGTCCACGGCCAGACCGCCGGTGGCCGATGCGGCGTCGGTTCCATCGCAATCGGCAGCGCCGGCATCGCCCGAGGCGGCCATGATCGTCTGGCCTTGCGTATTGGCTTCCTGCGCCCAGCCCTCGACTTCGTCTACAAAGCCACTGCCCAGGCCCGACTCGCAATAGCCATAACTGGTGCTGATGACAGGGGCATAGTTATTATCGACAGCCTGCTGAAGAGCGTCCCACACGCTGTTGTTGCGTGCCTCGCAAGTGTCGCCGCCCACCAGGCCCGCATAGACGAAAATGATGTTAGCGTTCGTGGCGACGCCGCCGGACCACTCCAGGTCGAGATCGGACTCACCCTCGTCGCCGGAACAGCGGGTCGCAGTCGAGTTACTCGGATAGAGAATGTACTGAGGAACCTTTGCAGGAAGCCCGGCGGCGCTGCGGAAGTTGCTGAGATCGGCCGCGCTGACGGTGGACTGCCCAATGATCGCGATCGACTGGCCCGTGCCGTCAAGGCCGGCGGGAAGGTCGTAGATGGTGGCGAAATCGCCGGGGGCGAGGAAGTGATTGCCGGAAACGTAAGAGGTGAAGTGCGGGTCCGCCCCGCCCGCTGACTTCCTGGAAAATTTCACCCGCGGCTTGGGGCTGAAGTCGTGAAGATGTGAGATGGCGACGACCGATCCTGCGAGCGCGGCAGGCACCGAGGGGTTGGTGGCGTTGGCGAAGTGAATTGCGCCATCCACCAGGTAATCGTGGATCTCGGTGTGAAAGACGGCCTCGATCTGCGCCACGGTCCCGTCGAAGGAGATCTGGTTGCGGCTGTTGGCAACCGAGGTCACGGTAAGACCCTGGGATTCGAGCCAGGCCTGGATGCGGCCGATGTCATCCCTGGTCATTCCGAAACGGTCGGCGAACTGCGCCGGGGTGAGCCATTTGTGGTAATTCGGGGACGAGCGATCCTGCTGTTGGGCCAGCAAGTTATTCAGATCCTGCTGCTGAGCGGCTGAGGGCCGGAAAGCCAGCGCGACCCCGTGAAGCACTTTGCCGCCATCGGCGCGGCCCAGATCATAGCGAGGCTGGGCGAGGCCATGCACATTACCCGTGAGCGCAACCATCTGGCTGGAATCGATGGGGCCTGGGATGCGGTCGGCCTGGGTGGCGGAAGATGTCGCGGGGAAGGATAGGGTTGTGGCTAGCAGCAGGGCGGGAAACTTCCAAAATCGCATGAATCGCTCCATCCGGTGTCGGGGTTCGGTGCTCGTTGTTTTCTTAGCTTATACGGCTTTACTGCAGTCTGATCAAGTTTTGCCGCACTAAGGTTGTACGCTGTCCCGAAAGTGACAACCCGGCGGGGCGGGGTTAGTCGCGGAGTTGTCAAGAAGTCGCGTTGACAAACATCACATTCCGAGCAGGTTGGGCTGGAGTTTGGCGTATCCGTGCTCTTGCGCCCAGAGGTTGAGCGGGACGGAGGCCAGTTCGTCGACCAACGGATCGGCGAGGCCGTTCTTGGTGAGGTCGATGCATTTGATGTAGGTCTGGCAGGTGTCGCAGCACTCCACGCGGATGTAGGGCAACTCGGCGGCGGTGTAGACGGGCAGTTTGGCGTGGTCTTCCTCGGCGCAGCCCGGGCAGATGAGGCGGCGGAATTCCCACTCGGTGAGGCAGACACCGCAGAGCAGGCTGCGG
>Ga0181525_10001481_pt1 | contig 19974 bp, 18 predicted proteins | sample PEATcosm2014_Bin_48_FD_121100 | JGI IMG/M metagenome (GOLD analysis project Ga0181525, IMG submission 121100) | Peatland microbial communities from MTU Mesocosm Facility, Houghton, MI, USA - PEATcosm2014_Bin06_10_metaG | ecosystem: Environmental > Terrestrial > Soil > Wetlands > Peat | place...
TCCAGCGAAAACGGCACACCGGACTTCTCATAGCTTATGTCAATTCCAGTCTGCTTCTCCACCGTGGGAATGTACCAGTCCATAGTGCTTTCCAGGCCGGTTTCGTCGAGCATCACGGGATGCAAGGCTTGGGAAAGGCTGCGGACTTTGTTCAGGGTGGTTTGCGCAATGTCGCGCACTTCGCGCAAGTCGGTGTGAAGGGCCGAGCCTTCGGGGATACGTTTTTCGGAGCGAGTGAGCAGCGAGCCGATGGCAGTCAGGATCTGACCGAATTCGTCGTGGAGTTCGCGGGAGATGGAGCGCAGCATGGACTCTTGCGAAGAAATCAATTTCTGGGCCAGTTCGCTGCGCTGTTGGGAGAGCGCTTCGATGCGGGCGAAGAGCTGGCGGTTCGCGCGAATCAGATAGAGGCTGGTAAGCAGAATCGCGGTGAGCGTGGCAGTGAGAAACAGATAGACCTGGCGCTGCACGTGGTTGTAAATCTCAGCGACTTGCGTCGAGGCTTGCTGCTCGCTTTCGTTGTTCTGCACCAGCAAGCGCGAAACCGCGGTGCTGAGCGTGGATTGGCGGGCTTGCAGCGAAAGGCGAATCTGCGCGCGCGCTTCGGCGTCCTTGCCGGCTTGGGCGAGGGCGAAGGTGCGGTCAGCGGCATCCCAGAATTGCGCGAGAGAGTCTTTCAGATATTGGGTTTGTTCCGGAGTGCGGCGGGCGATGCTGAGCTGTTCTTCCTCCTGCAGGGCGGTATCGAGGTCCGTGCGAATGCGCTGAAATTGCGCGGACCAGGCGGTGAGGGGATAGGGTTCGTCGTTATCGAGCATGTCGCGCATGGCGAGGCCCAGGGAGTTCAAATCGTTCTGTACGCGCAGGAGCTGCAGGGAATCGCGCCGATTGTGCTCAACCAGGTTGTTCTGCAACTCACGCAGGCGCGAGATTTGCAACGTAATGTACCAGGAATAGGCCACTACGGCGGCGATGGTGATGATCAGGCCGATGGACAAGCCGGTCGTGGGAGATCGTTGCGGCAAGCGCGCCATGGAATGAAGGATATAACGCCGGAGCGACCGGGTACTATACCGAATCCCCGCTGCGGGATTGGCCCGAGCTGATAACCGCCAGTCGCCCATAGGAGGAGCGGCTTGGTAACTGATGCACTACCAGCGCGCCTGCGAACTGGATTTCCTACAAGATTTCCGGTAGGATGCCGTGGTTTTGTTTGTTCGCCATGATTCGGTGAGAGCTCAGGAGACCGGGATGCCCAAGAACGGGAACGTGCCAAAGACCCTGCTGGAATCGCTTGACGCGCTGGTGGCGAAGCACCACCTGCTGAAGCACCCCTTCTACAAGGCCTGGACGGAAGGGCAACTCTCCAAGGCGGAGCTTGGTCTCTACGCGGAGCAGTATTATCAGCACGTGCGCTCGTTTCCCGAGAATTTGAAGCAATTGGCTGCGCGGACCAAGGGCGATCGCAATTTGAATTCGTTGCTGAAAGAGAATCTGGCAGAGGAGCTGGACGCTACGGCGCCGCATCCATTGCTTTGGCGGCAGTTTGCGCAATCGTTGGGAGTGAGCGACGCTACTCTGGAAGCTGCGCGAGCTTTGCCGGGGATTGCAGCACTGCTGGACACTTATGACGAAGTGGCGGCGCAGGGATCCATGACGCAAGCAGTGGCGGCGTTCTATGTTTACGAGGCGCAGGTTCCGGAGATTGCCAGCCAAAAGATTTCGGGTCTGCGGCGATTTTATGGAATCAGCGAACCGCGCGCGTTGGCCTATTTCGCGGTGCACGAAGAGGCGGATGTGCGGCATCGAGCGGCTTGGCGGGAATGGCTGGGGCAACAGAAGAATGTGGATACGGTTGGGGTGTTGTGCGCCGCCGAACGCAGCTTAAAAGCTTTGTGGGGCGCGTTGGACGCCGTGTATCCGCAAGCGTGCGTTTCGAAGAACTAAATCGCTCGCTGCAGATTTTCCAGTGGGGGGCTAAAGTTCCGCCATTCCAGCTGCAAGCTTTCGTCTCGCGGATTTTATTTTTCCTTCTTCAATACTTTCACTCCGTTACTTCCGGCTATAAACGCTTCCGTCGCTACTTTCAGAAACAGGCCGTGCTCGATCAGGCCGACGACGTGGTCCAGGTGATGGGCTGTTTCTTTGGGGTCGTCCATCGCGCCGAAGGCGCAATTCAGAATGTAGTGACCACCGTCCGTCAGGAAAGGCTTTTGGTCCGCGCCGAGACGCAATGTAGGTTTTCCTCCCAGCTCCGCTAGTCTCCTGGCGGTCACTTGCCAGCCGAAGGGCACAACTTCCACCGGAACGGAAACCAGCTCGCCCAGACGGGTGACCAGTTTAGTTTCGTCCGCGACGACCGCCATGCGCTTGCTTGCAGATGCGACGATCTTCTCGCGCAGCAGCGCGCCGCCGTGGCCTTTTATGAGGTAGAGCGGACCGGGCAGCACTTCATCGGCGCCGTCAATGGTTAGGTCGATTTGGGTGTGCTCGGCGAAAGTGGTGAGCGGGATTTTTTGGGTACGGGCCTGCTCCGCAGTGCGGTCCGAAGTGGGAATTCCCAGGATGCGCAGGCCTTCTTGTGCGACCCTGCGTCCGATGGCGGCGATGGCAAACGTCGCCGTCGAGCCCGTTCCGAGGCCGACCACCATGCCGTCTTCGACCAGCTTTGCAGCAGCGTCGCCCGCTTCTTTCTTCCATTGATCTTGCTGCGAGAGTTCCATCGGTCCGTCCAGCGCGAGGTTTGCAACGGCGCTCATCATAGCCGGAGACACAGTCCTTGCCAACCTCCTGCTGCTACGTCGTTATTTGAATCCGGCGTCGGATGCCGCAAATGTATCGCGAGCGTGTTCGAAGCCTCCGGGGGCTACGCGCACGGCGCCGCGGAACGGGCGGTCAATATCCGCTATGGCGACGAGGGCGAGCGCGAGCAGGAGCGAGAGAGAAAATACCTGGATGGCGTGAAGTTTGAAATTATCGGTGCCAAACATGCAGGCAGACATGGTCGTAATAATCCCTCCAACGATCAGGACAGTCCACAATATGCCAGGGAGCTTGGTCTTGCTTTGTAATTCACGGAGGCGGCGATATTCCGTCATCTTGGTGAGTTCATTGAGGACGTGATTGAAACTTGTTTGTTCGGAAAGGCTCGCGGGCTTGGACTGCATCGTGGTCGCCCAGAGCTGTTGCATGATGTGATGTCCACTGGCGCTGAGGTTGCCTTCACTCATAGCGGGCCACTCGTCGTTCAGCATGGCATCAGTGTAGTCGCGCGCGAGCTTCTGAATCTGATCGCGCTCGGCGGGAGCCAGACCCTCGGAAAGGCGGTAAACACTGACGAGCGAGTTAGCTTCGGAGTCGGCGGTCATCTCGGCAGAATTAAAATCGGTCCACACCGCGTACAGCATGAAGCCCATGATGACGGCGTAGGTGGTGCCGAGGACGCTCACTTGCCAGCCGATGATTTCATTGTGTTCACGGCGCTGGCTCGAAGGCCAGAACCGGCGCATGAGCAAGAGAAAAGTGAGAGTGAGAATGATGCAGAGCAGAACCACGAAAACGCTCTGAGTTGCGGTCAACATGCTTGATTTCCTCGCTTGCAGGCGTGCTGCGCGCTGCCAGTTTCGCGCTGCGGAGACCGCAGCGCCGGGCATTCTAGTCGACGGGGCGCAGCTTAACAGAAAAATTTCGGTGAGACGATACGTGATTGAATGAGGGATCCTTAATGCATTCGCGACATGAGTTGAGGCCGATGGAAACTCAGGTTAGTCGTCGAGGAGACTGCTTCCAGGAGCAGGTGCAGCGTTTGGTTTATCGTTGCCGCCGAGGGAAACGAGCAGGCGGCGAAGCTTGGCGCGGTCTTCCAGATTCATGCCGACCATTTCGAATCCAGCCTGATGCGAGCGAACGAAGCGCACCACCGCCTGCATGCTAATAGAGCGTAGGCCCGCCGGGATTTTCAGCGTGGCTTCAGTGCCGACGGGAAGCTGCAGTTCACCGCTGAGGAGGCCGCCGTCCAGGCTGAGGACGCTAATGGCCGAAGAGTATTTTCCTTTTGCCGACGTGACCACGGCGGGCACGTTGCGCGGCAGGCGCACGCGACGATAGCGACGATGACGCACGAAATCGCGCTCGGGGATGGCATCGAGCGGAGCCAGCTGGAAAACTTTCGCATCCAGTCCGGATTCCGGCAGGAAGTTTTGAATCCAGTCGGGATCGAGTTTCACGAGCGCCTGAGCTGCGGCCATGCGAATTTCGTCCGGATAAACCCAGCCAAAGGTTTTGCGTTCTTCGACAATGCGACGGAGGTGGCCGGCAGCGGCAGGCGCGCGCATGCGGCCCAGCGCTTCGATGGCCTTCACGCGCAGGTAGTCGGGACCTTGCGGCATTATTTCGCCTTCCGCTAAACGCAGAAGTTTAGTTGCGGTATCGCCGTCGCCGCACATGCCAATCTCGTCGAGGGCCAGCGGCAGAATCATGACGTCGAACATTTCTAGTGAATCGGATAACAGCTTGCCGCGTTCCGGCGCGCCTGCGGTAGAGAGCTGGCGCACCACGGCATCGTGGAAACCCCGGCCGCCGTCGCGGAGGCGGCGAGGCAGAAGCTCGTCCACGGCGGCAGGATCCAGGCGGCTAAGCAGGCCGATTACGGTGGCGGCCTTCGCAGGAGCATCGTTTTTAAGTGATTCCTTGAGGTAACGCACGCAGGGCGCGCCCACGGCCTTGGCCAGATTGACGACGCTTTCGCGTTCGGTGCGCCGCGAAGTTCGCGCCAGGCGCACGGAAAGATGTTCGGCCGCGCCTTGCGGCACGCGCATCAGCACTCCGACAAGGCCGTCCGGCATGGCTTCGGCAACCATGGCCTCTTCGATGAATTCCGGAATGCGATTATCCACCCCGATGCGAGGACGCAAGGTTTGCACCCAGCTGGGGCGAGAGCCTTCCAGGTCCGCGAGCGAATCGAGAGCCTGCTGCACGGCGCGATAGTAACGGCGCGCGGCGGATTCCTGGCTGAGGCGAACAAAGGCGGCGCTGAGGAGTGTTTGCAGTTCAGTATCTTTTTCCGCGGCCATGGCTAGCCCGATTTTGGCGAGAGTGTCTTGCAAGCGCTGGCTGGCAGCCTTGCTGTAGAGTTCGGCGAGTTGTCCCAGGCCAATCGCGGCTTTCTTGCGCGCCTCGGCATCGGCGTTACCGACACAGGAGGCGTAATGCAACAGGATATCCCCCGCGGCGTCTGATTCGCCGCGGCCCATGAGTTCTTCGACATACTGCTGAACGTTGCGCGGAGGAATGCACCACGCTTCGGAAGACATCAGCACGCTTTTCTTGCCGGAGTCCGGTACAGCGGCCCAGAACTGGCGATCGAGGACGTCGGCGTGTGATTCCACGGACATGCCGGCGTGGGCCATTTTTTCTTCGCGCGATTTCAGCAGTTTGCGAAGGGTGGTGAGCTCGCTGCCCATGCGGTCCAGCATCTGGCGGACGGCGTTGACCTTCACTTCGCCGCGCTGGAAACGGTCGATTGCGAACCGGATAGCGAGATCTTCGGCGAGGCGCAACATCGTGTTCTCGTCAAGTTTCGTCGAGGGCGATTGCGCGGCGACGGTGGCGAGCGCCTGCTGCAGAGTCACTTGCGCATTTTGCGGCAGTGCCGAGAATTTTAGCCGCCACGACAATGCGTCGAGGTCAGGATTCTTGGCCGATTGTGCTTCGCCGAACTGGTCGAGCAGTCTGAGCAGGCTGTGCAGTTCGGCTTCTTCAAGTTGGCCGATTCCGCCTGCGAGGCCGGAGACGCCGCCTCCGCCAGTTCCCGTTCCAGCGCCAGCTCCGGAGCCGAGTCCCGCGGTGCCGAACTTTCCGGTGCCAAAACCTCCGACGGTTCCCTGACTAGATCCTACGCCAGTGCCCGCGCCAGATTCCGTGCCGGTGCCGGCGCCTGAGCCACTCCCTCCTGCGTAGAACGAACCGGGGACTGTTCCGCCGCTGCCGCCGGGTCCCGGCCCGCCCGGGCCACCATGTTCGCCTTCGGCGGCGGCAATCAGCTGAATCATTTTTTCGGGGCTGCGGAACCATTCCTGGATGCGGTCGGCATCGGCGCCGAGGGTCTTGGCGGTGAGAGTGGCGGCCACACGCGCGTCGGAAAATCCAGCGTCCTCGGCGACGAAGCGGATCTCATTGACGCGGATTCCGGCATAGCCGCGATTGGTGAAAAAGACAGCGAGGCGATCAGAGAGGCTTCCTGCCTTCGGGCCCGTTTCCATGAAGCATTTTACGAGATTGGAGAATTCTTCGCGCTCGACGCGGGGGAGGAAACCGATGCTCGCCACGCCCGAGGCGTTCAGGAAATCAGCGAAGCTGCGTTCGGCGGGGCTGGATTCCAGGGGAACGCCATCTAGCAGGAGTTGGGAGCCAGAGGCACCAAGGAGCAGGCCAGTTGGTCCGGCGGCGATTACGGCTGCCTGCAGTTCCTCCCAGGCGGAATCGAATTGGCCAGCAGAGCGGGAATGCTCTAAGCCATAGAGCCTAGCGTACTTAAGCAGCACGTTGAGGCTGCGGACGAAGGCCCGGGCGTTCGGGATTGTTGGCTCGCTCTGCATCATTAACCCGCGAGGTACAGGTGCCATATGGTTCGACTCGTACCTATTGTACTAGGACGACTGATTGTGGAAATAGTACCGACGGTCTAAAGTCGCGCACTAACCAATAGGGGCGGCAGGCGTTAGGAGGCGAGGCGGATTTCGACGTCCTGACCTTCAAGCGCGGGTCGGATGCGGCGAATGACCTCGCTGGCCCAAAGCTTCTCACTGAGCAGTACGAGCGAGCCATCTTCGAAATTGCAGATGGCACAGAACGCGTATTTCGAGAATGCGGCATGGTAGGCGTCGACTCCACGCCGCGCGAGGTCGCCTTCGAGAGTGGGATCGCCTGCCACCAGGGGGGCGCCAGCGCGGGCACCGAATGTCTCACCCTGAAAGCGATCGAGCAGGGGTTCGAGGACGGCAAGTTCGGGCGCGGGCACGACTACCGAGTGTTTGGTGGCGTCGCGGTAGGGAATCTGATGGCGCTCGCAATAGTCGCGCAGAGGGTCGAGGTGACTGAAAAAATCCAGTACCCAATTTTCGGAAGCGGCGATGGCGGGCAGCACGCGCGACCAAATGCGCGCGGCGTCGGCGCCGCGGATAGGCTCGCGATTTTCATCGGCTTCGGTGAGCTCCAGGCCCATGGCGCGTACGTCAGAACCGAGATCGAGCGGTTCGATTTCGAGGAGGTACACGGATTTATTCTTCCGCGGCGCCGAGGGCATCCGCTTCCAGCCCGGGAATGGGGAATTTGCTCTTAAACTCGGGAGATTGTTTGCGAACCTCCAGCCAATCGAAGAAGGCGTCGGGCGTTTCCAGCCAGATTGCGAACCAGTGAGCGATTTCTTCTTTTTGGGCGCGCTTGCTGGCGTCCACTTTATGGTTGCGCGAAATCATTTCAGCGCGGCGCCGGCCGAGGCGCGCGACTTCGCGAACGCGTTCGGCGGCAGCCTGTTCGTGTTCGAGCAAGAATTTCCGAAGCAGCTCATCCAGGCGCACCAGGCACATTTCGGCTTCTTCGAGCGTGGAAAAATGGAGCAGGTCAGTGAATTCCTCTTCGTAACGGCCGTCCGTATCGGAACGTGTGGACCACACCACGCGCAAGCCCGCTTCTTCGAGCACGCTGACGATATAGTCCGGCGAGGTTTTTCCCGTCGCGCCGAGCTGGGCGATCAGTTGGCGGCGAATCTGTTCGATTTCGGCAGGGGTATAGCGCGGCTTCCCCAATCCTTCCGCGACTTCGAGGATCAGCGCCTTCTTGGTAGGCGATCCGCCTTCGTGATGCGCGTCTGAGCGAGCGGGACTCACGACGGTCCTCGATGCGCGGATTGCTTTTGTTCGGCGACAGGTTGCGCGTCGCGGGAAAGCAGGCTGCGATAGCGCGCGACGTTGCGATTGTGCTCGGCGAGCGTCTTGCTGAAGAAATGCCCGCCGCTATCGTTGGCGACGAAGTATAGGTAGTCCGTGGTGGCGGGCGCTAGGGCGGCGCGCAGCGACGCTTCGCCGGGATTAGCGATTGGGCCAGGAGGCAAGCCGGGGTTCCTGTACGTGTTGTACGGCGAATCGATCTGCAGATCCTTGGAGTGCACTACTTTTACTGGGTGACCTGCAAGTTCCAAGGCGTATGCGACGGTGGGATCGCACTGGAGAGGGCCGCCGCGTTTGATGCGATTGTAAAACACGCCGGCAACGAGAGGCCGCTCTTCCTTGCGAGGGGTTTCACGTTCCACCAAGGATGCCAGCGTGACCACTTGGTCGGCCGTAAGCCCGGCGGGAAGAATCGCGGTGCCGGAGGGATTCAGAGATTCCCATACGGCACGGAAGTTCTGCACCATGCGTTTGGCAGCCTGCTCGCAGGTGGTGCGATGCGTAAATTCATAGGTGGAGGGGAACAGATAACCCTCGAGGTTTTGGGCTTGCGGCGCCAACTCTGAAATCAGGCTCGTATCTTTGGCGGCGTCGAGGAAGCCTTCGCGGCTGCACACTCCCTGGCGGTCCAGCTCAGCGGCAATATCGAACATCGTCCAGCCTTCCGGAATGGTGACGGTGTGCACGAAAATTCTGCCCTGGGCGATCTGCCAGAAAACCTCACGCGAAGTGACTGGATGATCGAAATAATATTCGCCGGCTTCCATGGGCGTGCGCAGGTGCCAGAAGCTGAAAAGAGCGAAGGCGAGGCGATCGCGGATTATATCGTTCTGACGCAGGATTCCTGCAATGGCCCAGCGCGATTTGCCGTGCGGGACATCCACAAATACCTTTTCGGGTCGGTGACCGCGGTAAGGCCGGCTGATTTGTGAATCGAGCCAACCGGCGCCCGCGCCGATTGCAGCGATCACAAGAAGAGCCAGGAGGCCGAGCCGTCGCATCGCCGGTTATTCCTTCTCGCCCGCAACAGGCTGCAGGCGGCCACGATTGCGTTCGAGGTACTCGCGCAGGAAAATAGCGGCGGCTACGTCGTCGAGGGACGATTCCTTTCGCCGGCCGGATGATCCGCTTTCTGCGATCAACTGCGCTGCCTCCCAACTGGTGAGCCGCTCGTCCACAAGATGCACTTCGATTCCTAGCTCCTTGCGCAGGCGCGCGGCGAATCGCGCGGCTTCCTCCGCCATTTCGCCCGCTTCGCCGCTGATATGCAGCGGGTGGCCCACGAGGATACGCGCTACGCCCTGTTTTCTGCAAATATCGCGCAAGCGGCGCAGATCCTCGCGGCGATTTACCCGCTTGAAGACCTGGAGCGGCTGCGCCGTCAGTTGCAACTCATCGGAGAGCGCCAGACCGATTCTCTTGCGGCCATAGTCGATGGCCAAAATCCTGCATGGCTTGGACTCCTGCGAGGCGGCAGAGCTATCCCGAACCATTGCACGCGAGCTGGTGGTCATGTCCTTCTGCATAGTATACGCGAAGCGCGCAACTGCGAGCACCGCAGGAACAGCGGGTGAACCACGTGAAGGTAGAGCCTCGCTTGCTAGAACTAGGGCTCGCGGCCTCGAACGCTTTTTTCCCATAACTGCCAGAATCCCGCTTCCTGCATTTCTTTGTCGAGGCCACTATCGCGCAGCAACTGCTCGACTTCGGCACGAGATTGCCGCCGACCGATACGCTGTTCGGCGTCGGCTACGGCGAATGCGGTGACCGCGGCGATTCCGGCATGGCGCTTCAGCGCTGCGATATCTACTTTGTCGAAGGTATCGGACGCGGCGTGATAGTTCAGCATGTAGTTCGCGGGTTCTTGATTGGCGACGAGCGTGGGGATGCCTTCGATGAGGAAATCGAAGTTATCGGTGTCCATTCCGGCGTCCATCGTGAAATCTTTCACACCGAGCGAGGCGATCGGCTCGAGCGCTGCGCGAACGGGTGCGACGATATCTTTGCGGCCACCCAGCGCATAGCCCGTCACTTTTCCGACTCCTGAATCAAAAATAATTGCGGCGACCATGTTGTCCAGTTCGGCGCGGTGCGCGTGGGCGTAAGCCGCCGAGCCGAGCAGGCCTTGTTCTTCGCCGGTGAAGAGGATGAAGCGGATCGAACGGCGCGGGATGGTGCCGGAGGCATGAATGATACGGGCAGCGTCAATCACCATCGCGGAGTTGCAGCCGTTGTCGAGCGCGCCAGTGCCGAGGTCCCAGGAATCCAGGTGTGCGCCGAGGACCACGAACTCATCGGGTTTTTCGCGGCCACGAATTTCCGCGACGACGTTTTCGGAATCGACCGGACCGGTGAGGCGATTCGGCATTTCGAAATGCACGCGGACTTTTTGTCCGACGGCCAGGAAACGGGCCATGCGTTCGGCGTCTTCCCGCGCCACCACGGCCTGCGGCATTTTTTCCACTTCGCCATTGACGGCAAGTGTGTGGCGATACAGAAGCAGATTGGGGCGCGAGGACATCCATAGGACGGCCACCGCGCCCGCTTTCAGCGCTCGATCAAGGATTGCTGGTCCGATGGTGTATTCGTTGGTCAGGTCATCCCAGGTGACCAGGAAGTTTGAATGAATGAGGACGATTGCATCTTTCGCGGCGGCGCCTGCTTTGGCGAAGCCAGCATCATCGCCCATGCCGGCGTCTACTACGTCCGCAGTGATGCCGCCTTCGGGGGTGGGGGGCGACCAGCCGATGGAGACCAGACGAACTGGAAAGGGCGCGGGGGACAGAACTTCTAGATGCGTGTGACCCTCTGACCAGCCGACGGGAATCGTGAATTTCTCGGTATGCACGTCGTCAACGCCCGCGTGACGAAAAGCTTGAACCCCCCAATCCGCAGCCCGGTCGGCGGAAGCCGTGCCGGTGACTCGGCCACCGATGGTGTCGCTGAGGTAGCGGAGGTTCTCTTCGAGCGGCGAGGGACCGAGGGCGGACTGGATCATAGTAGGCGCTAGCTCTGCGCAGGATTTCTGTACCGAGCAGGCTCCGGAGCCCTGGGGTACTTGCTGCGAGAGCGGGGCAGGCTTGATGGGAGGGATTTGCGCGGCGACTGCGAATGACAGAAGCAGCAGGCTGTGTGCGACGACGGCGACTTTGAAGGCTCGATGCAAGGCTTCGGCTCCTCGGGGAAGTATTTCCGCCGTAGGATTGTAAGATAAGAGAGGAGTGTAACTCGAAAGCAATTTCCGTAAACGGATTCGTGTTGCAGAAGCGATCGGGATGGAACGGTGCGAGGGCGGCTGTAGTTGTGAAGAACCTGTGGATAACTTGTGCGCACGGAAGAATTTGCAACGCTTGAGCACTTTCTACCTATGAATATCTGGCTGTCCAGCGAACCGAATCGCACATCTTTCTCATTTTGAGCCACTTAAATAAGTTTCTGTTTGGCAAAGAGCCTGCCACGGCCAAGTGCCGGGTTTGAAAGTGACCGTTACTTTCACAATGGGGAAGTTGGAGCGGCCGATCCTGATCGGCGCGGCCCGGTTTGCGTAAGAGATTGGTCTTGAATGAGATGTGGACTTACCGTAGGGCAACGCAAGATTGCAAATTGGCTCACAAATCCTAAGGCTTCGCCGCGTGCAGTCCTGGGCAAGCAGACGGAAGGCTCACTTTGAAGAAAGTTCGCGTTTTTCCAAAACTCGTTGCCCGCGAAAATAAACAAGAAGCGAACCATCCCAACCTATTCCTCTTTTGCGAATCTTCCAGCGGAACAGCGCAGTTTCGCGCTACGGGCGGCGGAGATCTGGAGTGCACCGTCGAGCGTATAGCCGGGTTGCTGGCGATGCAGTGTCTGGTGCGCGGGCAGAATCCGGCGGAGTTTCAAGTCCTGGTGCCCGCCGAGCAGTCCTTGGTGGCGCGACTGATATCGCGGACCGAGGAGTTGCTCAAAGAAGGGCGCGCGATTGCTTGCCCGACGTCTTTGAGCGCGCGGCAGAGAGAAGTGCTGGACGCGGTGGTGAGCAACCGCGCGAACAAGGAAATTGCGTCGCGACTGAATATTACCGTGCGCACCGTGAAATTCCATGTGTCTTCGTTGCTGAGCAAATTCGGAGTGGAGACGCGCGCGGAACTGGCGCGCCGAGCTGCCGGATTCATGAGGCCGACGCTGCTGGAGAACGACGCAAGGACTCCCGCGCAATCGAACAAGGCAACCCGCAGTCTAGTGCCCGAGCAAGCCATGCAGAAGACGGCGCTCGCGATTGCAAATGGATCGCGCAGCGTGCGGTTCCCTGGCCGCGTGCTCACCGCGTAAGAGAAAACCTCAAGTAGATAATAGCCCGGCGAGTGTCACTTGCGTTCTGCACGGCGGCCGTGGTTCCTGTGCGTGAAGATTTGTTACGGTCGCGTGCGGGCGCGCCGCTTAGGGTGTGTCTGCTGGATTGAAAGTGAAGGCCGTCTGCAATTGCTGTTGCCAATCCGGCAACTGGATTCCAAAGACTCGATTTAATTTCGAGTTCGAGAGAACTGAGTACGCAGGGCGGCGCGCGGGAGTGGGGTATTCGACTGTGGTGATGGGAACCACTCGGCGCACCAGCAATTCCTTTCCGGCTGTTGCCGTGCGGAACCATGCTGCGGCGTTTGGCGCTTGCGCGGCTTCCCGCAGGATCACCTGAGTGAACTCGTACCAACTCGTTTCGCCAGCGGCGGTCATGTGATATGTGCCGCCCCGTTCTGACCACGCCGTTGTACCGCCCCTTCGGTTGCAAATCTGCTGCAGAGCTTTGACGGTGCCGTCGGCGATTTCGCGGCTCCAAGTGGGCGCACCGATCTGGTCTCGGACAATCCGGAGTTCCTCGCGCTGCGTCGCCAGGCGCAAAATCGTGAGAAGAAAATTCTTGCCGCGTGTGGAGTAGACCCAGGCGGTGCGAAAAATCAGGTGGTCAACACCCGAATCGCGGATGGCCTGCTCGCCTGCGAGTTTCGTCCTTCCATAGACGCTGATAGGATTTGGCGAATCGTTCTCATCGTAGGGACAGTCCTTGCCGCCATCGAAGATGTAGTCGGTCGAGTAGTGAACCAGCGCGGCGCCGATCTTTTTCGCTTCTTCGGCCATAATCGCTGGCGCTTCAGAATTGATGGCGTGCGCGAGGGTTTCGTCCTTCTCCGCCTGGTCCACAGCGGTATAGGCGGCGGCGTTCACGATCAGATCCGGGCGAACATCCCGAATTAGCTTGCGGATTTCGTCCGGCCGCGACAGATCTAGCTGCTTGCGATCTGTGGGAATGACTTCGCCTAGCTCGGGTAGCGTGTGCTGAAGGTCGTCCCCCAGCTGGCCATTCTTGCCCGTCAAAAGGATCTTGGGTTTCATGGTGCGGCGTAGCGGGGGAGGAATTCGCGCGGAATATCTGCGAGCTTTGAGTTTTTCGCATCCTTTTCCGAAACGAGCGGACTGGCGACGCCCCAAGAGATATTGATTTCAGGATCGTTCCAAAAAATGCCGTGCTCGTCGCTGGGATCGTAAAACTCGCTGCACTTGTAGAGGAACTGAACGGTATCGCTGAGCGCCAGGAATCCGTGCGCAAATCCCGCGGGAATAAAGATTTGATTGTGCTCATTTGCGGATAGGTGGACGCTGGTCCATTTGCCAAAATGCGGCGAACCGACGCGAATGTCCACGGCCACATCGAGCACTTCGCCTTCGACAACGCGGCAAAGCTTGGCCTGCGAATGGTGGGTCTGGTAGTGCAGCCCGCGTAGGGTTCCCTTTACCGAACGAGAATGGTTGTCCTGGACAAACACGTCGGAAATGCCTAGCTCTGCGAATTGGCCGCGGTGGTAAGTCTCCATGAAAAACCCGCGAGCGTCGCCAAAAACCTTGGACCGAAGTTCAAAGACGCCGGGAAGAGAGGTTTCGATTCGTTGCACTGAGTTAGGGCTCCCGCTAAAAATTGTGACGCAGACTAACGCGGTACGCAGTTCGATTGCTTCATCAACTTTCGCTCGCAGGCTGTAGCGACCGGAAAACTCCGACCATCAGCTAACCCGTAGACTTTCGTCCCGATTCCGCGATCGCGTGGAGAGAAGAGTCACGATTCTCGTAGTATTTCTGGTAGTAGGTTAGGTATTCACCGTCCCGGACCCCGGCCATCCATTTGGTGTTGGCGCGATACCAATCAATTGTCTGGCGCAAGCCGTCTTCAAGAGAGATGGAAGGTTTCCAGCCCAGTTCGCGCTCGATTTTGTCGCACGTGAGAGCATAGCGGCGGTCGTGGCCGGGGCGGTCCTTCACGTAGGAAAGCAGCGATTCCGTTTTGCCGGTGGCTTGGAGTAGTCGGCGCGCCATGGTGAGATTTTCGAGCACATCCAAGCCGCCGATGTTGTAAACCTCGCCGATACGCCCGCGTTCAAGGACGGCCAGAATTCCGCGGCAATGGTCCGTCACATGGAGCCAATCTCGTTCTTGTTTGCCGTCGCCATAAATCGGGAGGGGTTTGCCGTCCAGCGCGTTCGTAATCATGAGCGGCAGAAATTTTTCAGGAAACTGGAATGGACCGTAATTGTTGGAGGCGCGGGTAATGACAGCCGGGAAAGCGAAGGTGCGGACGTAGGACCTGACAATCAAGTCCGAGCTCGCTTTCGAGGCGGAGTACGGACTGCTCGGCTGCAGCGGGGAGTTTTCGTCGGCAAATGCCCCGGGAGCCATATCGCCATAGACTTCATCGGTGGAGACGTGCACGAATTTCTTGATGTTGAGCTTGCGCGCGATCTGCAGGAGCACGAAGGTGCCGGTGACGTTGGTTTCGATCACGGGCGCCGGTTCATAGATACTGCGGTCGACGTGAGACTCTGCAGCGAAATGCACGACCGTCTGGCAGCCGTCCATCGCCGCTTCGACTGAGGCGGGATCGCAAATGTCGCCCTTGATGAAAGTGTATTGCGGGTGGTCGGCGACGGATTCCAGGTTTGCGAGGTTTCCGGCGTAAGTTAGTTTGTCGTAGTTAACGATGGAATAGCCTTGCGAGAGGCCGAGGACGTGATTAATGAAATTCGATCCTATGAAGCCCGCGCCGCCGGTGACAAAGATTTTCATCGGGTCACTTCCTGGCGCCCGGCGCCGGATGAACGATTCATTTTGTTTGCGCCGGTTTCTGCGACGAGCGTATTGGCGCGGAGCAGCGATTCGAATGTGCCTGCATCAGTCCACCATCCATCGAGGACTTCGTAGGTGAGCTTGTCTTCGTCGATGTAGAAGTTGTTCACATCGGTGATTTCCAGCTCGCCGCGACCGGAAGGTTTCAGGCGGCGAATTTTCTGAAAGACGGTCTTGTCATACAGATAGATGCCGATGACGGCAAAATTCGATTTGGGCGCCTTGGGTTTTTCCTCGATGCCCACCACGTGCTGACCCTGAATTTCCGCAACGCCGAAACGCTGAGCGTCGTCAACTTCCTTGAGCAGAATTTTTGCGCCACCCTTTTGCGCCTTGAAACTTTCGACCGCGTGGCGAACATTGTTCTCGATGATGTTGTCGCCCAGAATCACGCAGATCGAATCGTCGCCCGCAAAGAATTCCGCGAGGCCCAGAGCCTCGGCAATTCCGCCTTCACCTTCCTGGTAGGTATAATTCAAGTGCTTCAGGCCGAAGTCGCGGCCATTGCCCAGCAGGCGCAAGAAATCTCCAGCGTTTTTGCCACCAGTGACCAGAAGGATTTCCTCGATCCCGGCATTCACGAGTGTCTGAATGGGGTAATAGACCATGGGCTTGTCGTAGATCGGAAGAAGATGCTTGTTGGTTACGCGCGTCAACGGGTTCAAACGGCTGCCAGTTCCACCTGCCAGAACTACACCTTTCATCTCTTCCTCTTTTTCCCCGGTCTTATGCGATTTCGTGTTCTTGCTGCCAGGGTGGCTGATTATTGCTTGGGACCCAACCTAACCGCTATTAAACTACAGGGCCGGGCGTTCCAGTGATGTCGCAGAGCAATCCAAAGGCGAAGAAGTGCATTTTCCATGCCAACTCGGGCATTACGCATCTTTCTTGATCCTCTAACTCTCTCTTTTGCATTAACTTACGGCGTTGCCTGAGCGTCGGGTATGGGGCATGCCGCGTTGCAGCCCAAACGATGGAAAAACTATCCTTAAGTATGCCCTCTTGCTTCCATTCTTGGGCTGAGGGTGGTGTCAGCGCTTCCCGACGGTTCGCGTTCCTTCTGGCCGAAGCGAGGATCGGTCATGGCGGACCAGCTCGATAAATGGGTTAGTCCCGTAGGAGAAAGCGGCGGTCGCTATTGACCCACAGGAAGCTCCCGACGGCGAGAAGCAGAGAGAGTCCGAGATACTTGGGAGAGAAGGAACGACCGCTGGTAGAGACCAAGATCCACTCCAGGAGCGCGGCGGGGATTAGGAATGCGGACGTGAGCCAGAAGCTGGCGGCGCCTCGAGGAGGAGGTAGATTTCTCGCCGCCATACCGAGAACAGCTCCCGGAAGGCAGAAAATCAGAGCGTAGTAGATATAGCTGTACCCCTCAAGTTCGCCCGATTTGACGCGACGGACAAGTTTCGCCAGAGCGGTTCCGGGTCCTAGTCTATAGGTTAGCGCCTGCTCTTTGCCGTCGATGAAGAGGGAGAGATTCGAGCCATCGTATGTATAGAGGATGTCGCGGGTACGGCCCGGTGCAAATACCGCAGGAAAGTACCACGTCAAGTTCGCATGGCTCGCCGAGAGCGGATTGCGAAACCAGAAGGCCAGATTGGTGTCTTCCTGGCGGAGAGTCAGATCAGGCGGGCCCGAGGGCTGCGAGATGGATATGATTCTGCCGTCGCTGCCGCTTGTCTCCGCAGGTGTGCATAGCAATCGCACTGTGAATTGATTGGTCTTCTGCAGGTTGGCGATCAGGTCGGGCACGGCGTTGCTAGTGGTGAGCCATGAAGCACCGTCCAAAACGAGCAGACCGGAGCCCGAAGATACCGGAGCGCGAGGAGCCCAGGCGAGCTCGGAAGAGATCTGTCTTTGGTTGCGAAACGGCGGTCCGGCGGAGAAATCATAATCCACGAGCAAGCCCGGATTGGCCGTGTCCACCGCTTGGCCTGCGAATAATTGCTGCGCCGCCTCTTTACGGAGCGCGAGATCCCAAATCTGTACAGCGTTGACGGTGCCCTTCCAGGGAAATTTTCCCGAAGCGTCGCTTCCGACGATCAGTTCAACATCCGTGCGCCAATTACTCAACCGCGAATCGCGTTGAAGCAGGGAGGAAGCTGCGAACCATAGTGCGAAATAGATAAGCAGAATGACAACGGCGCGCCGGAGAGTCAGCAGCGGTTCGAGCAAGCCCTCACAGCGCGACAGACCACGCAGCAGTGATTGGCCAAAAAGCTCGCAACTGACACAGCCCACCATGGATCCCGATGCGTTTGTAAAGACGTCTTCCCATCCCGAATCTCGCTGCGGAATGTAGTACTGAAGCAGCTCGATGCCGTAGGAAAAGAGCGCGCCGGCCCCCAGAGCCAGCGCGAGCGCAGAGGCGAAAGATTTTCCCCGCTGACGAAGCTTCTCGGTGAAGCCAAACCCGAAGGGAACAAATAGCAAAACGTTCAAAAAACCATCTAAAAAGCCCGCCGGCTTCAGACTTCTGCCCAGTAGGAGGGGCGAAGCGCCGCCGGGCGCGACCGCATGGAAGTCGAAGCGAAAGGGGTACAGGGTCAGGAAGAGTATCCCGGCTGTCGCAAGAGCCAGAATTCGGTTCGACCACTGATACCCGAGCGATTTGGAAGTCTGGCCAACCTGTTGATTCTGCATCGCGCTAGTATGCGGTTTCCTCGAAAGACCGCGCTAAAGTCTAGCACACGACACATTCGCTCCGTTTCGTTCGCCCCTTTCGCGTTGGCATCTTCGCCAACACTTTTTGGACGGCCAGCTGACCCGAAGCAAAACACCCACGTAAGTGCATACCACCAAACGACTACCGCTACCTGTCCGGGTGTGAAGGTCAGGTACGCGATGGGCCGGCTGAACAGGCGAAGGGTATTGAACTAACTCGGTTCCTCTGACCAGTAGTTGCGCCTCTGCTTCGCTCCCTACACTGGCCGTGACATGAGAGCCCACACGCAAGAGCACGCAGACCGCACGCCAAGATCAATCTCGCAATTCGGAGTCCCAGTGAAGCGTTCATCCACCCTATTCGTTCTAATAGCCACGTTCGCGATGTTCCTGGCGATCGTGGGACTCTCCAGCTGCGCTGGTTACACAAGCGCGACCAAAACGCAGCCTTCCGATCCGGGCACCGGCATCCTTTCGCCCAGCGTGACGAGCGTGAGCTTCGGCAGCGTCGCCGTCGGGAACACTGCGACGCAAAGCTTGACCGTCACCAACACGGGTTTGGGCACCGCGACCATTTCTGGGGCGACCTTGACGGGCGCCGGTTTCACGGTGATCGGTGGAAATCCTTCCGGGACAATCGCAGTGGGCCAAAGCAGCACGATACAGATTCAGTTTGCTCCGACTTCGGCGGGAGCGATAACCGGCAGCTTGACGATTGTGAGCGATGCTTCCAATTCGCCGCTGGCGATTTCGATTACCGGTACAGGCACGCAGACGGGTTTGACGATTGCTCCGTCCGCATTGACGTTTGGAAACGTAGTGGTGGGACAGAGCGGCACGCAGAGCGTCAAACTGACGAACAGCGGAACGTCCAACCTGACAATCAACCTGGCTACGGTCGCGGGAACCGGCTTCGGAATCAGCGGGCTTTCTCTGCCGACGACCTTGACGGCCGGGCAGAGCCTTTCATTCAATGCGCAATTCGCGCCGACGGCAGCTGGCGCGCAAACGGGCAGCATAACCTTCACCGACAACGCGCCAGGCTCTCCGCAAGTTGTGAGCATGGTCGGCACTGGCGTCGCGACGAGTTCGACCCTGCTCGCAAGTCCGGGCAGCGTGGCGTTCGGGAACGTGGCCACGGGCAGCAACGGACAACAATCAATCACCTTAACCAACAACGGGAATGCCAGTGCGACCATCTTGACAGTTAGTGCGACCGGCACCGGATTCAGCGCGACGGGGCTAGCAACACCGATGACTTTAGCAGTGAACCAGAGCACCACCTTCACAGCGCAATTTGCTCCGACCACAGTGGGCGCGGCTGCGGGCAGCGTCCTTATCACGAGCACCGCGAGCGATGCGAACGTTTCGATCGCGCTCAGCGGAACAGGTGTGCAAGGAAATCTGACGGCGAATCCGACCAGCATCAATTTTGGCAGCATGCTTGTGGGCGCCAGCGGATCAGTGAGCGTAACTCTGACGAACTCAGGTACTGCGAGTGTGGCAATTTCTGCGGGCAGCGCTTCGGGTACGGGATTCAGCATGAGCGGTCTGGCTACTCCGTTGACGCTGAATGCAGGACAAAGCACGACGTTCACGGCGAAATTCTCGCCGACTACGGCAGGGAGCGCGACCGGCAGCATTTCGATTGTAAGCAATGCGCCAGGTTCGCCGCTTTCGATTGCCTTGTCCGGTTCGGGAACGGCCACCCAACCTCAGCTTACGATCAGTCCTGCGAGTGTCCCGTTTGGCAACGTTTCGGTTGGCAGCAGCGGAGCACAGACGGTGACCCTGACGAATGCGGGAACTGCCACGTTGACGGTGACCGGTGCATCAGCTTCCGGAACCGGATTCAGCGTGAGCGGCGCAGGCATGCCGATGAATATCAACGCGGGTAGCAGCGCTTCGTTCTCGGCCGTCTTTACGCCGACTTCCTCGGGAGCTGCGACAGGCAGCATTTCGATCGTCAGCAATGCGCCAGGCTCGCCTGCATCCATCGCGTTATCCGGGACAGGAGTTCAGGGCCAGCTTGGTGCAAATCCCTCGACCGTGAACTTCGGATCGGTGGCGGTAGGCAGCAACGGAACCCAATCAATTACATTGACGAACTCCGGAACAGCCAGCGTGACGATATCCGCAGCCACAGTGTCCGGTGCGGGAATGAGCATCAGCGGATTGAGCACGCCGCTGACGCTGGGAGCGGGACTGAGCACCA
>Ga0181525_10001483_pt1 | contig 19967 bp, 19 predicted proteins | sample PEATcosm2014_Bin_48_FD_121100 | JGI IMG/M metagenome (GOLD analysis project Ga0181525, IMG submission 121100) | Peatland microbial communities from MTU Mesocosm Facility, Houghton, MI, USA - PEATcosm2014_Bin06_10_metaG | ecosystem: Environmental > Terrestrial > Soil > Wetlands > Peat | place...
ATTTTTTCTTCGGTGGTCAAAAGCGCGGTTTCGAGGATGACCTTGAGCAGGGCTCCCGAGCGATGGCAGAGACGTACCAGCGACCGCATCTCCACTTGCACCAGGTCGCGGTCGCCGCTTTTGAGGGCGCCGACGTTGATCACCATGTCGAGTTCGGTGGCTCCAAGACGCAGCGCATCACCGGCCTCGGCCAACTTGGAGGTAGAGGTGGTGGCACCAAGGGGAAAACCGATGACGGTCCCGATGACGACGCCCGTACCGCGCAATTCAGCCCTGCACTGAGCAATGTTCGAGGGGTTTACCATCACCGCGTAGAATCCGTACTCGGCCGCTTCACGGCAGAGCGTCGCCACTTGCTGACGCGTGGCGTCCGGGGTTAGAAGGGTATGGTCAATGAGCTTTGCCGCCAAGTGCCAATCGTTACGAATGGCTTCTACAGTGGAATTTAAACTGATCGTGTGCGACATCCGATCCTACGCCCTTCCATCCAGACATTATGGCTTCGCTAGTGTACGACTAAGGAAGCGACACCGCTATGGGACCACGCAAATATCCGGAAGATTCCGGTAACGCTCGGCGTAGTCCATTCCGTAGCCCACGACGAACACATCGGGGATTTCAAATCCCGTGTAATCGGCTTGGATGGGCTGCACACGCCTGGACTTTTTATCCAGCAGAGCGGCGATTCTGAAAGCCTTGGGACGGTGTGCCAGAATCACTTTTTTCAAATAGCACATGGTCAATCCGGTGTCGAGAATGTCCTCGACCAGGATGACGTTCTTGCCCTCCATCGACTGATCGACGTCCTTTTGCAATTTGACTTCGCCGCTGCTCTGCTGCTGGTCGCCGTAGGTGGAAACGGCGATAAAGTCGAAGGTGGAATCCAACTGGATTTGGCGCGAGAGGTCGCTGAGAAAAATTGCCGCGCCCTTCAGCACGCCGACTAGAACGACCGGCTCTCCGGCAAAGTCCTCGGAAATCTGCTGGGCCAACTCGGCAACCCGGGCAGCGATTTGTTCACGCGAGAAAAGTACTTTCAGCTCCAGCACGATGCGTTGCTCCAGGAAAAGCGTAACGGCGAAACGGGGAAAAAGGATGGTAGAAGGTATGGGCGAAAGTTGCAACCAGCAAATCCGCCTGAGGCCTTGTCCGCGCGCCCGGGCAGCGCCCGACCATCAATTCGCGATATGATCGAAAGGTTCCACTTACATGGGCCACGTTCGCCCTTGGAGGAAGCCATGCGCCAGCGCAGCGCGGGAAAGTTGTCCATTCTCTTCGTCGCAGTTCTCACCCTCGGTGCTTCTGGATCGCAGATCCAAGCGTTCAAAAACTCCCCGGCACGCCCCGCTACCGCAGCTCAGCAAGTTGCCAAAGAACAGCAACAGTCCGAAGCTCGTCCGGCAGGTGAAAGCGCGGAGGCACGGACGGAGAAAGCGCTAAACGAGGCGCGCAGCAACATTGGCGCACTCTACGCTTTGCTAAAGGAAATGCCAAAAGGCGGCGACCTGCACAGCCATATTACCGGTGCGGTTTACGCGGAAAGCCTGATGCAGTTTGCGGCCGACTCGGGACTGTGCCTCGATCGCCAGTCGCTGGCGCTTGCCCAGGCACCGTGCCAACCTAACCAGGCGGAAGCGCGCCAGGCGTTGAGCGATCCGGAACTTTACCGTACTGTGATCGACGCGTGGTCGATGCGCGATCTAAAATCCGGGGCCGATGGGCACGACCATTTCTTTGACACCTTCTCCAAGTTTGGTCCCGCGACCGAAAACCATATGTCGCAGGTCCTCGCCGAAGTGACCCGGCGCGCCGCCGATGGGGACGTGCAGTACATGGAACTGATGGTCTCTCCAGACCACGGACACGCCGCCGCCCTGGGCGCTCGTCTGGGCTATGTGCCTGACTTCGCGGCGATGCGCCAGAAACTGCTGGACGCTGATTTTGCGAAGGTGGTGGAGAACGCACGCAAAGATCTGGACGCGATGGAACAGGGCAAGAACGAACAACTCAAATGCGCGGTTGAGCCGGAAATTCAAGCCGGCGCCTGCTCGGTACACGTGCGCTACATCTACAGCGTGTCGCGCGCGGCCCAACCGGCACAGGTTTTCGCCCAACTCCTGATGGGCTTTGAGTTGGCCAGCAATGATTCGCGGGTCGTGGCGCTGAACCTGGTACAGCCCGAGGACTGGTATGTGCCGATGCGCGACTTCCATCTCCACATGGAGATGGTGAACTATCTCAAGAGCGTGTATCCAAATGTGCACCTCACCCTGCACGCTGGAGAATTGAGGCCCGGCATGGTGCCGACCGACGGTTTGCGCAGCCACATTCGCGAATCGATCGAGTTGGGCAAGGCTGAGCGGATTGGCCACGGCGTGGATGTGATGTACGAGGAAAATCCGCACGAACTACTGGCCATGATGGCTCGCCGCAACGTGATGGTCGAGATCTGCCTGACCTCCAATGATGAGATTCTCGGCGTCCGGGGACGGCAGCATCCGCTGGCAATGTACTTGAAGGCAGGGGTTCCGGTAGCGCTGGCTACCGATGACGAGGGCGTTTCCCGCTCGGAGATGACCATGGAGTACGAGCGCGCCGTGCTGGACCAAGGGCTCGACTACCCGACGCTAAAGCGGATGGCGCGCACGAGCCTGGAGCATTCCTTTCTACCGGGGGGAAGCCTCTGGAGCGACGCTCACAAATTCACAGCCGTACACGAGTGCGCCGGTGACCGGCCCACGACGGTGCCTAATCCGGGCTGTATGAAATTCCTGAACGGCAGCGAAAAGGCACGCGAGCAGTGGCGACTGGAGCATCGCTTGGCCGACTTCGAAAGCAAGTTCTAATTTTTGCCCAAGTGCTAAGGCGCTTGAAACCGCACTGGTTTCAGCGCTGCCGGAAGGCTTCCGGCAGCGGGTCTTTTGGTTTCTCATGCGGCTCAGGCTCCTGCGCTGAATCCACCCACGCGGTGTACCACAAATTCAGCAGCATCTGCGCCCCGCGGCCGAGCTGGTGACGGATGAACTCGCGCGATTCCAACGTGCCTTTGCCGTCAAAGCCGCCCACCTTCTCCAACGCGTACGCCCGCTCGACCTTCGACTGCGACTCGCGCAGATAAGCGATGTAGTCCTCGAAAGGGTGATCGAGATGCTTGGGCGCCGACACCAGATCCGAGATGTGCGTGACCTCCGGGTTGGCGTTCACAAACGCGGTCTCCATCTTCGAGTGAACGTCATGCGAAGTGGTGTATCCCTTGGGATTCGGGCCCACCCAGCCGTTGTATTGGATGGAGGTGTGCATTGGGTTCGAACCATCGCCGACATAGTGACCAAGCCAGCCCGCGTAGAAGATCGCGTCGGCTTCGGCATCAGTGGCCGGACGGCCCTCAGCCTGGAGATGGCGATACTGGCGGAAGGCGACCTTCAGGCGGTCAAAGACTTCGATGGTGATGTAAGGCTGGAAGCCGATTTTCTCCGGCGGCGGCACGCCGTACTGAGGATGTCGCGCACGATATTCGTATACCGCCTGGATGAACTTGTAGCGGTCCGGCGGCAGCGGCTTGAGCCAATCGACGTATTCAAGATCGATGAAATGATCCGGGGCCTGGGCGTCGTTCAGTGGCTTTTCCAGAGTGGAGCGCCAACGATCCGGCTCCGGACCCAGCCACCCGATGCGACTTGAGGCGGTCTTGAGAAACTGCGGCATATCAGGCGGAACTTTTTCGGCGGCAACACGATTGATGGTGGCGTGTCCTACATCACCCCAGCTTGGCGCGAGCGTCGGCAGCAGAAGAACCGCGGCCATGATCCACGTAAGCACAGGTTTCCGCATAAAGAGCCAGTCTGCCTTTGGAGATGAACTCTAGCACCGCGGGATGGAAATTCAAAGACTAGGCACGCTGGCCAGAGTTGGCGGAACTGTCAAAATACCCACAAGCCGCGGGCTGTTTGTGAATTTAAGGGGCTTGGTCTGGTGAAGTTCATTCCGGTAAGTGGCCCTTGCGTACTTCCCACCACGCATAACTGAAAAAGATGGCGAGCACCCATGAGATGCTGACGAATATCACCCGCAGCCAGCTTGCCTGGAGCCGCTGGATCAGCCCGAGGGTTCCGGCCAGAGCTGCAATCCACCACAACATGGCCACAAATCCCAGTCGCCGTCGCGCACGCGCAACGGCGACTGGGTCCAGGCTCTTCGGCATTTCGGTCATGCGTTACCTCTAGCGCGACTTTGCGGGCACGGCAATCCTGGAGGAAAGACCGTGCAACAACTGCCACGAGGCAATCTTCTCCCGCCATCAGGCGTACAAAGGGGCTCGGGAGCGCTTGTTGGCGAGGTACTCGCGCAGCTCTGCAAAGCCAGAAAACACCTGCGAGGCACAACCCAGGATCCAGCCACTCACCTGATCGACGGGCAGTTTGGTCACCAGATACACAGGCATTCCGCGACGATATGCCATGGTGAGTTCACCTTGGGCGGCCGCCCCTTGTTCTGCGAATTCGTCCCAGAAGGCTACCAGCGCATCACAGCGCTCTTCAACCCAGTCCAAATCGTATTGGATAACTTTGCGAATGGTTTGTTGAAAACGAGGAAGGTCGGTTTGTTTCCAGCCGCGAAATTCGCGGAGTTCCTGCTCGGTCAAGTCCTTTTCTTCGTCGAGCGCCGGATCATAAACCTCATGTCCCAGCTCATGAAGAAAACGCGTGATCTCAGCCCGCCAAGCTTTACCGTGGTCGGGGGAATTTTCGATGGCACCGCAGAGATAAATTAACATTTTTGAGGAGACCTGCCACTCCTGACAGGAAGGTTGATTGTCGTTCGCTAGGCGCTCCAAGGTCAACCGAAATCCGCTATACGCTACCAGAATAGTTTTGGCAGCAGTTCGCCGGCCCTGCCCCGGAACACCCGGGTGAAGGCCGCGGCGTTCGCGGGATGCTCCGGACCCACATAATACGTACTCGCCGCGGGGAGATCGCCGCGCTCGCCTGCCCAAGCCACAAAGCTCGCCGCAGGTTGCACCACGCCTGAGGTTCCAACCACCAGCATCACGCTACAGCGCTGCAACTCCTCGAAAATACGCGCCATGTGAAATGGCCTCTCGCCAAACCACACGATATTCGGACGGATACGTCCTCCACACTCGCAGAAGGGATGCTCCGCCTGGCTCTGGTAGAAACGCATGTCGGGAAAAGGTTCGCGGGCGCAGCTCTCGCAGCAGGACTGGAAGAGCTCGCCATGCATATGCACAAGGTTGCGCGAACCTGCACGTTCATGCAGATTGTCCACATTCTGCGTGCACAGAAAGAAGCGCTGGCCCAGTTTGCGCTCCAACTCCGCCAGTGCGAAGTGCGCAGGATTGGGCTCGGCATCGACTGCAGCCTTCCGGCGCAGCGAGTAAAAGCGCCAGACACGCTCGGGATCGCGCTTCCAACCGCGCGGCGAGGCCACGTCTTCGACGCGCTCGCCTTCCCATAGCCCGGCGGCGCCACGAAAGGTCGCCAGGCCGCTTTCGGCGCTGATCCCGGCACCGGTCAGCACGAAGACACGGTCCTCTTGGCGAATCATAATCTGATTGGGCTGTGCTGTCTTACTTCGCTGCGTTGGCTTACTTCGCTTCATAATTCCGCATCCTGAATTGGCATCTCAATTCGCGCCAAGGCCTTTTGATTGAGCTTGGAGCGAGGCGGCGAAATGTTCCAGCACGTAGGGCCAATCGTGGCCACCAGGATAGATATGTGCCTCGTGCGCAATCCCGCGCTGGGTGAGCAGTTTGTCCATGGACAGGGTTCCAACATTGAATCCATAGCGATCCTGGGCGCCGCAATCGAAATAGATCACCATATGCCTCAGCGCGGACACGGGAACGTTGCGCGCCAGACGGAACGGCGAGTTCTTTTCGTAGAACGCCGTATCGGGTGGATCGCCGAAGACTCTGCCCATCAATTTTTGCTGCCACTCCGAAGAGAGCTCCGGCGGCAGGTGCTCAATCAGCGCGGGCATGTTGGCGCTGACGGCGGAAAACATTCCGGGATACTTGAATGCATAGTGCAGCGCTCCATAGCCGCCCATGGAGACGCCGAGGATTCCACGCTGCGAACGAGTCTTTCCGATGCGATATTTTTTCTCCATGGCGGGCAGAAACTCATGCAGGAAAAAATCTTCATAGCGGAATTTTCCGTCCCTGGAGTTGATGTAGAACGAGGCGAAGCCGGCCGGAGCCAGGACCACGAACTCGCCAATTTTCTTCTCGCGCATCAGGCGGTCATAGATCGACCACCCGCCGAGGTTCACCAGCGACTGCTCGTTGTCTCCCAAGCCATGCAAATAATAAGCCACCGGATAACGGCGAGCTTTGTCTTCTGCGTAACTGGGAGGAAGCATCGCGCAATAAGGCACCTCGCGAGCAAGAATCTTGCTCTCCAGCGTGGAGCATTCCACCTTTGAATGAGCAGCGGGGGACTGAGCAACGCTGAGCGGACCCAACATAAGAAGGAATCCAAGCACCGCAATCCCGCGACTTTCAGCTTTCATTTCATCCATGCCGATTCATTGATCTATCTCGATGCAGCGTCATTCGTAGCGCAGGGCCTGCACCGGGTCGAGGCGGGCGGCGCGGGCGGCCGGATATATGCCCGCCAAGACACTGACCAGCACCGCGAAAACCACGGCTCCGGCGACCAGCCATAGCGGAACCGTCCAAAGATTTTCCGCCGGCATTTTCATTTTGTGCAGGTAAATATTGGTACCGAAGTTAATGGCGCGTCCGATGACCCACCCCAGCGCTACGCCCAATGCGCCACCGACTAATCCCATGGTGGCGGCTTCGGCGAAGAAGAGTTTCTTTACGTCGGCATCGCTGGCGCCCAGGGCCTTCATGATTCCGATCTCACGGCGCCGCTCCAGGACCGCCATGACCAGCGTATTCACAATCGCCAGCGAAGCCACGGCCAGAGCCAGCGAGCCGAAGATTCCGAGGAACATATCCAACACGGCAAAAAAGCGGCGAATACTCTTGGTCGCGTCAAGATAGGAGTAGGCCGAGTAGTTCATCTTCTTTACCGACTCTTCGACTTTCTCGGCGTAGGCTGCGGATTTCATGCGCACCGCGAGCATCGAATAGGTGCGCGCACCGGGCGCGGATCGTACCAGTTGCTGCGTATCCGCAGGCTGCATCAGGTTCATGGCCTCGGCGGTCCGGGTGGGCAGAAAGACGCGGGCGCGACTGATCATGCGCATGCCGCCAAACGGCTCGTCATCCAATAATCCGACGACGCGGAACGGCTTTTCCTTGCGCTCGATGCTGAAGCTGCTGCTGTCCCCATTCTGACGCTCGGCGTAGCGCACGATCAGCGTCTTGCCGAGCACGGATTCCGGATTCGTCTCCAACTTCTTGGCGAAGTCACGCTGCACCAGAACTTCATCGGCATTGGCGGAGCTGAAAAACCTGCCATCAACTTTTTCGACCGCGTCCTCATCGCGCGCGGACTGTGGAAGCCCTGCCAACAGAGTGAAATTGGTTTTATCGCCGTACTCTACCTCGGCCATCGCACGCATCTCGGGAGCAACTTCCTCGACTCCGGGCAGCGCCTCAATTTTTTTGCGCGCATCGTCGTTGAGCACGGGAGACTCTTCGGGCTTGGCGTCGGCGTTCTGCTCCATGTTGCGCATGTCCTGCTTGCTGGTAACAAAAACGGTCTGGAACATTCCAGACTTCATGAGCTGGTGATTGGCAAATCCCTGCAGACCGATGCCGAGCGAAAGCATGGCGACCAGCGAGGCGACACCCACGGCAATTCCCATGGTGGTGAGCGCGTTCCGCAGGCGCGCATTGCGCATGTTGCGGCCCGCAAGTTCAAACAGATCCTGGCGGTTCATGGCAGCGCCTCCACGGTGGAAACCAGCTTTCCATCAGCCATGTGCAGGGATTTGCGAGCGTAGCGCGCGGCCAGTGCCGGATCGTGCGTCACCATCAAGACGGTCACTCCCATTTTTTCGTTCAACTGGGTGAGCAGAGCCATCACTTCCTGACCGTTGCGGCTGTCCAGATTGCCGGTTGGCTCGTCGGCCAGCAACACGGAAGGCCGGTTGGCCAGAGCACGCGCGATCGCCCCGCGCTGCTGCTCGCCGCCGCTGAGTTCGGTGGGCTTATGGCCGGCACGTTGGGCCAGTCCGACATTGGTCAGCAATTCGAGCACACGATGGCGCCGCTCGGCGCGTGGGGTTTCGGCAAAGCGCAGGGGCAATTCGATGTTGTCAGCCAAAGTCATGGTGGGCACAAGGTTGAAGGATTGAAAGATCATGCCGACGGTAAGCCGGCGGTAGCGAGCCAGCGCCTCGGAGTCCATTGTGCTCAGATCCCGACCAGCCACTAGTATTCTGCCCGCGCTCAACCGGTCGAGTCCGGCGAGAAGGTTCAGCACGGTGGATTTGCCTGAACCCGACGGCCCCAAGAGCGCGGCAAACTCGCCGCGGGAGATGGTGAAGCTGACATCATTGACTGCCCGTACGGTGGTTTCGCCCATGGCGTAATAACGGCTGGCGCTACATACCTCGATGGCAACCGTGTCAGTCTCTTCCATTTTCCCCATTTCCTTAAGTGCAATCATCTAGTGTATTGGACGCTCCATGAAAGAGATACGGCGCAACCAGCCCTCCAGTTCTGCTATTTCGCGACATTTCACGACAAGGGCTGACAATTCTTGCTTTTTACCGTTGACCTCGGCTGCACTCTCTGGTTAGGATTAATGCAAATGACGTCTCTGCTAAATCACCGCCATCACCACCATCACCATACGGCGATTGAGTCGGCGGAGGCGCGTGGATCCCTGTAAAAGGCAATCATCCAAGCACTGGCCCGCTGGCGCAATCACAACCAGCGGGTTTTTTGTTTTTTGACCGCGACGTGTGATTGCCCCAGAAAAGCCAGCCCAGAGAGGAATGGAACAATGCAGATAGATTTTGAAAAGATGGGGGGACTCGCCCCGGCGATCGTTCAGGATGCCGACAACGGCGAGGTTCTCATGGTGGGCTTCATGAACCAGGAGGCGCTCGACAAGACGCTTCAGACTGGCTACGTAACCTTCTACAGTCGCACCCGCAACAAACTGTGGACCAAAGGAGAGACCAGCGGCAATCGTCTGCGTCTGACTTATGCGGCCACCGATTGCGATAACGATACGGTTCTCTGCAAGGTTCAGGTTGAGGGCGACGGCCTGGTCTGCCACGAAGGTACGCGCTCCTGCTTTACCAAACCCATGAGCTTCACCGCTTCGGAGGCCTCCAATGCCTAAGATTCGCCTCGGTATTCCCAAGGGCTCGCTGCAGGATGCGACGATCGCATTGTTTGCCGCTGCGGGATTCAAGATCTACGCCAATGGCCGTTCGTATTTTCCGACCACCGACGATCCGGAACTGGAATGCATGTTGATCCGGGCTCAGGAGATGGCGCGCTACGTTGAGCAAGGCGTGCTGGACGCCGGGCTTACGGGGCTCGACTGGGTGGTTGAAAGCGGACGCAAGGTGGAAGCCGTTTGCGACCTCATTTACTCCAAGCAGAGCCGTGGAGGCGTGCGCTGGGTGCTGGCCGTGCCGGAAGATTCGACCGTGCAATGCGCGTGTGATCTGGCCGGCAAAACCATTGCAACCGAACTGGTCGAGGTGACAAAGAATTACTTTGCCTCCAAGAACGTGCCGGTGCAGGTTGATTTCAGCTGGGGCGCCACCGAAGTGAAGCCTCCGATGCTGGCCGACGCCATCGTCGAGGTTACCGAGACGGGAAGTTCGCTGCGGGCCAATCGTCTGCGCATTGTGGAGACTGTACTCGAATCCAACACCCAGGTGATCGCGAACAAAAAAGCCTATGCCGATGAATGGAAGCGGCGCAAGATCGACAACATTGCATTGATGCTGCAGGGCGCGATCGCCGCCCAGGGACGCGTTGGACTGATGCTGAACGTGCGGCAGAAGGATTTGCAGGCCGTGCTCGCCGTGCTGCCCGCACTCAACTCGCCCACGGTTTCCGCACTCAGCAACTCCGAGTGGGTCGCCGTCAATACCATCCTCGAAGAAACGGTTGTGCGCGATGTGATTCCCCGGCTAAAGGCAGCGGGCGGTACCGGAATCGTCGAATACCCGCTGAACAAGGTGGTGATGTAATGAGACTGCTCAATGGCGAGGAGGCGGCGCAAGCTGTCGCCTCGCTCGCTCATCGCTATGCGTCGTTTGATCCCGCCGTGGAGCAGACTGTCGCCGGGATCGTGAACCAGGTACGCACTGGAGGCGACGCGGCGCTGCTCGAATACGCGCAGAAATTCGACGGACTCGCCGAAGGCGCAGCAATGCGCGTCTCCGCGGAAGAGTTGCAGGCAGCGGTGGGCATGGTGAGCGCGGAGTTTATTCGCGCCATTGAGATTGCGGCAAAAAATATCCGCAACTTTGCCGAGTGGCAACTGCCCCGGCCCTGGATTCGCACGATTCATCCGGGGTTGCGCGTCGGCCAGGCGATCCGCCCGCTGGAGTCGGTGGGATGCTACGCCCCGGGTGGGCGCTATCCCCTGCCCTCGACCGTGCTGATGACGGTGATTCCCGCGCAGGTGGCAGGCGTGGGGCGCATCGCCGTAGCCTCGCCGAACCCTGCGCCAGAGACCCTGGCGGCCGCGGCGCTGATCGGCGTTACGGAGTTCTACCGCATCGGCGGAGCGCAGGCGATTGCCGCATTTGCCTACGGCACGCAAAGCATTCCAAGGGTCAACAAAATCGTCGGCCCCGGCAATACCTATGTCACTCTGGCGAAAAAGCTGGTGGCCTTTGATTGCGGCATCGACTTCCTGGCCGGGCCGACCGAGATTGTCTATTGCGCGACGGAGGGCAATGCGGAGTTCATCGCCAGCGACCTGATCGCCCAGGCGGAGCACGACCCGGAGGCGCTTGCCATCTTCGTCACCGCCAGCACTCGTCTGGCAAAATCAGTGATCAAGCACACGATGGCCATGGCGGAGGACAATGCGATTGCCAAACAGGCGCTGGAGGCACGCGGCGTGGTGCTGGTCGCCAAGAGCCGCAAACAGGCGATTGAATGGACCAATGAACTCGGCGGAGAGCACGTCAGCGTGCCCCCGGAAGACGTATACGACGTCAAGTGCGCGGGCTCAATCTTCCTCGGCGACTATACGGCACAGGCGCTGGGAGACTACGCCAGCGGTCCGAATCACACCCTGCCCACGGGCAATGTGGCGCGCTATCGCGGCGGCCTCAATGTGATCGATTTCGTGCGCATCATTACCCTCCAGGAAGCGAGCCGCAAAGGCCTGGAGAAGATTGCCCCGACGGTCACGTTGCTGGCCGAAGCCGAGGGTTTGAAAGGCCATGCCGCGAGCATCCGGGTGAGGCTGGCGAAATGAGTACTAAGCTGCGGGCCCGCCGCACCGTCGAAACCCTGAAGGAGTATCATCCACCTCTTGGAGGACGCGACGGACTGCGCCTGGACTTCAATGAGAACGTAGATGGCTGCTCACCTCGCGTGCTTCAGACCCTGCACTCCATCACCGCCGAAACGCTGAACAAATATCCCGAGCGCGAACCCGGCGAACGGGCGGTCGCGGAGCATCTCGGAATTGCCTCCGAGCAGGTGCTGCTGACCAACGGCGTGGATGAAGCGATTCACCTGCTTGCGGAAACCTATCTGGAACCGGGGGACGAGACGCTGATCGGCGTACCCACGTTCAGCATGTATGAGATCTACGCGCTGGCGACCGGCGCGGTGGTTCGTACGGTGCAATCCGGCGAGGCGCTCGACTTTCCGGCCAGCGAATTGCTGCAGGCAATCACGCCGAAGACCCGGCTCATCTGCATCGCCAATCCTAATAATCCCACCGGGGCAATCGCCGCCCGCGAGCAATTGCTGGCGATTGTGCAGGCGGCGCCGCAGGCCGCCGTTTTGATCGACGAAGCCTACATTCATTTCGGCGGCGAGAGCCTGCTCGATCAGGTGGGCATCATCGACAATCTCCTCGTCAGCCGGACTTATTCGAAGGCGTATGGACTCGCAGGCTTCCGGCTGGGCGCGCTACTTGGTTCGGCTGGACAGTTGAAGATGCTGCGTCGGGTCGCGTCTCCCTACAACGTGAACGGCATTGCGCTCACCTGCCTGCCGGGCGCACTCGACGATCGCGAGTACATCAGCGGCTACATTGCACAGGTTCTCGAAGGCCGCAGCCGACTCGAACAGTTCTACCGGGAGCACAATATTCACTACTGGCCTTCGCAGGCGAATTTTGTGCTGGCATACTTTGGCGACTACCGCATCGCTTTTGTGGAGCAGATGCGGCGGCGCGGCATTCTGGTGCGCGACCGCAACAGCGATCCTGGCTGCGCGGGCTGCGTCCGCATAACGCTTGGCAATCGTCTGCAGACCGAGCGCCTTTTGCGCGCACTACCCGAGGTACTCGCCAGCATTGGCTTTACGCCGCAGGCGCGTCCCACTCTCGCCAAGGAGGCGCGATGACCAAAGTGAAAACCTTGCCCCCAATCCTGCCGCGCGGCACGGAGCTGGAACGCATCACTACGGAAACACAGATTGCGCTCGCGCTCAACATTGACGGTACCGGGATCTACAAGGTGGAGACCGGCATTCGCTTCTTTGACCACATGCTGGAGTTGTTCACCCGCCACGGCGGATTCGATCTGGCCCTGGCCTGCCGCGGCGATCTCGATGTCGATCAGCACCACACCGTCGAAGACGTTGGCATTGCGCTGGGCGAAGCTTTCGATCGCGCACTGGGCGACAAGAAGGGGATTCTGCGCGCGGGATATTTCCTGATGGCGATGGATGAAACCCTGGGCATCGCCGCCGTGGACCTGAGCGGCCGTGCCGCGTGCGTGGTGGATACCAAGGTGCGAGTGCGCATGGTCGGCGATCTCCAGAGCGAGTTGGTCTTCGACTTCTTTGAGGGATTCGCCCGCGGAGCGCGGGCCAACGTGCACCTGAAAACCATGTATGGACGCTCCAACCATCACAAGATCGAGGCGCTGTTCAAGGCTTTTGCGCGCGCGCTGCGCGCGGCTTGCAGCAAGGATCAACGGCTGGCGGAGATGTTGCCATCGACCAAGGGGCTTCTGTAAATGATTACGCTCATCGACTACAAGGCTGGCAACCTGACCAGCGTGCGCAAGGCTTTCACCCATCTTGGACAGGAGACCGTGGTCACCGACGATCCAGGGCGGGTGCGCGATGCGCAGGCACTGGTGCTGCCCGGAGTCGGCCACTTCTGCACCACCGAGCGACTGGCTACGAGTGGCGTGCGCGATGCCGTGTTGCAGGCGATTGAGCGCGGCACTCCGTTCCTCGGCATCTGCGTGGGGATGCAGTGGCAGTTTGCAGGCTCGACGGAAGCTCCTGAGACCCTGGGACTGGCGCTCTTTGAAGGCAGTTGCAAGCGTTTCGAGACCACGCTCAAAGTTCCGCACGTGGGCTGGAACCAGATTCGCCGCACAGCGGAGGGGCAGCATTCGCATCTGCTCAAGGGAGTGCCGGACGATAGCTTTGTTTATTTCACGCACTCCTATCGTGCGCCGGTGGTTGCCGGGGTCTCTGCCGTTACCGACTATGGTGAGACGTTTGCCGCCTGCGTGGAGCGGGACAATGTCTTCGGCGTACAGTTCCATCCCGAAAAATCTGGTGACACCGGTCTGTGCATTCTCAAGAACTTTTGCGACTATGCCAACGAAAGGAGCACGCGATGAGCACAGGAATCACCAAACGCATTATTGCCTGCCTGGACGTGACCAAGGGCCGCGTCGTCAAAGGTGTGCAGTTTGTAGACCTGATTGACGCTGGAGACCCGGCTGAGCTCGCACATCTCCACGCCACCAGCGGCGCCGATGAAATCGTATTGCTCGATATTACAGCCACTAGCGACGCGCGTCCCATTCTGATCGACGTGGTGCAGCGCACCGCACGCCAACTATTTGTGCCTTTCACGGTAGGCGGCGGAGTGCGCTCGCTGGACGATGCGGCGGCGATTTTTGACGCCGGCGCCGACAAGATCAGCATCAATTCCGCGGCGATCAAAGCTCCGGAAATCATCACGGAAATTGCCGACCGCTTTGGCTCGCAGGCGGTCATCGTTGCGATTGATGCCAAGCGCAAGGCTGGTGCCGCGGTTTCCGCCGAGGGCACGGTGCCGGCCGAGGTCTATCTCGCCGGAGGTCGCATCGCCACCGGACGTGATGCCGTGGAATGGGCGCGCGAAGCCGAGTCACGCGGCGCTGGAGAGATCCTGCTTACCTCGATGGATTGCGATGGAACCCGCACCGGCTTCGATTGTCCGCTGACCGCAGCCGTGGCCAAAGCGGTCAACATTCCGGTGATTGCCAGCGGCGGCGCGGGCTCGGGCGATCACTTTGTGGATGTCTTCAAAGCCGGATGCGCCGATGCCGCGCTCGCCGCCTCAATCTTCCACTTTGGCATTCACGATGTGCGTGAATTGAAGGCGCAGTTGCAGCGCGAAGGCATCCCGGTGCGGTTGCCGTGTTGACGACGTTTCGATAACGGCACAGAAGGCCTCTGCGTACTACCGACACTAACTACTCAGGACACAAAACCAAGATGCTTATTCCTTCAATCGATCTCATGGGCGGTAAGGTCGTCCAGCTGGTGCAGGGCAAAAAGAAGGCGCTCGAATTCGACGACCTTCAATATTGGATCGACCGCTTTCTTCCCTATCCGACGGTGCAGTTGATCGACCTGGATGCGGCCATGGGCAAAGGCGAAAACACGGCCCTCATTCATCACATCTGCCAGCACCTTCCAGTGCAGGTCGGCGGCGGCATCCGCTCGGTCGAAGCCGCCTCGAAAATGTTGCAGGCGGGAGCCAAGAAAGTCATCATCGGCTCCGCGCTGTTGAAGAACGGCGCGGTGGACATTGAGATGGCGCAGGCTCTGGCACACTATGCAGCACCGGCGCGCCTGCTCTTCGCGGTCGATTCCCGTGGCGGCAAGGTCGCGATCAAAGGCTGGCAGGAAGGTACCACGCTGACGCCGGAAGAAATGATGCGGCAGACTGGGGAATACTGCTCCGGCTATCTCTACACCCACATCGACACCGAAGGCACGATGAGCGGTTTTCCCTTCGAGGTGGTCGCGGGGCTGAAGGCTGCGACCACGCGCAAGCTCATCGTCGCCGGTGGAATAAAGTCGATGGACGAAGTGAACCGGCTTGACGCCCTGGGCGTGGACTCCGTGGTGGGCATGGCCGTGTACACCGGCGCCCTGCAGGCGTAGAGCTTTGCTGCAACTAAGCTGCCGGAGACAACTCCCGGCGGCTTTCATTTGCGCAAATTCCTCACCCTGCGGTCGAAATTGCGAATCTTACTTTGGAGCCCTACCTTCGTAGCGGCGTTCTCTGGCTTTTGATACCCTTTGCGGTGGAGCAAAAGTCGGTATTCACGTCAGCAAAGTCCCGGAACTCCATCCCGGGCCAGGAGTAAAGTGCCGCAGGCTCAAGTTATTTCGCCGGTTGAATCATCCGTTGAACGCAGCCCTGAAAGCCAAGAGAGAGGGCGTATTTTCGATCTTTTCCGCCGCTGGGGCTATCTGCAGGCCGATCTCGATCCGCTCGGCCACTTTCCCCGTATGGATTACTCAGAACTGCGGGTGAGCGGGGCAGATGCGGATCGTGCGCGCAAAATTTACTGCGGCACGGTCGGGGTTGAGTTCATGCACATTCCTGATCCGGAGCGCCGTCAATGGATCATCGACCGAATGGAGGGCCCCCAGCCCGAGGTCAATCGCGAAGTGATTCTGAAGCAACTGGTGGAAGCCGACATCTTCGAGCAAATGCTTCAGACGCTCTACATCGGCACCAAGCGTTTCTCTCTGGAAGGCAACACTGCCCTGATTCCACTGATGGAGGAGATTCTCTCGGGAGCCGCCACACTGGGGGCCAAGGAATGTGTCATGGCGATGAGCCATCGCGGGCGCCTCGCCGCGGTTTGCAACACCGTGGGCCGCTCTGCTGCCGAAATTTATGCGGGCTTTGAAGACGTCGACCCACGCTCCGTGCTGGGCGGGGGAGACGTGAAATATCATCAGGGCGCCACCGGGTACCGCGAGATCAATGGACACCGCATGGAGATTCGCTTGGTCAGCAATCCCAGCCATCTGGAAGCGGTCGATCCGGTTGCGTTGGGGCGCGTGCGCGCCAAGCAAATCCGGCGAGGCGCGGAAGGCAAGCGCCAGACGCTGCCCGTCGTTATGCATGGCGACGCCGCTTTTGCCGGGCAGGGCATTTGGGCCGAGACTCTGAACCTGAGCTGCCTGCGGGGCTTTAGTGTGGGCGGCACGATCAATATTCTTGTCAACAACCTGATCGGTTTCACCACGAATCCCAGCGAGTATGCCAGCGGGCGCTTTGCCAGCGACATCGCTAAACGGTTGCCAATTCCGATCTTCCACGTAAATGCGGAAGACCCTGAGGCGGTGGTTCGCATTGGCCGGCTGGCGCTGGAATACCGGTACCAGTTCGGCTCAGACGTGCTGATTGACCTCATCGGCTACCGTCGCCACGGGCACTCGGAAATCGATGACCCTACGATCACCCAGCCCATTGTCTACGCCAAAATCAAGGCCCACCCGCCACTCTATGAGATTTACGCGAAGCGGCTCGGCATCGATGTGGCGAACCAGGTTGCGGAAGCCAAGGCCCGCTATCAGCAAGCCAAGGTGGATGCCAGGAACATGACCAAGAAGCCGGGGCTCTACAAGCTTCCCGAGTATTGGAGCGGATTCAAGGGCGGCAAATGGTCCTCCGATCTTGAGGTTGATACCGGAGTGGCGCAGGCTGAGCTCACGCGTCTGGGCCTGAAGCTTGGCGAATTCCCGACGGACTTTCACATACATCCTAAGGTCGCCGCTCTGCTCAAACAGCGCCAGGAAATGGCCACCGGCAAGCGCCCCATCGACTACGGTATGGCCGAAGCCCTGGCCTTTGCCAGCCTCGCCACCAGTGGCGTTCCGATTCGAATGAGCGGGCAGGATACGCGCCGCGGTACTTTCAATCATCGCCACTCCTGTCTCATCGACGTGGAAGATGAGAGCGAATACATGCCGCTGCAACACCTCTCGCCCGACCAGGCGTTCGTCGAGATCTACAACTCCGAGCTGTCCGAGGCCGCCGTTCTCGGCTTTGAGTACGGATTCAGCCGCGATTATCCGGAGGCGCTTACGCTTTGGGAGGCACAGTTCGGCGACTTCGCCAACGGCGCACAGATCGTGATTGATCAGTTCATCAGCGCCGGCGAAGAAAAATGGGGCCTGCTTTCCGGGCTGGTTCTATTGCTTCCGCATGGCTACGAGGGCCAGGGACCGGAGCATTCCAGTGCCCGGATCGAGCGCTATCTGCAACTGTGCGCACGCGACAATATGCAGGTGTGCCAGCCCTCCTCGGCGGCTCAGTTCTTCCATCTGCTGCGCCGTCAGGCTCTGCGCAAATGGCGCAAGCCGCTGATTTGCTTCACGCCGAAAAGCATGTTGCGACACCCTGACGCAGCCAGCGATTTAGCCGCACTCAGCGCTCCCCGCTTTAGGACCGTCATTCCGGACACCCACGCTGTTCCGCCCAAGGTGATGCACATCGTGCTCTGCACGGGCAAGATCGGCCACGATCTGGAGGCTGAACGCAAGCGCCTGAACAACACCAACACGGCAATCCTGCGATTGGACCAGATTTATCCCTTCCCGGAACAAGACATTTTAGACGCCCTGGCACCTTACAAGAATGCCCACGAATTGGTATGGGTGCAGGAAGAGCCAGCCAACATGGGCGCGCACAGCTTTGTAAAGCCGCGTCTACGCCGCCTGGTGGGAGAGAAGTTGCCCGTACGCTCGATCAAACGTCAGGCGGCAGCGAGCCCCGCAACCGGCTCCGGCAAAGCTCACCTGATGGAGCAACACACACTGGTTTCTATGGCTTTCTACAGCTAGAAGATTCTCGTTCGCGAATGAGAATCCCACGGCGTTTGCTGCATCGTCGTTCTCAGTTCCTGGAGCGCGGCATCGGCGGCATCGAGCCGGATCAGACCGGTGTAAGGAGAGTCCAGATCGAGCACCGCATAAATTGTGATGGAGATGACAGCGGCGTAGATCAGACTATGCAGCCAGCTCCGCTGATTTCCCTTCGTCATGGCATAGCCGGCCAGCACACCGCTGCACAGCGCAATGCATATTAATAACACAAGTATGGGGAAAGGCAGATGCGTGCTTAGCGCAATCGAGCGCGCGGTAGTAACATCGATCATCTCATTGAGTGCCGGCAGCAGTAGCCTGCCTATGTTCTGAGATGTGTCCGACCGGCTGGCGTCTACCGCCCGCTCCCATATTTCGTCCTGTAATCGGGAAACGATGACAACTGCCTTGGCGTGGGCGGAGTGGTCTGAAAGGGTCTCATAGACCTGCAGCCGTGCATCCAGATAATCGCGAAACAGGTGACGCATTTCCGTTTGTTCGTTGCCCGGCAGCAGATCCAGCCTCAGGTATGCCGTGCCAATCGCATTGGTCTCTCGCACAATCAATTCGCGCTTCGCGTCGAGGCGTGTTTCTCCCCCAGAGAAGCTAAAGGCAAGAAGAAGACCGAGCAATCCGAAAATGGCAGCTTCAATTACCGCGCTGCCGCCATCGAGTTCCCTGCGGTGCGCGTTCAGCCGGCGTCCAGTCCGGAATCCAGCCTCTAAACACGCCAGCATCCCGGCGAAGAGCACGAGTGACAGGGCGACCGCGCGATCAACGGAAAGCATGCGCGACAGTAAAAGCATGCGCGACAGTATATGCCAAAGGAGACATGCGCTGCGTTATTTGCGCTTCCTGCACTCCGCAAAACGGCGACTGAGTTAAACTAAGTACATTCGTCTGGAAACGACGGAGAATCTGGTCGGGCCTGTAGCTCAACGGTCAGAGCAGAGGACTCATAATCCTTTGGTTGTAGGTTCGAATCCTACCAGGCCCACCATTATTTTCAATCACTTACAGAATTGATAATTAGGCCTACTGATTCCTGGTCAGTTGAGCGTACGTGTTTATTCCGATTTGTCATTGTCTTTTCAATTACTTACAGAGTTGATGATTTCTTGGTATGCCGCAAAGTGTGTCATACCAAGCGGTAGGCTCCCGGATCGAACTCGTATGCAAACTCTCTTCGGCAACGGATCCGCTCAGAACTGGTCACCGTTCGTGATATCATGGCCACGGTAAATATCACGGCCATGATATATATCTTGGCCACGGTGTTCATATGCCAGTGCACAGTGAGCGACAAGAAAAAGACGATTTCAGAGATCTTCTAATCGATCTCTTCCGACGATCTGGTGGGCACGTCGTGCGAGAGCCGGTTGCGGAAGATATGCGCGCAGACCTGGTCGTGGAGTACGGAGACAAGAAATACCTGATCAAATGCAAGCGGTCGTCCGAAGGGAGACGTGACCGGTTGGTGCCGCTGTTGTCGCAGGCAGTGCTTGAGGCGCAGGCAAAGGCTCGGCAGTTTGGGGAACCATTTGTTCCCATGGCTGTCGTGGCCGCCCCACGAATCTCAGACGCAGTTTCTGATCAGGTCAAGCAATTCGCCCACAGCTATGCACCAAACGTAGCCATCGGGATCATTGATGGGGAAGGGCTTCGCGCATTCTTTGGGCATGGTCTGGATGCGCTTAATGCCAAGCGTCAGTTCTCCCGCAGAAATCACCTGGCGGCTCCATCTCCTTCGGTCCACCTCTTCTCCGACCTCAATCAGTGGATGCTGAAGGTTCTACTCTCCTCATGCGTTCCGGATTCCATGCTTTCGGCCCCGAGGGGAGAGTATCGAAATGCTTCTCAGTTGGCCGAAGCATCCGGTGTGTCGGCGATGAGTGCGTTTCGGCTCGTGCGGCAATTATCAAAGGAGGGATTCCTTGACGAAGGTGAAGAGTTTCTGAAGATTGTC
>Ga0181525_10001484_pt1 | contig 19966 bp, 20 predicted proteins | sample PEATcosm2014_Bin_48_FD_121100 | JGI IMG/M metagenome (GOLD analysis project Ga0181525, IMG submission 121100) | Peatland microbial communities from MTU Mesocosm Facility, Houghton, MI, USA - PEATcosm2014_Bin06_10_metaG | ecosystem: Environmental > Terrestrial > Soil > Wetlands > Peat | place...
CCGCTTCCGCCGCGACCTCGGCAAAATCGAAGAAGCCTACCAGGAAGTCGCCCGCCGCCTCGGAATCCTCCCCGAAGCCGGCACCCGCGACATGAAGGGCCCGGAGATGATGCAATGAAAGCCGTCGTCACCATCATGCTGAAAAACGGCGTGCTCGACCCCCAGGGCAAAGCCATCGGCCACGCCCTGAACAACCTGGGCTTCCCCCAGGTGGGCGAAGTCCGCGCCGGTAAAATCATCGAGCTGGAACTGACCGAAACCGACCGCGCGATGGCCCAGGCCGCCGTTGAGGATATGGCAAATAAGCTGCTCGCCAATACGGTGATCGAGAGCTTTAAGGTTGAGATTGTAGGTTAAGCACTTCGTTTTTGAAAAAAAGAAGCAAAAAACTTTTATAAATTGGGGGCGTTGTCCTCGACGAAGCCCCCAAGTTTCAGAAAAGTTTTTGCTTCTTTTTTCAAAAAGAAGCCTTCTTTACTTCCCCTTCGCTCCAGGGCAGGAGACCCCCATGAAAGCAGGCATTCTTCTCTTCCCCGGCATTAACCGTGAGCGCGACATGGCGCTTGCCGTGCGCCAGAGCTTCGGCGCCGAGCCGCGCATCATCTGGCACAAAGAGACGGACCTTTCCGGGATTGACCTCGTCATCATCCCCGGCGGCTTCTCCTTTGGCGATTACCTGCGCTGCGGCGCGATGGCGGCGCAGAGCCCGATCATGCGCGCGGTGAAAGACCATGCGGCGCGCGGCGGTTATGTGCTGGGCGTGTGCAACGGCTTCCAGATCCTCACCGAAACCGGCCTGCTGCCTGGGGCATTGCTGCGCAACGCGGGCCTGCGCTTCCTCTCGATGGACACCACCTTGAGCGTCGAGCGCAACGACACCGTCTTCACCGCCAAATACGCCAAGGGCGAAATCTTCCGCTCCCCCATGGCGCATGGCGACGGCAACTACACGGCGGACGAGCCCACGCTGGACCGGCTGGAGGGCGAGAACCTCGTCGCCTTCCGCTACGCCGACGAGAACCGCAACGGCTCGGCGCGCAGCATCGCGGGCATTTACTCGCCGAACCTGCGCGTCCTCGGCCTGATGCCGCACCCTGAAAACCTCGTGGACCCGCTGATGGGCGGCACCGATGGCAAACCCCTCTTTGACTCACTGGCGGCTGCATGAAACCGGTTAACGCTGATCTCGCAAAATCCTTCGGCCTCAACGCCGGGGAATACGCCAAAGTCCTGGAAATCATGGGCCGCGTGCCGAGCTTTACCGAGCTTGGCATCTTCTCGGTCATGTGGTCGGAGCATTGCTCCTACAAATCGTCGCGCGTGTGGCTCAAGGAACTGCCCACCAAAGCCCCCTGGGTCATCCACGGCCCCGGTGAAAACGCCGGCGTGATCGACATCGGCGAGGGCCTCGCCGCCATCTTCAAGATGGAATCGCACAACCACCCCAGCTTCATCGAACCGTACCAGGGTGCGGCGACCGGCGTCGGCGGCATTCTGCGCGATGTCTTCACCATGGGTGCCCGCCCCATCGCCAACCTCAACGCGCTGCGCTTCGGCGACCCGGCGCTGCCCGTCACCAAGCGCGTGGTGGACGGCGTGGTGCGCGGCATCGGCGGTTACGGCAATTGCGTCGGCGTACCCACGGTCGGCGGCGAGGTGAATTTCCACCCCGCCTATAACGGCAACCCGCTGGTCAACGCCATGACCGTCGGCATCGCCGCGCAGGACAAAATCTTCCTCTCCGCCGCTGCGGGCATCGGCAACCCGGTGGTCTATGTCGGCTCCAAAACCGGCCGCGACGGCATCCACGGCGCCACCATGGCCAGCACCGAATTTGACGCCAACTCGGCGGAGAAACGCCCCACCGTGCAGGTCGGCGACCCGTTCACCGAAAAACTCCTGATCGAAGCCTGCCTGGAGCTGATGCAGACCGACGCCATCGTCGCCATCCAGGACATGGGCGCCGCCGGCCTCACCTCCTCCTCCGTCGAGATGGCGGGCAAGGGCGGCGTCGGCATCGAGCTGATCATGGACAACGTGCCGCAGCGCGAAACCGGCATGTCGGCCTATGAGATGATGCTCTCCGAGAGCCAGGAGCGCATGCTCCTGGTGATCAAACCGGAGCGAAGCGAAGCCGCGCGCGCCATTATCGAGAAATGGGACCTGGACTACGCCGTCATCGGCCACATCACGGATACGGGCCGCATCGTCATCAAGCATCACGGCGAGACCGAGGCCGACATCCCCCTGGCCCCGCTCTCGGACGCCGCCCCGCTCTACCACCGCCCCTACGTGGAAGCGCCCAAGCCCGCCCCGCTCGGCCCGGTCTCCAGCCCCCTCGGCCTGGACGAAGCCCTGCTGAAACTCATCGCCAGCCCGGATTTGTGCTCCCGCCGCTGGATTTTCGACCAATACGACTCCACCGTCGGCGGCCAGACGGTCAAACGCCCCGCCCAGGCGGACGCCGCCATCGTGCGGCTGGAGGGCACCAACCGCGCCCTCGCCATCACCACCGACTGCACCCCGCGCTACTGCGTGGCCGACGCCGAACAAGGCGGCGCGCAAGCCGTCGCCGAAGCCTGGCGCAACATCACCGCCACCGGGGCGCTGCCGCTCGCCGTCACCGACAACATGAATTTCGGCAACCCGGAAAAGCCGGAAGTCATGGGCCAGTTCGTCAGCGCCGTTAAAGGCATGGCCGCCGCCTGCATCGCGCTGGATTTCCCGGTCGTCTCGGGTAACGTCTCGCTCTATAACGAGACCGAAAGCCGCGCGATCCTCCCCACCCCCGCCATCGGCGCGGTCGGCGTGCTCGAAGACGCGTCCAAAGCCACCGGCTACGCCATCGCCCCCGGCCAAACCCTCATCCTCATCGGCGAGACCCAGGGCGAACTGGGCCGCTCCCTCTGGCTGCGCGAAATCCTCGGCCTTGAGGAAGGCGCCCCGCCGCCGGTGAGCCTCCTCACCGAGCGCCAAAACGGCGACTTCGTGCGCGGCCAAATCCTCTCCGGCAGCGTTGCCGCCTGCCATGACGTCTCCGATGGCGGCCTGCTCATCGCCTTGGCCGAAATGGCCCTGGCGGGTGACACCGGCATCGCCCTCACCGTGGAAAACAGCGCGGCTTTCTGGTTCGGCGAGGATCAGGCCCGCTACGTGCTGGCGGTGACAGACCCCGCCCCCCTGCTCGCCGCCGCCCAGGCCGCCGGGGTCGCCGCCCTCACGCTCGGCACCACCCAGGCCCAAAATTATTTGACTCTCCCCCAGGGCGTCGCCATATCACTGACACAGTTGCGCGAGGCTCATGAGCGGTTTTTCCCCGCCTGGTTCGCCCTGTAAGGAACCAAAACATGGCGATGACGGCTAGCGAAATCGAAAAGCTGATCAAAAGCGCATTCCCCGATGCGCAGATTACCATTGAAGATCTGGCCGGCGACAACGACCATTTCGCCGCCACCGTGGTCACCGAGGCGTTTCGCGGCGTCTCGCGCGTGCGCCAGCACCAGCTCGTTTACGCCGCCCTCCAAGGCCGCATGGGCGGCGAACTGCACGCCCTCGCTTTGCAAACCGCAGCCCCCGAATAAGGATTCTTGCCCCCATGACGAACCCGATCTTCGCCGACATCCAGGCCTCCATCGACTCCTCGCCGGTCCTGCTCTTCATGAAGGGCACCCCGATGTTCCCGCAATGCGGCTTCTCCGCCCGCGTCGTGCAGATCCTCAAACATGTCGGCGTGCCGTTTAAAACCGTGAACGTGCTGGAAGACGCCGAAGTGCGCGAAGGCATTAAAGCCTTCAGCAACTGGCCGACCATTCCCCAGCTCTACATCAAGGGCGAGTTCATCGGCGGCTGCGACATCATCACCGAGATGTATCAGGCTGGCGAGCTGCAAACCCTGCTGTCCGACAAGGGCATCAGCCAGGACAGCGCGGCCTAACCCGGCCGGCAATCCCCGCCCCCTCCGATGCGGTATGTTTTCATCACCGATGAGCTGCCGCGCCCCGGAACCTCCGGCCATCTGGCGCTGAATTTCGCCATCCTCTCCTGGCTCCAGGCCCAGGGGCATGAAGTCACCGTGCTCCTCCTCGGCGCGCGCATGTCCTGGCCGCTGGAGCGCTACGATCTCGCCCCCGTCGCCGGGCCGCAGGTCAAAAAACTCGGCAACCACCTGCTGGTCACCTCTGCGCTCGCCATCGCCCGTATCCTCCTGCGCGCCCTGGTCCGCCGCCTGCCTTTCGTCCTCAGCACCAAGCTCCGCACCGCCCGCCAAGGCGCGGACACCGTGCTGGGCCGCTTCTGCACCAAGCCCGAGGCCCGCTGGTGCGCCCGCTTCATCGCCCGCACCCGGCCGGACGCCGTTCTGGTGGACACCATCTTCCGCGCCCCCATCCTGGCCGAGCCGGAACTCGCCGGGGTGAACAGCGTGCTCATCGCGCATGACGTCTTCCACCGCCGCCACCGCGCCCTCCTCACCGCCGGATACAGCGTGCAGCCGCGCCAGCTCACCCGCGAGGACGAAGCCGCCCTGGCCTCGCACGCCCGCCACATCGCCGCCATCCAGCCGGACGAAGCCGCCCTCCTCGCCGCCATGTGCCCGGCGCAAAACGTCTTCACCGCCCCCATGCCGGCGCTGCCCTGCCCCGCCCTCCCCGGCACCTCGCGCCTGAAAGGCCGCCTGGTCTTCGTCGGCAGCGACTCACTGCCCAACCTCGACGGCCTGCGCTGGTTCCTCGCCGATGTCTGGCCCCTGCTGCGCCCCCACGGCATCACCCTGGACCTCGTCGGCGATTGCGGCCCGGCCCTACGCCAACTCCCCGACGGCGTCACCCGCCTCGGCCGCGTCAACGGCCTCGCCGTCGTCCTCCACCGCGCCGCCCTCGCCATCTCCCCCCTGCGCGTCGGCTCGGGCCTGAAAATCAAACTCCTCGACTACGCCCGCCACGGCCTCTTCACCGTCGCCACCCCCCCCAGCCTGCAAGGTTTCGCCCCCGACGAAGCCGAACCCTTCATCGCCGCCGAAACCGCCACCGCCTTCGCCAACGCCGTCCTCTTCCAAATCAAAGCCCCCGCCACGCCCGACGCCGCCCTGGCCTACATCGCCCGCCACTACGGAGTCGCCGCCAGCTTCGCCGGACTCGGCGCCGCGCTGGGGCTGCGCAGCCACGCTTCGCGGATGCCGGTCACCTAGAGGAAGCAAGCAGTTCTTTTTTGAAAAAAAGAACCAAAAAACTTTTGTTCCTCGTGGGCGTTGGCAACTTCACAGGCACAGGGCCAAGTTATCAAAGTTTTTGGGGCTGACATAGATAAGGGTGGATATTTTACAGTTTCGCCCATGCTGTGAGGGTCTTCAACAGGTTTTTTGTTGGCCTGTAGTTGAACCTCCACTCGCATTCCTTGAGGAAAAAATAGAAATTTGCTTTAGGGATGCCGTTGTATCGGCGCAGGTGCCTTTTTGCCTGCGCCCAGAAGTTTTCGATGCCGTTGATGTGGTTGTGCTGCTGCTTCACGAAGGCCTGGGTATGGTCGATCCGGAAGTGGTGAAACCCGGACACGTCGAGGGCGTTATAGACCGCATAACTGTCGGTATACACCACCGAATCCGGGATGATCTTTTTGTGAATGATCGGCATTAGTGTTGAACGTTTGGTGTCTGGGATCATCGCCGTGTAGACCCGTCCACCGCGTTTCAGGAGCCCAAAAACGGGCACCTTCCCCGCCGCGCCACGGCCATGCTTCCCCTTACGGTAGCCGCCAAAATAACTCTCATCCACCTCAATTTCACCCGACAGAAACGGACTGTCCGCTTCAAGGTGCAAGGCGATCAACTCCCTCAGCTTATGGAAATAAAGGATCGCCGTGTTGCGGTTGACCCCAACCAAATCCGCCGCCGTGCGCGCCGGAACGCCCGCAACAAAATGGGCCAGCAAGCCCCGCTGAACAGGCAAAGAAAGACGGCTGCGACGACGCTCCGTAACCATATGACATAATAGCCTTTTTTCAGCTATCTATGTCAGCCCCAAGTTTTTTGGTTCTTTTTTTCAAAAAAGAAGTCTTCCGTCCCGCTTATCGAACCTCCCCCTGAAACTTTTCCTAAATTTATAAAAATAACTTTTCCCATCCGTTAACCCTCGCCGGGCAGTTTCCTTCCCATGGTCCTTCCCGTTCCCCCCGCCCCGTTTCGCAAAACTCCAGGCTGAGGCGCACATGTCCGTCATTACGCAAACCTTGGAGCACCCCGCCACCGCCTCAGCGCGGGAGTTGCGTCAGCGCACGGCGCGGCGCGAAATCACTGAGCGCCGCCGCATCACCCAGCGGCTGCGTCAGGCCCTCACCAGCGGCGGCTTCGTGCTGCAATACCAGCCGCTCATCTCCCTCAGCTCCGGTCTGGCGCGCGGCGCGGAGAGTCTCGTCCGCCTCAAGCACAATCGCCGCGGCCTCATCCCCGCCAGCCATTTCATGCCCATTGCCGAGCGTTCAGACCTCATTGTCGATGTTGGCGGCTGGACGCTGCACCATGCCTGCCTGCAAGCCACCACCTGGCCGGAGAATTTCACCGTCGCCGTCGCCCTCTCGCTACGCCACCTGCAAAGCGGCCGCCTGGTGCGCCAACTCCTGGAAGCCCTGAGCCGCACCGGCCTCGCCCCGGAGCGCCTGGAACTCGGCCTCACCGAGGCCATGCTCATCGACGAGAACGACGACACGATTTTTGCCCTGAAAGCCCTGCAAGGCCTGGGCGTGCGCCTCGCCCTGAACAATTTCGGCCTCGGCTACGCCTCCCTCAGCGCGGTCAAACGCCTGCCGCTGGGCACCTTGCGGCTGGACCGTTCCCTCACCCAAAACCTCATCGAGGGCGAATCCGGCGCCGCCATCATCCACGCCGCCATTGAGGCCGGGCACGCTTTGGGCTGCAAAGTCCTGGCCGACGGCGTGGAGACCGAACGCCAATTCAAACTCCTATCCAAAATCGGCTGCGACGAAGGCCAGGGCGCCTATTTCAGCCCCCCCGTCTGCGCCGAGGAAATGGCCGCCATGTTTGCCACGCCCTGACCTTTTGCGCCGCTGCCGCTTGAGGCATAAGCAACGGCATGACCACAGACCCCGCCGAAAAAGCCATTCTCAACCTGCTCGCCACCCTCGGGCCGAACAAATCCATCGCCCCGACCGACGCCGCCCGCGCCCTGGCCGGCAACCCGCCGGACGGCAAATGGCGCGGCAGCTTGTCCCCCATCCGCCTCGCAGCCCAGCGTCTGGCCAAAGCCGGGCGCATCGAGCTTCTGCGTAAAGGCAAGCCCGTGCCGCCGGAAGACGCGCGCGGCGTCATCCGCCTGCGCCTGCCCGTCTCCGAATAACCCCCCGGGAGCAGCAAAATGCGTTATTCCATCCGCCGTTTCATGACCGGGCTGGGCGAAGCCTGGGGCCTGATCAGCCCCTATTTCTCGTCCGAAGAACGCTGGTACGCCATCGGCCTGCTCACGGCGGTCATTTTGCTGAACCTGCTCAGCGTCTTCCTCGGCGTCATCCTGAACTACTGGAACCGCGACTTCTTCAACTCGCTCCAGGCCTATGACAAATCCAGCCTGATCTCGCTGCTCTTCACCTACCAGCCCGGCCCGCTGCTGAACGGTTTCATGCCCGGCTTCGTGGAAATCGTCACCGTCGCCGTGCTGACTTACGTGTACGCCACCTTCCTCCAGCAAATGCTGCAAATCCGCTGGCGCCGCTGGATGACCGCGCAATTCGTTGGCAACTGGCTTGCCGACCGCGCCTATTACAACATCAGCCTGGACCAAAACGCCGCCGTAGGCGTCGATAACCCCGACCAGCGTATCGCCGAGGATTTGCGCCTGTTCACGCAAAACATGCTGAATCTCGGCATCAGCTTCCTCTCCAACCTGGTGAATTTCTTCAGCTTCGTCTTCGTGCTCTACGCCATCTCCGGCTCCATCACCGTTTATGGCATCACCATCTCGCATTACATGCTCTGGGTCGCGGTGATTTATTCCGGCGGCGGCACATTCCTGACGCACGCCATCGGGCGGAAACTGATCCCGCTCTCCTTCCAGCAGCAAAAACTCGAAGCCAATTTCCGTTACAACCTCGTCCACGTGCGCGACAACACCGAAGCCATCGCGCTCTACGCCGGCGAGAACGGCGAAAAACTCAGCCTCGCGGATCGTTTTGAAGCCGTCTTCACCAATTTCTGGGCGATCATGCGCCGCACCAAGGCGCTGAACTTCTTCACCACCAGCTTCGCCCAGGTCGCGGTCATCTTCCCGCTCATCGCCGCATTGCCGCGCTTCCTCTCCCATGCCATCGGCCTCGGCGGCCTCACCCAGATCCAGGACGCCTTCTCCCAGGTCCAAGGCTCCCTCTCCTGGGTCATCTCGGTCTACTCAGACTCCGCCACCAACCAGGATCTGGTCAACCTGCGCGCCACCATCTCGCGTTTGAACGGCTTCCAAACCGCCGTCGCCGCCGCGCGCGCCACCTCCGTCGCCGGGCCGCAAGTCCAGCACGAAGGCACCGCCCTCACCCTGCACAACCTCACCCTCACTTTGCCCGACGGCCGCAAAATCCTCGACCGCGCCAGCCTAACCCTGCCGCCCGGCGCCCCCATCTCCCTCACCGGCCCCTCGGGCTCGGGCAAATCCACCCTGTTCCGCGCCATCGCCGGCATCTGGCCCTTCGGCACCGGCCATGTCCAACGCCCCACCGGCAGCGCCCTCTTCCTGCCCCAGCGCCCGTACTTCCCGCTCGGCACCCTGAAACGCGCCATCACCTACCCCACCCCAGAGGCCGCCACCCCGGATGAGGCCATCACCGAAGCCCTGCGCGCCGTCGGCCTGGAATCCCTCATCCCCCGCCTCAACGACACCGAAAACTGGGGCCAAATCCTCTCCGGCGGCGAACAACAGCGCCTCGCCCTCACCCGCGCCCTCATCGCCAAGCCCGACTGGCTGTTCCTCGACGAAGCCACCTCCGCCCTGGACACGCCCGCCGCCACCCAGCTCCAAGCCACAATAAAATCCCGCCTCCCCACCACAACCCTCGTCGCCATCACCCATGACGACACCATCCCCCCCACCCACCGCCACCTCACCCTCACAGGCGGCGTCCTGGATACGGCGCAGCTCAGCCCGGCTGGGGGTTAAGCCCGTCCGGCCAGCCAGGGTTCATCCAGGGCGTCGCGTGGATGCGCCGACCCTCTCATGGCCAGGCCTTCCGGGCTCATCGCAACCACTTGAGCAAGAGGAGGCCGCCATGGCCCTGAAACGGTGTTCGAAATGCAACCAAGGCTTCCCCGTCAGCGTGATCGCGCCACAAGATGCGCGCTGGGAGCTGGACCGGGCTCAACTCCATTTTGCTGACATAAGGAAGCTCCTGCATGGTTAACTCTCTCGCCACGTCGCGCGAAAAACTGGAACACAGCCATACAATTGATGAGATCCGTGCGCGTCTCACCCAGGACGCCAACAGCAGCTATATCCGCGATTGGATCTATGGCGGCATCGACGGCACGATTACGACCTTCGCCATCGTCGCGGGCATCGTCGGCGCCAATCTGCCGGGCACGGTCGTGCTGGTGCTCGGCCTGGCCAACCTCATCGCCGACGGCTTTGCCATGGGTGCGGGCAATTACAGCGCCACCAAGGCGGAGCTGGACGAATACCAGCGCCTGCTGGCCATCGAGCATAAGCACATCAAGCTCGACCCCGACGGCGAGCGCGAGGAAATCCGGCAGATTTTCGCCCTCAAAGGGTTTGAAGGCACCGAGCTGGAACGCGTCGTCGATGTCATTTCGGCCGATGACGAGCTTTGGGTGAAGACGATGGCGGTCGAGGAATACGGCCTGTCCCCGGCGACAAAATCGCCCCTCATGGCGGCGCTCAACACCTCCGCCGCCTTCGCACTGGCCGGGCTGGTGCCGCTCGTCAGCTATCTCATCGGCTACAGCTTCACCTCATGCGTGGTGGCCACGGGTCTGGTGTTCTTCGCCATCGGCGCCGCCAAGAGCCGCTGGTCGCTGTCCGGCTGGCTGCGCTCAGGGGTGGAGACGCTGCTCATCGGCATGAGCGCCGCCGGGCTTTCCTATGTCATCGGCGCGGCGCTCCGAAGCTTCGTGAATGTCCCGATGTGAGGCAGAGAGGGCGTCCGCCGCGCGCATGGCGCCCTCTCCCCGGTTTTCAGAAGCGGTCGAGGTTCATCACCTTGTCCCAGGCCGCCACGAAGTCCCGCACAAACGCCGCCTGCCCATCGTCACTGGCATAGACCTCCGCAATAGCCCGGAGCTGGGCGTTTGAACCGAAGACGAGATCAACCGCCGTGGCGGTCCATTTAAGCTCGCCGGTGGCGCGGTCCCGCCCCTCATACACGCCCCCGTCCGTGGCGGATTTGCCCCAGACCGTGTTCATGTCGAGCAGGTTGACGAAGACATCATTGCTCAGCATCCCGGGCCGCGCGGTGAAGACGCCATGCTCCGAGGCCCCGGAATTCGCCTTCAGGGCGCGCAGGCCGCCGATGAGCACCGTCATCTCCGGGGCGGTGAGCGTCAGCAGCTGGGCTTTATCAACCAGCGCCGCCGTGTCCCCGGCGCCGTAGTTGCGGAACCCGTCGGCGATGGGCTCCAGCACGGCGAAGGATTCGACATCAGTCTGCGCCTGGGCCGCATCCACGCGGCCCGGCGCGAACGGCACCGTCACCTCATGGCCCGCCGCCTTCGCCGCCGCCTCGACGGCAGCACAGCCGCCGAGCACGATCAGGTCCGCCAGCGAGACCTTCTTGCCGCCTGCCGCGTTGAACGCCGCCTGAATCCCCTCCAGCGCCGCCAGCACCTTGGCCAGCTCAGCCGGCTGGTTCACCTCCCAGTCCTTCTGCGGCGCCAGACGGATGCGCGCACCATTGGCGCCGCCGCGCTTGTCGCTGCCCCGGAACGTCGCCGCCGAGGCCCAGGCCGTGGTGACCAGCTGCGCGATGGACAGGCCGCAACCCAGGAGCTTGCCCTTCAGCGTGGCGATATCCTGCGCGCCGATCAGCGCGTGGTCCAGGGCGGGAAGCGGGTCCTGCCAGAGCAGCGTCTCGGCGGGCACCAGCGGGCCGAGATAACGCGCCACCGGCCCCATGTCGCGGTGCGTGAGCTTGAACCAGGCGCGGGCAAAGGCGTCCGCGAATTGGTCCGGGTGCTCATAAAAGCGCCGCGCAATTTTCTCGTAAGCGGGGTCGAAACGCAGGGCGAGGTCGGTGGTCAGCATCGCGGGCGCGCGGCGCTTGGCCGGGTCATGCGCCTCGGGCACCGTCCCGGCGCCCGCGCCATTCTCGGGCGTCCATTGCTGCGCTCCGGCGGGGCTCTTGGTCAGCTCCCACTCGTAACCGAACAGGTTCCAGAAGAAGTTGTTGCTCCAGTGCGTCGGCGTACTGGTCCAGGTCACTTCCAGCCCGCTGGTAATGGCGTCGCCGCCCTTGCCGGTGCCAAAGCTGCTCTTCCAGCCCAGCCCCTGCGCCTCAAGCGGCGCCGCCTCCGGCTCCGGGCCGACCAGCGCGGCATCGCCTGCGCCATGGGTTTTGCCAAAGGTGTGGCCGCCCGCGATGAGCGCCACCGTTTCCTCGTCGTTCATCGCCATGCGGGCGAACGTCTCGCGGATGTCGCGCGCCGCGGCCAGCGGGTCCGGGTTGCCGTTCGGGCCTTCCGGGTTGACGTAGATGAGGCCCATCTGCACGGCGCCGAGCGGGTTTTCGAGCTCGCGGTCGCCGGTATAGCGTTTGTCATCGAGCCACTTGGTCTCGGGGCCCCAGTAGATGTCCTCTTCCGGCTCCCAGATATCCTCGCGCCCGCCGCCGAAGCCGAAGGTTTTGAAGCCCATCGATTCCAGCGCGACGTTACCGGTGAGGATCAGCAGATCGGCCCAGGAGAGCTTGCGGCCGTATTTCTGTTTGACCGGCCAGAGCAGGCGGCGGGCTTTGTCGAGATTAACGTTGTCCGGCCAGCTGTTAAGCGGCGCGAAGCGCTGCGCGCCGGAGCCGGCACCGCCGCGCCCATCGCTGACGCGATACGTGCCCGCGCTGTGCCAGGCCATGCGGATGAACAGCGGCCCATAATGGCCGAAATCCGCGGGCCACCAATCCTGCGAGTCCGTCATCAGAGCATGGAGGTCGGCGATGACGGCGTTAACGTCGAGGCTCTTGAAGGCCTCGGCATAGTTGAACGCCCCACCCATGGGGCTGGACTTGGACGCATGCTGATGGAGCATGTTCAGATTGAGCTGATTGGGCCACCAATCGGGGTTCGCTCTGGCCCCCATGGTCGCCCGCGTGTGAACCCCACCCGTTACCGGGCATTTGTTTTCGCCGTTCATATTACCTCCAACCATGTTGCAGATCTTATTGCGGACAGGATAGCGCTTCAGCACGCTGCGCGTCCACCGGCGGCCCCCCCGCCGTGAGCGTTGACATGCAACGCTCACACACCCCTGGCCTCAGCCGAGCCGTATCCCGACCTGCCGTGCGGCGAGATGTTGGCGAATGGTGTCGAGCGCGGGACCGGCAAGGCATAGCGGCGCGCAGCTTTCGGCTTCGCGGCGTTGCTGCATCAAGTTGGGGTGGGGGATCACAGTCGCCTCGGCATTGTCGAAGACGCTGCGATGGCCGGTATCGAGGTAGGATTCAGCTGGGGTGGCTTCGGCGAAGATGATGTCGTGGCGGGCGAGTTCCAGGTGGTAATAGGTGATGGCGGCGCCGCCGCGGTCCTGGCGGATACTGGTCCAGTTCAGCAGCTCCTTGGCGGGGACGAGCACGCCTTCCAGATAGAGCGCATGGTCCGGCGAGACGAGCAGACGGCGCGCGGGCACGCCATCGCTGAGCGCACCGGGTTCGATGATCACGGGCCGCACGGTCTCCGGCCTGGGATGCCCGGCGATGTTCACTTCCCGCCGCCCGATCCAGATGATCTCCTGCTCGTCGCCGGAATGGGTAATGAGCGTATCGCCAACTTTCAGGTCTTCGACCGCCACTTCCCCCTGCACGGTGAGAATGCGCGTGCCCGCGGCAAAGCACGGGTTAATGGTGAGGTTGGTGGTCAGCACGCCGTCGATGAACGGGTTATTACTGTTCGGGTCGGTCCGCGTATCGGCAAAAGCGAGGTCCAGCGTCACCCCCGGCGCCAGCGTGCCAAACAGCGCCTGCGCCATTTCCTCAATCACCAGCTGCTGGTTGGCGTCCAGCGTAAAGGGCGTATTCACCCCGGTCTCCACTGTCCCGTCCGGCAGAATGAAAAACTGGTTGCCGCTGGAAGCCGCCATGGTGATATCGCCATCAAACGCGGCATTATCGCTGGCGGCGGTGGCGGAAACGTCCAGTTCCGCAAACAGCGTCTTAATCGCCTGGATGGTAATCTGATCGCCCGGAATCCCGAACGACCCCGGCTCAAAATTCAGAATACTCCCCCCCAGATACGCACTGGCCGAAACCGTCCCGGCCACGGTGGTGGTATTCACCCCCAGCGCCCCCGGCTGCAAAATCAGCACGCCGTCATCCCCGTTCTGGTTCAGGAATTCGACATTCGTACCCACGGTAAGCGGCTGCGACAGCGTATATGTCCCGCCGGATGTGATCGTATAGTCAGCCATTCAGGGTCCTGCCGTTCCGCTGCAGTATCGGCGCATGTGAGACACTGTACAATAAAATAATTGTACATGTCAGCCCCTTGTTACCCTAGATTGTATAATGCCTGCTTAACCTCAGACGATAAACCCGCCGCCGAGAATGCGCGACCCGTCATAAAACACCGCCGCCTGCCCCGGTGCTGCCAGGGCCGGTTCATCCAGCACCAGCTGCGCGCCCGTGCCCTCGGCCAAAATGCGCGCCGGATGCAGCTCATCACGCGCCCGCATCTTCACGCCCGCCCGCAGCGCCTGGGCGGGCGGCGCAATCAGCCAGTTCACATCGCGCAGCCGCACCTCGCAGCCGGCCGCCCCGCGCGGGCCGACGATAATCCGCCGTGTCCCCGGCTCAATCTTCTTCACCACCTGATGCTGCGCGCCGTTGCCCAGCCGCTTGGCCTGCCCCACCGTATAGCGGGCAATCCCCTGATGCATCCCCAGCACCACGCCATCCTCACCGACAATCTCGCCCGCCGCCAACGCCTCAGGCCGGAACTTCTCGACGATTTCGGCATACGTGCCACTCGGCACAAAGCAAATATCCTGGCTGTCCGCCTTCGCCGCCACCGCCAGCCCCATCTCCTCGGCCAGCGCCCGCACCTCCGCCTTGGAGGCCACATCCCCCAACGGAAACCGGCAAAACTCCAACTGCTCGCGCGTCGTGGCAAACAAAAACCAGCTCTGGTCGCGCGTATCATCCACCGCCCGATGCAGCTCCGCCCCGCCCGCGCCCTCCAACCGGCGCACATAATGCCCCGTCGCCAGCGCCTCCGCGCCCAGGTCACGCGCCATCGCCAGCAGATCGCCAAACTTCAAGTGCTGGTTGCACGCAATGCACGGCACCGGCGTCTCGCCCGAGGCATAACTATCCGCAAACGCCGAAATCACGCTGTCGCGAAACCGCGCCTCCGCATCCACCACGTAATGCGCAATGCCCAGCCGGTCCGCCACGCGCTTGGCGTCATAAATATCCTGCCCCGCGCAGCACGCGCCTTTACGCCCCACCGCAGCACCATGGTCATAAAGCTGCAACGTCACGCCGATCACCTCATGCCCGGCGCGCGCCATCAGCCCGGCCACCACCGAGCTATCGACCCCACCGGACATGGCGACCACCACGCGCATGTTTTAGCCCTTAGCCGTCGCCGGCAGCCGCACCACCAGGCCATCCAGCCCGGCGCTCATCACAATCTGGCAGCCCAGGCGCGAGGTCTTCTCCAGCCCAAACGCCAGATCCAGCATATCTTCCTCACCCTCGCTCGGCGCCGCCAGCTTACCGGCCCAGGCGGGGTCCACAATCACATGGCAGGTGGCGCAGGCCAGCGAGCCCTCGCACGCGCCTTCAATATCGACGCCATGCTTATGCGCCACTTCCAGCACGGACAGCCCCAGCGGCGCATCCACTTCGCGGGCTTTTCCGTCACGTTCGATAAAAGTCATTTTCGGCATGGTTGAACCTTCATAAAAACTCTGGCCCCGTTAAGCCCAACGCGGCTAGAGGCGCAAGGCACGCGCCGACATAGCCGCATAAGCCGCACAGAATACCGGCACCGCCTCCGCGCCCACGTTCCACGGCAACGACACCCGAACCGCCTGCCCCGCCAGCTCCCCCAGCCCCATCGCCGCCAGCACATGGCTCGCCGCCACCTTGCCGGACGAACAAGCCGACCCGGCCGAAGCCGCAATCCCCGCCATATCCAGCGCAATCAACTGCGTGTCCGCCTTCACCCCCGGCAACGCCAGACAAGTCGTGTTCGGCAAACGCGGAGCCCCCGAACCGACCACCACCGCCCCCCGCGCCACGCAAAACCCCTCAATCTCGTCGCGCAGCCCGGCAATGCGGCCCGCATCATACGCCCCCGCAAGCGCCGCCGCCATCCCGGCAATCGCGGGCAGCGCGGGTGTTCCACCCCGCCGCCCCTGCTCCTGCCCGCCGCCCGGGAGCTGCGCCGCCAGCGCCCGCCCCCGGCTCAGCACCAGCGCCCCAGCCCCCATCGGCCCGCCAAACTTATGCCCCGAGAGCGCAAAACTCGCCGCCCCCAGCCCCAGCCAGTCCTGATGACACCGCCCCACCGCCTGCACCGCATCCACATGCAGCAGCGCCCCGTGCGCGGCGCAAATCCTCCCGGCGGCGGCGATATCATGCAGCACCCCGGTCTCATTATTCGCCGCCATCAAACAAACCAGCGCCCCCGGATGCGCGGCCAGCAGCCGCTCCAGCGCATCCAAATCCACAATCCCATCCCGCAGCACCGGAATCACCCTGCCGCCAGGCGCCGCCGCCCGCACCGCATCATGCTCCGTCGCGCCAAACAGCACCGCCCGCCCGGCCCCCAGCGCGGCAATCGCCAGCGCATTGGCCTCGGTCGCGCCAGAGCAAAACACCACATCGGCGGGCTTGGCCCCCAAATGCCGCGCCACCGTCTCGCGCGCCTCCTCCAGCACCTTGCGCGCCGCCCGCCCGGCCTGATGCACCGAGGACGGATTGCCCAGCCCCATCGCGCCGATCGCCGCATCCCGCGCCTCGGGCCGCAGCGGCTCCGTCGCGTTGGCATCCAGATAGATCATGGGTTCAGTGCGTGCGCTCGGCCGCCAGCGCCGAAAGCCGGCCCTCAAGCGCCGTCAGCTCACCGCGCAGCAGCTCAATCTCATGCAGCAGCGGGTCCAAACACGGATCGCACGGCGTGCCATACGCCTCAAAGCGCGGCTTCCCGCCGTCGCGCTCCACCGGCCTTGCCGGAATCCCCACCACGGTGGTGCCCGCAGGCACCGGCGCCACCACCACGGCATTGGCGCCAATGCGCGCGCCATCGCCAATCTCAATCGCCCCCAGCACCTTGGCTCCGGCACCGATAATCACATTATTCCCCACCGTCGGATGCCGCTTACCGTGCGACAGCGTGGTCCCGCCCAGCGTCACCTGATGGTAGATGTAAACGTCATCCCCCACCTCGGCGGTCTCGCCAATCACGACGCCCATGCCATGATCAATGACAAACCGGCGCCCCAGCGTCGCCCCCGGATGGATCTCGATCCCCGTGAGGAACCGCCCCAAATGCGAGACAAACCGCCCGGTCGTGGTCATCCCATGCCGCCAGAAAAAGCTGGAAACTGTATGAATCCCAACGGCATGCAGGCCAGGATAGCACAGCAGCACCTCAAGATTCGAGTGCGCCGCAGGGTCACGCTCCCGATAGGCGCGCACCGTCTCCGTTAAAAACATAAGGGCCATGCGACATTTCCGTGGATAATCAAACCATAGCAGTCTATATTAGCAGCCCTGGGGGAAATCCCCAATGGCCACGCGTCTGTAATGTTAACCAGACCTTTAGGAGCAATTAGGTATCCGGACCGCAGAGGTCAACATTCGGACGGTGAGAAAACGCCACCCCGGCTAGCTGGAAATACTCCCTAGCGAAGACTTTGACTACCACGGCAATGATGAAAGACGAGTTACATAATGCCTGAAGTGATGTTTGCAGGGCCGGAAGGCCGCCTCGAAGGACGCTACCACCATGCCAAGGAACGCGGCGCCCCGCTCGCCCTCGTCCTGCACCCGCACCCGCTGCATGGCGGCACGATGAATAACCGCATCACCTACTCCATGTACCAGGTCTTTCAGCGCCTGGGCTTCTCCGTCATGCGCTTTAACTTCCGCGGCGTCGGCCGCAGCCAGAGCAAGTTCGACGGCGGCATGGGCGAAATCAACGACGCCGCGGCGGCGCTCGACTGGATGCAGGCGCTCAACCCCGGCCATGGCGGCCTGTGGATCGCAGGCTACTCCTTCGGCGCCTTCGTCGGCATGCAGCTCCTCATGCGCCGCCCGGAAGTCTCCGGCTGGGTCTCCGTCGCCCCGCCCGCCGCCCATTACGATTTCGGCTTCCTCGCCCCCTGCCCCTGCAGCGGCCTGATGATCCACGGCGATTCCGACGAAATGGTGCCGGAAAACTCCGTGCGCAAACTGGTCGATAAACTCAACCTGCAAAAAGGCGTCGCCATCGACTACCGCGTCTTCGAAGGCGCCGACCACGTCTTCGCCAACCACGCCGATAAAATCGCCGAAGCCGTGGAAGGCTATGTCAGCCAATCCCTGGCCCGAAAACAAATGGCGCTCGCCGCCGACTAAACCAAAACGGCGTCCTTCGGGGCGCCGTTTTTTTGAGGGGAAGCAAGGAAGCGCTTCTTTTTGAAAAAAGAAGCAAAAACTTTTTTGATAACTGGGGGCGTTGACGCCTTCACAGGCTCCGGCGCACAGCCTCAAATCTCTAAAACCCGAACCCCGTGGCCGCGCCCAAGCCCACGATGAACAAAAGTTTTTTGGTTCTTTTTTTCAAAAAAGAACCGCTTCTCCCTACCCCGCCGAAACATTCAGCAGCGCCGCCGCCTTGCCCGCCGCCAGCGCATCGGCCAGCGAGGTCCCGTCCAGCTCGGCGGCGATAGCGTCGCGCACCCGGCGCATCACGCGGCGGATATCGCAGGCTTGCTCGTCTTTGCAGTCATCGCAGCGGCGATAGTAATTTACACTCACGCAGGAGAGCGGTGCCAGCGGCCCGTCCATAATCCGCACCACCTGGCCGAAGGTGATGAGGTCCGCCGGTTTCGCCAGCGCATATCCACCGCCGCGTCCGCGCCGGCTGCGCACCAGCCCGTTGCGGTTCAGCTCCAGCAGAATCGCCTCCAGAAACTTCTTCGGCAGATTTTCCCGCTCGGCGATATCGCTCACCAGCAGCAATTCCTCGCTATTCTCGCGCGCCAGCACCAGCAGGGCCTGCAAAGCGTACTTACATTTTTGCGACAGCATGGTTTGCTCCTCTCCGCCCGGCTGGGTGTGTCATTTTTCTATAACACGGTTTGCCCATAGGAAATATAACCCGACAGGCTTTTATCCCTCTTCCGCTAGACTCAACCCTACCGATTCTGCAACTTTTATTCCATCCACCCCCGCCGAGAGGATCCCCCCGGCATATCCCGCCCCCTCACCCGCCGGATAAAGCCCGCGCGTGTTGAGACTCTGAAAATCCCGCCCCCGTGTAATCCGCAGCGGCGAGGAGGTGCGCGTCTCCACCCCGGTCAGCACCGCATCGGCGCGCGCAAACCCGCGGATCTGCCGTTCAAACGCAGGCAGCGCCTCGCGGATGGCGGCCACCGCATAGTCCGGCAGGCACGGCGTCAAATCCGTCAGCGTCACCCCGGGCTTATAAGACGGCATCACCTCGCCAAACTGCGTCGAAGCCCGCCCGGCGATAAAATCCCCCACCAGCTGCCCCGGCGCCGCATAACTCCCCCCGCCCGCGACAAACGCCGCACTCTCCCAGCGCCGCTGAAACTCCACCCCGGCCAGCACGCCGCCCGGATAATCCGCCGCCGATATCCCCACCACAATCCCGGCATTGGCGTTGCGCTCATTGCGCGAATACTGGCTCATCCCATTGGTGACGACGCGCTCGGGCTCAGACGTCGCCGCCACCACCGTGCCGCCCGGACACATGCAAAAACTATAAACCGACCGCCCATTACTGGCGTGATGCACCAGCTTATAATCCGCCGCGCCCAAAATCGGGTTGCCCGCAAACGCGCCAAACCTGTGCTGATCAATCATCGACTGCGGATGCTCAATGCGCAGCCCCACGGAAAACGGCTTCGCCTCCATGAACACGCCGCGTTCATGCAGCATGGCAAACGTATCGCGCGCGCTATGGCCAATCGCCAGCACCACATGCCCCGTCTCAATCCGCTCCCCGGATTCCAGCACCACCGCGCGCACCTGGCCCGCCTCAATCTCAATATCCACCACCTTGGCGCCGAACCGGTACTCGCCCCCCAGCGCCTCGATCTTCGCCCGCATCGTCTCCACCATGCCGACCAGCCGGAACGTCCCGATATGCGGCTTAGCCACATACAGGATCTCCTCCGGCGCCCCGGCCTCGACAAATTCGCGCAGCACCTTCCGCCCCAGATGGTTCGGGTCCTTAATCTGCGAATACAGTTTCCCGTCCGAGAACGTCCCCGCCCCGCCCTCGCCAAACTGCACGTTGGATTCCGGGTTCAGCTTCCCGCGCCGCCACAGCCCCCAGGTATCCTTGGTCCGCTCGCGCACCAGCTTGCCGCGTTCCAGAATAATCGGCGCAAACCCCATCTGCGCCAGCACCAGCGCGGCAAAAATCCCGCACGGCCCGGTGCCGATCACCACCGGCCTGCGCCGGGGCCGCTGGACGGCCCGCGCCACAAACTTATACCCCGTCTCCGGCACCGCCTCCCCCGCCGTCACCGCCACGGAGAACTCGGCATCAATGGTATAAACCAGCGTAATATCGCTC